>Ga0247763_1001411_pt1 | contig 13720 bp, 11 predicted proteins | sample UWRJL141409B4_FD_179926 | JGI IMG/M metagenome (GOLD analysis project Ga0247763, IMG submission 179926) | Plant litter microbial communities from Arlington Agricultural Research Station in Wisconsin, United States - UWRJ-L141-409B-4 | ecosystem: Environmental > Terrestrial > Plant litter >...
CACCAGCGGGATGATCCCGAAGTTAGACTCCGCCTGTTGCCACGCGAAGCGTAGCCCTGCAGCGGCCGGGCCAAAGTTGTAGATGACGCCGGGATCGACGATGAAGCCGACCTGCCCGGAGGGCTCGATGGGGTTCACGACGACCGTCTCGAAGTCGACCGTGACCTTGTCAAACTTGACGCTGATGCCGATCGGATGCAGCAGGGTGAACTGATCGGCTATCGTCGTCGTCTCGCTCGAGATGGTCACGAACGGCGTCGCCACGCCCACGTGGCCGCCGAGGCGCGGCTCGCGATTGCTCGCCGGGCTCTGCGACGCCGAGTTGGCGCCGATGTCCGACTCTGCCCGAAGGACGGCGGGCGGCTGACTGGGGTCGTTCGACAGCGGCGGGCTCGTCTCGTCCACGCTCGCCACCTCGGTTTTACCCTCCTCTACGCTCGCCACCTCAGATCGCTCGGCGGGGGTGTCTGCAAGCGCCGGGGTGACCATGAAAGCGAGCACGCCGGCGCCGCACAACGTGGTCGATATGCGTAGTGAGTTCTTCATTTGAGTGTTTCCTGCCTTTCCCACTACCGACTTTCGGCGTGTGTACACATATCTTAATAGACCTCTGTGGTGCCTTGCCTCGAGCGCATTCGGTGCACTGCTCTCCGCTCGATGCGTCATCTCGAAGCAGTTCGAGTGCGACATATCGATATCAGATGCGAATGGCGAGTGAGTTCGCGTCCATACGCAGCGCAGCGCGGCGGCGCCCGTGTGAAGGCGCGCGCGACGCGCCACCGCAAGACGTTCGGCGCCTGCATCGCCCGCCACGGGAGTCTCCAGGCTCCCTCCGTCGCTGGAGTGGGGTCGAGGTCGTAAGCGTCGGACCCGTCCGTTCGCTGGTGATGCCAGCAGGAAGCGCGCGCTGCGTTAACGCCGGCGTCAGCTCTCGATCACGAGGAGCCAACCCGAGCCGAGCTCGATCGCGCCGCCGGCAGTGAGCAATTTTCGGGTGTCGTGCTGCTCAGGCCGAGCTGCTCGCAAGAGGCGTCGGGCGAGAGCTATTACGACTACCTCGAGCGGCATGTTTTCGGCCCCGCCGGGATGGCGGCCACGGGCTCGCCGCGCGAGAGCCAGCCGTCCCGAGCGGGCGCGCACAGGCTGCCGCGCGCCGACAGGCCACCCGCCAAGGCTGGCGCAGCGGCGCCCAGCGGCGCCGCTCCGAACGTCGCAGCCCCGGATCGAGGCCGGCGCCCTCCCTGCGCCGCTGCGGTTCAGGCGCCATTCCGGTGCGAGCCCAGCCGCAAACCTATGCGCTCGACTTCGATCCCCAGCGAACCGAGGGGAAGGCGGGCGTCGCCTTCATCCTGTCGGCGCGTCGCGGCGACGGCGAGAACCAAGCGTGCTTCGACGACGTCTCGCTGGTGGGCGGCGAATAGCAGGACGCGCGTGCCCCTCGTGCAGCGGAAGAGGCCATCCGTGCACCAGGTGCTTCACCGCGGTCCGAGCGCCTCGACGTCTGCGCAGAACGGGTCACGACTGCGCAGAGTCTCGAAGAAGTTCGCGGCTGACGAGCGTGAGGCGGAGGGGTCTATTCCTGCGGCCCCGACATCTCGAACGCCGATGCGGGCTGCGGCGCTGTCATCGAGGAGTCGTCGTCCCCGGATCCAGCGGCGGACGGCGGGGACGGAGCTCGCTCTACTGCACCAGCTCTTTGAGCGCCTTGAGCGGTATCGCCTTCACCTTCTTGCTCGCAGGTTTGGCGGCGATGGTGATGGGCTCCTTGGTGAACGGGTTGATGCCTTCCCGCTCCTTGGTGGCTGGCTTCTTCACTGCCTTGAGCTTGAGCAGCCCCGGGATGACCACCTCTCCTGGGCCACCGCGTCCAACCAGTTGCTTGGCAATCAGCGCGGACAGCGCCTCGAACACGCGCGCCACGTCCTTCTTTGAAAGCTCCGTTTCCTCGCTCAGAGCGAGAATTACCTGGGCTTTGGTCAGCTTCGCAGTCTTTGTTGCAGCCATTGTGTCTCCTTCAGTTCCTCCATAGCGGGTTTTTGTGGGTATGGACAGCAGACAGTGGAAAATACGCGCTCGTCGCGTCGTGTTCTGCGCCCCGATGGCGATAAGCCAGCGCCGTCGCTGGGTTCGGGGGCAATTTCGCCAACGGCGCGAGAGCGTTTTCGGGGGCCCGTCTGCGCGCAGCTCCCCTCCGACAGGCGGCTCCTGGCGCGAAACGTCGGGCGCAGTAGGGAAGAAGCCCGCCCCACCAGAGACCGATTTCGGCGGCGGCGTTAGCGTCGAAGAACCTCGACGTCCCTGGAAGTAGCGACGGACGACGCTCAGCGAGCGGGGCGGTCTGCTTCGCGATCGACCGTTCGCTCTCGCCGGAGCACGACCAGACCCTGCCGAGTCGAGCGCAGCGCCCGCGAACGTCGAGTCATCGGTGGTCGGCCTTTGGGCCGTCGATCAGAGCGGTGCTGCCCTGAGCGCCGCTCGCGCGCCAGGTTGGGCGAGAGCCCCGAAGCGGCGGTACAGGGCGGGGACAACGAACATGTTGAGCGCTGTCGAGCTGGCGAGGCCGCAGAGAATGACGACGGCCATGGGCGCCTGGATCTCGCTCCCCGGCTCGCCGCTGGAGAGCGCCAGCGGAACGAGGCCGAGGCCTGCGGCCAGCGCCGTCATGAGGATGGGCACCAGACGCTCGAGCGCTCCGCGCCGCACGGCCTCATCAACGTCTCGCACCCCTTCGGCGTCAACGAGGTGGCGGATGTGGGAGACCAGCATGATGCCGTTGCGCGTCGCGATACCGAACAAGGTGATGAACCCCACGAGAGAGGCGACCGAAAGCACTCCCCCCATGAGGACCACGCCGAGCGCGCCGCCGATCAACGCGAGGGGCAAGTCGAGGAGCACGAGCATCGCGTCGCGAAGAGACCCGAACGCCGAGTACAAGAGCCCCAGAACCGCGAACAGGCACGCGACGCCGAGTAGCCCCAGCATCCGCGTCGCGCCCTCCGCGCTCTCGAATTGCCCCCCGTAGACGACCCGATACCCGGCGGGGAGCACCACATCCCGCTCGATCGCCGCGCGGATGTCCCCGACGACGCTGCCGACGTCACGCCCCGAGACGTTGCAGCTCACGACCAGCCGCCGCTGAACGTTTTCGCGCCCCACCTCGCTGGGTCCTCGATCGCGCTGCAGGGTGGCCACTGCGCGGATCGGCACCAGCGCGCCGCTCGAGGTCGTGATCGACGCCTGCTCCAGGTCTTCGAGCGAGCGCACCTCGTCGGGATCGGTGCGCACGACGAGATCAAACGCCGCCTGCCCCTCGAGCACCTGCGAGACGACGTGAACGCCCGTAGCGATTTCGAGCGCACGGCCCACGTCGGCGATGCTCATACCGTGGCGCGCGACGGCGGCCCTGTCCAAGCGCACCGTTAGAAACGGAATGTCGGACTGCTGCTCGCGCGCGAGGTCCACCACTCCCGGGACGCCTCGCATCACCCCCTCGACCTGCGCACCGAGCCGCCTCAGCTCGGACAGGTCATCGCCGAAGACCTTGACTGCGACGCTGGCGCGCGTGCCTGAGAGCATATGATCGATGCGGTGCCCGATGGGTTGCCCGATCGTGATGTTCATGCCGGGGACGAGGGACAGGTCCCGGCGTAACGCTTCCAGAAAGGCTTCCCGGGAGCGCTCTGCCTCGCGGAGGCTGACGTCGAGCTCTGCGGCGTTTACCGACTGGGCATGCTCGTCCAGCTCGGCTCTGCCCGTACGGCGCGCCACGGACACGACCTCCGCATGGTGGAGCAGGATCTGTTCGATGCGCCGTCCCATGGCGTCCGACTCGGCGAGCGAGGTTCCGGGCAGCGTGACCGCTGCGATCGTCAAGGTTCCTTCCTTGAACTCCGGCAGAAACCCCCGCCCTGTCAGGGAGAGCGCCACGATCGCCGTCGCGAGGAGCGCGAACGAGAGGGCAGCCACCAGCGCCGAACGGCGCATGGCGCCGTCGAGCAAGGGGGTGTACCTGCGCTTGAGCCAAGCAGCGAAACGGGGCTCGTGGGCCGTCGACACCGCCTTGGAGCGCGGCAAGAGCAACGAGCACAGCACCGGCGTCACCGTCACGGCGACGATCAACGACGCACCCAGGGACACGACGTAGGCGAGGCCGAGCGGCGCGAGCAGGCGGCCTTCGACTCCGGACAGGAAGAACAAGGGCAGGAAGACCACCACGACGACCAGAGTGGCAAACACGATGCTACCGCGGATCTCGCGGCTCGCCGCCAGCACGACGGCGAGGGCCGGCTGTCGCTCGGGCGGAGCCACGAGCGCGTGCTGCCTAAGCCGGCGCACCACGTTCTCGACGTCGATCACGGCGTCGTCGACCAGCTCACCCACGGCGATGGCCATGCCGCCGAGTGTCATCGTGTTCAGGGTCGCACCGAACGCCGAGAGCGCAAAGATGGCGGTCACGAGCGAGAGTGGAATGGCGACGATCGTGACCAGACTCGCGCGTGCGCTGGCCAGGAAAATCAGGACGATACCGAGGACCAGCGCGACGCCGTCGCGCAGCGCCGTCTGCACGTTGCGCACCGCCACTTCGATGAAGTCCGCCTGGCGGAACACGTTGCGCTGGATGCCGAGGCCCGGCGGCAGAGTGCGAACGATGCCGTCGAGCTCATGGTCGATGCGCCGAGTGAGATCCAGTGTGTTGGCGCCCGGTTGCTTCTGGACGCCCAGAATCACGGCGGCATCGCCATTGTAAGACCCCTCGCCACGGCGCAGGGCTGCCCCGACACGGACATCGCCCAGGTTGCGCACGAGCACGGGGTGGGCCCCCCTCGAGTCGACCAGGGTCTCGCCCACGTCCTCTGGCGTACGGACACGACCGATGCCTTGGATGAGGTACTCTTGCCCTCCTTGATTGATGAAGCCCGCCGAGACATTGCGATTGCTCTGCTCGAGGGCACGCACCACGGCGTCGGCGCTGAGCCCGTAAGCCGCGAGACGGTCAGGACGGAGCACCACCTCGAACTGGCGTCGTTCACCGCCGGTGACGATGACCTGGGAGACCCCGGGGACGGCGAGCAGGCGCCGACGCAGAGTGAAATCGGCGAACGTGCGCGCCGCCATGGGCGTGCTCGAGGCGTCTGCCGTCACCGCGAGAAACACGATCTCGCCCATGATGGAGGAGATCGGGGCCAGGACGGGCGCCTCGACCTCGACGGGCAGGGAGTCACGCACGAGCTGGAGCTTTTCGCTGACGATCTGCCTGGCCCGGAACACGTCGGTACCCCAGTCAAATTCGGCGTAGATGATTGAAATTCCGACACCCGTCGACGACCGAACGCGCCGCACCCCGGGGGAGCCGTTCAGAGACGACTCGATCGGGAGCGTAACGCGCGTCTCGAGCTCCTCTGGAGCCATGCCGTGACCCTCGGTGATCACCGTGACCGTCGGCGCAGTGAGATCGGGGAACACGTCAACGGGCATGCGGGATGCCGTGTAGGCACCCCAGACCAACATCGCCACGGCGACGGCGAGCACCGCTACCCGGTGTGATAACGACCAACGCAGAATCCAGTCGATCATCACGCGACTTTCAATGCGAGTGCCCGTGAGCGGGGATGGCGCCGCTCGACGCGGCGAGTTTGACCGACCACGCGCCGCGGCTGACGACGTGCTCGCCGGGGCTCACGCCCGCGAGGACCTCGACGGAGCCCCGATCACGAGCCCCGATCCGGACCACTCGCCGCTCGAAGGCTTCGCCCTCGACCTGGACGAACACGACGCTGAGCCCGCCATCATCCACGAGCGAAGACTCCGGCACCGTGAGCGCGCGTCGTTCGTCTCCATGCACGAGAAACGCACGGACGAACGCTCCGACGGAGAAGCGCCCGCTGGCGTTGTCCACGGCGTACAGGACCGGCAGCGTCCGCGAAACCGGATCCACCACGTGCCCCCGGCCAACCAGCGCATCAGCGGGTAGCTCGAGCGTCTCGTCTGACCCCTCGAAAACGAGCGACGCGCCCCGCATCGCGCCGAGCCGACTCATGTCCGACTCGGGCACCCGCGCTTCGAGCCAGAGCTGCGTCACGTCCGTTACGCGGAACAACGGAGCGCCGGCTTCGACAAAGGCCCCCGGCGCCGTGTGAATCTCCGTGACGGTCCCCGACAACGGGGCCCGCAGCTGGACGGAGCCCTCGTCGCCGCCCGCGGTGCGCTCGACTCGGCGGAACTGCTCGATCCGCTTCTGCGCCGTGGCCAGGGCGGCACGCGCCTCGTCGGCCACGTGCGTCGCGTCCTGTACACGTCGCTCGGGCACTGCGCCCTCCACTCGCAGCCCTTCCAGACGCCCTTTCTCGCGTTCAGCGAACTGCACCTCGAGCTGGGCGCTCGTCACGGCAAGCTCCAGCGAGGCCAGATCGGCGGCCTCGAGCCGAGGTGCGAGCCGACCCAGCAGATCGCCAACGGATACCTTGGCGCCGAGACGAGGGAATTCCCCGCCGTTGGTGGCGACGCGGCCCGCAACTGGGGCCATCACCACCACGTCTCCGTCTGCTCGCGCGCGGATCGTCCCCAGAGCACGCAGCGCCTCTCGAAGCGGTCGTTCCTCTGCGATGGCCGTTCCGAATTCGATGGGCCACTGCTGCTCTTTCAGGAACGTGATTCGCCCGGAGGCTTCGGGCTCTTCCGTGACGGCGGCTCGCGCCGCTTCGGCCGTCTCGTAGACGGTCACGTCGCCGAGATCGTGCTCGGAAGCCAGCCCTTCGCTTCGGATCTCGACGACGAGCCGGCGCGGCCCGGCCGCCTTTGGCCTGGCAACGGGGCGGAAGATGCCTGGCACGGACGGGGCCCGGTCTTCAAAGCGCTCCTCGCCGGTCGGGCCTCGCAGCAGCACCGTCACGCTGCCGCTGGCCAGAGCAGAGAAGGGCTCTAGCTTCGTAACGTGCGCCGCACATGGCGAGTCTTGACCCACCACGAGGGCGCGAAGCTCCATGAACAGCTCGGTCTGAGCCGTCCAGTGCGTGAATGACAGGGCCGGTACCGGGCCTTCGCTGGCATGCTCGTGACCATGGTCATGGTCATGACCCTGCTCTCCGCCGTGATCGTGAGAATGACACGACGCTGCAGCCATGCCCACGGCAAGGAGAATGATGAGCTCCCGCATCACGGCACACCTCCTCCCGTCATTCGGTCGAGCTCGATGCGTGCCTTCCGAGCGCCGAGGGCTAGCTCCAGAGCCATCAGCGCATCGTCGGCGGCCCCCCGGTAGGCATCGAGCAATTCGAGCAGCCCCAGCTCCCCCCCGCCGTATCCGGCGGCCGCGATCCGAACCAGGTCACCGGATGCGGCCTCCGTTCGCTGTCGAAACTCTGCGGCGGCTCGGCGCAGCTGGATGGCCTGCGCGCGCGCTCCGCTCAGCTCGCCTGCGAGTTGCGCGTCCAGCAGGTCGCGGCGCGCCCGGGCGAGTCGCGCCTCGCCCTCGGCAACCCGCACCTGTCCCGCGGACTGGTCCCAGAGGGGAAGCGCCAGGGAGGCACCGAGAAGGAAGCCATCGGTTCGTCCTCCCAGGTCGCCCAGGTCCACGCCCTTCCAGCCTGCCTCGAGGCGTAGGTCAGGCAGCCACCAGCGTGCCGCCGCCTGGCGTTCTCGAGATGCAGCGTCCAGACGACGGTCGAGTGCGACCCGTTCGGGACGGGTGCGGGCCGCCTCCTGCAGCGTCGGCAGCTCGGGCGGGTCTCCCGCCGGGAGCAGAGCGCCCTTCACGACGAGCATCGGCTCTGCCAGCCCCACCATCGCCGCGAGTCGCGCGCGCGTACCCTCGAGAGTCGCGAGCTCGGTCTCGAGGCGGCCGCTGGCCACCGCGTCTTCTCGCTCGAGGCGCCGCCGATCGTACGTCGCCGCGTCGCCGCTGGCCTCGCGACGCGAAACGATGAGCAAGGCTTCATCGATGCGCGCCGTCCAGCCTTCGAGCGATGCGACGCGCTCTTGCCCATAGAGCACCTGATAGAATCGCCGCCTTGCCTCTGCAGCCAGCTCGTGGCGCTGACCCGCGGCTTCCTGACGGACGGCGCCCGCATTCGCCGCGGCGGCTTCCCCCTGGAGCCCACGGCGGTTGCCGAGGTCGATGGTCTGCGACAGCGAGAGATAGTCTTCACTCGTGCCGGCGGCGCCGAAGGTCTGCTCCCGCATGTAGGCGACCTCGGGGTTTGGATAGGCGCTGACCACCCGCTGCTGAGCTTCCTGAATATCGCCCTGAGCGTCGATGACCTCGGCCAGGGAGGCTCGCGCCAGGGTGCGAGATACCGCTTCAGCTTCGCTGAGCACCGAGCTCTTCGGCTCATCGGCAGCGGAGGCGCGGATGGAAGCTGGCGCGAAAACGGCCAGCACCAGAAACCGAGCGATAATCGGTATTATGGTCGAGGAACAAACGGGCCGTCGCGTGCACGCGTGCATGACTACCTCAATGAGCGATGACGGAGATGAGGGACTCGGTCGTGTGATGCAGCGTGCTGGAGCCGAGCAGAACGGCCACGCTGGCGAGGCTCAGTGCAATCCCCACGAGTCGCAACGACCTCGGTGCCGTGGGCTCTTCCAGCAGCGACTCGACTCGTCGAACCACCGCGCAGTCTCCGAAACCCACGACCCCCGCCGGAACGGCGCCAGCCGGAGCGCTCTGCGCCAGCCGTTCGACAACCAGAATCGCCTCCGCCACCCGAACCCGATCGCCGATGTGCGCGCCGGTCTCCTCGTCGCAGGCCTGCTCGGCAGCGATCTCGATCTCGCGAAGGAGCCAGGAGCCAACACCCGGAACGTGCAGCGGCACGCAGAGCCTCACCAGGCTCGCTACGAGCGCATCCCGCCGTCGAATATGCGCCCGTTCATGTTCGAAAACGACGGCCTGCCCGCCTTCTCCAAGCTGCGTGAGGAGCCCACGGGAAACGAATACCCTCGGCCGAAGGAGGCCACCGGCCATGCAGACCGCCTCCGACGTCTCCAGTATCGTGACGTCATCGACCGTGGGCAGCGCCGTGGCGGTCAGCGCCCGCAGCAGGCGAGATGAGCGGAAGATGGCGGCCCCCGACATCGCCCAGCTCGCGAGAAGGTAGGCGGTCACGAAGACCAGCAAGAGCAGGGACGGCGCGTTGAGCGGTCCCCGGGGCAGGTGGATGAAGCACAGGTGCGCATGCCCGTCATCGTGCGTCGAGCAATGGTCGAACTCCGGCAACAGCAGCGAGGCCACGGACGGCAGGGCTGCAGAGAACAGCAGAAGCGCGGAGACGATGACCGGCGCCGCCGCGAGCCCGACGAGCACGTGATGGCGAACGTGCGGCTCTAGCCCGAGAATGGGTGGCGACGCGAGACGCACGACAGCGCTGGCCATCAGCGAACCCACCGCGACGAACGCGAGCCCGGCGAGCATGAACAGCTGAAGGCTCGACAGCGCGGGACTCACCGGGCACCTCCGCCGGTGCGCCGGCGGCGTTCGGCCACCAGCGCCTCGAGCCGCTCCAGGTGCTCGGGCCCCGCGCGCTCTGTCAGGTCGACGAACGCCGACACCACCGCCTCGGCCTGACCATTCATCATTCCACCCACGAGCTCTCCCAGCAGATCCCGATGAAAGTCCTCGCGAGTCACCCGGGCCCGATACACGTGCGCGTGGCTGACCTTGTCGCGCGCGAGCAGGCCCTTCTCAAATAGCCGCTTCAGGGTCGACTGGATCGTGTTGAGGGTGATGCCACGGGGCTTCCCGAGTGCTGTATGCACTGCCTTCGCTTCGCCCTCTCCGCCTGCCCACAGGTGGTTCATCACGGCGGTCTCGAGCTCGCCGAGGAGGGGGGGACGGATGGGGCCGCGGGGCATGCCGGACCCTACTTCAGTAAAACCGACCGTCAATCGGTTTTGTGCGGCGCGCGCCATCTGCCAGTCGCACGTGCACGGTGCGTGCGCTCGACCCGTTGCCGATGTGGTGTGGGCTCGTGAAAGGTAATCCAAGGCGTCTCGAGACGGCGCTCACGCCGCCGCCTCGCGCAGCGCGGATGCACAGCTCGCGCGTGCACAGTCCGTGGTTCTCGTGCGCAGCTCGCCCGTGGGGGCGCGACGCCTCCCCGCCGGCGGCGCGTGACGGGAAGAGTCCGTATCCGTTCGGCAATCGCGCGGGTGGCGGGGGCCCGTCACCCCGATCCACCCCTGCCGCGCGCGGTTGAAATCCATCGGCGCAGGCGCCGCGCGCGTTGGCTTGGCGGTTGCATTGGAAGAGAGGACCTTCCCATGCACGGCTCCAAGACACCGATGAGTGCCCACGCAGACACCGCTCCTCGTTATGACGACTCTGCCTGGCCGCTCTTCGTCGTCGAGCTGCCGCCGCAGCGCCTCTCGCCGGAGGCCTTCGAGGCCCACCTGGCGGTGTGCCGCACCGTGTTCGAGCGCGGCGAACCCTTCACCATGCTGGTCGACTCGATCAACCACCCCCCGCTCTTGCCGATCCAGCGCAGCGCCATGACCGAGGCCATGCGCCGCGACGCGGAACGCTTCCCGGGGCTGTGCCTGGGCCTCGCCATCGTGCTCCGGGCATCCTTCGAGAAGAGCGTGGCTCATTCCATCCATGCGATGTCGCGGACGCCCCATGCTTTCGCCATCTTCCCCACGGTCGAAGAGGCCAAGGCCTGGCTCCGGGCGACACACAAAACACAGTCCGACTCGGCACCGGTGAGCCCGAGGCGGCAAGCCCTCGCGGCGTCTCGAGCTCACAGGCCTCGCCCCTCGGCGCCTCCCTTCAGTAAAAAGTACGAATCGGCGGCGCCGCACGGGGGGCGCTCGCACGAATCGGCAGCGCCGCTCAGCCGGCGATCGTGCGAGGTGGTGATGCCCCCGCCCAGCAAGAGCTTGGACCCGGCGGCCCCCTCGACCAAGGACACGCCGGACTCCAGCACCCCGTTTACCTGGCGTTCACGCGTGCTCGCGTGAGGTGACCTCGCACGCCAGAAGGCGTGGTGAACGCTCGAGCGTCGGGGCTCCTCAGCGCAGGGCGACGCGCCGCCCCTCGGCCGCCGACTGGTACGCGGCATAGATGACCTCGACGCATCGAACGGCGAGATCGATGCCCGCGCGCGGAGGGCGCCCGGTCTGGATCGCGTCGGCGAAGTCGAGCATCTCCTGGGCGAAGCCGCGGAACCAGTTCTCGTCGCAGCTCGGACGGTTCCAGCCAGCTCTGGTCTCGAGCTTTTCGGTAAAATACTCGCGCTCGAACACGCCAGCGTCGGGCGCGTAGGTCTCGATGGCGTCGTTCGAGGTCATGTTGGCGCGGATGACGCCGTCGGTCATGAACGCGGTGACACGCGTGTTCAGTCCACCGAGCCCGGTATCGCTCACGATCACGTGGCCACGGCTGCCGTCCTCGAAGTGGATCACGAGGTTGGCCCAGTTCTCCACATCGCTCGGGTCTGCCGCGATCCAGCCGTGAGCCCCCGCGCTGCGCGCCGCGTCCGACGCCGGGCTGTGGATCAGGTCCGCCGTGTCGGCCAGCACGGCGACCGGCGCGATGCCTCGCCCGCGCCGCACCTCGCCCTCCCACTGCTTCAGGTGCAAGCAGGCCCCCACCGAGTGCACCCCCATGCGCAGCAGCGCGCCGCCGCCGGTGTGCTTCCACTCGCGCGAGAACACCGAGTTCGAGCCCGAGTGGTTCTCCTCGGCGCGCACCTCCAGGATCGAGCCCTTGGCCGCCGCGATCAGGCGCCGCATCTTCGCGATCGGCGGCGCGTAGAGCCAGTTTTCCGCGTAACAGAACGTCACCCCCGCGGCGCGCACGGCCTCGCGTACCGCCTCCGCGTTGCGGACGGCGACCTCCCGCATCCGCTCGCGCGGCACCCGATGCCCGATCGGCTCGGCGTCGCCCGGGCTACCGAAGTAGCCCGTCAGCGGCTTTTCCATGATGATGTGCTTGCCCGCCCGGGCCGCCCGGATGGCAAACTCATGGTGCAGCACCGGCGGCACGCACAGGTCGACCACGTCGATGTCGGGCCGCTCGAGCAACTCCGAAAACTCGCTGGTCACGAAGGCGGCGCCCGCCTCACGCCCCAGGGCGCTCGCGTTCTCGATCGAGCGCGCGCATACCCCGCGCACCGCGACCCGCCCTGCCGGCAGCTGCGCGTAGCTCTCGAGGTGCATGCGAGCCCCGTGACGAGCTCCAACCAGACCGATTCCCAGTGTTTTGATAGGGCCTCCGAGCCAGCGCACGCTCCGTCGCCATGCCGCGACGCGCCGGCGTTCCAGGCGATCCATGTGCGACGCCCCGGCGACGATCACGGATTTCGAGCGCCCCCTGCCTGCTTTTGGTTCGTTCCGGGACCAAAGCAGGGTAAGAGAAAAAAGGGTGGCGAGAGCCGATGCCACCCGGACACAGGTCATTCCATGAGGGTTCAGGATCACGATCGATGGCGCGGCGCGCTGAACGCCCGTCGCCCGCCGCGTGCGGCCGGCGACACGATCGCGATCGCAGACGCAGTGAATCCGCTCGGCGGCAGCGGTTCACACGGCGCTGATGGCAGCAGCTCAGAAGCAGGGTCTGTCGCTGTCGGCGAATGGTTTGAAGGGGGGAGCATTCCCTGAACCGGCGCTTTCCGAGGTGAGCGCCATCGGGGCGTGCTGTTGGGGGTGAGGTCCGGCCCCCACTCCGCTTCACCGTTATCCTCCAGACGCCACTCGCGTCCTCACCGCGGGTGGCGTCTGGAGGAGTTCCGAATTCGCCCGCTCGGTCCATCGGACGGGCCCGCCCTCGACTCGCGGGCGGCCGTGCTAGGCTCGCTTTCGAGCGAGCGCCACGGTCCATGGGCCAAAACACGCAGATCGAGTGGGTCGACCACACCTTCAATCCGTGGCTCGGTTGCACCAAGGTCTCGCCCGCGTGCGACCACTGCTACGCCGAGAAGATCGCGCGGCGCCTGTTCGCGACGGGCTGGGGTCCCGGTGCGTCGCGATCGTTCCGCCCCGACGCCTACTGGCAGGCGCCCGTCACGTGGGATCGCAAGGCCCGCCAGCGCGGTCGGCGCGAGTCGGTCTTCTGCGCCTCCATGTGCGACGTGTTCGAGGGCACCGCCGAGCAGGCGCCTCATCGCGAGCGCCTGTGGCGCTTGATCGACGCCACGCCAAACCTCGTCTGGAAGCTCCTCACCAAGCGTCCCAACCTCATCCTCCGCCACGCGCCGTGGTCGGAGTGGCCGCGCAACGTCTGGACGGGCTGCACCATCGAGACGCAGGAGTGGGCTGATCGTCGCTTGCCCCACCTGCTCGCGGTGCCGAGCGCGCTGCGCTTCGCGTCGGTCGAGCCTCTCCTGAGCGAGCTCGACCTCAGCCCGCACCTCGGCGCGGGCCTCGGCAAGCTCAACTGGGTGCTCTGCGGCGGTGAGTCGGGCGCCGGCGCGCGCGCCACCCCCGCGACCATCGACTGGTACCGCTCGCTGCGCGACCAATGCCGCGCCGCCAACGTGCCCTTCTTCTTCAAACAGTGGGGCCGCTTCCGCCAGGAGGGCGCCGAGCTCGTCCGACTGCGCGGAAAGAACCCCGACAACCACCTCGACGGCGAACGCTGGGAACAGCACCCCACGCTCGAATAGTTCGAGAGCGCGCCTGCCCCCATCCAAAATCGAAGTGCTCGTCGAAGGGAGAAGAAGACTGAGCTGCCTCCCCCCAGTCGCGCAGACGCGCCTGCCCCCACCAAATCGAAGTGCTCGTAGAG
>Ga0247763_1001412_pt1 | contig 13712 bp, 17 predicted proteins | sample UWRJL141409B4_FD_179926 | JGI IMG/M metagenome (GOLD analysis project Ga0247763, IMG submission 179926) | Plant litter microbial communities from Arlington Agricultural Research Station in Wisconsin, United States - UWRJ-L141-409B-4 | ecosystem: Environmental > Terrestrial > Plant litter >...
CATAGATAAGTCAGTGAGGGCCAGACTAGTAGTTGGGTCGGTGACGACCAGCGAATCCCTGGTGTTGTATGTTTTTGTCCGTCTTATTTTTGCTGCCCTTTCAAACTTGCATGCGTGAACTTCACCCCACTTGCAGTTTCGGTTCTTTCACTCGCGGCAGGCATGAGGTAGTCCTACGTATAATTGTCGCGCATAATTGTCCAACTATGTTTTACATCTATTCTCATAGTTTTGTTTATTTGCTCGTGATTACGCCTCAGAACCCCGTGGTACGTTCGTGTTGCGGACCGATGCCTTGAGCCGTGCTGTGCCTCGGGCATCCGAGTGAGTGGTGCCGCTGCGGATGACCCGATTCCTCCGAGAGCCGTCGATTTGCCGCGATTGGCTGTAAGATCGGCCCTTGAACCACCCGACGCCGGCTCGTCTCCCAAACAGTGACTTTGTCCGGTCCCAGGTACTCGGATTGATTCCGCAAACTTGTGGTTGACGGTGCATATGTACTTGATTCTCCAAATTAATATAGTGGGAAAGAATATCTTGTGTTTGTTCCATGTGTCTACCCCAGCAAAGCTTGCGTCAACTTCGAGCTCTTGCAATTCCAAGATGAGCAAGATGAATTTTTCTTCGCCGTTGTCATCGTCTTCGGACATGTTGGCCGAGTCACTTCTTCAATCTCCCCTCACCGTTGGCTTGACCGCCGTGGTCGCGGGCATCTTTAGCCTTTTTGTCTACCTTGTGTCCACCCAGACCAAGATCCACAAACAGGCGCCTGCCTTTACGTCGGACACGCATTGGTTTTTTGGATCACTTGGCTTTACCACTCGACCATGGTATGTTTTCCTCAAAAGTTTCTCCAAGGTACCTAAGGTAGTCGGTCATACTAACAAAGTTGGTTTAGGTCATTCTGGAAGGGTTCCTGGAAGGAGTCCAAGACGGGCAACTTCAGCTTCTGGCTGGGCAGACGCCACATTGTCGGTATTACTGGTCCTGCTTCACGAAAAATGTTTTACGATCACCCTGATCTCGACTTTGTTAGCGGGGCTATCATCCTGCCGTTTGGTATCCACTTTTGGCCTCCCATTCATGATATCTTCAAGCCGGGATTCGCCAAGGGCATTAATAACACCTTCTTCTTGCGTCGCATGTCGGAGCTGATGAAGACGGACCAAATCGCCGCCAAGTTTCCCAACCTGCTCAAAGAAGCGCGCTCTACGCTTGAGGATTTGCTGATCCAAAACCCGTCGGGTGTTACCCGTCCGCCTGAGGTCTGGAAGGCTGTTTTCCGTCAAAATGTTCGACTCCTCTTCTCCGACCAGGTCGTTGAAGACCCCAAGCTCAGCGAGATTGCTACAACCAACGTCGACACCCTGCTGCATACCGTTAGCCATTACAATGTTCTTTTCCCTTGGCTGCCTGCCCCCAGCTACATCAAGCGCCGCCGCGCCCGCCGCGCCCTCGTCAACATGGTCACCGACCTGTTACGTCAACGCAGCCAACCGGGGTCTCCGCGCCGCGACGATCCCATCCAACAACTCCTCGACAATGGCGACGACATGGCCAATATTACCGAATTCTTCGCATCCGTCATGTTCATCTCCACGACCAACGCGCATGTTATTGCAGGCCAGATGCTCAACATTATGGCCATCCACCCGGAATGGCAAGACAAGATTTTTGCCGAGATCAAAGCCGCCGCCGACGCGCACTCCCGCGCGAAACACGCCCCGCTAGTCGACCGGCTAAGCACCATGCCCTTGGAAGCGTGGGAGACATCCTTCCCGGTTCTCGAGCTGTGCTTGAAAGAATGCATCCGCATGTGGACATCCTTTTCCGTGACGCGTCTCAACACTTCCCCCAACGCAATCCCGATTCCGGGCTCTAACGAAGTAATTCCGGGAAATACTTTTGTGATTTATAATTCTACCGAAGTCAACTTCAGTGAGAAGTTATATCCCAACCCAACGAAATTCGACCCGGAACGGTTCTTGGAAGGGAGGCAGGAATATAACCAGGAGACCTATGGCTGTAAGCAGTTTACCTCCCCCTTCCCCCTCTTTTTTTATTTTATAGAAGAGAGATGCTGATTAAGATATGTGTGTAGTTTTGGGCTGGGGTCAAGGCCGTCATCCATGTGCTGGCATCCGCTGGGCTAAACTCCAGCAGACCATTGTGGTCGTGTACGCGCTGGCCATGTACAAATGGAGCTGCTGCACCGAAACGGGCGAGCCGGACCCGTATATCAAGCATCGGAGAGAGTTGGATTCCGACCGCTTCTTTGTGCTGCCGCCCATGTTTGCCAAGTTGGAGGATCGGGAGAGACTTTAGGGTGAAGAGGTGTGAAGAGCTATGGAAGAGTATGATGAGGTGGTGATTTGGTGTGGAAGGGTGAACACAAGATGTGATGAAATAAAACCGTGTGTGAGCCTCCTGGGCCGGTGAGGTAGAATGTTTTGAAACGAGTGTTGAAATGAGTCTTGAAATGCTGGATTCTTCACATGGGCTGCGCTGAATAAATCTCTACATTTTGACAAGGATATAACAAGGTTACTTAAAACACCAACCTGCCCAGTTTGAACTGCATTGTCATCCACAGTCTGTCTGTCCATTTTGGCAGTGAGGACGTCACCTCTAACATCGCAATCCCGAAAGAAAAATATACCCAAGAAAGAAACAAATATACAGGCTTACCACACCTCAGGCAGTTAACTCCAGTTTGTAGTCGAGTTACACCAAATTCCGTCATTTCCACATCCTCAACAACCAGCATGGAACCCGCAATCTGTTCCAGCGTAAGTGGCTTTGACGTCCGTCCACTCTTGCCGACGCCCTTTCGACACTGGTAAGCAGGGTCCAGAGCGGAAGCAGAGAAAAGAACACCGCGCCAATGTGTATAAAGATCATGACACTGCCGTGGGTTTTGAAATAGGCAGCGTTAACAGCCAGCAACCGTATACCAATGGCGCCCAACATGGCGAGAGAAGATGAGATTCCCAGCAACGCGCCTCGGTATCGCGTGGGAAAAAGCTCAGCAGCAAACACAAACTGTAGAGCACTAGGGGAGATGCTCATGGAAAACTGGAAAAAAGCAAAGAGAATAATTGCGAGGTGTCCATAGCTGGGTGGCCCCTCTGCCTCGGGTTCTCCCGGCCTGGGTTGTTGTAAGAGGAGTATAAAGCCGAACGAGAAGGGGATGGATAGATTCAGCAGAACTGGTGAGAATGTTAGCAACCGCCGCCGTATGCGCATGCCACGGGAAAGACAGAGGGCTCGAGCTAGATAACCAATGATGGCAGGAGTCACTAGAGTGCTTAGGACGAGTTTCCAGCCTTCAAGAAGCGCAGCGATTCCGGTAGTGGATTGAAGTACCTGAGATGGCTAACGAACACAATCGGCACTGACTCGATAGCGGACACGACACGCCAGAACCGGTTGGCTGTCTTGGACTCTAGGTTCCAGGCGAGTTGAGACTCGGACTGTAAAATGACAGCCGCAAGCCCGTAGACTGCGACAAGAGCTACGACTTGCATGGCGACTACCAAAGTCAGCATCGATGATCTGGTTTTGGTTGAGGCATATTCGACAATGTACTGCTGCTATCGTCGGAATTTAAGACTATTGCGCTGCTAGTGGCTGCTAATTTGGATGGGTGGGAGTAGTTACATATTGGTCCGGAGAATTCATGACGGTACTTTTCTCCCCTGTAGACTATAGATGAGGCCATAAATTGCCATGTATTTATCTATAACCTAAGTCCTGGCTTGTTAAGGCCGGCTCGCAAGTATCAGGAAGTTTAATAGCTATCTACAAAGGGGTAGCCCTAGAAGGTTGTACTAAATGGCAGCACAGTGGTTTGAACATCACTTCCTTCCCCTGGAGGCCACTATGGAGCTCTTAAGGCCCTTTAGGGTAGGAGGAAAATCCCCGATTCAACTTGGGCGTTTACGAACATTGAGAACATCAGGCGGCACAGATAGCAGCAGGGAGATCCGTGGAGAACCGAGGCGAAGAAGTCATTTATGAATAAGAGTCAGAAAAAAATGAAAGCTATATCTTATATATCGGTTGAAGGAATGAATCTGAATAGTGTCGGTGGGGGTGACCCTGTCTTCACAACGTGAGCGGAAACCGGGGGTGGGCGGAAGGTAGGTCCACTGGCCGTACTAGCTTGCGATTTGTCCTAATTCACCCCGTATCAGAATGGAGCATGTCCCATGGGCTGCCGGAAGGCCCTGGAACGAGGCAAACCACCACGTCAGTTATAGTGGTGCTAGCTTATAGATTACAGCACTCGAACCCCTGGAAGACTCCACTATACTGGAAGTTCTGACCCCTCGGGTATCTGCCTTATCTTCATACTGGCCATCGGCATCATCAACTTCGGTACTGGGTTGATAAAGTCTGTTAGCTCTCCTGAAAAACTAGTAACGCAAATCTAGTATGACAAACTTTCGGCTGGAGTAGGACTCTCAAGGCGATTCTCAGATCCTAATACCCGCTCAGCCACCCTTTTAACCAAGCCTAGCACGGCCGTTCCTAAGTCGCCTTCGTCATATCTCTTCTGATCAAGATCGGCTCCGCGGGATATCAGAAGCGTCGCCATATCATTATTGCTCCCAATACACCATCCAACTGCCGTTTGCCCTCTTTGATCTCTGGCATTGACTTCGGCACCACTGTCGAGGAGGAGGTTGACAAGGTTCTCATGGCCTCTCCGAGCAGCCCACGATAGGGGCCTCGAGCCATCGTCATCCGGCATATCTATGCTAGCTTTCCCCGACTTTAGAAGCAATGTGACAACTTTGGCGTTTCCTGCCTCTGCCGCCCTGGACAAGTGCGTGCGCCCTTTACTGTCTCTCACGTCGGCTTCGACTTCGTCGCGAGATAGCAACAGCCTCACGGCCGCCCAATGACCCCCATCCACCGCAAGCGACAACACTTTTTGGCATTCTCCACTTCTGAAGTCGGCCTCAACTTCACGCAAAGTTAGTAGCATCCATAATTTGCCTTCATCCCCCCTCATTGCTGCCTCCAATAGTGTCATACTGGTTTTCCAGCTCCCGGAGCAGGCTGGCTCGCATTCTTCTTTGGCGATTTCATTGGAGCATTGATCGTCCATGTCCATGGGAGAGTACTCTTCCTCCTCGCCCTCCTCTTGGTCCTCCTCTTCGTCCTCCTCCTCCTCTTTGACCTCCTCTTCGACCTCCTCTTCGTCCTCCTCGTCGTCCTCCTCGTGGCCCTCGTCTTCGTCTTCTTCTCTTCCCAAATCTGAAACATGTCCCATATCCATTTCACCAATATCGAGTTTGATGCTACCTCCTCGTCTCCGTGTGTGCTTTGGCTGACCATTTCGAACGCAGATTGTCCTAATTGGGCATTCTGCTAGACGGTATTTCCCAATGTCTAATCCCTTGAGCTTCTCACTTTGGACCCGTTCAAACTCTCTCATGGTGAGATGTTGATCCCTCACATAGATGGCAACCGGTTTGTCTGAGTCTTCCCCTCCACGCTCTCTGCAGTGCAAGACTGCCAGACCAAGGCCTGGCAAATCCGTAGCTAAAAAGCGGATATCCAGGTATATCCCTCTGCTGGTTATGGTTGGAGGCCGAGCATTGAAACTGCTGTAGAAAAACTCGTATCTAACAATGTTGCTGGAGCCTGCGAACGAATCCGGAGAAGTGGCGAGAAGCCCGCCCTGATTGTCCTTCGATCGCCATGCAAACAGAGTGTGATCATCGGAAACCCTCATGATCTCCTCTTGCAGCCTAGTAAAGGCCCTTTCACCTTCCCCGTAGATCAGAGGCATGTAAATGCCGAATATTCCGAGTAAGCAATATGCGCGATCTTCCACCCTTGTAGTCTCGCGATGTGCGGCCCATGACATTCGCTGGGCGACGCTAAACGTCTCCAGATCGCGCTTTCCTAGCAATAAACTTTCGGGTATCCGAGTCTGGGAGGATATTTGTCGGAACAGACTCTCCCTAGTTCCCAGCTCAGCCCAATTCTCATTCAAAAAACGAATACGGGATGGCGCGATCAGCTCCTGCAAGGTCCACCCCCGGGTAAACCATCTGCTGGAGATGAAGGACGTTGTCGATTGCACATCGGCCAGGTAGGCGTAGCAGACGTCGGCACCCTTGTACCAACGATACATTGAATTTATGGCCTCGGAGAGCTCTGCGCTGCTTGTTTTGTCGATGCAGCAAGTATCAATCCAGACCCAGCCGTAGCCATCGGACCTGGCTTTGTCGCAGCATCGCTTTACTTTCTCGTAGCCCTTCTTCATCTTCTCGTAGCCCTTCCAAAACTGAGTGGCTTGCATGTCCTGAAGCTTGACTTCTTCTCTACCCCACGTATGCGATAGGATGGCATAGGAAGGAGTAGTGCCATCAGTGAATTCGTGGAACGTGATGGTATCTGTTTCCAGTAGGCGCATTTCTGAGGCACCGTTCAGGCTGACTTAAACCAGAGGCAGAAGATGGGAACTTATGTGGAGAATGACGAAAAATCCTGCCGTATCTGATATGAATCGCTGATGTCGCCTTGCTCTTCTTTCCTTTTGAAAGGGGGTGGGAGAGGGAGTTGGGCAGCCAGTCACGTAGTCGGGCATTGATCGTTCCCAGATTGACGCAGCCTGCAGCGCGGATGTTCTCCCTTTTCGTACCTCACCCACGTGACATTGCTCAGCCTAGTTAGTTCAGGCTCGGCTAGTTTTCGGTCAGGATTTGCTCAGGCTGCGCGGTGGCGGCATATGAGATCGCCCTAGCTCAGGGAAGAATGGGGGGAAGCTTTGTCAGGACAAATCAGCCACGGCTCACACCAGCTCCCCCCAGCTCAGGTCGACGAACGAAAAAGAAAATTTCGTGTGCCCAGATTCGTCGCAGACAACCAGCCTGTATCCGCCCTGTCGATATTCGTTGCTCACAATGACTGCCCAGCTCCAAGAAACCCAGGAACATTATCCAGATTGATGAGCGCAAAGTCAGGCTGGAAATCATCTTTGACGAACGTGACAGTCGGAGGCACAATTTCGTCCCCTTGCAGAGGAAAATAGCATTGAGTCCTAGAAAGTTTGCAACACCCCTTGGCTTGACTGCGATCCATCTCCTAGACGTAGATGACCGAGTTGGTGGTTTTCTGGCAAACTCTGCGTAGCAACTTGTAATCCTCTTCATCGCAACTTGGCGGCATCACCAACCATGATTTCTCCGAATTCCGTACAGTGTGCCCAAGCCATACAGTCGTCTTTGAGAGCTTTTTTCATGCCTGCTTGTTGGTGCTTCGAGCAGCGCACCCAAATAGTAGGCCGGAGCACTATTTGTCCATTGCGTCCACCTCTTGCTCTCCCCGACATGCGCAGTTCCAGACTTTCCGAAACGAACTGGTTAGGATCGCGAGCGCTCCTGCGTCCGGGTTTCACCTTTAGTTCGATTGATTGCAAAGCCTTTTCGATATCTTTCATCAGCCGATATTTGATCTTGTCGTTGTACGCGCTCTCGGCTTCAGGCGGCACGGGGACGACGTCTCGCATTGCTAAAAAGATGTTTTCCCCGATGCAATAAACCTTGTCCTTGGCTGACGCATCAGAGAGGTCAACCACCTCGCCTTGAGAGTCAGTAGCCGACAACTTCGGCGCGGCCTTGGATGATTTGACTTTTTCCACAAGCCAGCGCAACCCAGTTTTACTGCCTCTGTCGGTTTCGTCCTTGCTGGTGGCTCTCCCCATGTCCTGCTTGGTGGGGCCATTAGGCAAGCTCGATTGCATCTGCTGGGTCGCCATGAAAAAAAAAAAAAAGGACCAAATGGCCTCAGAATGGTACCGGCTTAGCCAAATCATTCATCGCAGTGACTACTCGAGACGCTGCACCAGTTCTGGCCAGAGTTGACGTTCATTCCGTTATGATATTGGGCATTAATTGTTCAGCACAAGTAAAAGCCCAATTTGCTGACAAAGCCCCGCTCAGCGCCCAAAGTTTAGCTCCCATGCGCCAAGGCAAGGAAGGCTCTAGGTCGAAGCAACTCCGTGGCATCCATGGCATCTAGAGTTCGACCAATAGGAGATGTAACTACCTGCCTAACTACCTCTACCGCGCGAACATTTAATTCGGGGGTTGAACGAAACAATGTTCTAACCCGATAAATATTGGTGGCTGTAGCGGGGCACAGGTCACCGCGCTTCCTGATCGTGTAAGTTTAGTGCTGATCATCATCATTAGGCCAGGATTAGACCAGCAACCAAGGTCGAAAAGCAGAACAACAAGAGCCTGAACGATTTTTACGCCCTGATGTCCCCGTTTGGCTTGAAACCGAACCCATCCTCCAGGCACCCAGGCGATTCTTTGATCAAAAGGCACAGTGTGAGCAAGGTGCAAGCTCAGATCTACCGGCGACTATCGACAGAGATCTCAAAGCCGCCCATCTCGTTGCCGAACATGGAATCCGCATCGTCCCCACCTCTAACCTGACGGAAACACCTCTCTATAAACTGGAACATCAAACGCCGCGCCCTCCACGTATTTAAACACAAAGTCTGGGTGCTAGATCACATTAACCGTCCCGAGACATCGCCAATCCCGCTTGACGTGGCCGAGGAACTCATGGAGACATTTAACTTGCTATTTCCACAATTCGAACCTCCGACAAAGATTCCCCTCAAAGGCCTAGATATGAATGAATCTTTCCTCGCTCTCGGTTCCTGTGAAAGAGATCGTTTCTTACATTGGAATCACTACACGTACTGGCGCAAGAACACTCTTAACCTAAACCAGGTTCTGAATGAAGCGCCACAGGGAGCGCGGCAGTTACTACGAGTTGGTAATCGGGATAAGCACAGTTTTTTAAACGTGGTTCTGTTCTAGGTTTCCGGAATGGTGGCGATTCTGACCATTGTGAGCACGGTATGTGGCGCTTGGGCGATTCGACTGGCAATTCAGGCGTTGGATGTGAGTGTCGAGTCGAGGGATATTAGTCTAAAAGGGGTAGGAAGTGGCAGTTGCGCAGCTATGTGCGGATGAAGAGGTGGCGAGGAAACTTGCGCAATATTATGCACTATAAGAGACAGGCTAAGAGTTTTTGTTTTAAAAAGAAAATCTGCGACCAGGCACGGCATATCCCCCAAACATATCTCATACTGTGGGCCTAGATATCCCATCAAGCTACCAAGCGTAAAACAGGAAACGTGATCCGCCTACATAACCTCGTCCTCCCATCCCCATCCATAAACCTCCCAATCAGCATTCCCAGTGCCGTGCGCAGGTCCGACAGTCTGTCCCTGCGCAGTTGCGACAGTGTTCATGTTCACCTGTCTCACACGGTGGTTTTCCATGGCACGCGGGAAGAATCTGTGGTAGACCCGATAGTGCTGTAACAGGTGGTCGCGACGAGCAGTGCTCCAAGTTCCATCACAGTACTCGCAGAGGTGACCAGGTACGTTGCCGTTGCGGGCGGGATTCATGGAACGGGCGCCGGACTGGCGGTGTCGATCCAGTGAGGAGCGGCGACTGAACTGCATGCCGCATTCGCAGGTGGGTCTGCTGTTGATGTTGCGACAGGGCCGATGTCGGGCTTGTCCATGGCCAATGGGGATGGCAGCCAGGTGAGGGCCCGCTGTGAGGCCGAGCCCCACATTGGTGGCGGCAGTGAAATCGGCCTGGACCGGAGGAGAAAATGAGGCGCTCCCGCTAGCGTGGTGGAACGAGGCGGGGAGAAGGGCGCCTGAGTTGCATTGTCCAATCGCCGGACCCCTACACCCCGAATTTTAGACAGAGGTCTAAAAAAAAAAAAAGGAACCCAGATGCGTCGCCAAACAAAGCCATGGGTGACCCCGAAAAGTTCACCGCGCCAAGGTGCGGCTTGCTGCGGCGGGCACCAAGTCTGGATCGCCCAAGGCAAATATGGCCATGTCGTGACCGGATTCGAGGTCGATGATAGGGTTGCCAAGAGCTGTGGCGGTATCGTATTCGGCGAATCCCAAGTTGGCAGTGGGGTCGCAGAGGTCCTCCTCCATCTCGCGGTACATGGTCGAGGTGTGCGTCAGCTGCGACATGGTGGCAAGGATCGGGCAAGAGTAAAAGATGGCGTGCAGTATTGGTGTGAGAATGGCGAATGCTGCAAGACTCGAAAGCATGGGATCTCCTACACTTTGAAACTTTTCTCGTACGAATGGTCAACAAGAGGCCCGTTGTTGTACCGTGGCATATTACAATACCTGTCCCAGAAGGGATGCAGCCTTTGTGTAACAGGGTGCAAGAACACCCTTCACCCTATGCAGCAGAATGATTGAGAATACGATTGGACGCCACGTATTGACAGAAAAGTGCTGTGTCGCAACTTGCACAAATGACCAGTTCTACATGTACAGGGCTGGGCAAGGCTGGGCACAGCTAATTAGAGGTTCTTAACTCTCACTTAGTGTCTGGCGTGACAGCGTGTTTCAATCCAGGATGCAAAGACATATTCTAATCTATTCCCCGCGATGAAACACACTAGTCGCGGAGAGATTGTCAATTTTTAATTTTTTTTTTTTGGACCAGGATGCCTTGCACAGCCGGCAATTTGATCCAACAGCTGTGCCACTGGCTGGCTACACAAACCCCAGCTTTCCACAATACCTTTTTTGTTTTATGCTACGCCTGGCACATGGGACCATGGGCACCGGGGGCGCGGGAGGGTCATTGGTAACTAGCTAGAATAAGTTAGAAAAGTCTACGCCTCTTTGTGACCAATAGGGTTCAGTCCTGGAAAGCGGTTCATGACCTCCGTGTCCTCTTGCCGATACCTGTTATTTTTCATCCTTAATTTTTTCATTTCTTTTTGATGACTTGAACACTTTGTGTTTCTAGAGTTGCGTGCTTTGCACCATCACGATGGTCATTCTATCTCTCATAATAAAAGAAGGCATCTTGCCTACATGTTCACTAGAGCAACCTAGCCAGAGCCAACTCGGGCCACTCCCCGGACAAATCCAACGCTCTCTTCACCGTATACATTCCACTCTGATCAATCGGCCCAAAAACGTCCTTATCCGCATCAAAAAGCCAAAACCCAATGGCCGGTCTCGCCACTCTTTGGAGCTCCTCGTCCGTCTCTACAGGAACTTTTTTACCTGCTCTTGCTATCCAAAAACGTCGCGCCCTTTGTCCACGCAACCACGTATCATGCTCGTTACATAAAAACCCCTGAGCGGTTTCACCATCCGTAATGGGTGACATGTAAGAAGGTAGCGAATACGCAAGCAATACCCGCTCCTTCACCCTAGCCTTCAATTCTTCTCGAGAAATCCCACATGCGGAAAAGATATTGGCAATTTGCTCACGCATACCATGCGGGTCGCTAATGGCCACCACACAGGATAGGTCTTTGATAACTTGATCCTTTGGACGCGAATCGGGAGCGAAGTCAAAGGTCGACGTCATGGGTTTCACCGGTAAAGAATGGTTGAAACGAACACCCGCGGCGGGGACGTCAATCAGTTGGCCGATGATGGCGCGGCCAACGTGCGCGTCCATCATGTAGATGATTTCGTGGAGGCGAGAAAGGGTAGAGACAAAGCTGGCCCAGACGTTGACAGCGGCGGTGGAAGAAGGTACCGCCGTATTGTCAACAGGGGTAGTTGTAGTAGTGGCAGCGAGTTCGAGATTGCTAATGGTGTTTCGCTCAAAAGCCACCCGGAGGAGACCAGTACCGCGTGGATCGTACGCGCACAGGTCGTGAATAAACGAGACAAGGGTTTGTTGAGCGGGTGGATGGGCTTTAAGGAACAAAATGTCGTGCTCCGGGTTGAGGTATAGCGGCTGCGGGGGAGTTTGCGCAACACTCTGGTCGGGATATCCTCGATCACCAGCCTTGAGATGGTTGAGGAGATCACGGGTCGAGAGGAGGATACAGGGAATGTGGATGCGGCAAAACTCCAGAGCAGCCTGGCGCGCTTCCCGATTGACTCGGAGTAGCTTGCTGTGGAGTTGGATGCTGTTTCGCACAACTGCGATATACCGACCGTTACTGAGGGCTTTACCAAGAGCATTGGTGGCGGCTGGTAAGGCCTCGGCGCGGGACCGAGAATCCGCCGGGGGCAAGTCGTCGTCGACACAATGCAGTTCTATTTCGACGAGACGTTGCTTTGTTACTGACAGTTTCCAGATGTGTAGACGCAGCTCTGTCGGAAGCTTAGGAAAGAGGGTGAAAACCGCATCGGTGTTGCGAGTCTGATAATAGTCGTTGATGAAACGCAAATGATGAGGTACATGTATTGCCGACGCCATGATAAGTGGTGGCAGGAAATAGTATATGGAATGGCTCAGTTGTTGGTTCTAGGAAAAAAATAAAAATAAAATGGAGGGCATGCCAAAGTTTTATTGCAACACGTGAGCGAGATCTGCGCCTTTGATTGACATGAGAGGATTGATGTTGGTGATCAATGATTCGAGCGCAACTTGATATAATCATCGCCCCCCCCGGCCACTCCACCTGCGCTGAAACCCCCGTATTTTGCATCCAAGGGGTGCTGTGCCAGAGTAACGCATTAGAAATGGCAAAGGTAGCAAGAGGATCGCAGTATGCCTCCCTGATAAAAATCTGGGGCGTAAATTTGTCACTGTGATTATCTGGCACGGGCAGACTTCCGACCTCCAACAATAAATGATAGATTTGATTTTTGTTGGTCCAGTCCTTCCAGGGCCATGGCTCCGGTTCGCTCGGATATGTCAGCGGACTTTCCCCAGATTGAATGAATGAATACCTATGTCGCACTTTGCCCTCTTTACACACGTCTTGGTGAAGTCACCCACATGTCTTTTGGGCTGTCCCATACTTTGGGTGGGGTTGTGTCCATACATAGCTCGAATGGTGGAAGGTTGGGGTAACCGTAGGAGGGAAAATTGAAGCGATTCTATCTGGGGCACCTCCGCTATTCTTGTCTCGCCGCCAGACAACATGATGCCATCCCCGGTATCTTCCACCTTAACGGTTCGCATAGTCTGAAACTACTAACAGCCACGCCGCATGCTGAAACTAGAACACCAAGTCCAGCTAACCTTACCTAGACAGGCGGTGCTGATATCACTCTGACAACTATTCTCTAAGTTGAAAAAAAAAATGAAAAAAAAAAGGGTTGGGGCTACCTCTCGGCGTCGCGGCACGGCCCCACGCCGTTGCCGCAGCCCACCACCCACCTACCCAACGGCGGGCGGACTCACGGCCATGATCCCCACATATATGGCCGGCTCGGACTGGGGCCGGTTCGTGCCACCGACACTATAGAACTAGACATTGCCGCTCACTCGAAAGGCATTGCACTGACTCGGCTATCTTAGCTCCTGACAATAATAGAAACATTGGCGTTGGCGGACGAGCTTGAAAGAAGCGTTGGATCTAGATAGGATCTTGACCAACACCTTGATAGAGGGATGCCTGCCCTGCCCCAAAATCGAGAATAGTTAAGTCTAAGGATGGCAAGATTGAGATACTGCCTTGGCGGTGCACTCTCTAGTCTCATGATAGTCTGTTCGGTACAATCCCAAGAGGAATCGCTGAGGATTTCAGTATGAATAACCCACCGAGGTCAATTGTAGTGCCGCAGGATAGTACAGTTTACGTGCTGTATCGTCAAAGACGAAGGGGAGAACCTTCCCACATTAGCCAACGCGACCAAGGGCTTTGGAAGGAGCCACAGGATAGTGTAGGTTCTCGACAAGGCAACATGAGGCAGTGAGTTGGCC
>Ga0247763_1001413_pt1 | contig 13712 bp, 6 predicted proteins | sample UWRJL141409B4_FD_179926 | JGI IMG/M metagenome (GOLD analysis project Ga0247763, IMG submission 179926) | Plant litter microbial communities from Arlington Agricultural Research Station in Wisconsin, United States - UWRJ-L141-409B-4 | ecosystem: Environmental > Terrestrial > Plant litter >...
CACTCCTCGCGCCCACGTCCGGCAGTACCGGAGCGCCGAAGATCACCATGCACGTCCACCGGGACATCCTGTCCATCGACGACACCTTCGGCCGCCGGGTACTGCGTCTGCTCCCGGACGACCTGGTCGCCTGCAGCGCCCCCTTCGCCTTCACCTTCGGGCTCGGCATGCTCGTCGTCTTCCCGCTGCGGGCGGGTGCCTGCGCCCTGCTGACCGAGGCGTCGACCCCCCGGGCAATGGCGGACCTCGTGACGCAGCAGGGCGTCACCGTGCTCGCGACGGCGCCCACGGCGTACAAGGCGATCCTCCGGGAAGGGCGCGAGCAACAGCTCGCCGGCCTGCGGGTGGGTGTCTCGGCGGGCGAGCACATCCCCCTCGGCACCTGGGAGCAACTGCGCGACAGGATCGGGCTGAAGGTCGTCGACGGGATCGGCGCCACGGAACTGCTGCACATCTTCATCTCCGCCGCGGGCGACGACATCCGTCCCGGCGCCACGGGAAAACCGGTGCCGGGCTTCCGTGCCACGATCCTCGGCCCCGACGGTGCGGAACTGGGACCCGGCAGGCCCGGCAGACTGGGCGTCATCGGCCCGGTCGGCTGCCGCTACCTCGACGACGAGCGGCAGAGGGACTACGTCGTAGGAGGCTGGAACGTCACCGGCGACGTCTTCCACCGGGACGAGGACGGCTACTTCCACTACCACGCCCGCGGCGACAACATGATCGTCTCCTCGGGCTACAACATAGGCGGACCCGAGGTGGAGGCCGCCATAGACACCCACCCCGACGTCCTGGAGTGCGCCGTCGTCGGACGGAGCGACGCCGAACGCGGTGAAGTGGTCTGCGCCTTCGTGGTGCTGCGGGACGGCGTGACCGGTGACGCGGCGAAGGCCGAGGAGATACAGGACCACGTCAAGGAGGTCATCGCGCCCTACAAGTACCCGCGCGACGTACGGTTCCGCGGCTCCCTGCCGCGCAACGCGAGCGGCAAGCTGCAGCGCTTCGCGCTTCGCGCGGCTGTCGAAAACGTGACCGTCCAGGAGACGGCCGTCGGGAAGGACGCCGTCGAGGACACCGCGGCGCAGAGGACGGCCGCGGGCGACAGAGCCGGACAGCACAGCGCTCCGGAGAACTCCGCCGTGGAGGACGGACCGACGGCGCCCGCGGCCGGGCACGGAGAGGAACCCCCGTGAAGATCGCGATCGTGGGCGGCGGCCCCGGCGGCCTCTATTTCGCTGCTCTCATGAAACAGCTCGACCCCGCTCACGAGATCACTGTGTGGGAGCGCAACGCACCCGACGAGGCCTACGGCTTCGGCGTGGTGTTCTCCGACGAGACGCTCGGCGGCATCGAGAACGCGGACCGCGAGATCGCCGCGTCGATGGCACACCGCTTCGCCCGCTGGACCGACATCGACATCCACTACCGCGGCGGGACGTACACCGTGGGCGGTCAGGGCTTCGCCGCGATGAGCCGCCGGGACCTGCTCGGACTGCTGCAGCGCCGCTGCCACGACCTGGGGGTGCTCGTGCGCTTCTCCGCCCCCGCCCCCGCCACCGGGGCGCTGTGCGCCTCGTACGACCTCGTCGTGGGCGCGGACGGAGTGAACTCGCGCGTCCGGGCAGCCCGCGCGCACGTCTTCCGCCCCGCGCCGGACCGGGGGCACAACAAGTACATGTGGCTGGGCACGGACCGGGTCTTCGAGGCGTTCCAGTTCTTCGTGAAACAGACGGAGTGGGGAACCATGCAGGTGCACGGCTACCCCTACTCCGCCGACGGCTCCACCTTCATCGTCGAGATGCACGAGGACGTCTGGCGCCGGGCCGGCTTCGACGCCGGCGCGGGGAGCCCTCTCCCGCCGGGGGCCTCCGACGAACAGTCCGTGGAGCGGATCCGGCGTCTGTTCGCCGAAGAGCTCGCGGGCCACCGGGTGTTCGCCGACAACTCGAAATGGCTCGCCTTCACGACCGTACGCAACGAGCGCTGGCACCACGGAAACCTCGTCCTCGTCGGCGATGCCGCGCACACCGCTCACTTCTCGATCGGCTCGGGCACCAAACTGGCGATGGAGGACTCCCTCGCGCTGGCCGCCTGTCTGCACGAACACCCCGACACAGAGAGCGCGTTGACTGCCTACGAGGCGGAGAGGCGCCCCGTTGTCGAGTCCGCCCAGCGGGCCGCCCAGGCCTCGCTCGAATGGTTCGAGAACATCGGCATGTACACCCGTCAGGAGCCGACCCAGTTCTGTTTCAACCTGCTCACCCGGTCCCGCCGCATCACCTACGACAATCTCCGCACCCGGGACCAGGAGTTCGCCGAGCGGGTCGACGCGGCTTTCGCGGCCTCCCAGGGGCTGCCCGAGGCGGCACCGGCGATGCTCCAGCCGTTCCGGCTGGGGAAGCTGAGCCTCAAGAACCGGGTGGTGGTGTCCCCGATGGACATGTACTCGGCCGTCGACGGTGTGCCCGGCGACTTCCACCTCGTCCACCTCGGCTCGAAGGCGATGGGCGGTGCCGGACTGGTCATGACGGAGATGGTCTGCGTCTCGCCCGAGGGCCGCATCACGCCCGGCTGTACGGGCCTGTGGAACGACGGGCAGCGCGACGCGTGGAAGCGGATCGTGTCCTTCGTCCACGACCGCAGCACCGCCCGGATCGGACTCCAGCTCGGCCACTCCGGACGCAAGGGCTCCACCCGGGTCATGTGGGAGGGCATGGACGAACCGCTGCCCGACGGCAACTGGGAACCCGTGGGCCCTTCGCCGCTGCCCTACGGCCCCGGATCGGCCGTCCCGCGCGCTGTCGACCGTGCCGCCATGGACCGGCTGGTCGCCGAGTTCGCCGCGGCCGCCCGCCGCGGCGCCGAGGCAGGCTTCGACCTGCTCGAACTCCACTGCGCGCACGGCTACCTGCTGTCCTCGTTCCTCTCGCCGACGGCGAACCACCGCACCGACGAGTACGGCGGCTCGCTGCGGGCCCGGCTCCGGTTCCCCCTGGAGGTCTTCGACGCGGTCCGCGCTGTCTGGCCGGCCGGCCGGCCGGTGATCGTGCGGATCTCCGCGACCGACTGGGTCCCCGACGGCAACACCGAGCACGACGCGGTGGAGACGGCCCGCGCCTTCATCGCACACGGGGCGGACGCGATCGACGTCTCCTCCGGACAGGTCACCGGTGACGAACGCCCCGTCCACGGGCGTTCGTACCAGACCCCGTTCGCGGACCGGATCCGCCACGAGGCCGCCGCGGACACCGGCACGGCCGTCATCGCGGTCGGAGCCATCGCGTCGTACGACGACGTGAACTCGATCCTGCTGGCGGGCCGCGCGGACCTGTGCGCCCTCGGTCGCACCCACCTCTACGACCCGCACTGGACGCTGCACGCGGCGGCCGAGCAGGAATACCGGGACGCAGAGGCCCAGTGGCCGCTCCCGTACCGGGCCGGGGCCCGCAAACCGCCCAGCGCCCGCACCGACGCCGTGCGCCCCCGACTCTCCCTGCTCAGGACCGAGGATGCCGGGCAGACCGTCCACCTGCGCTGGATCCCGCCCCGGAAGCCTGCGGGCGTCTCCTGAACGCGGTACGACGGTCTCCCGGGGAGGCCCGGCCGCTCCACGGGCCCGTGTGACGCCCGCGCGTGCGGAGTTCTGGCCGGACCGGCTGTTGTCCTTGAGCGCGCCCCAGCCGTGCCACCGCCGGATGCCGATCCCGGCGCTGACCCGGGGGCGGACGCGGTCCGGGCAGGGCTCACCGGTGTGGTGCCGGGAGATGCGGTCGATGTCGGCCAGGCCGTCGTCGTCCTTCAGGGCAGCGACCTCGCCCAGCAGCGTGACGTGCGTGTACCAGTCTTCCCCGTCGAGGACTGTGGGGGCACCCGCGGGTCGCGGCGCAGGTGCTTCGGACGCACCCGGCCCACGTCCGTGCCGATGAGCACCCGGCCGTCCTCCCACAGGTGCCCTCCGATGGCCTCGCCACTCGGCGGACCTGCCCGGTACCGGGTACGGAGGCCCGCACGGGCCGTGCCCGGCGGGCCGGACCGTCAGGGCTTCACCGCCACCGCCCCGAACTGCGGGACCGTGGCGGGGGCGTCGGAATCCGGGTGCCACCGCGTGCAGGAGACGAGACCCGGCTCGAGGAACTCCAGGCCGTCGAAGAAGGCGCTGACCTCCGCGCGGGTACGGGCGGTGATCGGCGGGGTGGCGTTCTCGTTCCAGAACTTCATCGCCTCGACGTTTCCCTCGCCGCCGAGGTCGGTGTCGGTGGTGGGGTGCGTGAGCACCAGACAGCTGCCGGAGGGGACCGCCGCCAGAAGCTCGCGCACGATGTCCTGCGCCCGGCCGGTGTCCAGGACGAAATTGAGGATGCCCAGCATCATCACCGCGACGGGCCGGCCGAGGTCCAGGGTCACCGAGGCGCGCTCGACGATCGTCCTGGGGTGGTGGACGTCCGCGTCTATGTAGTCCGTGGCGCCCTCGGGCGTACTGGTCAGCAGGGTCCGCGCGTGCGCGAGCACGATCGGGTCGTTGTCGACATATACGATGCGTGCCTCGGGCGCGGACCGCTGGGCGATCTCGTGCGTGTTGTCCAGAGTCGGCAGACCGGTGCCGATGTCCAGGAACTGCCGTATCCCGCGGTCCTCGACCAGCTGACGGACCGCCCGTCCGAGGAACTCCCGGTCCGCGCGGGCCACGTCGCGGATCACGGGGAACATGCCGGCCACCTGGTCGCCCACGGCCTGGTCGACCTCGTAGTTGTCCTTCCCGCCGATCCAGTAGTTCCAGACCCGGGCGTTGTGCGCCACCCCGGTGTTGAGCCTCCCTGAACCGCTGGACGGGACCTGGCTGTCAGTCATGTCGTTCCTCTCCGGACCCGGACCATGGCACGCGTGCCCCGGGCGTCTGCGGCCGCCGTGGCGGCACCGAACCGTCGTCGTCGCCATTGTGCCGCCTGTCGATCACGTCGTCCCGGTAATCCGGCCCGTCCTTCCGTCCCTCCGCCGTCCCGGCGGGAGACGTCCGGTGCCTCGGACAACACCCGTGGCCCGGCCCGCAGACCTCACCTCGGCGTCCGCCCGCACCGGGTGCGCGCGCCTGTCGGAGTCGCTGAACGAGGCGTCGCGGACAGTCACAGGTATGTCCCCGGAGCCGGACGGTGCTCCTCTGACGTCCGTCGATGACCCCGGCCCTCGACTCCGCCCGTCGCCACCTGCCGGTGGCCCGCCGGGGAGGGCGGGCCACCGGCACCTGCTCACGCGGCTGCCGTGGGGTCAGCCGGTCAGCGGCGGACGTGCCGCGCGGTCACGGAAAACTCGTGATCTTGGACGGCACGGTGTCCGATCCCGAGGTGGGCGCCCCCGTGTTGTTGACGACATGCGCGTACTGGCCCTTCCCGCCGAGGGAGACGACCTGGATGCTGTGCAGCCTGATGCCCGACTTGACCGGCACCTGGAAGCCGTGGTGCTGGACGATCGTCGAGTCGGTCGTGAAGTTGCAGTAGCTGCCCAGGCCCCAGGCCTCGTGGGTGTTGACGCTGTCGGCGACCTTGTAGGCGGCGTACCCGACGATGCCGTCGTGGGTGACGGCGGCGGCGTTCGGCACGTCGTAGGCCTTCTCGTTCTGGAAGAAGATCGTCCGGCCGCGTTCGCCGTTCCACACCACGTCGTACTTGTTGAAGTGTTCGACGAACAGGCCCGTCGTGAGGACGTCGTCGCCGTTGACCTCGAGCCCGTAGTCGGCCCGGTTGGTCTCCCAGCCCACGCCTTCGCCGTGGTCGGCCCGCCAGATCCAGGTGTGGTCGACGATGACGTCGTCGCTGTCGACGACCATCGAGTGGGTGGCCAGGCCGGGTCCGGCCCCGCCGATCCGGATGAACACGTCCTGCACGGTGGTCGGGTTGGCCGCGTGGTCGGCGGCGGCGCCGGGCGTTCCCACCCGCAGCAGGGTGTCGGACCTGGCGGCGCCGGCGTCGATGAGGAAGCCGGCCAGCTTGACCCCGTCGACGTCGCCCACGTGCATGGCGTCGACGCCGTTGTCGGGAACGATCGTGGCGAGTCCCAGCCCGAGGACCACGGTGTTGGCGCGGTTCACCTCGATCGTCCGGTCGAGGTGGTAGACACCGGGGGTGAACAGGAGGTTGAGGCCCTGCGCCAGTGCCGCGTTGATGGTCGCGGCGGTCGCGCCGGGCTTGACCACGTAGAACTGGCTCAGCGGCAGCGAGGTGCCACCGGCGTTGGCGGGCCAGGACACGTTGCGGGTGTCGGTGCGCTTGCCGGGCACGAACACCTTGTACTCGTTGCCGTCCAGGTAGAGGAACGGCTTCTCCCGGGAGATCGGTGTCGTGTCCAGCGTGGTGTACGGGCCGGTGTCGAAGTTCGTCGCCGGGGCGCCCTGCACACCGGAGAACGTCATGTTCCACACCCCGTTGGTCCAGCCGCCCACCGAACTGTCCCGGGTGTACCACTGCTGCTGCGAGTACGGGCCGACCGTGCCGTCGATCTTCGAATCGGCGATGTAGCCGCCGGAGGCCCAACCGTAGCCAGCGGGCGCGAGATTGAGGCCGCCCTCGACGTGGATCCGGCGGAACGGCGCGGCCTGGGCGACCGCCCAGCGGTTGGTGCCGTTGACCGGCTTGATCGCCAGGTTCTCCGCGGAACGCCAGAAGTTCTGGGTGGCGTTGCCGTTGAACCAGCCCGCGTCCACGGTGACGTCACCGTTGATCTTCACATCGTCGGGGTTGAGGCCGAGACCGGAGATCGAGGTGTAGAAGCCCAGCTGCGCGTTGATCCCGTTGTACGTGCCCGGCTTCAGCAGGAACTGGTAGCGGCCCGAGCCGAACTGCGCGGACTCCTGCTGTGCGAAGACCTGGTCGAACTTGCCCTGCAGATCAGGTGTGCCGGGGTCCACGACGATGACGTTGGGCCCGAGGTCGCCGCCGCCCTCGACGGGAGGTGTGCCACCGGTGCCGGTGTGGACCGCGACCTCCCACAGGGAGTAGCCGTAGGGGGTGGCGCGGGCGGTCCCGTGGATCCGTACGTACCGGCCGGAGCCGCTGACGTCGTAGGAGGCGGTGCCGCCGGTGCCGTTCGTGACGGACCTCAGGGTCGTCCAGTCCTGGCCGTTGCCGGAGGCCTGGATGGTGAAGTCCTTTCCGTGGGCGGCCTCCCAATTGAGGTCGACCTTGCAGATGTCCTGGACCGACCCCAGGTCCACCCGTACCCACTGGGGGTCGGACGACTGGCTGGACCAGCGGGTGCCGGTGTCGCCGTCGAAGGCGCTCGCGGCGGGCGTGCCGGCGTTCTCGGTGGAGGAGGCGGTGGCCGGCCTGCCCCTGGCGGCGTTGGCGGTCGCGCAGTCACCGGCCGGGGGGTTGCCGGTACCGCCGGTACCGAAGACCTGGAACTCCCAGAGGGAGTAGCCGTATTCGGTGGCACGGGAGACGCCCTGCATACGGACGTACCGGCCCTTGCCGGAGACGTCGAGGGTGTCGGTGCCGCCGTCGCCGTCGGTGACGGACCTGGCGTCGGTCCAGGAACTGCCGTTGTCGGAGACCTGGATCCGGTAGGCCTTGCCGTAGGCCGCTTCCCAGGTGAGGACGACCTTGCTCAGGGTGGCCGACGCACCGAGGTCGACCTGGAGCCACTGGGCGTCGGTACGTCCCGAGGACCACCGGGTTCCGGTGTCGCCGTCGACGGCGGCGGTGGCGGGGGTACCGGCGTTCTCGTCGGAGGACGATGTGGCGGTCCTGCCCTGGGAGAGCGGTACGTCGGCTGCGGCGGCCGGCGTCTGGGCGGGGATGGTCACGAGCGCCGCCGCCGTGGCGAGCGCGATCCCCAGGGATCTGAGTCTCATGTGTTGACTCCGTGCGGGTGCGAAGGGGTGGGGTGGTGCGGGAAGATCCCGAAGGACCGGAAACAGGTGCGGTGGGACTTAGTTCAGGTGTTGATTTAAGTAATGAATCAACTGCGCGGCAACCCGTCGGACGTGACTTCTTTGCGTGGAGCACCACCGGTTCCGGGGTCCGGCGCGGCTGCGGGAGGATTTATTGAGCGCATCTGGGCGAAGCTGCGCCGTCGGAGCGGGATGGGCTAGCTTGTCGGGCGGCCGGCTCGATCTTGGGTCGGTCAAGTCAGACACTAGATCCAAGGGAGTTCGACCCCGTGAAGCTGAACAACTTCCCCACCGCCGCTGTCCAGATCCTGGCTGCCGCTTTCATGGCGCCGGTGGTGCTCCGCTGGATGTGGTGACCCCACCACAGGCCGAGGGCAGCGTCGCGAGTTGCTGACGCAGGCCCCGGTGGACGGACGGGCCGGCTCCTGGGAGGGGGCTTAGGAGCCGGTGGGCTTGTGCCGGGTCAGGAAGCGCAGCAGTTTCGCCGCCTCCGCCTCCGCGCCGAGACTGCGATAGAGGGCGACAGCCTGTTCGCCGTACTCGACGGTCCGGCCGTCGGGGCGCCGGGACAGGGAAGCGATCCGTGCGAGCCCCGCCAGCGCATGCGCGGAGAACAGGGGGAAGTCGATGGGCTCGGCCACGCGAAGAGCCTGCTCGTAGCCCTTGGAGGCGGCGTCGAGCCGTCCCGATTCACGCTGGACGTCCGCCGCTCCGATCAACGCCCGCACTCTCTCGTACGGATTGTCGATGGCGGCGGCGACCTGTTCCGCCATGGTCAGATGGAGCAGGGCCTCGCCCCGGCGCCCCGACTCGGCGTAGGTCGTCCCCATGCTGATCAGCACGTCGGCCTCTCCCAGAGAGTCGCCGCTGGCCCGATGGGCGGCCAGCGCCTTCCTGAAATGGGCGAGCGCCTGGTGCGTATGACCGACGGCCTGGTGCACGGCACCGAGGTTGGTGTCCAGGATCGCCAGGTCGACGCGGCCCCCGTGCCGTCGCATCAGCAGCAGCGACTTCTCGTAGCAGTCACGGGCGTCCGCGTAGCGCTCCTGGAGGAAGTACAGCTCGCCGCGGTTGTTCAGGGCCTGGGCCAGTCCGTGCGGGTCGGGCAGTTTCTCGTAGATGGCCTCCATCAGCTGGACCCTGTGCAGGGCCTCGTCGTACCGCCCGGCGTAGTACAGGACCGCTCCCTCCACATTGAGGCAGTCGGCCTCCCCGGAACCGTCGCCCACCTCGCGGTACAGCCGCAGAGCCTGTTCCAGGACACGCGAGGCGTCACCGCCGTGACCCGCCGCCAGGTGGGCACGGCCCGACTGGAAGAGGGCGTCGGCCCGGCCGTGCGCGTCGTGCAGGTCCTCGTAGATCGACAGGGCCTCGGTCGCGCACCGCAGGGCCTCGCCGTGGTTCCGCTGTGCCAGCAGATCCGCGTGGTCCGTCAGGGTACGGGCGAGCACGGAACGTTCGCCGGACGAACGAAGGACCGGAACCGCCGCGTCGAAGAGCTCGGCCGCGATGTCCCACGCGCCCCACAGTTTGAGGGACCTTGCCAGAACGCGCGGGAAGAGCGCGGCGTACTCCGGGTGATCGGCCGCGGCCGTGCGCGCGGCCGCGATGAGGTTGGCGCGTTCCACGGTCAGCCACACCGAGGCTCCGTCCGCGCCCGCGAGCGGCAGCGTGGGGACCGGCCGCGCCGGGAGGAGGGACAGGGGCGGCACACGGCGGTGGGGATGGACCAGCCGGTCGGCCTGGTGCGCGGTGGTGACGTAGTGGGTGAGGAGACGGCTCACCGCGCCACGTCGGATGGGTTCCGGATCCGTCTGGAAGCAGATCTGCAGAGCGTAGGCCCGGGTGAGGTCGTGCAGCCGGTAGCGCCCGCGAACCGGCTCCTCCAACAGGCTGGAGTCGAGCAGTTCCTCGACGCACCGCTCCAGCAGCCCCGGTTCGTCCCCCAGGTCCGGACCGGCCAGGGCGACGGCCGCCTGGAGGGTGATGTCGAAGCCGGTGTGCAGGGCGAGGCGGCGGAACAGGGTTCGCGTGGGAAGGCCGAGTTCCGTGTACGAGAAGTGGAAGACCGCGCTGATCGACGTACCGAATTCATGGAGCGGGCTGGCCGCGTGCGCGAGTCGGTCGAGCAGGTGCTGCAGGTCCCACGCGTCCCGGTGCCGGAAGCGGCTCGCCAGGACCTGGAGGGCCAGGGGGTGGCACGCGCACGCGTCCACGATCTGTCCCAGCCCGTCCGGTTCGGTGGACAGCCGTGCGGCGCCCACGATCCGGGTGAAGAGAGCCGCCGCCTCCTCCCTGGAGAGACTGTCCACGAACAGGTGCGCCGCGCCGTCCAGCCCGGCCAGCCTGTTCCGCGTGGTCACGAGGACCCGGCAGGCGGGGGAGCCGGGCAGCAGAGGAGCGATCTGGGCGGCGTCCTTCACATTGTCGAGGACCACGAGCGCACGGCGCCGGGCGGTCCACTCGCGCCACCTGGCCGCGCGTTCATCCAGCGGGGCAGGGAGTTCACCGGGCCAGCCGGCCGCCCGCAGCAGGTTGGCCAGGGCGTCCGACGGATCGAGCGGCTGCTGACCGCTGTAGCCGCGCAGGTCCAGGTAGAACTGGGAGTCCGGATAGGCCGTGCACAACCGGTGTGCGGCGTGCACCGCCAGGGCCGTCTTCCCGATGCCGGGCATTCCGTGGATGACGGTGACCGGCAGAGCGGTCGTCCTGCCGTCGCCGGCCGCGGATCCGGAGAGCAGGATGCGCAGTTCGCCCGCCCGTCCGGTGAAGTCGGGGAGGTCGCGCGGCAGGCAGTTGCGGGGTTCCGACAACGGGACCGGATCCGAGGGGGCGGTGTCCGTGCGCAGGAGATCGCGGTCCTGTTCGAGCATGCGGAGATGCAACTGCTGGAGTTCCGCGGTCGGCTCGATGCCCTGGGTCTCGTGTAATCGCTCGCGGGTGTTCCGGTAGACCGCCAGCGCCTCGTCGTGCCGTCCGGAGCGGTACAGGACCAGCATCAGCGAGCCGATGACCTGCTGTGCGAGCGGGTTCTGCGACGCGAGTTCCCGGAGTTCGCCCACGAGGTCCGCGTGACGGCCCAGCTCCATCTCCAGACCGATCCGTTCCTCGCGCACCCGGCGGTGGTCCTCGATGAGCCGGGCACGTGCGGACCGCGCCCAGGAGCTGTCCGTGAACTCGGCCAGGGGCTCGCTCCGCCACAGGGCCTCGGCGGTACGCAACAGGCCGATGGCCAGCGGTCGTTCCCCCCGTGCCGCGGCGGTCACCGCGTCCGAGCGCAGCCGTTGGAAACGCAGCAGGTCGATGTCCTCCGGGTCCGCGCGCAGTTGGTACAGCCGCGCGGAAGGCTTCCACACCCGGGCCCTGTCGTCACCGACCGCCCGGCGCAGCCGTCCTCGCAGTCTGGAGAGGTAGCTGTGCAGGGTGTCCAGGGCCGTCGGGGGCGGTTCGCCGTCCCAGACCCGGTCCATCAGCGTGTCCGCCGTGACCGGTTCACCGCGGGCGTGCACCAGTACGGCCAGCACACAGCGCTCCTTCAGGGATCCGAGCTCGTACTGCCGCTGGTCGTGCCAGAGTTCAAGAGGTCCCAGAGCAAGAAGTTCCATGACCATCCCCGACGGGTGCGTTTCTTCCCACGGCCTTCGGTGACATCCGCACATCTGTGTGAGCCCGTACCACTGTTCTACGCCTGTTCCACGGAGTCATGGGTGGAGTGAGAGGCGCACCGAAGCGTGAGAGGCGCACAGGCGCCGGACGCGCCCGTCGTTCCCCGGCACCGCGGCATCCCCTGACGTCCCGGGGAGTGCAGGATTCCTGCAAGTCCGCTGTCCAGACCTCGGGGCATCCCTCTGCCACCGGCCGCGAAGGGTCGCGGCCACGAAGGGCCGAGAAGGAAGAACCGGGGGATTTCTACGATGAGCGTGACAGTGCCGGAGCCGCAGTGGCGGCATGTGCCGGTGCGTCTGGACGTCGAGCGCTGGGCCACTCGCCGGACCCGCAGGACAGTCCTGGTGGTGGTGCACACGGTGACGGCGGGCCAGCGGCTGCTGGACGCGATACGCCTGCTGGAGGGCGACATCAGGGTGCAGACCTTCTTCACCCAGGCGCCCGACGTGTTCAGCAACGGGGTGAGTGAGTTCCTGGAACGGCTGGGTGGTCTCGTGCTGCCCTGGAGCCAGGCGGTACAGACGGGTTTCGACCTCGCTCTGGCCGCGGGGCATGGCAGCCTGTACGACCTTCAGGCACCCGTCGTCGTGCTTCCGCACGGTGCCGGACACAACAAGATCAGCTCCGCGGCGCAGCGAGGCCGTCCGGTGGCACAACGGGGTGCCTACGGGCTCAGCAGGCATAGGCTGGTGCGGGACGGGGCGGTGGTGCCCGAGGCCATCGTGCTGGCCCACCACGAGGAGCTGACCAGGCTCGGCCGTGAATGTCCCGAGGCGCTGCCGGTCGCGGAGGTGGTGGGCGACCCGTGCTTCGACCGCCTCACCGCGAGTCTGGCCTCCCGGGCGCTGTACCGGGAGGCGCTGGGGGTCAGGGCCCGTCAGCGACTGGTCCTCGTCTGTTCCACCTGGGGGCCCGACTCCCTGCTGGGACACGGGTGGGACACGCTGGAACGCCTGGTCGCCGAGCTGCCGGGCGAGGAGTACCGGATCGCCGCACTCCTCCATCCCCATGTCTGGAACGCGCACGGCGACTGGCAGGTCCGCACCTGGCTCGCCGGGCTGGCACGCGCGGGTCTGATCCTGGTCAGTCCGCACGGGGACTGGGCAGGACCGGTCGTCGCCGCCGACCTCGTGGTGGGCGATCACGGCTCGGTCACCCTCTACGGCGCGATGACCGGCGTGCCGGTCCTGATGGGAGGCCGTTCCGACGCCCCCGTGGATCCGGGCTCGCCGATGGCCGAACTGATGTCCTTCGCCCCGCGGCTGCACGGAGACCGTGCGATGTGTCCCCAGCTCAGACGGAACGCCACGATCCGCCGGTCGCACCTGTACGAGCGGGTCGCCGCCCGCATCACCTCGGAGCCCGGCCGTTTCGCACGCCGGATGCGTGCGCTGCTCTACCGGAAGCTCCGGCTGCGGGCACCCGCCGCACGGACCACCACGGAGCCGGCCCGCCTCCCGTCGGCGGTGCACTACGACGAACCGGGCAGCGTGGCACCGTGACGACGCTGCTCGCCGTGGTGACCCGGGCAGCGGTGTCCATGGGCGCCGACGCCCGAGAGCCGGTACACCGCATCCGGACCGTACTGCTGCACCCGGCATCCGGGACCCTGTCCGTGGACGAGCATCTCAGGGTCCGGCTCGTCGCGCACCGGCGGCACTCGGCGTTCGGCGACGTGCTGATCGGGCACGGGGCGGGCGCGGAACAGGCCGTACGGCTGGCCAGGTCCTGCCCGGGTGCGCTGGTCGTGGCGGTGCACGACGGTCCCCGCTGCTGGATACGGCTGGGAAGGGGTGGCCGCGTGATCGGGCTCCGGGCGGACGGACCGGGACGGCCGGAGGAGCTCTGGGACATCCTCGCCTCGCTGGCCCACTCCTGTCTGGTGGCGGGGCTGCCCGCCCCGGGCGCGGGCCGCACGGCTGCCCGTCCCGCCCGGGTTCAGGCTCCCGGCCCCTCCTGCCGCAACCGGTGGAGCCGGAGCCGGACCGCCTCCGCTTCGTCCGACTGCGACCGGCCCACGGAGGAGTAGAGATCCAGCGCCTCCCGGTAGCGGTTCCGGGCGAGGTGCGTCAGCCCGCGCCGCTCGGAGACCTCGGCGAGGCCTCCGACGGCGCGGGCCATCTCGTAGGTCGCCGCCACGCCGCGCAGGGTCGCCAGCGCTGAG
>Ga0247763_1001414_pt1 | contig 13709 bp, 11 predicted proteins | sample UWRJL141409B4_FD_179926 | JGI IMG/M metagenome (GOLD analysis project Ga0247763, IMG submission 179926) | Plant litter microbial communities from Arlington Agricultural Research Station in Wisconsin, United States - UWRJ-L141-409B-4 | ecosystem: Environmental > Terrestrial > Plant litter >...
GTGAGGTCGGGTCCGGGCAGACGGGGGCGGTGCACGGTGACGCCCAGCGCGGTGAGGTGGCCGGCCATGTCCTCGACGTCCTCGACGAGTTCGTCCAGGAACCGCTCCTTCATCGCGAGCAGTCGCGGGGAGTTGCGCTCCCGGCGCTCCGGGCCGTCGCGCCAGGTGGAGATGGAGGGGTAGTAGCCGCGGGCCCCCGAGAGATTGTCGCTGATGAACATGTCGAAGGACATGTCACGCAGCCGGTCGCGGTAGCCGTCCGCGGACCCGAGGACGACCTCCCGCAGCGGGGTGAAGTCGTCGTAGCTGTTCAGGCGCATCGGAGGAGCCTTTCGACGATGGCGGGTGTGCCGCACGGGTGCGGGGTCACCAGGTGACGGGGAGGCGGTGGACGCCGTAGACGCTCATGTCGGTGGACAGCGGAATGTCCTCGGGCGGCACGGCGAGGGCCAGGTCCGGGAACCGCCGGAACAGGGCCGGCAGCGCGGCACGCATCTCCATGCGGACGAGGTTCTGGCCGAGGCACTGGTGGATGCCGTAGCCGAAGGCGAGGTGACCGGTGGCCCGGCGGGTGATGTCCAGGCGGTCGGGGTCCTCGGCGAACCGCTCGGGGTCACGGTTGGCCGCGGGCAGGGACACCGTGACGGAGTCGCCGGCGCGCAGCAGCCGACCGCCGAACTCGACGTCTTCCAGCGGGGTGCGGGGTACGCCGAAGTGGAACACCGTCAGGTGGCGCAGGAGCTCCTCCACGGCGTTGTCGACGAGCCCGGGGTCGGCCTTGAGGAGGGCGAGCTGGTCGGGGTGGGCGATCAGTGCGTAGGTGCTCAGGGCCAGGGAGCTGGAGGTGGACTCGTGGCCGGCGGTGAGCAGCAGGACGCCGACGCCGGTGATCTCCTCGGTGTCCAGGGTGCCGTCCCTGAGCAGCGCGCGCAGCAGTCCGTCGCCCTCGCCGCCGTCGTGCCGGGTGATCAGGTCGCGCAGAAAGGCGTACAGCCGGTCCATGGCGGCCGCCGCGTCGGCGGCGGTGACGTCCAGGCTGAACAGGACCTCGCTGTTGCGCTGGAACTCGGCGCGCGCCTCGTAGGGCACGCCGAGGAGTTCGCAGACGACCGCCGAGGGGACCGGCAGCGCGAAATGCTCGACGAGGTCGAGGGGCGGGCCGGTCCGGTCCATGGCGTCGAGGAGTCCGTCGACGATGCGGTCCACGGAGGGCCGCATGGCGCGCATCCGGCGGGCGGTGAAGGCGCCGGCCAGCCGCTGGCGGATACGGGTGTGCTCGGGGGCGTCCATGTCGACGAGCCAGCCCGGCAGCGCCGGGGCGCCGTAGAAGGGTTCGGCGCCGGGGCGGGCCACCGGAGGGCGTTTGTACTCCGAGCGGGCGCTGAAGCGGGGGTCGGCGAGCATGCTGCGGGCCAGGTGGTGACCGGTGACGAGCCAGCCGATGTGCCCGTCGGGGTAGCGCATCCGCCGCACCGGCTGTTCCTCGCGGTCCTTCCCCAGTTCCACGGGCGGGTCGAACGGCCCTGGGCGCACGGTGGGGTGGGGGTGAACGGGGCCGGTGTCGGCGCCGGGGACCGCTGCCACGAGGGCCGGTCCGGACGGGGTGGGGGCGGTTTCGCCGTTCATGCCACGGCCTCCTTCCTGAGAAAGGTCGCGAGCCGTCCCACGCCCGTCTCGATCCGGTCGGGTTCCAGGTAGCTGCACGAGAGTCGGATCTGGCGGTCTCCCCCGCCGGACGGGGAGAACTGGCTCATCGGCGTCCACAGCACTCCGTGGTCGCGGGCGGACACCTCGAGCAGCGCCGGACCGGCGGGGACCGGGAGGTCGACGCGGACGAAGAACCCACCGGCCGGCCGGTGCCAGGCGACGCCCGGCGGCGGGTCGGCGAGGTGGCGCTCCAGCGCGTCGACCAGACGGTCGAGGTTGCGCCGGTAGCGCTGCGCCTTGGGGCGGGCGAGCGCGGTCAGGGAGCACCCGTGTTCGAGGAGCAGGCCCCCGACGACCGCCTGGGACAGGGGTGAGGTGTTGACCGTGACCATGGTCTTGAGGTCGGCGATCTCCTCGGCCAGGAGCCGTACGCCGTCGCGGTGCGCGACGCGCTGGTCGGCGACGGCGTAACCCACGCGGGCGCCGGGAAAGCCGACCTTGGCGAAGGTGCCGATGTGCACGACGCGGCGGGCCCGGTCCAGCGCCTTGAGCTGGGGCAGGGGGTCGTCCTCGGGTGCGGTGAAGCCGTAGGCGTTGTCCTCGACGAGCAGCAGGTCCTCGCGGGCCGCGAGGACCAGCAGGCGGTGCCGCAGGGCCAGGGGCATGCGGGTGCCGCCGGGGTTGGAGAAGTCGGGGGCGACGTAGCAGGCGCGGACGCGGCGGCCGGCCGCGCGGGCCTCGTGGCACAGAGCGGCGAGAGCGTCGACGTCGAGTCCGGCGGGCCCCTCCGGGACGGGGCTCACGGGGATGTCGAGCAGCCGGGCGGCGCCGGTGACGCCGACGAAGCACGGATCGGCGACGGCGAGCACGTCGCCGGGGTCGCGGAACAGGGCCCGCAGCGTCAACAGGATCGCCTCCTGGGCACCCACGGTGATGACGACGGCCCGGGGATCGGCGTCGACGCCCTGGTCCCGGCGCAGCGCCTCGGCCACCAGGTCGTTGATCAGCCCCTGGGCCGGCCCGTACTCGTAGAGCATGCGTTCGGCGCGGGCCGGGTCGACACCCCGGCCGGTGACGAGGTGGGTGAGGAAGCGGTCGGTCAGTGCCCGGGTGTCGAACCCCTGGACGAACTCGGGATGCGGGGCGCCGGGTGCGAAGGAGATCGCCTCGGGGTAGCGGCCCATCACCTCGTTGAGGAAGCCGATGGAGCTCAGGAGCGGGTCCCGGAGCGAGCCGTGGAGTTCCGCCGCGTGCAGGTCGGGTGCGTCGGTCACGGCCCGCTCCGCCCTGCGGCACGTCGTCGCTCCCGGTCCTGCCAGCGTTGCTCGACCTTGTCCAGGACGTCCGGGGCGTACGCACGCCACGCCTGGGCGACGGCGAACTCGGCGAGGTAGGCGCGGAACAGGTCCAGGGGTTCCTCGGCCACGGCGAGCATGTGCCGGTTGGCGACGACTGCCGGCGCGGACAGGGCCCGTACGGCCCGGTCGATCGCCCCGTCCATGCCGTCGGCGGGCACGGTCTCGTCGCAGACGAACCTCGCCTCCGGTTCGCCCGCGGTGATGCGGCGTCCCCCCAGCACGACCTGGCGGGCGACGCGGGCCCCGGTCAGCCGGGTGAGCCGGAGATTGCCGAGGCCGGGCACGATGCCCTCCTCGGCGGCGGGCAGGCTGACGTAGGCGGTGTCCTCCATCAGGACGTGGTCGCAGACGAGCAGGAGCTGCATGCCGCCGCCGATGGCGAAGGTGTCCACGGCGGCGATCCACGGCTTGCCGGTGAGCCGTTCGGTCCAGGCGCCGGGGGCGGGGTCGGTGAGCACGCCCCTCAGCATCTTGTTGAGGTAGCCGAGTTCGCGGCCGAGGAGGAACTCGACGAAGGAGATCTGTCCGTCGCGCAGGTCGGTCAGGTCGACGCCGGCGCTGAAGACGCGCCGGCCCCGGTACCTGGGGTGGTCGACCGTGCCGCCGCGCAGCACCCCGGCCCTGACGCCGTCGTCGAGGAGGACGAGGTCGACGGCCGTGTCGAGATCGGCGATCAGCCGGTCGTCCTCGGCGTTGAGCCGTTCGCTGTTGCGGAACTCCACATACGCCGCCGGGCCTCGGCGTTCGACCAGGACGGTCTCCAGTTCCGCGCGGCCGGACGCGCGGAAGGCGTCGAGCAGGGCGAGGGCGCGCGGGGTGGGCCGCAGCATGGTCTCGATCAGATGCCGTCCGGCGGCGGGCGAGCGGAGCACGGCGCCGCAGAAAAGGGCCTGGTCGATCTCGCGGCCTTCCTTGTGCGCCTGGACGAGCCGGCGTTCCGCGGCCATCTGGTCTCGGTCGGGCACCAGCCCGGGGAAGCGGTCGGCGGCTTCACGCACCAGGTCCGGGAGCCGGACGGGACGGGTGCACCCGTCGGTGAGCAGCCCGTACACGGTCTCGGCGTGGCGGTCGAGGAAGGCGCGGCGGACCCGGCGGGCCCGCGCGTGGATCGCGGCGGCCCGGTCCCGTTCGGCCGCGGTGCGGCCGGCGACGGGCGGGAGCGCGGCGAGGAACAGTTCACCCTCGGCGACGTGGGCCGCCAGAAGGCCCGCGTCCTGTTCCACGTCGGTCCCGGGGGCGAAGAGGGCTGCGGAGGCGGCGGTCATGTGGCGGTCTCCGTCCCGGACACGTCCCGGGCACCGGCGCCGCGTATCCGCCGCAGTTCCCGGTCACAGGCGGCGAGATGGGCACCGAGCGCGTCCTGGTACTCCGCGGACGCGGCCTCCTCCAGCAGGCGGCGCCGGATGCGGGTCTCATGGTCCGAGAGCCGGCCGCACAGGACGGCGGCGGTGTGGACGGCCCCCGCCAGGTCGTCGCCGCTGACCTGGTCGACGATGCCGAGGTCGGTGGCCTGGGCCAGGGAGATGTCGGTGCCCCACAGGACGATGCGCCGGGCTCTGGCCAGTCCGATGTGCCGCACCAGGCGGTACAGGGACATGCCGGGCCAGAAGTGGCCGTCGTTGACCGGCAGCATCAGCTGGAAGTCGGGGGTGGCGATACGGAAGTCCGCGGCGAGCAGCAGATCGAGGACGGGGCCGCCGCAGGTGCCCTGGGCGACGGCGATGTTGACGGTGTCGAGGCGTTCCAGCCGGCGTACGGCACGCTCCCAGCGGTTGACGTCCTGGATGGAGACGTCGCCGGGCCACTCGCGCGGCCGGGGCGGGACCGGCGGGAAGCGGAGCACGACGACCCCTCGTCCGCTCGGTTCCTCCGCCTGCGCGCACACCGCGTCGACGGCCGCGGTCAGCTCGGGCAGTGGCGTGCCGCCGTCCAGTCGGACCTGGATGCCCAGCCCGTCGGGCAGACCGGTCCGGTCGGGCTCAGTCTTCATGTCAGCAGGGATTCCTTCCGTCACCAGCACACGAGGGCCGTCTCGATGGTCGATCCCGGTCCCATGGTCATCAGCACCCCGAGATCACCGGGGGCGGCCGCCCTCTCGTCCCGCAGCCGTTCGTAGGAGAACAGGAACGAGCCGCTGGAGAGGTTGCCGTGGTCACGCAGCACGCCGGTGGTGTGCCGCACGTCGTGGCGGGACAGTCCGAGGTTCACCCGGACCGAGTCGATGACCTTCTTGCCACCGGAGTGCACGACCCAGTGCCCGATGTCGCCGGTGCGCAGTCCGGTGCCGTCGAGGAGCCGCCGGACGGCGGTCTCGGCGTGGGCGCCTACGACGTAGGGGACGTCGGGGTCGAGGTAGAAGCTGAACTTGCCGTGCGACTCGTCCCAGTCGTAGCGCATGGCCCCGACGGCCTCGGGGATGATGTGGCTGGTGAAGCGCAGCAGGGCCGGCGCGGGGGCACGGTTTCCGGTGGCGGGCTCCGGGGCGCGGACCGCGACGGCCGCCGCACCGTCGCCGAAGAGGCTGTTGACGACGGAGGAGCGCAGCGTTCCGTCGAAGACGTAGGCGGCGGAGCAGGCCTCGACGCACACCATCAGGGCGAGTTCGCCGGGATGGCCCGCCGCCCAGCCGGAGACGGCGTTGAGGGCGTTGAGACCGGCGTTGCAGCCCATTCCTACGACGTCCAGCCGCTGGCAGCCCGGCTCGATGCCGAGGTCCTTGATGAGGAGCGCGGAGAAGCCGGGGGTGAGCAGGCCGGTGGAGGTGACACAGCACAGGTAGCCGATGTCGGCCAGGGTGGCGCCGGTGTCCTTCAGGCAGCGCTCGACGGCCTCACGCCCCATCCGCAGGCCGGTCTCGGTGTGCTTGCGCAGCAGCTCGCCCTGCGTCTCGGTGACGGGCCGCCCGTCGGGTCCGACGGGCGGCAGGGTGAGGTTGCGGCGCTCGATCGCGCCGCCCAGGAAGACGGATCTGACGCGCCGGTCGGTGATGCCGAAGAGGTCGAGGATCTCCCGCTGCGTGTAGGAGGCGGGCGGTACGGCGGTGCCGACGCCGACCAGGCCCGGCGCGTCGGCACGGGCGCGTTCCGGCGCGGTCCGGGACGCGTGGACCGCCGGTTCCTGGGGTGCTCCCACGTTCTCCTCCTGTGTCGCGTGACCCGTGCCGGTTCCCTCAGGGGTGTCAGGCGAGGTAGTCCTCGGGACCGCCGTCGCGGACGGTGTCGAGGGTGAAGCAGTGGAAGCCGCCGCCGAAGAGGCGCCGGTGGCGGTGCCGGACCGGTACGACGGTGAGCTTGGCGTCCTCCAGAGTTCGGACCAGCTGCGGGCAGGCCTCGTTGACCAGCACGGTGTCCGGGTCGACGGACAGCACGTTGAGGTCGATGAAGGGGCTGGTGAGGATGAGCGCGTCGTCGTCGTACTCGGGGAAGCCGTCGTGTTCCGGGGCGGGGGCGACGATCCGGTCCCAGCGGCGCAGCGCGGGCGGCAGCGCGTCGGCCACGGCGTCGGAGCGCACCAGCAGCAGGCCGGGACGCAGGGCGAGCACCATGCTGTCGATGTGGCTGTCGCTGAGCCGGTGCACACGGTGGATGCGGAAGCGTCCTTCGAGGTGGCGCTCCAGCCAGTCGACACCGAGGGCGTGATGGGCGGTGGAGACGTTGGCGACGATGTCCCGGCCGAGCCTGAGGCACTGGGCGCCGTCGAACATCATCTCGGGGCCGACGTCCCAGGGCGAGGGCAACGGCTCCCCGACGGGTTCGGTCGGCCCGCCGGCGGTCGCCTCGCGCACGTACGACAGGTCGAAGGAGGCGTCGGTCATGAGGGGGCGCGGCATGACGGTCCAGCGGGCGCCGCCGCGGAAGTACTCCTGGAACAGCGGTTTGAGGAACTGTGTCTCGAAGTAGCGGGAACGGATCATGGGGGGCGTCTCGATGATCTCGTCGCCGGCGATCAGTGTGTTGTCACGGATGTTGAGCGGCGGGACGACGGACGCGGTCCAGGCCGGGGTGGTGACCTCGGTGGTGTCCGGCGGCAGCGGAAGCGGACGGCGGACGGTGACGCCGAGCCCGCGCAGGGTGCCGGCGAGTCCCTCCAGGTCCTCGTTCAGTTCGTCGACGTACCGCCGTGCGACGGGGGTACGGGTCCGCCCGGACGCGCCGGAGCGCGCTGTGAGCCGGGGGTAGTACCACTCGGACCGGCCGGATTCCCCGTGCGCGGTGTTGTCCCGTACGAGATTGTCGTGGAAGAAGAGGTCGAAGGACAGTTCCCGTTCGTGCGAGACGTAGTTCTCGGCCGATCCGACGACGACTTCCCGGAGGGGCGACCACTCGTCGAAACTGTTCAGAAGCACGCCGCGGACCGCCTACTCATCGGGTGACCGGTTCGGTGCATTCGTGTTCCGGAATTCACGTTCCCGAACTCGTCCGCATCCGCCTCAACATGAGGGCGATGCTCCATGAGGGCGGCGGTACACGACACCAGTGCTAGCCGCAGTTACGGGCCCGACGGATGCCGCGGACGACGGCTCGGGCACGGCCCCGCCGTAACGGCGGGGATCGTCGTTGTCCGCGCCATCCGTGCTGTCTACGGTGTCGGGGCACCGCACCGCGCGGTCGAGGCACCGCACATCCGGGAGAATTATGAAGAACGCCCACGCAGGCGATCCGGTCCTGGAACGATTTCATTTCCTCGTCAATGCGCCCGCGTTGTTCAATGCGGTCACGACCGCCGCCGAACTGAGGATTTTCGCCTTTCTCGACCGGAATCCGGGGGCGGTGGCGCGGGACGTCCAGGTGTTCTGCCGGCTGCCCGCCCACCAGTTGCGCGTCCTGCTGCAGGCGGTCTGCGCGACGGGGCTGCTGGAGCGCCGGGACGGCGGCTACCACAACTCGGCCGTCGCCGCGGAGCTGTTGGCGGCGGACGAGGAGCCGGACTGCTGGAGTCACATCCTGACCGGGTGGAAGGAGGTGTACTACCCGGCGTTCGCCGACATGACGAAGGCGCTGCGGGCCGGCACCAACACGGCGCTGGAGGCCCACCCCGGCGACGAACCGACGCTGTACCAGCGGCTGGCGCGCAATCCCCCGCTGGAGGAGGTCTTCCACCGGGCGATGACCGCCTTCACGCTTCGCTCCGTGGACGCGCTGGTCGGGCAGCCCGTGTTCGAGGGCGTCCGGCACCTGCTCGATGTGGGCGGCGGTGACGGCACGACGTCGGCGAGGCTGGTGGCACGTCACCCGGGTCTGCGCTCCACGGTGTTCGACATGCCGAGCGTGTCGCGGCTGGCGGAGGAGGCAGAGGCGGCGGCCCACCCCGGCCGGGTGACCCTGCTGCCGGGCGACATCTTCACCGACCCGTTTCCCGAGGGGCCGGACGCGGTGCTCTTCAGCCATGTGCTGGAGATCTTCGACGAGGACACGATCCTGGGGATGCTCCGCAAGGCCCACGCGTCCCTGCCGGTCGGCGGCACGGTCCTGCTCTACGGCTACAACGTCTCGGACGACGAGACCGAGGGTGTCTTCGGAGCACGGCTCGGCCTGTACTTCAACGTACTGGCCAGCGGCCGGGGCATGGCCTATCCGGCCCGCGACTACGAACGGTGGCTGCGCACGGCCGGGTTCGGCGATGTCGGGACCGTCTCCGGGCTGCCGTACGAGCACGGGCTGACCACAGGCGTCAAACGCTGACCCGCGCGCCCTCCCTCGCGGGCGCGCCCGGCCGTGCTCACCGTGACAGGCGGCGCACGGCCCGGCGGGGCAGCAACCGGAAGGCGGTCATCAGCCAGCGCAGGCCGCCGGGCACCCACACCACGTGCGCGCCGCGGGCGGTTCCCGCGACGACGGCACGGGCCACCGTGTCGGGGTCGGTGGCGAACGGGGCGGGCGGCATCCCGGCGGTCAGACGGGTGGCGACGAATCCGGGCCGTACGGTGACGACGCGGACTCCGCGCGGACCGTACCGGTGACCGAGCCCCTCCGCGAGCGCGTCGAGGCCGGCCTTGCTCGATCCGTACACCAGGTTGTCCGGCCGCGCGCGGACTCCGGCGACGGAGGACAGCACCACGATCGTGCCGTGGCCGCGTTCCGCGAAGCGTCGGGCGAGAGCGAGTCCGCAGGAGACGGCGCCGACGTAGTTGGTGCGCACGGCCCGCGCGGCGGCGGCCGGGTCGTGCTCGTCGGCGAGCACCCCGAAGGCGATGAGCGCGGTGTCGACGGTGCCGTCGGCGAGCGTGTCGGCCACCAGGCGGTCGTGGGTCCCGGTCTCGTCGGCGTCGAAGCGCACCCGTCGCACCCGGGCGCCGGCCCGCTCCAGCCGTGCCGCTCCCTCCTCCAGGCGGGCGCTGTCCCGGCCCGCGAGGACGACCTCCGCGGTGCCGGCGCGGACCCAGCGTTCCGCGGTGGCGAGTGCGATCTCGGAGGAGCCGCCGAGCACGAGCAGCCCTCGGGGGGTGCGGTGGACGGTCACAGTCCCAGCCTCCTTGCCTGGTCGGAGACGAACAGCCGCTCGGGGTCGACGGCTTCGCGCACGGCGCGGAACCGGTCGAGCCGCGGGTACATGGCGCGGGCCGCGGTGCCGGACAGGCGCACGTCCTTGGTGAGGTAGACCCGGCCGCCTGCGTCGAGGACCGCCGCGTCCAGGCCGTCCAGGAACCGGGCCAGGCCGGCTGTGCGGGCGGGGACGTCGAAGGCGAGTGTCCAGCCCGCGCACGGGAACGACAGGTGACCGTCGTTGCCGGAGCCCAGTCTCTTGAGGACCGCGAGGAAGCTGGGCACCCGTTGCCGCCGCAGCCCGTCGAGGACGGCGGCGACCGTGTCGGCGCGGTCCTCGGGCACCGCGAACTGGTACTGCACGAGCCCGGTGGGCCCGTAGAGCCGGTTCCAGTGCCGCAGGCCGTCCAGGGGGTGGAAGAACGCACCCGCGTGCCGCAGTCCCCGGTGACGGCGGCGGGCGGCGGTGTGGTGGCGCAGCGCGTTGTACGCGGTGCCGGTACCGCGGTTGAGCAGGCCGGACGGGATCAGGTCCGGCACGGTGGCGAGCGGTCTCGGCGCGAAGGCCAGCGGCTCGCGGGCCAGGCGCACCGGCAGCTCGGCGCGGGTGGCGAAGCGCCCGGAGGTGACGACGGAACGGCCGAACCGGCTGCCGCGTGCCAGGGTGTCGATCCATGCGACGGTATGGTCGCCGGCCTGCGCGGCGGCGTCGAGAAGGGCCAGGCAGCGGTCGAGGCCGGGGGCCCGTTCGGTGTCGACGACCAGGTGGGAGCTCTCCACGGCGGTGAGCCGCAGGGTGGCCTCCAGGACGACTCCGGTCAGGCCCATGCCGCCGGCGGTGGCCCAGAACAGGGCGGGGTCGCGGTCCCGGGACACCTCCCTGACGGTGCCGTCGGCGGTGAGCAGGGACATCCGCAGTACCTGGTCGCAGAAGCTGCCTGCGCCGTGGTGGTTCTTGCCGTGCACATCCGAGGCGATGGCACCGCCGACGCTGACGTGCCGTGTGCCGGGGACGACCGGCAGCCACCGGCCCAGGGGCAGGAGACGGGCCATGAGGGCGCCGAGGGACACGCCGGCCTCGCAGCGTACGGTGCCCGCCGCCGGGTCGAGGGCGAGGACGCGGTCCAGCCGGGAGGTCTCGACGACGTGTCCGCCGCCGTTCTGCGCGCTGTCGCCGTAGCTGCGGCCCAGGCCGCGGGCGATGACGCCGCGGCCGTCGGCGGCGGCGTGTCCGACGGCGCGTCCCACGGCGTCGGCGGAGCCGGGCCGGTGTACGCGCGCCCAGGTGGGGGCGGTGCGGCCCCAGCCGGTGAGACGGCGGCGCGGCGGGGTCGTCGGAGGGTGCGGTGATGGGGTCATGCGCGGCGTGTCTCCCGATGGTGTGTCACGGCCCGCTCAGGGCCAGTCCGTACAGTCCGGCCCAGGCCAGGGCCAGTACGCCGAGGGCGCGGTCGCGCCAGACGATGTCCTCGGGCGCCTCGGCCACGCCCCGTTCGGCGAACATGGCGTAGCGCAGCACGCCCAGCACGAACGGCAGCACGGACAGCTGCCGCCAGGGCAGGGTCCCACCCGCCGTGGCCGGCCGGTCGTCCAGCGCCCAGAGGCAGTACGCCATGACCGTGGCGACGGCGGCCAGTTGCCAGACGAACCGCAGATAGCCCTCGGTGTACTGCCGCATGACGTTCCGTCCCGGGCCGTGCGGTCCGGCCGCGACGGCCTCGGAGTACCTCTTCGCGGAGACGGCGAAGAGGGCGCCGAATCCGGTGGTCACCAGGAACCAGCCGGACAGCGGGATGTCGAGGGCGAGTCCGCCGGCCATCGCCCGCATCAGGAATCCGGAGGCGACCACCGCGAGGTCGATCAGTGCCAGGTCCTTGAGGAAGAGGCTGTAGGCGATCTGCACGACGACATAGGTGCCGATCAGGAGCGTGGTCCGCCAGTTGCACAGTACGGAGCAGGCGACGGGGGCGGTGACGGCGAGGAGGACGCCCAGGGCGCGGGCCAGCGGCAGCGGTACGTCTCCGGCGGCCACGGGCCGGTTGCGCTTGACCGGATGTCGGCGGTCGGACTCGACGTCCGCGCAGTCGTTGAGGAAGTACACGGCCGAGGAGGCGAGGACGAACAGCAGACCCACGACGAGGAGCAGGCCCGCCTCGCCGGGCACCCAGTGGCCGGCGGCCAGCGGGGCGGCGAGGACGAGGATGTTCTTGGTCCACTGCCGTGGCCGGGCGACCAGCAGCAGTCCGGGCCACAGCCTGCGGCCGGTGCTCCTGCGCGCCCCGGCTGCGGTACGCGCGGGTGTGTTCCCGGGCACGGTCACGGCGGGTCCCCTTCCTGATACGGCGCGGGCCGCGGTGACGGCGGGCGGGATCAGCCCTCGGTCCGCGGGAGGGCGAGGACCTTCCGCTCCGCCGGGGCGTCGGGGCCGGCCGGGCCGGCGGAGCGCACCGACCTCAGGTAGTACAGGCAGACGGGGAGCACGGCGATGGTGGCCAGCGCGTAGGCGGACAGTTCCAGCTGCTGTGCGGCGTTCATGTCCTTGAGCTGGCGGCCGAGATCCAGGGAGACGATGTCGGTGAACCGGTAGGCGCGCGCGTGGAAGACGGAGAGCAGAGCGAGCACGGCGGCGCCCAGCGGCACCGACTGCCGTTGCACGGCCCGCACCAGGAGGTACACGGCGAGCGGCACCGTCCACACCCAGTGGTGGACCCAGGCGAGGCTGGTGATCGCGACGCCGGCCAGTCCGCAGACGGCGACGGCGAGCAGCTCGTCGTCGTGGCGGACGGCGCGCCGCATGACCACGGCCACGGCGATCAGGAACACCGCGCACAGCGGGATCCAGATCGCGCGGGCGACGGCGGTGTCGTGGGTGACACGGGTCAGGGTGCTCAGGAAGGAGTTGGAGTAGATCGCCTGCGGCGGGCCCATCCGGTCGCTGATGTGCGGGAACACGGTGCCCCAGTAGGTGCGGGACAGTCCGGGCTGGGCGGCGAGGCTGAGGAGGCTGACCACCAGGAAGGTCGCGGTGGCGGTGACGGCGGGGCGCACCCGGCGGCCGAGCAGCAGGAACACGACGAAGAGGCCGGACTGGAGCTTGATCACGGTGGCCAGCGCGATGAGGACACCGTGCGCACGGGTGGGGCGCAGGTGCACGAAGTCGGCGATGACCAGGGCCATCACGAACAGGTCGACCTGGCCGAGCAGCAGGCTCTCGGTGACGGGTCCGAACCAGGAAAGGACGGGTACGGCGGTCACGGCGAGGAACAGTACGCGGCGCGGCGGCCAGGAGACGGTGCGCCGCAGCACCGCCCACACCACGTAGCCGAGGACGACCACGTTGGCCACGGTGAACAGGAACGCGCCGCCGTGCGCGGAGAGTTTGGTGAGCGGTGCGAACAGCCACAGGGTGGCCGGCGGGTAGAGGTAGCTCCAGCCCTGGGGGGCGATCTCGTAGGGGGCCACGTCGCGCAGCATCCGGTCGGCGGCGTCGAGATAGATGTGGAGGTCTGCCATCCACAGGGGTTTGTCCAGCGCCAGGTCCGTCTTGTAATGGTGCCAGGCGACCAGGAGGGCGACGACGGCCGCGTAGCCGCCGAGCAGGGCGTTCTTCTGCCATGCGGGCAGCCGCGAGGGCTGGTTGGCGTTCACGGTCCTGGTCTCCCTGGGTCCGGACGGCGTGGTGGGGTGATGCTGGTTCTACGGGCCCCGGCCTCGCCGTCCGCGTGCCCGGCGCGACGCCCGGCCCGCCCGGCACCGGTGTGCCCCCGGCTGAGCCGCTCGATCATCCCGCGGAGGCACGGCTGCGGGCTTCCGGGAGAGCCACCGTTACGGTGCGGGCGGCAGCCGCCCCTGTCAGCCCCGGCTGCGGGGACGCAGACGGGGGCGCTGCCGGGCGCGGGGGGCGTCGTACAGGCCGAGCAGGTGGTCGGCCAGGGTGCTCGGGGTGGGATGGGCGAAGACGGTGGCGGCGCTGATCGGCAGGCCGGTGGCGGTTCCGAGCCGGTTGCGCAGCCGGGTGGCGGTGAGGGAGTCGAAGCCCATCTCGACGAATCCTCGGCCGGGCGCGACAGCGTCCGTGCCGCCGTGTCCGAGGACCAGTGCGGCGTGCGTGCGGACCAGTCGCAGCAGTTCCCGTCCGCGGTCGGCCGGGGCCATGTCCCGCAGCCGCCGGCCGAACTCCTCCGGGTTCTGCGCGGGCGGGGCCCCGGTGCGGGTGGTCGCC
>Ga0247763_1001415_pt1 | contig 13702 bp, 10 predicted proteins | sample UWRJL141409B4_FD_179926 | JGI IMG/M metagenome (GOLD analysis project Ga0247763, IMG submission 179926) | Plant litter microbial communities from Arlington Agricultural Research Station in Wisconsin, United States - UWRJ-L141-409B-4 | ecosystem: Environmental > Terrestrial > Plant litter >...
CAGGCGCCGCGGCTCGCCACGGACACGCCAGCCAGGTTGGCCGCGCACTCATTACCATAGGTCTGGTCGTCGCAGCCGCACACGGGATCGTAGTTGAGGTCGCAGGCCTCGGGGATGACGGTGCACGTACCCGTTTGATCGGCTGCGCCGCAGAACGCACCCGGCGCGAAGCTGCAGAACTCACCCTCGGCGCACTGCAAACCCAGGAGGCCACCGCACGCCTCGCCGCCGGGCGCTGGCTCGCACTCGCCGCTGCTCGCCGCAGACGTACCCGCCGCGTTGGCAGCGCACTCGTTGCCGTACGTCACGCCGTCACAGCCGCAGACCGGGCTGTATTCGAACGTACACGCCTCGGGGAGGAGCGTACAGGTACCCGTCGCGTCGGCAGCGCCACAGAACGCGTCCGACGCGAATTTACAGAACTCGCCGTCGGCGCACGAGAGACCGAGCAGGCCACCGCACGCCTCGCCGCCGCCGGGCGGCGGCTCACACTCGCCGTCGCTCGCCACCGAGACCCCCGCCGCGTTGGCGAAGCAGTCGTTGGCGTACGTCACCCCGTCGCAGCCACAGACGGGCTCGAACTGCTCCGTGCACAGCTCCGGGATGGTCTCGCAAGTCCCGGTCTGGTCCGCGGCGCCGCAGAACGCGTCCGGCGCGAAGTCGCAGAACTGGCCCGAGTCGCACTGCTCGCCGCGCAGGCCCCCGCACTCGCTGCCAACGACCGCCACATGACAGCCGCGCGCGCCCAGCATGGCCGGCGCGATCAGCAGCGCCGCCAAGCCCAGATATCGGTTTTTGAAAGTGATGGATCGTTTGGTCGTCATGTTTCGTTCCTCGATCAAAAGGGGGCGGCTCCGTCAGCGCCCCAAGTCAGTCTCTCGCTGAGTTCAGCGGGAAGAGTCCGTCGGAGGCGGCTCGTGCTCCGTTCGCCGCAGCCGCCCGAGCGCGCGCTCGCGCTCGCGCTGGAGCAGCCCCGCGGGGAAGCGCCGCGCGTGTTCCTCGAGCGAACGCCGCGCGAGCTCGCCGTCGCCTTCGCCGAGTGCGACCATCGCTCGTTCCATCAGGCGCGTCTCTTCGGCCAGGCTACTGGCTTGCACCAGCTCGGTGCGCCCGCCTTCCCGCTCGGTGCGCGGCAGCGCCGCCGTCGCCGCCGTCGACGAGGTGTGCCGCTCGTCGCTGCCCCGTCGTGTGTCGTTTGCGCTGCGGGCGCGTGCCGGAGTGGCGCTCGTGACGCGACGCTTCGGCCGGGCACCGTTCGCCTCGGGGCTCTGCGGGCTCTGAGCCGCCGCGTCGGACGACCGCTGTGCCTTCGCCAGCGCGGCAGCGCCCGCTCGCAGCGAGGCTGGCTCGGCAGGCATCGAAGCCTCGACCGCGGGTGCGTCCGATGCCCGCGCGCTCGCTTCTGGAACCACCTCGCCCACTGCCGCAGAGCCCACTGCCGCAGACCCCACTGCCGCAGAGCCCGGCACCGAGTAACCCGGCGTGGCGGAACCCGGCACGGCCGTGCGAGCGCTCGCCGCCGGCGTTGCCCCCGCGACACGGGCCGTGGCCGCGCGAGGCTCCGCTGCACTGTCGCGCGCCGGATAGCCGCCCGCCGGATTGCCGCGTCCCGGATTGTCGCGCTCGAGAACCAGCGGCACGCTCGTGGCAGCGACAGCCACCGCCAGGGTGGCCGCGACACCAACCTTGGCAGCGACCGGCAACACCAGCAGCTTCGACAGCAAGCCCGCTTTCACCAGAGCCGCCGGCGCGCCCGCGGCGAGCGAGCCTCCGGCGCCAGCACCGATTCCGCCCGCGGCGGCAGCAGACGCGCCCGTGCCGAGCGACGCCGCGCTCGACATTGTGCCCGCGCTCGACATTGTCCCCGCGCTCGACATTGTCCCCGCGCTCGACATTGTCCCCGCGCTCGACATTGTCCCCGCGCTCGACACGGTCGCTCCTCCCGAAGCCGTCAACGCAGCGCCCGCCACCAGCACGCCCGCCCCGAGCAGCCGTGCCCGCACCCGCGCTTCGTCATCAGCGCTCGGCAGGTCGCCCCGCAGCGCCTCGACAAACGGATCGAAATCGGGGTTGGGGGTCTTCATGGAAGTCTCCGTCCTCGCGCTGCCTCGAGGCGCGCGATCTCGGCTGCGAACAGCCGGCGCGCGGCGCGCAGCCGCGAATACACCGTGTTCAGGGGCACCCCCGTCAGCTCCGCGATCTCGGGCGCCGAACGCTGCTCGACGCAGCCCAGGACGAACGCCTCGCGCTTCTCGGCATCCAGCGCAGCGAGCGCGCGACGGGCGAGCGCCAGGCGCTCAGCCTGCTCGAGCTCGCAGCCTGGGTCTACCTGGTCGCTCGCGGCGAGCTCACCCGTGGCCTGCTCGCCCGCGTCGTCTCGATCTGCCGCGAGCGACACGCTGCGCTGGGCGTCTTTCGCGGTCTGACAGCGATAGCGGCGCCCCACGCGCAGCGCGATCTCGTACAGCCAGGTGGTGAGGCGCGCCTGGCTCCCGTCGAAGGCGGGCAGCTTGCGTTGCACCACGAGAAACACGTCGTGACAGGCGTCGTCGAGCGCGTGCTCGCTCACCCCCAGGCTGCGCAGGCAGCGCCAGATGTACTGAAAGTGCGCCTCGTAGACCTGCTGAAAGCTCAGGCTACCGGCCGCTGGCGGGGCCACGTCGGGCGACGCCAAGGCGAGGCGACGCAGCAAACCAGTGGCCATGAGCGTTCATCTTTCCGGGCCTCGAGATCCGTCACGGAAAAAGCCAGACCCCTCGGATTATTGCATCCGCCCCGAGCAGCGGTACGCGGTACAGGTCTCCGAACCCAGTGACCAGGAAGCGAGGCCGGGCCAGCGAGACGCGGCCAGCCGCCCCGATCTCCAGCCGTAACGAGCGAATATCCCAGGTGATCAAGCTGAACCCGGCGGTCGGTGCCAGCTGCCAGACGGCGTCGGCGTTTCGACCCGAAACGCCCTCTGCCCCTTCGCCGACGAGGCGATTGACCTCGATGCCGGCCATCAAGTTCAGCGCCGAGGCGACCCGAAAGAGGCCAGCGACACGGCCCCCTGCGGACGCTACGTCCACCACCCGCCCCTCACGGCTCTGCGACCGCTCCGGCCAATAGCGGATGGAGACGTCGAGCGCCCAGGGCAGAAGCTCGAGGCGAGCACCGAGGTCGAGCACGCCGCCCAGGTCGGGCAAGACGCCGCCCGACACCCCCACCCCCAGCGCGAGCCCGGCGCGCAACTCCCCCAGTGCGGGAGACGCGATCGAAGCACCCGCGACGGCGCGCTGGGGCGCCCGCAGCTCGTCGGCAGCAGCGACGGCGCCCGGTTGCTCCGGCGGCCGCCGCGGGCGCGTTCGAGGCGGTCGCGCACGGCTCGGACGGGTCGCGAGCGCCGGGCGTCCATTCGCAGGCTGCGCCGGCGCGACCCGAGGCGGCAAGGGCGGCGCAGGTCTGTTCGCCGGCGGCGGGCTCGCCGCCGGCGGGGTCGGGGCTGGACTGGGTGCGGGCGCTGGCGGCGGCGCAGCAGGGGGCGCGCTCGGCGCCGGCGCCTCGCTTCGCGCAGCAGCAGCGGCGATCACGATGGCGCTGCGCCAGAGGATCTGACACTCGGGGTCGCGCAGCACGCGCACCTCGCTGCGGAGCACCAGCCGTAGCTCGTAGCCGCCCCCCGTCTCGGCGCCGAGCGCTTCGATGCGCAGCGAGACGGGCATCGCCGGCCCTGCCGGTGCACCCGTCAAGCGCTCGATCTCGCTTCGGAATTCTTCTTCGGTGCCGCAGCCCGCCGGCACCCGGATCGAGCTCTGTCCGAGCGCGGGTGACGCCGCGGCGACGACGCTCAGACCGATGGTGAACGGGAGGAGCTCAAACCATCGCTGCAGACGGCCACGACGCACACGGCGCGGTCTACACGATGGCACTCCCGCGTGCCAGGCTTCGGCCCCTCACTCGAAGCGCCCACGAGGCGCGCTGTCGTCTGCTCGATGGCGTGAAACAGGCGACGTCGCGCGCGCCCGGCGCCCGCGCACGACACCGCGTCAGAGGCCGTGCTCGACCTCGCTCGGGCTCGCCATAGACCGCCCCCGGCGCGGGTACCGCGGCAGCGGCATCTCGTACGCCACTGACGCCACGTGCTCGCCGCCGTGCCGGCGCCGCTCGAGCCGAACGATATAGCCGCGGCGTGCCTCGAGCGCGTGCCCGAACCAACGCAGCCGCAGCTCGAGCTGGGGCGCGCTCGGCGCGCGGAGATCGACTTCTTTTCGAACTGGGAGGGCATCTCGAATCGGTTCCATCGCTCGCGTCCTTCCACCAACATGCGGCGCACACCCGCTCCCCGCGGTGCGGCCCCAAGCTGGCGTCAGCATCGCAGCAGAATGTGCCCGAGAAGCTCTCGATGGCGTGTCGGGACTGTCACAAATCCGTAGCTTTTGAGCCCGGTCGTGCCGCGGCGGGCGAGCAGAGGCGAACTGCAACGCCAACGCCGCGAGAGGGCCAGCACCAGCGCGCGCCACGCCGTGCGAGCTACGCCCGGCGTCGTGGGCTCGAGCACCCCTCGTCACGAGCCCGTTCGTCGCCGTCCGCACCTCTTCCGACTCCAGGCGACGTCGGCCCCTCCGCGATGCGCCTGGCTCACCACGCTGCCCCCGCTCGGCGTCGGTTGCGCTGACCCAGTCCGAAGGAGAAACCGCACCCGGCAATGCGGTCGGCGCGGCGCTGCATGTCAAAGTGACCCACGCGACGCTGGGCGAGCGCCTGCCCGGCGCGCTCTCAACGCTGCGACGGCGCCTTTTGCTGCGCTTTGATGGCACTCGCGTATGGCTCATGGCAAGAGCTCGTGATGTGCCGCACGACTCGAGCTTGATCCTCACGCTGATGGGAGGGCTGACGAGCGCGCTCGTTCTGGGCCTGATCACCCAGAGGCTACGCCTCTCGCCCATCGTTGGATACCTCCTCGCCGGCGTCATCGTGGGGCCGTTCACACCGGGCTTCGTCGCCGACGCGCACATCGCCGAGCAGTTCGCCGAGCTCGGCGTCATCCTCCTGATGTTCGGTGTGGGCCTGCACTTCCACCTCTCCGATCTGCTCGCCGTGCGCAAGGTCGCGATCCCGGGCGCCATCGCCCAGATCGCGGTCGCGACGGGGCTGGGCGTGCTGCTCACCTGGGCCTTCGACTGGTCGCTCGGGGCGGGGCTCGTGTTTGGGCTTGCCATCAGCGTGGCGAGCACCGTGGTGCTGTTGCGCGTGCTCTCCGACAACGGGCTCTTGCACACCGCCGGAGGTCACGTCGCCGTCGGCTGGCTCATCGTCGAGGACCTGTTCACGGTGCTGGTGCTGGTGCTGTTGCCGGTGCTGTCAGGCCAGCAGGGAGCGGGCAGCGGCCGCGACGTGGCGCTGGCGGTCGGCATCGCCGTGCTGCAGATCGCCGGCCTTTGCGTGTTCACGCTCTTCATCGGGCAGAAGCTGATCGTGCGCCTGCTCAACGCGGTGGCGCAGACGCGTTCGCGCGAGCTGTTCACGCTGTCGGTGCTGGTGCTGGCGCTCGGGATCGCGGTGGGCTCGGCCGTGCTGTTCGGGGCGTCGATGGCGCTGGGCGCCTTCCTCGCGGGCATGGTCGTCGGGCAGTCGAACTTCAGCGCTCGCGCCGCCTCCGAGGCGTTGCCGATGCGTGACGCCTTCGCCGTGCTGTTCTTCGTCTCGGTCGGCATGCTGCTCGACCCGAGCGCGCTGCTCGAGCACCCGGGCCTGGTCGCGGGAGCAATCGGTATCGTGCTGGTGGGCAAGAGCGTGGCGGCGTTCGCGATGGTGCGTTTGCTCGAGTATCCGGTGGCGACAGCGCTGCTCATCGCGCTCGCGCTGGCGCAGATCGGGGAGTTCTCCTTCATCCTGGCGCGGCTCGGCCGCGAGCTCGAGATCTTGCCGGCGGCCGCGAACAACGTGCTGGTGGCGACCTCGGTGGTGAGCATCACGCTCAACCCGCTGCTGTTCCGCCTCCTCGCGCCCCTCACCCGCCGCCTCGCCACGCAGCCGAGCTTGCCGCCCGAGGTCGATCACCTGACGCGCTTGACCCCGAGCGGCCGCGCCGTCGTGGTCGGCTACGGCCACGTCGGGCAGACGGTGAGCAAGCTGCTGCGCGAACACCAGATCGAGCCCACCATCGTGGAGCTCAACCACAACACCGTCGCCAACCTGCGCAGCAGCGGCATCGCCGCCGTCTACGGCGACGCCACGCAGGCGGGCGTGCTCGAGGCGGCCGGCATCGCGTCGGCGGGCAGCTTGATCTTCGCCGCGTCGGGCACGCCGCCCCAGGAGGTGATCGAGACGGCACGCGCCATCAACCCGAACATCGAGATCCTGGCGCGCTCCAACTACCTGAGCGAGGCCCGGCTGTCGCGCCAGGCGGGCGCCGACATCGTGGTCTCGGCGGAGCAAGAGGTGGCCTTTGCGATGGCCGAGCACCTGCTGCGGCGCCTGGGCGCGACCCCCGAACAGATCGATCGCGCTCGCGACGAATTGCGCGCGGCGCCGCTGTGACCCCGCTCAGTGACCCCGCTGCGCCGGCGCCTCGTGCCCATCGGCCACGGTGAGAAGAACGGCCCGCGGCCGTCGACGTTCGGCGCCGCCATCGTGTAGGCTCTCGGCCTCCCCGAGTTGGCTCGATTCCCTTTCCCATCTGCCGCAACACCGAGCGCGCTCCTCGCGCTGCTCTGGAGCTGCGCGGCGACGGATGCTCGAACGTTGCCGGCGGCCCGTGCCCCCGCGTCGCACCCGGCGGCGAGCGAGTCCGCAGAGCCGCCGGCCGTGCCCGCGCCGCTCTCGCTCGACCTCATCGATGACTTCAACCCGCCGCGTCCCGCGCCGACCGAGACCATCGATGCGCCGGGCGCTCGCTGGGATACGGCGCTCGGCGGGCTCTCCGGGCTCTGCTACGATCGCGCGAGCTCGACCCTGTACGCCATCTCGGATCTCCCGAAGCGCTTCGAGCCCCGGCTCTATGCTTTCGACGTCAGGCTGACGGAGAGCACGCTCCAGGTCTCGCCGAGAGCCGTCCATCCGCTCTACGAGAGCAGGCCGTCAGGCATGATCGAAGACCTCGATGCGGAGAGCATCACCGGCGACGGCCATGGCGGGTTCTACGTCGGAACCGAGAACGGGTTCGATCGCCCGAAGCAGCCCGCGCCGCGCATCCTGCGCCTGCAGCGCGACGGCCTCATCACGGCCGCGCTGCCCCTGCCCGAGGCCTATGTCCCGGCGACGGAGCCAACGCCGCGCGGTACGCGCTCGAACCGGGCCTTCGAAGGCCTCGCCCTCTCGCCGAGCGGGCGCTGGCTCAGCGCCATCGTCGAATCGACGCTCGAGCAGGACGGCGAGGAAGCGACCTTCGAGCACGGCGCCTCGGTACGCCTGGCGCGCTGGGATCTCACGACCCGCGGCGAACCCGCTGAATACTTCTATCCCATCGAGCCCATGGTGCGACCGGCGAGCGGCACGCCCAGCGGGGGCAACAACGGCGTGAGCGAGCTCCTCAGCCTCGACGATCGGCGCCTGCTCGTGCTCGAGCGCGGCTACGTCCCCCTCGCCGAAGGCCAAGGCCCGAGCACCATCCGCATCTTCGAGACGCTGCTGCCCGAAGCGCCGCCCCTGCCGGGCGAGCCCCCGCCCGTGCTCACGAAGCGCCTCGTGCTCGACTTCGACACGATCGTTCCCAAGCTCGAGCCGGGCCAGCAGTCGCTCGACAACATGGAGGGCATGACGCTCGGCCCTGCCCTTCCCTCGGGCGATCCCAGCCTGCTCGTCGTCACCGACGACAACTTCCGGGCGGAGCAGCGCACCGTGTTCATCGCCTTTCGAGTGCGCGGCCTGAGCGGCACGTGACCGAGGTCCTCTGGTCGAGCCGGGCGCCGCGGCGTTCGCGCGGCCCTTCCCCCCGGGCGCCCCGCGCCGCGCGGGGGCCGTTGGGGGAAGCCACCGCGCGCAGCGCGCTGCGCGCGAGCACGGATGGGATGGGGGGTGCGCCGGGAGACCGGCAGAGGAAAGCAGGTGAGAAGGAAGTGAAAGGAAGAAACGCCAGAACCGAATTCAAGTCCTGCGCAGGTAAGAGCTCACGGGCCTGCAAGGCCAATCCTTGCGTCGTCGGGGGTGACCCCGGGGGCGAAGCGTAGGAGGCCGCGGGAGCGGGCCGGGTTTGATGAAGCTTCGAGAACAATCCAATGGAGAGGCCGACGCTTTCCCCTTGGCGGAAGGCAACATGGCGGCGGCCAATCGCGTGAGCCGGGTCGCGGCCACTCTCCCGGAGTCGAAGAATTCGGCACGCTCTCATATGTCCTCGGCACGGGAACCGGGAGACCTCGATGGCGCCCTAGAGGTGCAAGCCACCACTGAGCACCCCAGGGAAGGCTACGGCCACACGCCTGGGTTACGAGCCATCAAGGAGTCGGACGCACTCATAGTACCGAGGAAGTCTGCGAAGACGTGGGTAACGCCCGTCGAGTCGATGGAGGAAAGGAGTGCGGCGAAGGAGAAGCTCGAGAGCGGATACGCACGCCGAATACAAGGTCGGGTAAGTGCGCCCACCAAAGCTCGAGAGCCGGAACCCAGCACTCGCTGGATGCCCGTTGATCCGACGTGGGAGCCCGGTGCGGGAAATCCGCACGCCGGGTTCTGTTCGGGGGGCGGCCCGAAAGGGCCGTCCCTACCGAGACCATCACCTCTCGATGCCCACCCCACGGCTGGGTGACCGCGGCGCCTCGTCTGCCCCCGCGGCGCGCTAGGCCCCGATCAGCTCGCGCAGCGCACCGAGCGCGTTCTCCACCTTGCTCTCGAAGGTGTCCGTGTGCGCCACGAATCGAAAGCGCGGATGCGGCGACCAGAGCTCGTACAAGATCGAGTCGAGCCGCGCTGCCTCCGCGCGCTGCTCGGTGCGGGCCGAGTTGCCCTGGTCGATCGCGAGCCCCCCCTGGGCCGCGCTCTCGAGGAAGAGCACCGCGTCGTAACGCTCGCGCGCCGCGCTCGGGTCACCGCACACGCTGGAGAAGAAGGCGTCGGTGCCGTCGGGCCAGTAGGCGGCGCCGTCGATGACACCGCGATCGAAGACGAGCACGGTGTCGCGCTCGCAGCGCGAGCGGTGCACCGCCTCGAGGTTGACCTGCACGTGGTAGATGGCGCGCTGCACGGCGCGGCGGTCGTCGGGGCCGCTGATGCCTGGAAAAAAGCCCCCGAGCAGGTGCGTCGCCACCTCCGGCACGACGACGACGCGCGCGCCGAACTCGCGCGCGAGCGCGGCCGCGACGGTCGACTTGCCGCCGCCGGGGCCTCCGGAAATCGCCACTCGTCGCGCCGTCATCGGCTGCTTCATCAGTGGTTGGCTCAGCTCGTGCCAAACAGGCGGTCGCCCACGTCGCCGAGGCCTGGGTACACGTAGCCTTCCTTGGTCAAGCGCTCGTCGACCGCGGCCGTGTAGACGCGCACGTCGGGGAACTGCGCGGCCAGCGCCTGCACGCCCTCACGCGCGGCGACCAGGCAGACAAAACGGACGGAGCGCGCGCGCGCCTCGATCACGCGGCGGATGGCGGCCGCCGCCGTGCCGCCCGTGGCGAGGACGGAGCCGACCACGATCGCGTCCCGGTTCTCCATGCCCGCTGGCAGCTTGCAGAAGTACTCGATGGCGGTCAGCAGCCGGCGGTCGCGATACAAACCGATGTGGCCGACGCGCGCCGAGGGCAGCACGGTGAGCATGCCGTCGAGCATGCCAGCGCCCGCGCGCAGCACGCTCACGAGCACGATCTTCTTGCCCTCGAGCTCCACGCCGCGGGCGGTGCCGAGCGGCGTCTCGACCTCGCAGTGCGACACCGGCGCGTCGCGCATCAGCTCGTACACGAGCAGGGCGCCGATCTCGGCGGTGAGCTCGCGGAAGCTGCGCGTGCTCGTGTCTTTGCGGCGCAGGAGGGTGAGCTTGTGCTGCACCAGCGGGTGGTCGACGATGGTCAGGTTGCTTGTCATGGTTGCTCGATCGGGCTCGGGAACGTCGAGTCTCAGAGCCTCAGAATAGGGTTCCGTCGCTCTGTATCGCGAACGGCGGCGCGCCGTTGCGGCGTTCGGCCGCCAGCTTCCTGCCAGCGGCCCAGGTTCCGCCCTCCAGCACCTTGCCGAGCGGCAAGCTGCGTGCGTCGAGGCCGAGCTCGCTGCGCAGCTCGCTGGCGAGGCGGTCGAGCAGGGCCACGGTGAGCGCCCGCCACTCGATCACGAGTTCCGAGCTCGCCGCGTGAGACCGCTCGAGCACGGCGGGATCGCGAGGGACGATCACGGCGGTGTCGATGAACAGGCCGCCGTTGCGGTACTCGGCGAGGCCCGTCAGCGCGTCGACGTCGACCACCTCGACGCCGGCCGCCGAGAGCGGGTAGATGAGCGAGTAGCTGAGCCACTGCGAGAGCTTGTGCAGAGGCACGAGGCCGCGCGTCTCGTCGTCACCGCCCGCCGCCGGGTGTGGCCACACGTCGCCGAGCTCGACACCGAAGCGCTGCGTGCGCGGCGGCCAGATCGAGCCGAGCGCCTCGAGCACGTGCGGCAAGAGCAGCTCGGCGGGCAGCCGCCCTTTCTCGGCTCGGTTCGCCAGCGCGTCACACAGGCCGCCGACGCGATCGGCGAAGGCGAAGCACGCGCGCTCGCGCCCGATCGCGCGGCCCAGCTCGCGCAAGAGGGCGGCCCGCCCCTCGAGCCCCACCAGGGGATTTTCGGGGCTCACCTGAAACGCCGTCGCCAGCGCCTGGCTCGTCACCCGCGCGAGGCCCGCGGCGTCGGCCTGGTGCGGCCGGGCGGGATCGGACGAAAACGCGCCGCTCGCGAAGCAGTGGAAGCTCGCGAGCGCGAGGCCCTCGGAGCGTCGAGCCTCGATGCCCGTGCCGGGCTCGACGAAGCGCCAGTCGGGGCCCGCGCCGGCGTCGAGCAGCACGCTGGTCACGACGAGATCCGTGAGCGCTCGCGCGCGATCGCGCGGCGCGCCGAGGTGCCCCTCGAGCTCGCCCAGGCGATCGCGGCCGCCGACGCGGAAGTGATTGACGCGGCTATGAAACGGGATGGTCTTGACGTCGGGATAGGCGAGCGCGATCGCGTCACGCGTGTGGCGCACGGCGCTGCCGAGCTGCCCGAGATCGACACGGAAGTGCTCGGAGCCGCCCGCGAGCACGTGCTCGAGCACGGCCCGGCAGCGCTCGCGCACCGCTCGCGGCGAGCGCAGCTGGCGGAGGGCGCGCGCCGGATCTTCGCTCGGTGCTGCGCTGCTCTCGACTGCGCTGCTCGCGACCGTACTGCTCGCGACCGTACTGCTCGCGACCGTACTGCTCGCGACCGTACTGCTCGCGACCGTACTGCTCGCGACCGTACTGCTCGCACCTTCGTTGCTCGCCGCGCCGTCGGTTGCGTCTGCGGCGGTCGCGCCAGCGGCGCTGGTGCCTTCGCGGGTCATGTCTTCGCGGGTCATGTCTTCGCGGGTCATGGCCGCTCGTTGCTCCGCGCAGGTGTCCCGACTGAAGCCACGGCCTCTGCGACCTCGGCCTCGACCACCACCGCCGAATCCGCAGTGGGCACCACCACTCCCGGATGCGACGACGGTTCGAACGCGCGGCCCTTGGCCAGGGCGAGCTCGCTCGGCGGCGGCCGCACGCTGTCGGTGTAGTAGCCCGCCGCGACCTTGGCGTCCATCTCGACGCGCGCGTCTTTCGGGATGAGCTCACGCGGGATGCGCACGCGCTCGCCGATGGTGATACCCGCGCCCGTCACCGCGTCATGCTTCATGTTGCTCATCGAGACGAAGCGCGAGATGTGGGTAATTCCGAGCCAGTGCAGCACGTCGGGCATCAGCTCCTGAAAGCGCATGTCTTGCACGCCCGCCACGCACTCGGTGCGGGCGAAGTAGCGCTCGGCACGGTCACCACCGGGCTGCCGCTTGCGCGCGTTGTAGACCAGGAACTTCGTCACCTCGCCGAGCGCCCTGCCCTCTTTGCGGAAGTACACGATCACCCCGACGCCACCCTGCTGCGCGCCTCGCACGCACTCCTCGACGGCGTGCGTGAGGTACGGACGACAGGTGCAGATGTCGGAGCCGAACACGTCGGAGCCGTTGCACTCGTCGTGCACGCGGGCGGTGACGTGCGTGCCGGGCTTGCCGAGCTTCGACACGTCGCCGAACATGTACACCGTCTGCCCGCCGATGGGTGGCAGGAACACCTCGAGGTCGCCGCGGGTGACGAGCTCCGAGAACATGCCGCCCGTCTCCTCGAACAGCACGCGGCGCAGCCGACCCTCGTCTACCCCGAAGCGCTCGGCGATGCCCGGCAGGTGCCAGGCGGGCTCGATCGCGGCCTTCGTCACCGCGCAGGAGGTGTCTTCCAGGAGGACCTTGCCGTCTGGCACGAGCCGCCCGGCGCCGACGGCGAGCTGAACCTCCGGCAGCACCAGGTGCGCGGCGGTGATCGCGATGGTGGGGCGGATGTCACAGCCCTGCTCGTACCAGGCGCGAAACACGTCGTGCACGACGGCGCCGTAGGGGTCGAGCGACACGATGCGCTTCGGCTCGTGCCACTGCGGGTGCGGACCGAGCACGTGCGTGGGCATCGTGTCGGTCAGATCGGCCTGGTGCTCGGGGTCGAGCGCGCGCGCGGCCACGGCCAGCGCGCGGTAGACGGCGTAGGAGCCCGAGTGCGAGCCGATCACGTTGCGTCGCGCCGTGTCGCCCAGCGTGCCGATCAGCGGGCCCCGTTCGGCGGGCGTTGGGGCACCCCAGCGGATGGGCACGGGCGACACGCCGTAGCTTCCCGGGTGGGAGAGTAAACGAATGTGGCGCTGTGTAGGGTCGAATGACGGCGGATCCGAGGGCTGCAATGCAACGGTCCTTTTGGTTCTGGGGCCCGTCGAGCATAGCACGCGGCCGCTCTACGGACGCAAAGAACGGCCAGTCACCGCAGGATGAACGCGCGCCGCAGCGGCACCACCGCGGCGTTCGGACCGACCAGCACCTCGAACTTGCCGGGGCGGTGGGTGAACGCGGAGCTCGCCGCGTCGTAATACTGAAACGCGCGCGGAGCGATGCTCAACGTCACGCGCCGCTCCTCGCCCGCCTCGAGCCACACCTTGAGGAAAGCGGCTAGCTCCTTCGGCGGCCGCGGCACGCTCGGCTCGAGCTCCCGCACATAGGCCTGCACGACCTCGGCTCCCGCGCGCTCGCCCACATTTTTGACGAGCAGCGACAGCTCGAGCGCCTCACCGAAGGGCAGCTCGCCGCGCGCGAGCTCGAGCCCGCTCTGCTCGAAGCGGGTGTAGGAGAGCCCGAAGCCGAAGGGGAAGCGGGGGGCGACGGCGTTGCCATCAGGCGGATTGGCCTCGAGTGCCATGCGATCGAAATGCCGGTAGCCGCCGAAGATGCCGTCCGCGAGCCGCACGCGCAGATCGCCGTCGTCATCGTGGTACGAGTCGAATGACGATCGGTCGGCGAGCTCGCGCTCGAACGTCGCCGGCAATCGCCCCGACGGGTTGACGCGCCCGAACAGCACCTCCGCGATCGCCTGCCCGCCCGCCTGACCCGGATACCAGGCGTGGAGCACCGCCGCCACGCGATGGATCCAGCCGCCCATGTGCACGTTGCCGCCCGCCGTGAGCACCACCACCGTGCGCGGTTGCACGGCGGCGACCGCCGTCACCAGCTTCTCGAGCGTGTCGGGCATGC
>Ga0247763_1001416_pt1 | contig 13701 bp, 13 predicted proteins | sample UWRJL141409B4_FD_179926 | JGI IMG/M metagenome (GOLD analysis project Ga0247763, IMG submission 179926) | Plant litter microbial communities from Arlington Agricultural Research Station in Wisconsin, United States - UWRJ-L141-409B-4 | ecosystem: Environmental > Terrestrial > Plant litter >...
GTGGGCAGGTCAAGACCTGATTTGTGCACTTTGTGTGTGAGGATTTGCAGTGTCACACAGAAGAAGGCCTACCCCGTAACACCGGCAGAAATACTCCCCCAAGACAAGGGGGACAACCACCTTCATATCAAAAACATCCCCCCAGATTGACCTACTAAAACCCAACGCCGTCCTTGTACCGAGCCCCCCAACCCCCCAAGCTCGTCGCACACAGCCCGTTAGCATCAATGTGAGGGTTCATTTGCCGGCTCACATTGCAATCCACAGCTTCAAACGCAAACTCGAACCGATGAATTATTATTATTATCATTAGGATTATCGGCTCGCAACGATCCTCCTCCACCGCTACATACGCCAAGCTACAGCCCCCGAAGGGGAGGCCCAGATTTTTTAATACCGGTCGCGGTTGTTAGTCCTGTAGTGTCAATGCCACAGGCGGCGCCTCCTTGAAAGCAGGCGGCATCGTACCACATCGGCTCGCAGGGCTAACCCACCGAATAGGCTTGGTATTGTTAGTCTGCCTTTGAGCATACAGCGACGCGTTACTTCGGTACAGCTCCCATTGCATTTCGTCGCCGCCGACCCGGCACCCACACGGGGTCCACTAGACATTGTGTATATAGCCCACCGAGGACAGCTCAGCTCCCTCTTCCTCTCTTCGTGCAATAACAAGTCCTTTTCCCCAGTTCAAGGTCTACACCGTGGAAAAAAAGGACGAGGGGAACTAGTAATAGTGGAGGTACAAACCGTTTGGCATGGACAAAGTTGGGTCCCTACATACGTCTACTAAACGGGGACCGCGTCCAAAGCTCGACCCGACCTCGGAATGGGTTTTGTAGGTTTGGGTTAAGCGTAGCTCATGTTCCGCGCCGAGTCTAGTACCCCGAGGTGACCCCATTCAGAACCACCACTTGCTCTTTTCTAGCCCAATGTATGTTGCTGGCAGCTGAGCCGGTGGACTGTAAAAGTCCACCGGTCTGGCATTTCTCACCACCTGCCTATATTTCTCAGAATCCTTGAGCTCCCAGCTTGATATATATTCGGCTTTCCCTCCATGCCCAGTGAGATATAGCTAAGGTCGACTTTGTAAATGAAAGTAACTTGGATTGGTTAGGTATATGGTTGCGGATAGCGTTTTTGGGGGAAAAGATTGATGTCGTCATGGGGACACTTTGCCGGGGCGGGAGGGATGCTAGCATTGTAACAGCACAGCTATCCGGGAAGATACTACTAAATTCTAACCCGCCAAGTATTGGCTGTAGAGACAGTTGGATGCAATACTCCAAAGCCCAAGTTAAATTATCAACAATAAACTACAAAAAACGCCGGCCCAGAATGGCAAGCGGCAAAGGAGCAACTTGAATAGACTGGTAGGGCTCCAGCTGGCACCATGGTGGAAAAGGGGGGGGTTGAAAGTACTGGTTTGAGTCGCTACGGTTCGAGGATGATACTAGTGTTTTCCCGTTTGTGGATTCTAAGGAGCCAGCCAGGGCTCCCGCTACGGTACAATATTTTATCCTCCAGATTCTTCCTCATATCCGTAATGCAATCCATCTATATACCTTCAGCCAGCAGCAATGTGCTACCACCTCCACTATACCGTCACACCCAACCAACCCAGTGTCGCTTCTACCTAGTACTTGTCCACTTTGGCGATAAATCCATTATACTAAAGCCTTGTCCTTGGGGTTTGACTTTGCTGTCGCTACATGTACTGGCATGGGAGTAAATTTGACGATTGTCGGCATGTTTTCAGTGCCTGGCATTGGAGGCCCAACTTGTCGGGAAATGAGCCTTGTTTTCTCCAGCCTGAGCGAGGCTTGCGTGTGTGTCTTGGACCAATCAAGGTGACTTTTAAAAAACTACAATATATATCTCCAAGCAGCCAAACGACGTAGGTCTTCCAGAGTGCCCGGGTTGTCCGAGACATGGTGACATGGACTTCCAGTTAGAGGTTGTGAGTTCGGTTTTTGCCCCTATAAGTGAGGCAGGTGTGGGAGGAGGACTGTCCTATGGCAAAATGCCTGGCTAATCCAAGACGAATATCGATAAGCAGAAAATTTGTTGAAGTTGGAGAGCAACAGCCTTGATTGCTTGACTACATGACCTAGAGCCATGGTGGGGAGACGCCAATATATACAGGTAGGTCGATAGATATATGTGGGCAGGCTCGGCCACCTATCAGTATCTTGATCCAACTCAAGTAGAGAGACGCTTTGCACATGGGCTTTTCACGTATACATTGTTAATTTGCCAAATTTTCATAATAGCTACCAGACATGTACTTGCTAAGAAGAATTACGTACTGTTCCCTCGCAAGCCATCATGAATCAGTACCGGGGGCCCCTCACCCAGTTGTGGGCGGGTCCCTGGGGTGTTCTCTTGCGACCCTGGCCAGCTCTGCGCGTCGGTTTCCCGCCGATCCCTGCCGCTGGGGCGTTATTGTCGTTGTTTTTATCAAGGGAAACTTGGGCGGCAACTCTGGTGTACTCGTTTTGCAACTTGCGCCATGCCACCAGCTGCTTGGACCGCTGGGCTTCCAGATCGACAGCCTGCAGCTGCGTCTTTAGCAGCTTGTCCTCTGTCGTCTGGATCCGAGATGCGTGCGCGTCAAGCTCGCGAGCAAGCTGCGATAAATGGTCCCGCAGACCACCTTGGTCCCTGGCATCATCATTGTCGTCCAAAGCCACTGTGTAGAAAAGAACCTTGTCAGCTTCCATTACCCCCAGGCAAATCTTTTAAAAAAAAAGGACCGTGTCAGAAGGAAGAAAGAGAGAGAGAGAGAGAGAGACAAACCCCCATCAACTGTTAATTCCGCATCGCAGTCGACATTGGATGCAACATCCCAAACGTGGCGGTGGTCGTGGTCAGCGAGCCTGAAGCCAGTTACGCTGGGGTCATCCCTGTAGACGCCATCGCTGTCGTACATGTTGTCTTGGGCATCTTCATGGTTTATGGGAAGGGAAGGAGGGGGGTTGGAAGATGCGCGAGGCGTGCGTACTGACATGCTCTCCCAGCCTGCATCATCGTTATCATCATCATCATCATGATTGTTATTGGTGTTAGTATGAGTCGTCGTTGTGTTTGTGGACGACGACGACAACGACAACCCGGCCCGCCGTTTGGTATCCCACTCGAGGAACATTTGCTGAAACGAGGCGTCGGCCCAGGCGCGCTTGAGCCTCTCCTTTTGCGCGGGACTCATGCCCGACTTTCGACTGGTGAAACTCGACATATCGCTGCTGCTGTACGTGTCGTAGGACGGGACCGGCGATGACGGGAATCGATCACCCGCCCGCACATGTCCACCGCGGCGGCCCTGGAGTAAATCTGGGGAGCCATTGCGACGATAATTTTCGTTTCTGTTGTTCATGATGGAGCGTTTGCTTTGCAAAAAGAGGAGATGCGTGACGTGGGTTGAACTGAGCTTTTAAGCACACACACACACACACACACACACATACATACACACAAGCCGCAACATTGAAATTGGTCAATAGTACCCAACAAAGAGACTAGAGAGAAAAAGTCAAGAGAAGATGCAGTACTGATACAAACCCCACTTTTGAAAACAATGCGGAAACTAAACCTCCTTATGAACGCCCGTTACAGATGCAGCAACCGTTCATTGTTAATTTTGCTGACGTGGACAAGTTATCAGACACTCTTTTTCAGTGTGCCCACATAACTGAGACAGAACCCTGTTGTTGCCTTGATAAGAAAGAAAGGAAACAATGGTGTCTCTCATGCTTCTGTCCCCATCGACCGGATTCCGGATTCCACATGTTTTTACCTTGTGGTTCTCAATTTTTACTTTGGAGTGATGGAAATGGAGCGATGGAAATAGAGCGATGGAAATGGAGCGATGGAAATCGAACGATGGAACTGGAACAATGGAGATAAAGGCAGCTACATTTGGAAACACATGACAAGAGAGAGTAAAAAAAAAAGAGAGAGAGAGATAACTTAAAAAGGTCATCACATCCCGCCACATACACACATGGTCTCCTTCCAAGGAGGGACACATCTTTCTCGCGTTTGGATTTATTTTGGACTCCGGGGGCACACACATCTTTTTCGTGTCCAGATTTCATCACGTCAATCAGGGCAGTGTAATTCACACACACACACACCGAAAACCAAAAATGGCACCCCAAACGTCTTCGTCATCATCATCCAGCCGGGCCGTGGCTCCGGGGATACGGGCAACCCAGCTGAAGAGACTGATACAAGCGCAACGGTCCGATGCGAACCCGACAGAGAGCTTTCTCAAACGCATCACTCCCGAGGTCGAAACGAGCATTGAGAAAGTCTTGAAGCTATACCCGGTTGACTCTACTGATAATAACAACAACAACGACGACGAGACAGCCCTTCTTCAGTGGCCCGCAGAGTGGTTGACAAACGGCCGGAGCATCGCGAGCCAAATCAGCTGGATTCATCGATGGGCAAAAACTGAACCCAAGGGCCCAGCTGAGCGCCAGGTCCACGCATTACCGGCTACGATACAAGAAGGAGACGACGACGAGAGAGAGAGCGAGGAGGAGGACGAGATAAAAGGGCAAGAAGGCCTGGGAGGAACTGGAACACCCCCTGACATGTTTATCCAGTATTTCAACTTATATCGTCGCCGTAAGCGGGCCAAGTTGCTGGAGAAGAAGAAGAAGAACAATAAAAACAAGGAAGAGGAATCAACCAAGGAAGCATTCGATACCATGTTTGGGGGGCTGAGCTAAGCTGAGCTGAGCTAATGGGATGTGCGATGAGTTGAATCGTGAAATGAGGTTAGCACATGATTTGGGGGGGAGGGGAGGCGGAGGCATTTGGATGGGACTAGAATAGCAAGAAAAAAAAAAAAGAGTAGAGGCTGATTGCTTGTGACAGTGTTGAGCTTAATGTGATACATGGAGAGGGGCAAGTACTTGTAAAGAATATTGACTTTATCATGTTGGATCTTTTGAGAATTTAGGTTCACTAATGTAGATCGCCGTCTCTTCTCTGCGGGCGGCGCATCAAATGTTAGAAGGATTCCCCCCCAAACCGATTACCCCGCCATGCCGCGTCGTGCGTTCTACGTCGATAACCCTCCTACTTCTAAGGACTACAGCTGTATTATTTCCTACTCAAATCCTACTAAATTTAATATGGCTAATATCGCTGAATAGAATATATATTATTATTAATCTTACACCGCAGAGGACCTCTAGTCCTCGCCCTAGTGAGCAAGCGGTCCCTCTATCTATCTGTTTAGGCGCCGTAGGTGTGTCACGGCACCAAAGGACGCAATGCGTAAACACCACAAAAAGTGGAACGTTGTGCAGTCAGGGCACTGCACCGTAGTCCTTCTACATCTAGCTGCTAGCCGTAGGTAGACAGCATCATGGTACCGTGACAAGGTGCTTTTATAGTACAGGTATCGGTACGATATCGCACCTAACCAACTCTACTTCCAGCCTTTTGTCTACTAGTCTGGGTCTCTCCTACCCAGGATGTGTGACAGGAGGGGAGTTGTCACAATTTGTAAAGAAAGGAAAATGGGGGGTGCCCGTGTGTCGGTTCAAACTCGGACCGTACTCGTTCTTTCTTCTTTGGCCCCAGTGCCCCAGCTATGTCGTCGTCGGAAGGTGGGAGGTGGAAGGGGGGGGGCTCTTTCCTTTGTATTTGTTGCCTCGCTTTCGGTTCGCCCGCAGTTCGGACGATGGCCTTCTTCCACAGGTAGTTTGCTTCTTTCTCTTTCTGCGGTTTGCCTCGCTTTCAGATCGCTTTCGTTTGTACTGCGGGTAGGAGGCCATCGTGGCAGCGGTGAGAAAAATACTATTATATTCGCTATTTAAAATCGGGTAGTTAAGTAGGAAAATTAGAAAATCAAGGCAAATTATTTTTAAGGGGCTTAAATAACCCCCAGCTAACTAGGACCAATTTAAGTCCAATTACTATATAAACCAGAAAAAGGAATTTAAAAACCAGGCTTATAGGACTATAAGTTTAAAGGGGGGTAATAATAAGTAGCTTATATTAAAAAACCACGTACGAATTATATAATTTAAAACCTACTTCCAAACGTTAATATATTTCTAATCGTACAATCTTTATAAAGGTATTAAAAGGTACCAAGGGCTTAAAATCAACCTTCTTCTTTACAACCTCGAAAAAAACCGCGGATCCAACCCTCTTAAGCCTATATAAGGCCTAGGCCTCGCGTATAACCTAGTTTAAAATACCCTAGATAACTAATACTAAATTTTAAAGCCCCGTACAATTAAAGAGATCCTTAACTATAAACTAACCTACTTCCGGATCTAAGCTAATAACTAATTAAAATAAAGCTATATCGTAATTCAACTCTGTACTACCCTTATTATCAACCCCAGTAATTATACGGTCTTTTAGTTATTTAAAGCCTTTTTAGACTCTAAAAAGGAGCGTATAACTATTAATTAGTAATAGAAACTATATAAGAGCCCTAAAAACAAGCTAATCCACGATAACCTTAAACCAACTACTAACCTTATACCCACATAGGAAAAAACGCTAATAAGTAACACCAGAAATCTACAGGTCTGGTAAAAGGTACTTAGGCTTAGATTTTATATTACTACCCTTACCCTAGGAATTCTTTCAATTATAAATTATATAACAGTACTGTTAAATATTTTAAAATTAAAATAACTAAGTTATTATATATATATATATAATATATTTATAAACTTACTTACCTAACGGGAGATAAAATAATACTTAAAGTACTTAAATCCATCGTAATAGGGCCCATTTAGTACCAAAATAACTAAAATTAGCTCAATAGGTAGTAAAAAGTCCTCTAAATCTTTCCAACTTTCCAACTACGTACCCTGCCTTAAGGTTTCCTAAATAATTTACTTACGCTTTAAAACGGAAATTAACTTATAATTAACCTTAAAATAAGCTTTAGCCTCTTATACAACTACCCCATATTTACACTCCCTATAAATAAAAAGATTATACAGTTATAACAACGTAAACAAATCCATAATATTATATAATATTCTAATAATAATTACTTTTTTTAATCAAAAATTTTATCCCCTATAAGCCGGAAAGTTCCAAACCTATTAACTAGCTTTTAAAATCCAATTATAAGGCCAATCCTAACACTACTAATCCCAGCAGCAACTCCGGCCGTAAGATTCCTAATAATAAGCTTTTTACCTTTTTACCCTATAATAATCCAATTCTAAAAAACCGGATTCTAACAGCTTAATTCCTAGCGATTAAATTCCTAATTTTAGGCCCCTCCCAGGCAGTACCTTCCTAGCAACTAACTTTTAGTAACTAGCTTTTAAAATTCCCGGATCCAGCAATGGGGCCAGTCCTTTACACCCAGACCCGATACGATAATTAAACCAGCTTCGCACTAGTCCTAACATTGGTCCTAATATTAATCCTAGCAACCAACAGCTATATAAATAGCCTATACATAAATACAAGCCTTTAATTAGTCAGGTTCCGCCTTGGCTACGCACCCCACAAAAACCGGTGCCAAACTTTCCACATAACTACACCCCCTTTAAACTAGCTGTACGGCCTTGCAATCTGGCATATAGGAAGTCCCAAGAATTATCTTCCCGTACATGTGTTTTTTATACGTTTTGGAGGTGAAAAGATCAACGGATTTTGCCTTGATAGTTTCAACGGATTTTCCCCCCCGGTAAATAAGTGGGGCCATACATTTTTCAACGGATTTAACCTAAATCCGTTGGGGATTAGAGGTTAGGCGACAATTGATAAGCACACATCTTCAGCTAGGCCGGCCTCGAACCCTTAGAAACCTACAACTCCTTCAATTTTTTCTTATTTGCTACTGAACACTAGTCGGGAAGAGGCTTATTATATTGGTGTTGATGGAGCAGGAAGATAATGAGGATGGCTGAAGAGATTGAGCTCAGAAGAATCTCTAGGCCAAGTCGTCTGCGGTCCGTGCTCACGCAGCGCATCTGCCGAGAACCACGAATGCGAAACCGCGAGCCCCCGCCGCTTATTCAGCAACCTGGGCATCTTACCTTATCATGGACGAATACGTCTGCAAGAAGAGGGGTATTTGCTCAGAATTTCCCTCAACTACGATACTCCATCTACGACTGATCCCGAGTTCATCACGGAAACAGGTTACGATCCTTGACAATGATATTTGACGCCGCCCAATGGGCGTCATCGTTGGGCGGGTGGTATAACGCCAGCGCTTTTGCCCTGATTGGTCTCCTGCTCCTTTCCGTGCGCTTCGTCTACGGACGTGGGGATGGCAAACCACCCAAGCTTGGGGAAACGATCCCCTTTCTATCCAACACGATCGAGTTCGCCACTAATCCCGAAGCCTTCTTGAAGCGCGCGCTCAAGTCAATGCAGTCGCTCAACACGGAAATTCTGCGCTTCTGGCTCGGTGGCAGCCCGGCATATCTAGTGATGGGGGAGACCTTGACCAACCCCCTCTTCCGAGTCAGCTCTGGCCTAACAGCAAAGCGCTTCGTCGACATCCTCACTGAAGTCATGTTCGGTCCAACCAAGAAAGACCGAGCCCGGTTTACCAATGACATTAGTGGCCGCGGCAGAGAGCCCCTGCCGGGCACCGAATACGTCCAGGACCGCTTTTGGGTCGGCTTTTACAGTGTCGTCCACGAAAACGTAATGCGCCCTAATGCGACTAACGACCTCTCGCGCTGGTACTTTGACCGGTTTGCCGCCCGCCTCGCCGAGCTCTTCCTGCTTGGAAAGCCCACCGAGATGCTAGTCTGGAGGTTTCTTCAACAGCACCAAACAGAATGCGCCGGTCGAGCCTCTTCGGCGACCTCGTCTTCGACACGAACCCGGACTACATCGAGGCTCTCGGCGAGTACGAACTCGCCATCCTGCCCGTCGGGCTCGGTCCCCCCCGCTGGCTCAGCCCTAAGCCGCACAGAGCGCGCGATCGCTGGCTTGACATGAACCGCCGCCACATGGCCAAGGCACTCGAGGGCTACAGCTGGGACACGGCTCCTGCTGAGGGCTGGGATCCCGTTTTCGGCTCCCCTCTCTGCCGCGGACTCGCACGCTTCGGTCTTAACGCTGGCCTCGACATGCAAACCATAGCCGGCATGTGCGGCCAGCAAATCTCGAACCAGAACTCCAACTCGGTTCCGGCCACAGCATGGGCTCTAATGAGCGCACTTAGCTGTCCCGACCCGGACCTCCTCCCTAACCTCCGCCGCGAAGCCAAAGCCGCGCTTGTCGACTCGAAAGCCGACTCAGCTCTACCCTTTGACCTACCCGCCCTCCTCGCCTCCCCTTGGCTCCAAGCAGTCTACACCGAGACCCTCCGTCTCCGCGTAACTTTCTCCATCGTCCGTGACGCCTCCCGCGACACCACTATCGGCAACTATGCCATTCCCCGCGGCGCCCTCGTCCAAGCCCCCATCCCGCTCGCGCACTACAACGAAGCCATATGGGGCGTGGATGGACATCCCGCCGATGAGTTCTGGCCACAGCGACACATGGAGCGCACAGAGAATGGGGATTTCACCTTCGCAATCAGCCGTTCTCGAGCGGGGTATTGGTTCCCTTATGGAGGCGGACCTACCATGTGTCCGGGGCGGAACTTTGCGAAGCAGGAGATTATGGGGACGTTGGCATTGTTTCTGACGTCGTTCGATATAGAGGTGATGGGGTGGGTGAAGCCCGATGGGAAGACGCCGTCGGATAGAGAGGCGCAGAACGGGGAGGCGTTTGCCGTTTGTCGCCCTGATCGGGACTTGAAGGTGCGGGTTACGAGGAGGCGATGATTTCTTTGCAGGTTATCTGTGGCTATGTGCGGAGAGGGAAATCAGGTATTGGGTATGGTCTCGATATCAGTTGCTAATTTCTTCTTTTTCCTTTTCTTTCTTGGCTTCGCGTGGTTGCACGCAACCAGGTATTCCGGCCAGGCAGACAGTGACTTCTGCCACCGGGGGTGCAACTAGGGCCTTGTCAAGAAGAATTTGCAGTCAGTTCCAGCGTCTGTCCAGCCCAACAGCAAGGGGCACAAACACGATGTAAGGTTCACAGGCTAAGATGAGTAGGACTTCTATCCGTTATTGGATATCTCATATGTTTAACAAAGCAGCCGCCGCAGCAGCTCATTAACTCGACGGTCCTAACTCGGGTTAGCGGCATGGAATTAGCGGAAGAAAGAGGCATAGGGCCGAGTGAGTAGTGTGTGCAAATGCCAACCATGCTAAGTCTATCCTTAAATTCTTTTTACTTAGTTTAGTAATTTCTTAATAATCCTTTATTATATAATTTATATAAAAACTACTATTGGATTTAAAATTCTTTATTTTATATAATTAAAAATAATATATCTCACTATATTAACCTGGGTGGCTACTGTAGGTAGTGGTTTGTTCGTACAATATAGCCAACTATACGGCATTGAATCATTCGCGAGACACATAAAACCTTTAATAAATAATACGCTTGCATCTGAGCCGCATATAGAAATCCTACCATCTAATAGGCGTTTACAATGCTGTATTGCCGTATTGTCAAGCTGGGTGTAGTTAAACCGCGGCTTCAACTTCAGACTATATCTCTCCAAGGTATTTTACAGTATTACAACCTACATTGACGTCCTGTATAAGGCCGTTAACGTAAACACAACCTTTAATGCCGGCAGCAGTCTCGTCAACCTCTAAATCTCCACCCGGTAGCAGGGTTCCGGTTGGCGGGTACAGGCTGAAGATCTGGAAGCAGGCGATTCAGGCGTTGTTGCACATGGTGCAGTTTGCGGTTGCTTACTTTATTATGCTGTGAGTGTTGAGTGTCGTGTGGTGCATTTGGTCTCGCTGTTGACATAAATGAAACCTGTTAGGCTCGCAATGTATTATAACGGGTACATTATCATCTGCATCTTTATTGGGGCCTACCTTGGAGCGCTTGTGTTCCAGTGGGAGACAATCGGGCTGGAAGTTTCTACCTGCATTTCTTTTCTCTTTGGAGGATTTTTCCTTTGCTGATAATAAGATAGCGGACCTGAGTCCCAGACTACAGCTGCTAAGGAATCGACTGTGTGCTGCGGCTAGATGGGGAGTCATGAAGTCTAAGGGGGTGTGGAGGAAGGGGGCTGATCTGTTGGAGTTCTGACTTGTGAAGTTGCCGAGAAGGATATACGTGTATCATTAATGACAAATTTAGTTTGGTACTCTGATAGCTTTCTTTGGTGCAGTTGCCCGCCTGCCTTGAGTCCGAATGTGGTCCACTCAGTGGTGTGATTGTGGTGCCGCCGTGTCGACAACCGTCAAATCACGGAGCCGACCCAGCCAGTTGGAATCACCGTACCCACACCCCATACCACCGGGAGTCAAACGTCGGGACTCTCGATGTTAGTGGTGGCAGAATCGTGCTCGAATCGTGCTCAAATCAGCTCGTCCGTTTGCGAAAAAGAGTACTTTCGCAAACACCTTCTGACAACTGCCAAGATCTGTTTGCACATCAGGCTTCCCGTGAGACTTTAAAATCGATTACATTTTCACAAAATGTCGTTGTTCGCGATCCTTCGTTCAGGTTTGGGCCCTTCCCTTCTGTAACATCTGGCACCGCACAGTGCAGTCTCCTTCAGCTCTCGAAACTAACTCCTAGGTAATGTCACCAACTACTATCTGCCGCTGCCCATCGGATAAGTACCTGAGGAAAGCCACAATTAAGAAGGAACTTGTCGATGCACAACAATAGGTAACTTTTCAAGCCCATTAGGCTACGGCCGTTCCGGCCTTGTATAAATATCAGCCAAAACAGACAAATGTAGTCACTCGACCTCCTCCACTCGCCATAGTTGCAGCAGTCGTTGCCTCAATCGCTGCGTTCGTAGATGTGGTATTCGTTTCCACTACCGGACTCAGTCACGGTACTGGTGCCCCAAAAAGTGGCGGAATGGTATTACCCCGGCCAACCCGCTTGCCAGTGCAGCAAAAGCGCGACTCCCCACCCCATTTACCGTGGTCACTGCTGTCCCACAGCGCGGCGACGGCTTGCAGCTGCCTATGTTGACCCGCCAGATCACGCCGCGCACTTGCAATTGGGGCATTTTTACCTGGCCTTTGGGTAGCTGCACTTCCTAAGGAGATTGGGCCATCTGCAAGAAGGGCCCGAGGCCATAGTTCCAGGACTACCATGAAAATGGGCAAGCGCCAGGGCAGCAATGCTCGAGGGTCGCCTCCCTACATTAATGCATCGAAACTGGAATGCGCACCTGCCAATGTGACCATACGTGTTGGGGTCTCGCATTAGGTTGAGCCTTTCGCTGCTGCTAAGTAGTACATACTGTATTTGGTCATGTTGCCAAGAAGTGCCGGGCACGTCATGTACCAGATAGTTGAGCTCCAAGTCTGTGCTTACAATCAACCTGATGTTTACTTTCACCCCTGAGCCCGTAATCATGCACACTAGATGTGTAAACAATCTTCAAGGCGAGAGAGTAAAGCGAATGCCTTCTGGGCTCTCGACAGTTTTTAGGACAAGCCTAGGTCTCTACGATATGCCTTCCGTCATTTATGACGGTTGACCTGACTGTGGCCGGGAATCTCGTCGACTCCTTCCTTAGATTTTTCGGAGGAGCGGTAGGGACTCTTTCCTCAACTTTAGGAGGGACGGTGAGGACTCCTTCCTCAAAACGTTAGGAGCAGCAAAGCGTGACAGATCTCTCTGCTAGGTAAATGAGGACTTCTCGTTTTCCTTGTGCACTTTGGCGAGGAGACAGACGCGATCCCTTCTTTTTTGTGTTAATCGAGAACCGACTCCTGCCCGCTGCCACCACCGCTCAGCTTCGTCTTAGCAAGATCACCATGCGAGCCCGTATGCTCCTCCACCTCCTCCTCATCTTCCTCCTCGCCTGCTTTGCTGGCCCCCATTTGCTCCGTCGAGAGCACTGCCCGTGGCCTGACTGGACTTGTGCGTCAACTCCTATCATTCCCCATTACGTTGCCCTTGCCCCCTGGTGCCTTCGACTGCTAATTTTAGTGTCTTGTAGGTTGTCCCGCAACTTTGGGTGGCGATGCCGCCGTTTTCTCGTCCGCTCCTGTCTCCGGTCCTCCGTCGCCCTCTTGTTTCGTCTGCGCCGTGTTTGTCTCCGTGACAGTAACGGCCTCGCTTGTTCTCCCTCCGTCTCCGTCCCCGCCGCCGCCGCCGCCGCCGACAGCCTCCTCCCCCTTGGCACCAGAGGCATCGGGTGGCCCGGTTTCTGACCGGGACCGTAGCTGGCAAGAGTTGCTGGAGCGTTGTGTGGACAAGATTGTGGAGGCAATGGCGCCCAGCCCTGTAGACTGGGGAAACTTCGCCCTCGGGCTCCTTGGGGTGTTGAAACTGGTGGAGCTGTTGGTGCCTGTCTGGAGGGCTACAGGGCCCATGTAAGCCTTTGATTTCTCGCTCTTAGTATCCTAGGATTGACTGACATATTAGGCTGAAAGGAGAAGAACGGTCGCCGTCTGGTGGGCTCGTTGGCGTGGGAAGCCGCCGCAGCCGCCTGATGATGACCTGCCGCCGCCGCCGGATGATGGCCTGCCGCCGCCGCCCCTGCCAGCCGACCAGCCGCGACTGGCAGATGCGCCAACGCCGTTCGATGACGCCCAGAGGGCACAGAACGCGTGGGCTTATGCCTAGGTTTCTTTTTCTTTTTTTAGGGGTGGGAGGAGGTACGGGACCTTTTTTTTTTTTTTTAAA
>Ga0247763_1001418_pt1 | contig 13692 bp, 13 predicted proteins | sample UWRJL141409B4_FD_179926 | JGI IMG/M metagenome (GOLD analysis project Ga0247763, IMG submission 179926) | Plant litter microbial communities from Arlington Agricultural Research Station in Wisconsin, United States - UWRJ-L141-409B-4 | ecosystem: Environmental > Terrestrial > Plant litter >...
AGTGCGGGCATCACAGCCATTATCAAGACAACAAAGATTCCCGCCATGCTTTCCATGGATCCCTGTAAGTTTTTTTTCTTTCTTTTCTTTGCTCTCCTGCTCTTTTCAAGTTTCCCCGCTAATACTCCCCCCCTCAGATGACGGTGTCACCCTCTTCATCTGGGGCAATGCCGAATCCTGCGTCACCATCATCGCCGCCAGCATTCCCATCCTGCGCGTCCTCGTTCGGGAAGTCAAGGATGCGACGCGTCGATATTACGGCACCAACGTCGACACGACGACTACGGCGAGACGCATCAACCTCCGCAGTCAGATGAACACGGTAGCGACCGGACCGCGCTCACGTGTCGATAAGCAAGATGATTGGAGTGAGAAGAGTATTCTAGATGGCAAGACTAGCACGGGAAGGGGTCTGTAAGCTAACGTGTTGTTGACTCTGTAAGGTATGCGGCTTGAGTTTCAGTATGTGAGTTCGTTGTTGGGTTATGTTCAATTTTTTTGTATGATCATCGAGACAAAAGTTACAGATAATGGTCAGGAGAATGAAATGTACATAAGACATTATGTTACTTGCTGGTCATGGCAAAAATGAACTGGTGAGCCAAAATTTGAAGTCACGACATAGGGAATCTTCCAAAACCCGGTTTCTACTAATCCCCAGTCTCGCCCAGGTGAGGAGGTTGGTAACTACCTAGAAACCCCACATGCAAGCCATTGAATCCTCATCAAACGCTGCTGCGAGCCCCGAACCAGCTTCCACCTTTTGTTCCCGCGGGCTTTTGCAATGTGAAGTACCCAGAATCCGGCCAAGCGAATCAAGAGTTAGATCCGGTCGGACAGAGGACAGAACTGTTCGCATCTCGAGGATAGTCCGCCTGTGTCGCACCAAGTTGGGCACCGATGCCGGACTCAACAACAAGGCGGACTTGATCAACCGGTCTATGGAAAGCTGTTCGCTGGCATTTTGGTCCGCTAGTAGCGACAGCACCTTCAATCCACCCTTTTGGTTCCCCTGGGCAGCACGGAGAACTTTATCCGTCAGTTTGATCCCCCCGGTCGTAGTGCTCTTTTTGATCAACAGCCTCATAACTGCCTCGCCGCGTTTCTCATTGCCGGCCGCCGCAATCACCACGGCTTCTGTTATGCTGCTGCTCGCGGCCTCCCCCCCTACCTGATCCAGTAGAATCCTCATGATTGTGTATCCGCACTGCTCGTTTGCCGCCGCCACGCAAAACGCCTCTTCGGGAAGCATGTTTCCGTGTCGTGCCGCTGCCAGCCCCCTCGCAATAGTGGCCTCCCGGCTCGGGACCGTGGCGTTCAGCAAAAGCTCCATGATACCGTCTCCGCATTTCTCGTTCCCAACGGCAGCAAGAATCACTCGGTCCGTGAGGTGGATTCTGGCCTTGCCTGAATCCAGCAACAGCTTCATTATGGCCTCCCCGCATCGCTGGTTGCTAGCTGCTGCCATCATCGTCTGCTCAGTCACGGTTTCTGTTTGCTCCAAGGCGTTGAGAAGAAGACTCATGATGCCATCACCGCATCGCTCATTTTCGGCGGCGGCAGTAGCGGCAAGACGAAGGACTCGGTCGTCCTGGAGGCGTACGCTCGCCTTTGCGCCCCCTTCACCGCACGTGAGTAACAACAGCCTCATTATAGCCTCTCCGCTTTGTTGGTTTCTAGCCGCCGCCAGCATCGTTTCCCTTGATATCTCGATCTCTGCCGACGATGGCCCTAGTTGATCAAGAAAAAACTTGAGCACCGCCTCTCCGTGTTTCTCGTTCCCTGCCGCCGCAGTCATCATATCCTTTGTGATCTCCACATTCCTGTTGCCTGACCCTAGTACCCATGAAAAGAACCGTCGTATCGGTTCTATGGCTTCCTGATTAGCCGCCGTAGTAAATACCGTGCCTACGGGTGGTGTTACGGGTATCCCCTTGCTGCTGTTGATAGCTTGTAGTCGGGCCCCTATTTGTATAGCCCTCCCCACCCACAAGTAGTCTTGTTGGGGGAAGCCATGAACTTGCCCGCTCGCCGGCTCTTGGTACAAGCGGACCAATTCTCGGAATTTGACTCGGGCTGCGCTAAACTGTGTAGCGTCTTCTAGCAGCAGTGCCATATTCCATAGTCGTACGGCCTGGCCATCCACGATGCATGCATGTGCACTGCGGGTCATGGCCGGTATCACCGTTTTTGTCGGACCTGCAATCATTTTCTGCCTTCTTGTCGAGCTTGCAATCTTTTCCCCAGTTCTTCTCAGACCTGCAACCTTGTTCCGGCTTATTGGTTGACTGGGTGCAAGCGGGTACGACAAAGCGGGCAAGGGTCCTCCTTGAGCGGCAGCATCCCTTTCACCCCAGTCCCAGACGAGCACCACGGTATGGACCATTTCATCTCTCCCAGTCGTGTCTCCTTCCTCCTGTCTGTGGCTATATCTTAGGGGTGCCGCTACCATGACCACAGAAAAGTAATCATCGCCCGGTCTGATGATGGTCGGCTGGGAAGCTCCTTCGAGGAGGCAGATGATATCCCCCACTTGCACCGAAGTTGCCGACGCGGAGAGGTCCCAACTGTCATCCGTCATCGGTTCCAGCTCGTCGGCGAGGTATTTCTTGATCGGCGCGAATTTCCTCTGTCCTGGAGCAGGATCCCCAGGAACCGAGACGACGGTTCCGAGAACGCGACATGTGCACCTTATTACCGCCGCGTCCCTGCCTCGGTCTTGCCAGGTCTCTGCCGTCACCAGTGGGCCGAGGAGGAACCGAATAAGGCGCTTGCGCAACTCTGTCCAGGTGACGCTGTAGTCTACCTCGAGGTCGGCAGCATAGGACTCTGAAGCCATCCCGAGCAAGGCGAAGATCCGGTCACGGGGGTCCGATGCCTGGTAGGCGTGGTACATGTCAATAAGTGTGCCAAGGGGATATCTGCGCAGGTGGGAGACGCTGCGAATGAGCTTGACGATCGGACGTGTCTGGCTCAGTGAGTGAGCCAATATTTGGCGAGCTTTCCAAAAAGTCGTTTGCAACTCCAAAAAGTCGCTAAATTCATACCCGTCAACTTGGACGCCGCCACATTGTATGAGAATTGAGCGGGCAGCGGCAACCTCTTGGATCACCTGGGAGGATAATGAGGTTAGCATCTCGCCCCAATACCTAAGGTATGAGATCAACATATTTCTTGGAATACGAGGCAACATGAAGACAGCTTACCCAGATTCGGCGGAACCATGGCTGCCTCAGCAGACTGTCGATTGCCTGCCACGTCTTGGTGGGCATTTGATGATTTTTAAATGTTGTCGTCGAAGTTCCCATCTCCTTTAACGCCTCGCTGCATTCGTAACTATCGCCAAGCCAGACAACCACGCTCGCCGCCTGACGGTAGATGGAAGCCATCAACTTCACCTGGTGATTTCTTTCGCCCACATCTCCTTGGTTGATGCAAATGGCGTCCACCCATAATACCCGCTCACCGCTGACGTGTCGGAGGTTAAGCAGGGCGCTGTGCAAGTTTTTCGTAATAGGCAGACAATACCCGTCGATGAAAATGTGATGCGACTTGTTCGGGTTGCCCCATGCGTAGGAGAGCGCTTCGAACAACAGCCTGGGCGTCCTCGGCCAGGGCGTACCCAGCTCCAGGGGGTAGTCAAACAACTGACATCGGAGTGTGACTTCATGTTCTTTCCCGCCTTCGTGCCTGCCCTGGGGCTCTAGGCTCAGAAGACGAATGCTCCCTCTCGTCAATGGCGTGTACCGGTATTGCTTCATCATCTTGGTCGGCCTGGTCGTGTTTCCGTTTTGCTTTTCTATATTTCTGAATGAAGACGGAGGTAGATTTAGATTAATGCGACCCGTACTTGCTTTTTATGAAGGTCATCTGTGTTTGGACATTCCGGTGTCCAGGGCACTAATGAGCCCGCAACGCGCGTGTTTGCCACTTATCAGGCGGCCATGCAGGGCTGGTTGGCGTGGCAGTTTTTGAACCGGTCACCGACGTTGGCGAGCCTACTAAAGTGCTGCCACAAAACCTCGGCGTTGCGCGACCTGGTCGGCGCAAAGCTGCGTTGTGGTCTTCCCATCTTCATCGTTGATATCCCGGATGAGGAGAACCTTTAGTTGGCTACATGTGGTTTCGAGGAAGAGGAAGGGGGATGTGCACGTCTGTGTTTGCCAAGGCCAACTGAGGCCAAACAGCCCCGCAGTGGGCCCCGCAAAGCACGGGCCACCCATCACAAGATCCAAGACCCCTCCACACAGCGCCGTCGCCGATGCAAAATGTCGTCGAATGCGAATCGGAAATATCGGTCGAGGCCCGAATTGAATTGCAATCTCATAGCGAAGACAATCTTCCCGATAGCAAGCAAAGACGCAACAGTGCTGCTCCAAGACATCGAACCGCAAGTCGAAGACTCAGCTCCACAGCTCCGACTCCATCAGCCCTTTCCGGCAGTGTTCGCCATGAACCCCACTCCCAGGCTCGAATCTGTCGCACCCGTCTTCTCCACCGCCAACCTCGATCGCTGGCTCGACCACTACCGGGCCCTCGGCTTCGAGGTCAAGAACTACGGTCAGATATATGGGTACGCGAGTCGCGATGGCGTTACGATACATGTTTCGGTCAATGCCAACCACGATCCAGCCCTCACCGCGGGCTGCGCCTACGTTTACGTTGACGACGCAGATGCGCTGCACGCGCTGTGGTCAGTGGTTCCGGGCGGGCGTGGTCCAGCTCCTACCGACACCCCCTACGGACTGCGCGAAGGTGGTCACCTCGATCCGGATGGAAACCTGATCCGTTATGGCTCACGGCTGGAGAAAAAAGCGAACTGAGAGGAGTTGGAGTTCGGGAGGGATACCTATCCACCCTGCCCTGTAATTTCGCATGGAACATCCGGAGCTCTCTCCGGCCTTAGACAATTTCCCACAGTTGACTCGAATGGATCAACCGTTACCAACCGGTAGTTGATGCCGATTGGAACAGATGCACCACTAACGACCAAGCTTTTTTCACTGCTTCGTCACCCCACCGCTAAGTCCGCTGGGTCGGCCTTGATTACCAATGTGGCGCTGAACAGTCCGAACAAAGAATTCCCAGCCCCGAGTCGCCGACCGTAATACTGCAAAACGCTGGCGGATGCGGCTTTCTTTGTGCATCACCAAAAGCACTCCGGGCCTGATCGGCAAATTTTTGATCCAATTGTAGACAGAAAATGCTCACGGAGAAACTACATTCGTAGACGCTGGCTGGCCTCAAGTCGACAACATACACCGACGACTCGCAGCTTCCAGCCCTCAGACTCATTTCCCGGGAGCGGTGCCAAGACCTGCCCAGGATCCGCACAGGCCGCGGACTGCGAACGCGCTGAAAAATTTGCACTGTGAAGCTCGCGCGGAGATTCGGATTCAATCTGCATCGAGAACCCAGGCGCCAAGTTTTGTTGATGAATGTGTGATATCCGTATTTGAGCGCGAACAAAGGTCGTAAGTCGCCTAGAACTGCCTGGACTCTAAGGCTGTGGGCCAAAAGAGAGTCTCCCGCTGCAACGGAACCGACGTGGCACTGTCAAACTGGGGCGTTTGCTTGTCCACTTCCCGTTCCCCGTCTTCTTGGCATACGCTAATCCAAAAGCCGTCTGGCCCGTAACTATTTTCCCCCAGTCCCAGCTCCCGGACACTTCAGTCCGTCGTCGGCAGGCAAAGAAATGCGAGTCATTGTCCTTTCACCATCACCACCGAACTCATGGCGCCTTTTTTCATCTCAGTCTCAATCATGTCTTCGACATCCTCAATTAAGCCGGGCGCCCCCAGCGCGCATTACTCCGCGCGAGCCATGGCAGAACGGAGCATGGCCATCGCGCCAAGCATCACCGACGTGATCGAGGCGGTCGGGCCCGATTTCGACGACTCGTCAGGAGAGTTCGACCCCACCGACATCGACCTGCAATCAGAGGCATGGCAGAGCATCGACTCCAGCGTCTATCGCCATCATTACGAGAACGGCCGACGCTATCACAAGTACCGATATGGTCGATATCCCATTCCCAACGACGACCAGGAGCAGAACAGGGACGATTGGAAACATGCAATGCACATGGAACTTACCGAGTACTGCACCCTTTTCCGTCGTATTTCCGGGCCATCTCAATTAACTCTCATGCAGCGGCAAGATCTTCTTTGCACCTCTCGGAGACTACCCGCAAAAGATTGCTGATCTAGGGACGGGGACGGGGAGTTGGGCCATCGAAAGTGAGTTTGTGTCCTCACCGTCATTTGCGACATTGCATCCTCACACATCCGCCATTAGTGGCAGACAAGTTCCCCAGCGCCGAGGTAATCGGGACCGATTTATCACCCATCCAGCCAACCTGGGTCCCGCCAAACCTCAGATTTGTCGTCGATGACCTTGAAGACGAGTGGGTGCTCGGCGACAATTTCGACTACATCCACCTGCGCCACGTAACGCCAATGCTGAAAGATGTGCCCAAACTACTACGGCAATCAATACAGTAAGCACTTTGAATTTCCATTCTGGATGCGAAATAGTCCCAACTAACGCGCCGCTCCCAGCCACATGAGACCTGGAGGGTGGATAGAGATCCAGGAGTTCGCCGGTCACATTCGCTCCGATGATGATTCCCTACGAGGGTCGGAGCTCGTCCGGTTCTGGGACAAGACGTCCGAAGCGTTAGAGCTGATCGGGTTCCAATATCGCATCGCCGAAAGCGAGATGGGCCGTCTGTTGGCTCGGGCTGGTTATACCAACATAACAGTACGATCGATAAAAGTGCCAATAGGAACTTGGCCACGGGTATGTCCGGCCTTCTACGTGGGGAGATTGACGCTGACTTTGTGCGGTTTACAGAACAAAACTTTACGGCTCTGCGGGATGTACATGAGAGCGAATATCAGCAACTATACCCTGGCCATAGCCACCAAGCCTCTACGCAAACTGGGTCTGAGTCTCGAGGAAGCTCAGACCTTTGCAGCTCGGGCGGTCGAGGACATGGACCGACCTGGCGCCCACCCATATCTGGAGTTTCAGTTTTGGTTAGGACAGAAGCCAGTGGGTTGAGATTGGTCTGTTGCTGGATAGCTGTCTCGCGGGTCTCGAGGAAAATTGCCTTCCAGTTACAAACTTGCTAGATGATAATGACAATAATACTTGCTTCAAGCAAACGAATAAGGTTTCGTGGAGTAGGGGAAGGCGACAATCAACCTTGGTTGCATGATGAGTTACTGTGTGGGTTAAGATCTTGGTGTGAAACAGATAGAAGGGTTTTGTACCTCCACGCCGTTCTCTGCCCAGGCCTAGCCAATGGTACGATACGGTGGTATCCTAACCCCCCACCTACCTATATAGAGATTTTAGTATGCACAGCAACAGCACCTGTTAGAGGATAATGTCCATCCTCTCCGGGTAGGTAGGTACTTAATACATATGTGTAGATAGCACTGGCTAATTCCGCGTCAAGGATACCTACCTAAGTAGGTACCTATAGAACCGGAGTTAAGCCAAGCAAAGATGAAGAAAAAAAAAAGACCCGGCTATCGGCGCGCATTTGCTATCAAATCGTTTTCGGACTCAACGGCTTTCTGAAAATCCCGGTACCATTTACCCACCTGCCTACTTACCCATCAATCCCGTTCCGCTGTCAGATTCCTTCAGCAGACCAGTCTTGATTCGATACTAAAGACATGTATTGGAGCCCGCTGACATGGGACGGAACCGTAGGGCACCAGGCTTGCCTAATATCCCAATCCGGCTGATGTTGCCATTTCCTGTTCCTGCTGACATCATTGAGGGCATGCATACCTCAGGTAGGTAGGTAGGTAGGTAGGTAGGTAGGTATCAAAGTTTGGACGGGACGATAAGCAAAAGGATTAATTGGATTCAAGCATTGAACCCAAGCTCCGGCCGGAGATTTGGCGTCGTGACAAGACACGCTAGTTCTACTGGATATAAACATACAGCCTGAGCCGTTGCTGCAGCCGCCGCAGGAACATGACATGACAACCAGACGTCAGTGCCGCCTGTCCCGTGCCGCCAAGACCGACGACATATTGGCCTGAACCAGAACCAGAGTTTGGGTCGATTTCTCTCGTCATTATGGTTGCATACTGCTGGTGATTATGCACAGGAAGTCATCCCGACGGGTCGACAGGCACATTTGATGCACGGGCGGTATGTTGGCAGGCAGTTAACAATCTCCCCAAGGCAATGCCGATGCGTGTATTCTAGGGATATATGTCCGAACCACACTTTGCAGCCGCTTACCATGTCGGGGATTATCACGGTACCTATTTTTGAGAAGACTTGGCAATATTATCCAATACTGAGCAGGGTCGTCGAGGAAACTATGCCTGACCGGGACATGATGTGATAGCTCATGCCATCAGGGTAAAACCCTGCAAGACGGAAATATGACGAGAAAGCAAAACCCGGATCCGGCTGTTTGGTTGATGTTGTGAGTATATATCGGCTGGTGTCCCACGTCCAGTGGTCTAGTCCCCCCTTTCTGCCCTTTGCTCTCTGGCGGACCAGACCCGACTCTGGTCTTTAATCTCTAATCCCTCATCGAAGCATTCCATCCTACTTCGCACACACCCGTTACCCAAGATGCGCGTTTCCATCTTGTTATTCACCGCCGCCTCCGCGGTTCTCCCCCGAGCTTATGCCGCACGGGGACGTACCCTGACCAGCTGGGATTGGTAAGGTGTCCCAGGCTTTTACACACTCCACGCTTCTCATTCCTATACACATTCCATCCCTACCTATGCATTTCCCATGTGTGGCCCTCGACTAACCATAGACAGCTGCAAACCCGCCTGCGGCTGGAAAAGCAACCTCCGCCAATCCGGCGCGACCGGCCAGCTGACCATCTGCGGCAAAGACGACAAGCCTCTGTCGGCTGCCGAAGCCGACCGACAAGCCTCGTCGTGTTCCGCGACCGCCGGAAACGGCTTTCTCTGTTCGGCCTACCAGCCCCGTCCCGTTAGCGAGACACTCTCGTATGGCTTCGCCATCACGGACGGTATCGAGAACTGCTGCAAGTGTTTTGAGCTACAGTGGATTGATGGGCCCGCATCTGGGAAAAAAGTTCAGGTGCAGGTGATTAATGAAGGGGGAAACACGGAGAATAACTCGCGGCAGTTCATCCTGCTTACCCCCGGAGGAGGCGTCGGGCCGAACGATAAAGGGTGTTCGACCCAGTTTGGCTATGACTGGGGGAAGCAGTACGGCGGGGTCGAAAAGGCAGAACATTGTGTCATCTTGCCGGACTCGCTGCAGGGAGGATGCTATTGGCGCTGGAACTGGGCGAAGGGGGATATCAATGGGTGGAATGTCGAGTATACCCAGATTCAGTGCCCCGAGCAGCTGACGAGTATTTCGGGGTGTAGGGCGTAAGGGTGCGTTATAGCTGAATAGTGATAATCTAAACCGTTAATGGAGTGCGTACCTGGCTTCACATGCCACCAGGCCTCACTGGCAAACTATGGCATCGTCCCCACCTGCCAATTGCTTGACCGGACCAACAACAAAAAACATACTGCTGCGACGTCATACCCACCATCCAAAACGGAGGGTAACAGAGCCAACAGAAAGAAAAAAAACTCCGCTGACCCCAAATCGGAACCATCCCTTTAGGGTTCAACCTTAAGATGCGGTTTGTGTGGATCGAACACACGACCTTCAGATGAATGGATTGAAGTTTGACTTCAGTCTGACGCTCTCCCAACTGAGCTAAACACGCTTGTTTCTGGGAGAATCTACCATGGTGATACTGTAATGAAGCAAGGTCTCAGACTTCCCGGTATGATAGGATAGCAAGAGTTCATGTCGACGATGACACCTATGGTATTGCGGATGGGGAGATTCACACCCTCAGCTAGGTCTGCAGTATGAAGGGGAGCTGCAAAAGCGCGGGGTTTATTCCCTCGCCGTTTTTAAGAGACAGCTGCTAGTCTTCTTTTTGCTTCTGGCCCGATGACGCGTCTCCATCCTCTTCCGAGTCGTGTCGACCCCTGCAAGCGTCTTCAGCGGCTGGTCGCCCACTTCTTCCCGTCTTTTGTGGGACCAGCCCGTTGCCTCACGACCCATGTGACAATATTCGGACCCCATGTTGAAACTGAACAATTTGAACAGGAATTCTTGGGCCCACAAATTCAGCTCATGAAATGTGTTGTCAAGAACATCCAAGCCTTGTCCGGGTTGTTGGCGTCGCCGGCTAATACCGGCCGTGTGGATACTACCCACCATAGAAAGCCAAAATCACAGAGTTGACTGGTGCGACTGCTGCTCACCGCAAGGGTGAAACTGGTGCGGCTCTTGGTGTAACATTAGCCGGTAAGGTACCGATGCCGTGAGAGCCGCCTTGCCGCCTCCGAATTACCTCATAGTCCGTCCGAGACCCTGCCCTTGATAATTTTCGTTTAATTTTCCAGAATTTTCTCTTCTTTTTTTTTTGGTCATCTTCCTCAAAGATACTCACGATGCAGATATGTTGTTCTTGATCGCTTTTTCCCTCCTACTCAGCTTGGTGCGGTGCCAACGACATGGCTCGACGAACGCTTGGCATATCCTGGACAACAACGAATGTGCCCACAATCCAGCAGGGCCCCTGAATCCGCATCCGTGGCAAACGCAATGTCTCCCAGAAGTAGACGACGAATCGATCCGTGCCGGGATAGATAGCCCATGGTCGATGCCCCCAATTTGCATCCGAGCCAAAGACCCCATTGCAGAACCAAGCAAACTGTGCACTTATACCGTCTCCAACCTCCGCGGCGAAAACGGCATGAGCATCATCACCAAACCCACCGTTGCCGCGGGGTTAGCTAGTATCCTGCAACACCCGGACATTTCCTGGCTAGAAAACCAACGTCGGACTCGGTTCCTGGTGGATCCACGCAGGCCTTACGAGATCAAAGAGATTCCAGGAAAAGGGTTTGGAGTCATCGCCACGGATCTCATTCGGGAAAACACCACTGTCATGCTGGAGTTGCCGGTTGTACTAAAGATTGCCGACCCAAGCCCTTGGAACCATCCCGGTGCCATGCCGTTGATGCAGCAGGCGGCGAAGAGGCTACCTCGTCACGATCAAAACCGATTGCTATCGATGGCGAGACAGGGGAGGGGGTACATCCTGGATGACATTTTCCGGACAAACTCATTTTTTGTTACTGTGGAGGGGGTAAAGCATGCTGCCGTGTATCCGGAGATTGCGGTAAGTTCATTCTCTGCATGTGGTGTTGGCGAATCTGGAGGGGGTCTGCTGCTGACAGAAGCAGCGAATCAACCACGAATGCAAGCCCAAGTAAGTTTACCTTGAAAATGCCCTCCTTATATTTGCGTGCTGACAGTGAGTCAAGTTGCATTATTAGATATTCCTCCCAGACCCTGGCCTTGGAAATCGTCGCCTACCGAGACATCCAGCCCGGAGAGGAGGTCACCCTAAGTTGTGAGTGCTTCCTCTGGACACTTACCCTACCGCTCCAATTCTCACCAGAACAGACCTCCCGTTAAACCTCCCCTACCACCAACGGGTAAACCTGATAAAAGGCTGGGGCTTCACCTGCAACTGCCGGTTCTGCACCGACGCCGAATCTCGAGCGGCTTCTGACCGTCGACGAGACGGTATCGATGGGATTCTTCACGGCGTAAAACATCCACAAAATGTTTCGCGTGAAAAGATCCATCTAGCCGTGGCGAAACTGGAAGAAATCGTCGAGGAAGAAGGCCTTTCTGCGCAGCTGGGAGATTTGCTGTACCTGGTGGCCGATGCCTGCCTGGCTGCTCGGGACTTGAAGCTGGCAAGGGAGATTGGCGAGAAGGCACTCAAGGCGCAGAAACACTATGCTGGGGTGGACAATGAGAGGTCCTATGAGGTTATGAGATTGTTGGAGCTTGTGGACACGATTGAACAAGCATCTGGGGAATAGATGGTATAAACTCCATGGGGGTGCATTATTGGGGATTGGGGGCATTTGGCATGGCATACGAGGGCGGTTGGTGGATTAGAAAAGCATATGCATCATTTCTTGGGGGGGATCACTACGAAACTGCAATCAATGCAGAGAAATGGTACTCAGACTGTTATTCTTCGTATTCTGTATAATGGCTTGACCGTCACAATTGGTTCGAGGGATCGCGGATGCTTGGGGGAACACACTTTATCGGCCAAGTCAACCAGGAGTTCCCAGCAGAATCCACATGGCAGTATGGTCAGGAGCAATCATTTGAATTCATAATGAAAAAGACAGCAGATCACATATGGACGTTTTCCAGAAGTAACAAGGAGGATCTGCCAAGTAGCGTGGATTGACTGGTTCCCGTCGCACCAAGCAGAGAGCACGGCCGAAACAGAACCCAACTGACAAGTCAATTTGAGAAAGCTATGATTCATCAAACAGGTCGGACAGTGGGTCATTTTAGTAGAGCCTAGGAATTTGATGCTGTTGCTTTGCTGGCTTTATCAAAGGATTGCCCAGATATCTCGTGACACATCAAATGACATGCTGACGTAGCCCCAAGTCTCGACCAGATGCAAGTAAAACAAAAAAAAAAAAGGCAATTCATATTGACCACCACCGCGACCTAAAAGCTTCCGGCAGGTTTGGTCATAAAATGACGATCCACCGAACGAAGCCGGGTTGGTCTCTGCCGGAGGCGAAGAAACAAGAAACTGGACCCCAAAGTCAAGCCTCTCTGCGCCGCCTTCAGCTGTCAATATACGCCACTTGGACAAGACAAGACAGTACAAGTGCCGCATACGATAAAATAAAAATAAGAAGTTGGCGGCTAATGAAGCAAATGTGGCGAGACAAAATGCTTCATCTCATGCTCGATGCGAGAACACGGACGTGTACATGTTAATTGTACGGAGGTGGTGATGGAGTTGCCTCTGACAGTGGACGTGGACATTGTTTCACGAGCCCAACAAACACAGCATTAAACCTCTGCATTGACTGCACAATACGAGGTTATTTCCCCCGCGAATTGACCTCACAGACACATACTCGGGAGGAAATTGGAGAATTGTGCATTTCGGCGGGAATCGCGGTGGTAAAATGGCATCCAGAGTGCCAACTGCAGTGGAGTTGCGCTGTCAGGTGGGGGCTATGTGGTCTATGCACCGGGACATCTCGGCAGGGGTTTTTCTTGGCGATCGATCGGGAAGCTCATTGGTTGTCCACCAAGCCCAGACAGGCCTGAAACACGGGCCTTTTGTCATTGATTGCACGGCGAGTGTTTGGGCCGGAGAAAGCGGGCCCCCCAAAAAAAAGGTCCGCACACTGCCAATGACAGCGAGTAAAACGTGTTCCCCCTGTGATATGGGATCGTCAGGCACTTCTGTCTCCCTGCCGATGTCAAGAAGGGACAACATCACTGGCCAGGACTAACAGGCCCAAACTTCCTGAGACTGTGGCATAGCCAGACGTGGAAGTGATAACTTGTGACCCGCGCCGGGAGTAGGGGGCGAGCACTTGCATTTTGTGCCTCCGGATGTGATAACTACCCCGACTCGCCACTGTGGTGTCCAGTCTCGCCGCCAAGCCCGCCGCACCCCGCCTCGCATGCACGATCTACCCCGGGGCCCCATGCACTGCATGCGTTGCACATGGGATGCATGGTCTCTCGTCTGATACCGAGATCCGTGTTATGCCCTTTTTTTCATCTCGACTTTACTGAGAGAAGGAC
>Ga0247763_1001421_pt1 | contig 13671 bp, 13 predicted proteins | sample UWRJL141409B4_FD_179926 | JGI IMG/M metagenome (GOLD analysis project Ga0247763, IMG submission 179926) | Plant litter microbial communities from Arlington Agricultural Research Station in Wisconsin, United States - UWRJ-L141-409B-4 | ecosystem: Environmental > Terrestrial > Plant litter >...
TCGCGGTCGAGAAAGGCACTGATCAGAGCTGCATGAAGGTCACTGGCCAGTATCTCGCGAAAGTTTTCGAGGAGAACCCAGCCACGTTGCGTCTGTTCTCTCCAGATGAGCTCGAAAGCAACAAACTTGATGCTATCCTTGATCACACGCAGCGGAACTTCCAGTGGGACCAGTACTCGCGCGCGAATGGAGGGCGTGTGATAGAGACTCTCTCGGAACATGAGTGCCAGGGGTTCATGCAAGGGTACACTTTGACTGGCCGTACCGCCATCTTCCCCAGCTACGAGTCTTTTCTCGGCATTGTGCACACCATGATGGTCCAATATTCCAAGTTTGTCAAGATCGCTCGCGATGTCAAGTGGCGTGGGGACCTTGCCTCGATTAACTACATCGAGACCAGCACTTGGGCAAGGCAGGAACACAATGGCTTTTCTCACCAGAACCCGAGCTTCATCGGCGCAGTCCTCAACCTGAAGGCAGAGGCAGCGAGGGCAAGCCGATCCCTCAAATACACCGTTATATGAACTGACGTTTAGCAGGTCTACCTTCCACCGGATGCGAACTGCTTCCTCTCCACCATTGCACACTGCATACACTCAAAGAACTACACGAATCTAGTAATTGGGTCCAAGCAGCCGACAGCGGTGTATCTCTCCCAGACCGAAGCAGCGGAGCATTGCCGCCTTGGAGCATCAATTTGGCCGTTTGCGTCGCAAGGCCACCAAGACCCCGATGTCGTATTGGTTGGCATCGGTGTCGAGGTAACATTTGAGGTGGTCAAGGCTGCCGAACTGTTGCGCACACTCTGCCCAGCACTGAAGGTGCGAGTGGTGAACGTCACGGATCTCATGATTCTTGTGGCTGAATCGAAGCATCCCCACGCTTTAAGCAAGGAGCGGTTCGTGGAACTGTTTACAGCAGACAAGCCGGTGCTGTTCAACTATCATGGATATGCAACAGAGCTACAGGGATTGTTGTTTGGGCGGGAGAACCTGCAGAGGATGTGGGTCAGGGGGTATCGAGAAGAGGGCAGTACAACGACTCCCTTTGATATGATGCTGGTCAACGGGGTCAGCCGATTTGATGTGGCGAGGTGGTCGGTGGAAAAGGGGGCAGAAGAGAATGCGGAGGTCAAGTCCTGCTTAAGTGGGTCGGTTGATGATATCGACAAACGGGTTTCAGGGGTGAGACAGTTCATCGCAGAGCACGGTAAAGGTTTGTCACCATCCACTCTTTGGTTTCTGGCTATTACTGACAAAACAGACCCGGATGATATTTACGACCTCCCAGAGCGGGTGTGAGGGAGTTTTTTATGTACCACTATGCTGAACTCCACCATTCCACATTTACGCTGCTCCAGGCTGGGCCAGAGCAAGGATCTTGGCCGCGGCGTGCTCAGCAACGATCATGATAGCAGCGGTGGGGTTGCTGGTGATATGACCAGGGAAAATGGAAGCATCCACGACGAACAGGTTGTCGGTGCCATACACCTTGGCGTTAGTGTCGACGACGGCCGTTCCGCCGCTGCGTCCGTCATCAGCGCCCATCTTGACAGTGCCTGCGATCTGTTAGCCTCCACTCTATCAATCAATCGAAAGAATAACTTACCGATCCAGTGGTTGGAGTTTCGTGATCCGGGGCTTGCGGGGATCTACACATGTTAGCGCACTGACCGTGGAGAACCAGGACTGCACTCACTGAGTCAACAAACGCCGACGAGGACTGGCTGCTTGTCGGACGAATCCACTGGATACCCGACACCTTGCTGAGAGCGTCACGAAGGTTTTGGATACCCTGGACGACGGCTTGCTTGTCATTGGCATCGTTCAGGTAGGGCGAGCGCGAAACGGTAGTTTTCAGCTGGCTGTTGATGGTGAGTTTGCCGCGAGATACGGAGCCAGTTCCGAGGTACTGCGTCAAGGTCATGGACGCTGGAAATTGGGCGAGTTAGCGCTGCAGAGAGACTGGTGAATGACGCTACGTACTGCTGCGCGAACCCTCAACGCGCGCCTGCCAGTGAAAGTGGCGGTTGATCCCGTCGCCGCCCTTGATGATCTCCCAGAACTAGGAGGCGTTAATATTATCTCTGTCACCTGCAGCGGAATGCTTACCATGGGGCCGAAGTTGGGCGCGGATTGAGCGAGGATACCGGTCCTCCCGTCTAAAAAGTGTTAGTCCAATGACCAAATCTTGGGTGCTAGGAACTGACTGAGGTAGGCCTGGGTATCGCTTTGGATGGGGCGGTTGTAGGCGGCGTAGAAGTCATAGTTGACAACGCTCGAGTGGGCGATCTCGACATCGGTCTGTTGCACGTATGGTTAGTCCGACTGATCGGTCGGCAAATCTCGGCAGGATTTGAGGGCACATACTCCGACGTGGTCGTACAGGTTGTTTCCAACCGGGAGGTTGATCCACTGGTCGGAGGAGATCATGCTAGATCCGTCGCTTGATGACTTGACGGCATCTAGCTCCGGCTTGAGACCGATACCGCCTGTTTTCCCGTCAGCAAGCTTCATTCCCGGCAGAAATTCTCCGGAGGCTTACTTCGCCACAGGAGCTTGGGGGATCCAAAAGCTCCGGCCGAGATGATCACGCGACCTGTGTTGGGCGTCACGGACACGGTTCCGGAGCTACCACCGCAGGTCACCTCCACACCCGTCACCTTGGAGCCAGTGCGCACGACACGCTTGACATCAGCGCCAGTCCAGAAGGCAAAATTCTTGCGGGCGTTGGCCGTGACCAAATACGTGGCCATGGGGCCACCACGCTCGCCATTGATGAACGAATAAGTCGTGTGGCTGAAGGTCTTGTTGCGCTGATCATTCTGCTGGTTGGCATTGATGTCCTTCCACCCGGCCGCTGCGAGACCCCCGCTGACGAGATTGTAGCCCTGCGGGAGATACAACTTGCCATCCATGGACGGGTACATGGTGCCCGGGATGCGCTGGAACACCTTGTCCACGGCCGCTTGCATGTCAGTCGCCTTCCATCCCGGAGGGAAGCTCATGTTCCAGTCATCCGGGTGCGGCTTCCAGTACAGACCGGAGTTGATCGCCGCGCCGCCACCCAAAACGCATCCCGCAAGCTGGTCGTAGTCGGTGCAAGCAATGCCGTTGCGGTCCGCCCAGATCTGGTTGCACAGGCCGGGGACATCGAAGCGCGTCAGATTAGTGCCAGACAGCCATGATGGACGCATGGTACCGCCCCATCGTCCCGAGGATGGTGGGCCCTTCTCAAGAAGCAGAACCTTGTGTCCCGCCTCGGAAAGCCGGTCGGCAAGCGGCATGCCTGCCGGCCCGGACCCCACAATGATGTAGTCCCATGTATCCTTGGAGGACAAGCTGCACGAGGCCGCGACGGCGCGCGGCTCGTTGGCTGGCGCTGCCGAGCTGGGTTGCAACCCTAGAAAGTCGGGCCGTGTCAGTCACTCCATGTCGCGAGGCGAGGCGAGACGAGACTCTCCACAGGGCGGGAGGAGGGGGGAATGGGCATGGAGAATTATGCACCCCGGATTTTCGGCGCGGATTCGCGAAGGAAGAAGGGTCAAGACTTACAAGCCGCGACGGCGCTGACAGCCGCCCAACGCTGGAGCAGATGCATGACGGGTGACAAGATAAGCGGAACCGAACGGGGACGTGGATCTCAGAATCCGAAGAAGATTCTCTCTCTCGACGAGAAGAGGGTAAACCGGAACGAAGAGCAAAAAGAGCTCCCCCTTCGGACTTTATCGTCGCACGCCGCTGCTCAGGTTCCCAAGGTACTCAGACCGGAGCACCGACGCCGAAAAACGCTTATTTATTTGAGTACCTTACTGGGTGGACAACCAGGAACCACACCACGCGCACACACATTTTGCAGATTTCTCCAACGCTCAGGTGTGGTTTTAATGTATACATACATACAAGGTTGGTTTTACTATTATTACGGGCATCCAACTCAATTCTCATCCAATCCAGTCAAGGCGCCACTCTCTGGGACTGGGTGGAGGGAAGGGATGGGGAGCCAATATGATCAACTCCACAATAGCGCTTCCCCGATTCACATTCATCCGGGACCCGACCCGACTCCGCTGCCCGCTGTCCGCCAGGCTGCATTCCCCGCATGGGATAAGTTTTTGAGCTTGTAGGAAAATATGGAGACAGCGGATGGAGGGACAAACGGACGGAGCAAATGCAATGTACCCCAGGAAAACAAGGACATTAGGCACTTTCTCGACACGGTTTCGCTACCGGTGGCAGGGCTGGTGATGGGCAGTTCATAGCCGGATATGAAGTTGCATCTAGGGAGAGGAGCCTGGAGGACCTGGGGAAGTGGGACTGTGTCCGCTGGCTCCAACTTCAAGATGCAAAGCTGGAAGTCGGTGCTCGGGGAATATAGGCACGGCAAGCTAGGTAGGCAGTTAGGGAGGGGTATTGTGCACAGGACAAAATCAAAAAAAGCTAACCGCCACAATAGGGATGGGGAAACGGCGATTTGGGGTAAGATGAATTGATTGACTTGCTGGTGTGCTTGGTCAAGTGGTGTGTGACCCCTCTCCCCTGAGCATTCCCTCCGGGCATAGGAGATATACATGGCGCGGCGCGGCGCATGGGGTCCCGATCTGATTAAATGGCATCTGACGGGTGGGTGGGACCCAGCTTTGGAATAAAGCCGGAATGTTTTTGTTGGGTTGTTTTGGTTCCGGCTTTGTGCTACACTAGACTAGGCGTTATCCTTGTCCAGTCTGGATTGCACAGATTGTTCTTGCCTGGTATTTCCTTATAGACTGGGATTACATTGGGTCAGAACATGTCGGCTGTCAAGGAGTAAGCGTCATCGATTTTCTTCCCTTGTTCTCGTGGCAAGAAAGTGATCCAGCAACATCAGGTACGCATAACCCAGGGGAGATGGATAAATTCGAAATTCCCCGGCCAAGCCAAACTTAGGTACATGGCCGTACTGGTCCCCTGGATATTACAGCCAATTCACCCGGTCGGGGCCCCACATGTTTCCGGTTTTTTTTTTCTGGAAGGGAAACTCCCCGGTCTTTGTGGAGGAGGGGGTCCAAGGGAGAAGAGAAGAGAGCAAGGAGGGAGAGAAGCAGATCTTCGGTGTCCCCGAATCTGATAGACTAGATGTTATTGAGGCCAAGAGGTGATTGATGGAAGCCAAGACCGCCCTGTTTTTTGTTTCCTGGGGACGTGAGGGGAAGAGCTGAAGTGTAGCTGTTGGAGTTGATGATGACGTGGGCAGCAGGGTTTCGTGGGATTGGAATTGGAATTGGAACCTGTGGTCTCATTCATATGTGCATGTGATGGTAGACTCTGAAGTTTTCTTTTTCACGGGGTCATAAAATGTCTACCTAGGCAGTCTAGGTAGGTATCTATCTATTCACGGGATTAAGATGCGTTACAAAGCATGTGGTCAATGGTCAGAGATGCGAGTTGTCCGATGATATGGAGATGTAATCTCAAAGCTTAACTCGCGGATATTCGACACGTTGCCTAGGGTAAGGTACCTACCTGCCCAGGCGTGTAATCTTCGGGGACAAGACAGACAGACAGGTAAACACCATACCTACATGAAACTATGTGGAGTGTTTTTATCACTCACGATTTCATAGATTGGTATCGTCCAGGATGGAATGGGCACTGTATTCAAGGTCGCCACAATAGAGTATTATGTCGAGCTGCGCTGTTTCTGTGTTTCTGGTGAAGCTATGCCATCTTGAAGTCGTCGAATGGAAAGACATGCTTGGGTGGGTATCCGTAGGTGCCTACAATAGGTCCACGATGAGAAACAGATGCAAAACCTGTGTTGTCATGGCTGACTCCACATGCATGTATGGGGAATCTCGATGCCCTCCATCACTGTTTGCTTGCTCTCAAATTGGTAAGACTCGTAACCCTCCCCCTTACAGCTGACGGCTCGGTACCTACCCAAGTGATCGCTGCCAGCGCTCATCGCTTGAGCAGCTAATTCCCTGAGCTTTGTCGGAGGTGTGACGTATCCCGTTTCTGGGTGAAAAAGGGAGTCTGAGATGAGGAGTAGACTCGATACGCGGGTGGCACGTCTTCTGAACAGTCCGAGGTCTGTTAACACCACTTTGTGAGGCACTAGCACTGAGATGACTAGGACGAAACCTGCTGCTTTATTTACGACGGAAAGCTCTCCATCTTTTATCCAAATGCTCACGCTCTTCAACCTCATGTCCACCAGCAGGAGAATTCATCTAATGTATGCAGAGAGATCCTCCCGGTGACCGCACGGGCCAAGGCTGTTTCTCCGCTTGACAACATAATGGAAAGGAGCCCAAAATCAATGTCAATTTACTTCGTTTTGGATTCATTTACACAGATACACAGAATACATACATATATACCAAAGTTGTTATTCACGCTTTCCTGTTTGTCGCTGGATCCGTCATCCGCGGTCGACATCTGAGTACCTATTTACCTTGTGTTAATAAATCTCCGAGAGCGAGTAACTCGGCCGGTATCTGCCACGCGTGACAGTTACTCAAGATCGCCCAGCTCAGAGTTATGAAGAAATGAAGCGGGAACTCTTAGAAAGTACGGTTAACTCGTATTCAAGCGACGTTAGTGATCAAGTCGCTCTATTGGATTGTGCGGGACTTGTCAATCCGTGGAATGGGATTCATTGGCCACTTGAACCCTGACACGAAATGAAAAGATTACCTACATTTGCAAACCGACGTTAGGTAACCAAAGGTTCATCTCATGATTCAATTCTCCAGCATCAATGTAAGGCATCAATTCTTATCTCGCCTGCCTACCTACTTCAGGTACTGCCTGCAGATCGCCAGCGTCCAGACCAGTGTTGAACATGGTGGATCTGCAAGAGACCTAATCCGGCCAAGACAGCCCTGTTTTCACCTCAAATGGGCCAGACCGGGCCAGACCAGGCAGGCAGGCAGGAGGACGCATACATGCACTTTTGTTTTTTGCGGGATTTTCCTTTGCGTCGTCTCATCCGCCATTGGATAGGACTCGACTTTTGAAGCGGGGTATGGTTGGACAGGGCTGTGACTAGCTACCGAACTGAGAAACTCACAGCGGTCCTTTTTGAGAAAAATCCATGGTGGTTGGTTGGTTGTCACAGCTCTCTGCCATTCATGTCACACCACACCACATCAAATATGCACGTTCTCGGGCACACAAGCAGGTATTCTAGACCGAGGTGGTTCTAGTCTTCCCCACTCGCTCCCTCTCCCGTCGAGCCTGGGGGGTAACTTAGGTACTCAATGTTTCTGGTCGACACCTTGTATCCTTGGCTTCGCCTACTTGCTTGGTTCGCATCCCCAAAAAAACGTTTCTGCCAACACAAACGGGCCGCGTCACCATGGATTTGGGACGTGAGTTAGTAGCAGTAGGTCATGGGTTTCCATACCCGACCACAGCAACAACTTACCACCCTTACGCAACCACACCACCACTCTCCACTACTACCACCACCACCCTAGCGGCGACACCATCAATCTATGAAAATGGCATCCTCCTGGGTGGCGGTGGTGGCGGTGGTGTTGGCACATATGGAGTGACGTCTCTCTCCCCCTCTCCTTACCGACGCATCGCCCCAGCAATGCGATCCCCTGCCGCAGCTGCATTCCACAACCCCGTCAATCTCCCCAACATCTTGAACCCCGTCGAACCCACCTTGCGGACACAATCGCCGCCGGCGCCGCCACCGCCTCCACCGCCTCTCGAGCGTTATATCCCCCCTCGCGAGCGTTACCAATGCAACCTTCCCGGATGTCGTAAACGTGCGTTTGCTCGTCTCAGTGACCTCCAGCGGCACGCCTGGAGCCATCACGAAGTCGAAACCCTCGCTGCTTCCAAAGCCACCTGGCGCTGCGACTATCGACGATGCGGTCGGTCGGTCACCCCTTTCCACCGACTAGACCATTACCGTGACCATTTACGCGACCAGCATCGCGAGGATCTACCCCGTCGCCGATCCAAGCCCGACGAACTGTGGTGGAGCCAGAGAAATCCCCACTGTGTGGTCGAGGGTTGGTGGCGATGTAATAAGTGTTTGGTCGTGAGGGTGAATACGGAAATGCATGGCTATGTCTGTCCAGGATGCGGCTCGCCCATTGATGCGCAGAGGAGGACGTTTAGAGAGGCTTTGTTGGCGTTGCCGCAGGGGGAGCAGCAGCAGCAGCAGCAGATGGACCGGGGCGGGGATATGGAGGGTGCATGTGTGGAGGCAGGTTCCAAGTTGCATTCTGATCTGGAATTGTTGGATTAGTAGGGTAAGAACCCGGTAGAAGGGCGTTTCTTGCATAGGAACCTTACCTTCAGTTGATGGTATTATTGGCAAGAATGACAATCACTCGGTTGGTTTTCGGGTCTTCTCGGTCGTGCAGATTTTAAGTTACTCCGCAGGTCCAAATATTGAATGAGGTAGGAAGTCACGTCTTTTGATGCTTGTCATCTGTGTCGATGTGCTTGGGGAAAGAGCAACTAGGACTCTCACCAGATACGGGCAGCCTCCTGATTGGTCATAACGGGGACCAGAGGGGCACCAAAAACAGGACGGGCAGCTAGTTGGGAAATTGTGCACTTCAATTTTCACACCATCAGGAACGCCGCCCAGGCCAAGCACTATGTCAATGTATGCCCCTTTGAGCCGCCAGAACAAGGAGATCCGACTCCTCCTTCTTCACGCAGGACAAGGCGAAGATCAGATACAGTGCTCTTTGCGCGTCGTGAGTCTGCATGACGGCCCGAAATTCGAGGCGCTATCGTACGTCTGGGGCGAGAAAGACCCCACGGACAACACTCGCATCAACCTCGATGGCCAGTCATTCTCCATCACACCCAACCTGCACGCCGCGCTGAAAAGGCTGCGGCAGACCAGTTCGCAACGCACGCTGTGGGTTGATGCCGTGTGCATTAATCAAGGAGACAATGCCGAAAAGTCGGTCCAAGTCGCCATGATGAGCGACATCTACGCGCGGACCTCGGGCGCCATCTTATGGTTGGGCGAAGAGCCAGAACTCCCGGTCCCTACCGTCAGTCTGGCGCAGAGACAAGAATTGGATGCTGTGTTGGCGCAAACAGAGCAATTATTCGCCAACTTCACATCCGCTCTACAGACATGGCAAGGAACCGAGCTGGATTCCCTGGTCACTGATCTGATGGCTGGCATGGCAGCTCCCCAGCCTACTCTAGGGCCGGAAAACTTCCTCATCGGCCGCACATGCCCACACACATGGCACGGAGACGACCGGGATGTTATTGCCCTTTTGGATGCCACGACGAATCCAGATCTTGCAGAAGATAGCATCTTCCACGCCTTCGCCCTCTTCCGCCTTCTTGCTGAGGACAAACATCTGTACGACATCCCTTACTTCCGTCTAGAGTCTGACGACGGCGAAACGTGCATCACGCACGCCCGGCGTGCCGCGCACTGGCTTACTACGCGGCCGTGGTGGTTTCGCATCTGGACCGCTCAGGAGTGCATTCTTCCCCCGACATGTACTCTCCGGTACGGCCCCGTCTCCATGCCTTGGGACGTCTTGCTCAACGGCTTGTTCAACTTTCAGCGCCATCGAGATGTCTGCTGCGTGGCCGTGCCTGGCGTGCTTGACATGCTAAACCTACAAGCCGAGACGGTGATAGACCTCCATCGACTGCGTGCCAACATCCACGGCTGCAGCAGCGACGCGGCCGGCCCTGCAACGCTAGTTTCACTCACAGATCTTCTCTCCATGTTTCGACACCGCGGCGCGACCAACTTGCGGGATAAGATCTACGCATTGCTTCCAATCGTTACGCAGTGGTACGGCGCTGGGCCCCTCGTTCCGGATTATACCAAGTCGGTTGCGCAGGTCTACACAGACGCGGTCCTCAAAACCGTCAAGGATAGCCGCAGCCTCGATATTCTCTGTCGGCCTCCCGAAGGAGAGGAAGAAAAGAGGCTGCCTGACTTGCCCAGTTGGGTCATAGACCTGAGCCAGCCTGCGGCGGCGCGCGCAACGCTCGACCGGCTGGTTGGGATGCTGCCGCTTTACGATGCCTGCGGGGGATTAAAGTTGAACTTGCAGCGGCTAGGAGTGCACGAGGATGCCGCCAGTAAATCCAGGGTGGTAGCTTTGGAAGGAATGCAAGTTGACGCGTTGAAGATTTCCCCTAGCACCACCATGAGGGGGATGGACCAGGCGATGCACGAAGATACATTGAAGTGGTGGTATGACGCCGCTGCAGAACAGGCGGAACTGGGAAATATACATGCGGACTCGGACTGGAAAGAAATGTTTGCGCAGACGGTCTGCGGTGGTGCGATGGTCGTCCTAGGGGGCAGCGGTATGACACCTAGGTTTAGGAAGACCACGAGAGAGGACCGCCAGCGCGTTCAGTCCTGGGTAGAGACACTGCGAAATGCTTCATACGTTGATGACTTGGAGGGTCGCGATGAGGAAGTCAGTGCCTTGAACCGTTCCGTCAAGGCAGCAACGCTGATGCGGGGATTCGTCGTCTCTCGGAAAGGCCGAATGGCATTGGTACCGAACACGGCAGTTCTGACATTTCCGAGACCCGACCAGATATTCGTGTTTCCGGGGGCCAGGAGCCCTGTTGTCTTACGGGACGTGGGCGTGAGAGAGATTGCCGGTGTCGGACCGAGGGTTTGCCATGTGTTCCTGGGAGACTGCTACCTTGATGGAGCGATGGATGGGAGATGGATGCAGGAGTTTGAAGAAAGGAAGCAGATGGTTTATCTTGTTTGAGATAAGGGTTCCAGGCTCAATGAAGGTAAGATTCATTCGACCTTTGGTACACAACTTTGTCAACGGTCAACACACAGTTCCAACTCAACTCAGTAGACGTTTTCGACTAAAGTTGGAAGGCCATTTCCTTCGGCACGCAGTCTAGCCTTCAAGCCGGGACAACATCAATGGACAAGGCTTGGTGATTTTTAACTGGTTGGAGGCGCGGCAAGCACTTGGCAATCTAGCCAATGGTCACGGGATTGAGGAACCGGCAATGTTGCGCTTGCTGCTGCCTGCAGGATGGTGGTGCGGGGGCATCTCGCAAACAACGCAGCCTTCATACCACGACAAAATGCGGCTCATCAACATTGACACTCTCAAACTCGAGGAATTCATCGGAAGCGATACACCGAAATACTCCATTCTCTCACATACCTGGGGCAATGACGAGGTTTCATTCCAGGAGTACAACTGGCTCCACGAACATGATCAGGAGGTAGCCGACGGCATCATCGACGAGATGCTCCCGAGGCAGCGCAAACGGGTCGAGGCCAAGGCGACAGCTCTGCGAGAGAGAAGCGGATACGCCAAGATTCGCAGCTTTGCGAGGCTCGCCCGCCATTTAAGGGACGGCGGCACGACACATCTTCTCCAAGGAAACCGCCGTTGGAGAAACAATAAGCGCTGTGCTGGAACCAGCCACATATGGGTCGACACGTGTTGCATCAACAAAGAAAGCAGTGCAGAACTGTCCGAAGCCATCAACTCCATGTTCCGTTGGTATGCGAACGCCTCTGTTTGCGTGACCTATCTTACCGACGTTTACGGCGACAATCTCGAGCTCATCGAAGATGAGTTTGCCGCATCCCGCTGGTTCACGAGGGGCTGGACATTACAGGAGCTCATTGCGCCGAGGGAACTCTTGTTCTACAATAGAGACTGGAATTTCATCTGTCGAAAATACGACGGTCCCGCGGCTGAAATCCTCGAGGCCATCACTGGCATCAACGCGGGCATCTTCAACCACAAAAAACCGATTCATGATGAAACTGGAGCAAAGAGAATGTCCTGGGCGGCCAACAGACAGACTACGCGAGTCGAAGACATGGCTTACTGCCTCCTAGGTATCCTCGATGTGAATATGCCACTGCTGTACGGCGAGGGGCCTCGAGCCTTCCACAGACTCCAGCAAGAGTACATTCAATCTCGCTTCGATTGGTCCATCTTCGCTTGGGGCTACCAACAACCTATCAATCCGCAGGCCATTCCGCTAATAGCGGCAGATGCCCCGAATGATATCTTTGCGGGATCGCCTGCCTGCTTCAAGGCGTGCGGTGGTGTTTCCAACAATGTGCTCGGCACAAACCAGCAAGACAGGTTCGCCAAGCTCTGGGGAGACATCCTCGATCTCCCTTATCGTCTGACCAACATTGGTCTTGAGATGACGGCCCTGATAACCTCTGTACCCTTTGGCCGCCAAGGGCTCGTCCGGACCTACGCCATCTTGCCCGCCCGGATTCGCGACTTTATGATATGTATGCCCTTACTTGACATATCCGGTCGACCCTTCGATCCCGACCGAATACCAGACAACCAACCGCTGGTGCGCCCCCACTTTGAGCAACCCACCCTCATCTTCCGCCGACCCCCAAACGGCGATTGGTATTTCAAGACAGTCCAAAGAAGTGTTATGGTTGAGCGCTCCTACGGCATGCGTGTCACGTACGACAGTCAGTTTTATGGCAGTGACAAGTTCTTGGCTTCCTGTAGTGTTCTGTCCGGCCTGCAGTTGCTTGAAACCTGGTCTAGCTTTATGGTGCCCTGTTGGGCGGAAACCGACATGACCTCTACGGGCAGTGTCGAGTCTGTGAACGTGAACTTTGTTGGGTCACGCAAGATGCAATCTTCCGAGCTAAGCGACCCCATCTTCTTTCGGGTCAGAAAGGAGCGAAGCGGGCTAAACGTGGAGCGTGAGTTTGTCATTGCGATAAAGATGAAGCCGAGAATGGAGGGCATCAAGTGGGTATATATCATGGACTGGAAGAAGAAGCTTGAGTCGCTCTCTTGCCCATCCTTGTGTTCCCGGTTCTTGGAACCGAGGCTAGCGCAGGCGTCGTGGTGGGAGAAGCGGTGGGATGAACTTGAAGTCAATTCCGGGTTGAACATTACCAATCGCAAGGAACTTCTCAAGGGCATTAGTTTTGCTATTGATATTGAATATTTAGGCCACTGAGACAATATAGAAGCTATCAATATACCTACTCATTTAGAATACAGAAACCCGAATGAGGCCACCCGCCAAAAAATTGAAAGAAATCCAATGGCCCCTAATTTCCTGCCCCGAGATCCGAAGAGGGATGCGAAACACGGTACCTATCTTTATTAGTTAATGTAGAGGAACTTTAAATACCCTAAAGACGCCAATGAAAAGTGAAATTTGCAGACGCACAAACCGCAACCCAGGCCCACATTATCCCCTGGCGGCAGCAGCAGCAACATTGCAACAACAGTGATGAGTATGCCATCAGATTGCCGCAGGCGAAAAAAAAAAAAAAAAAAAAAAAAAAAAGATGGACAGATAGACGAGGTGACGAGCGGGGAATGAGATAGGCTCAGCTACCCGCGTTTGTGATATCTACCTAGGTAAGTAGGTAAATAGGTTTTTAAGGATACTAGGCGGGCAGATGGTAGGTAGGTAGGTAGGTAGGTAGGTAGGTAGGTAGGTAGGTAGGTAGGTACGAGGGTTGGGAGTGGGTGCAGATGCAGTGCCACTATTCTGGTTCTATCGGCATATTCCCTCACATGCAGTTGTTTGTTTGCCTGACCGTGGCAGACACGTCGTCACTTCTTTGAGCGCGTGGGTTTCGCGCGTTGCCTTGAGTCCTTTCAAGCAGGTAATTAACTACCAACATGCATGTCCAACTCGTGTCCTCTTCATACTGTCTCCCCCCAGTTAT
>Ga0247763_1001422_pt1 | contig 13668 bp, 12 predicted proteins | sample UWRJL141409B4_FD_179926 | JGI IMG/M metagenome (GOLD analysis project Ga0247763, IMG submission 179926) | Plant litter microbial communities from Arlington Agricultural Research Station in Wisconsin, United States - UWRJ-L141-409B-4 | ecosystem: Environmental > Terrestrial > Plant litter >...
GGCCACCGGCAGTTTCCTGCTGAACCGGCCCTTCGCGTCGGTGGTGACGGCCCGCCCGTCCGCGTTGGCGCAGGAGTCGGTACCCCCGATCACCCCCCGGTCGGCCGAGGACCGGCCGCAGACGACGATCGTCAGGAGGGCGTCCGCACGCCATCCGGCACCCCGCACCGTGATCGAACCGCCGGTCCCCGCCCGGGACGCGGACAGTTCCACCGTCGGTCTCTCCGCCGCGGTCGCGGCCGTCCCCGCCGACACCGCCGTCAGGGAGAACAGGACGAGCACGAACAGCGCCCGCATCACGGGGGTCCGCCCGCCCGCGGACGCCCGCCACCGACGTGCCGGGCAGGACATTCCGCTCACCTCGCCGCTCCCGTCGCCGCTCCCTTCACCGTTCACGTCGCCGCTCCCGTCGACTCGACTTCCGGACGCGGTCCGACGCGCGGCCGTCCGGCGCTCCCGGCCCGGACCCCTCCGGCGCCGTACGAACCAGCCGGACCAGCCGTACGAACCGTGGGCACCGCCCGCCGCACGCGCCCGGCCTGCCTCCGTGAGCGCGCTCGGCCTCGGCACCGTCGAGCGCGTGCGGGTCCGGCCGGGCTGTGTCGGCCACCGCGACCGGGGCGGCACCGGCACCGGCAGGGTCACGGGGGCGGGAGCAGGAGCGGGGACGAGGACACGGACCACGCACGGCATCGGCGGCTCCGAAGGGGTAGGGCGGGGGCGGCTCAGCCGCGGGCCCGAGCCTGGTTCCTCCGGGTCAGCCACAGCACACCCGCCGCACCCGTCAGCAGCACGGTCCCGCCGAGCGTGCCGAGCGCGACCGCCGAGTCCGCGGGGCCGGTCCGCGGCAGTTCCTCACCGCCTGCCGGAGCCTCCTGCGAGGAGCGGCCGGCGCCGGCCGCCGTGACGGCCAGGCTCAGCGAGGGTCTCGGACTGTTGGCGGGCGTGCACGTGGTCGTCGTACCGAGCGCTCCGATGGTCAGCACGCCGGCGGTGAAGGTGACCTTGCCGGTCTTCTTCGGGGTGTACGTCCCGCTCAGGTCGGTGATCTTGATGGGGGTGTCGGCGGGGATGGCCGCCGGGTTGGCGGGGCCCTTGACCGCCACGGTGCCGCTGTCGGCGCCGCCGAGCCTGATGACCGCGCTCGGGTTCATCGCGCCCTTGCCCAGTTCGACGGGGCTGGACGAGACGCCCTTCTCGAAGGTCATCGTGAGGCGGTAACCGCTGCCGCTCTTCACGCCCTTGATGTCGATGGGCGAGACGGCGGACTTGTCGCCGATCGGCGTCCTGCACTGGTAGTTGACGTCCACCACGTCGGCACGGGCGGCGGGGGCGGCCATCAGCACCGCCGAGCCGGCCAGGGCCGCGGCGGACGCCAGCGCGGCGGTTCGTTTCTGGTACGTCCGGTATGACACGGTCCCCTCATTCCCGAAAGCGTTCCTGACGGAACATCAGATCGGCCGTCAAGGTACGCCTGGCACCTCACCGAGGGAAGACACAATGCGCGCCGGATCCCCGGGGATCCGGCGCGCACAGAGTGACAAACGGGAGAAGCACGAACCGCGGGTAACCCCCGGAGGCGCGGGAGAGGGACCCTCCAGGGGTGCGCAGGGGAGCGGGAGACCTCGCGACCGGCCTTCGCCGGCACCCGGGGACAGATGCCCGGCAGGCGCCGCGCCGGGCACCGCACCGGACAGGCCCCACCCGGCGTCGGCGCGCCCGGCGTGCCGACGGGGGCCGGGCCGAGCCACGGCGGAGCGTCAGGCAGGCGCCCCGAGTTCCGCCCAGACCGTCTTCCCGGGCACCCCGGTCGTGCGGATCACACCCCAGTCCAGGCACAGCCGCTGCACGATGAACATGCCGTGGCCGCCGGGGCGGCCGGCTCTGTGCGGGGTCCGCGGGGCCGGCTGGCCCGCGCCGCGGTCGGAGACCTCCACCCGGAACACCTTCTTGTCGCAGGAGATCCAGAGCTCGTCCGGACCCTCCGCGTGCAGGCAGGCGTTCGTGACGAGTTCGGAGACGACCAGCAGAACGTCCTCCGCCGCGGCCCGCCGGTCGGCGGAGTCGGCGGGCAGCCAGCCCCACTCGTACAGCGCCTGCCTGGCGAAGTCACGGGCGAGCGGAACGACTCCGCTCTCACCCTCGAAGTTCAGCCGGCGGGCCCGACGCCCGGTGGGCGTACCGCCCGGGGGGGTCCCGGAAGCGCCGCCGTCACCCGGTTCCGGGCCGCGGTCGCCCGGCGGGTAAGGCCGGGTGGTGCTCATCAGCGCTTCACCTCACCGATTCACCAGTTCATGATTCAAGACACAGTTCCCAGCACACTCAGCACGCCGGGAAAGCTCAGGACACTCGGGGTCAGGGAGTCGTCCGGGACTGCCGCGCGCTTGCCGTTCGGTCTGTTGACATATTCAGGATGTCTCCTGCCCGACCGAACCGTCAGAACACCCACTTATCCGGTACGGATGTTGTGACTCTGATAACGCGTTGATCACAGAGATGCGACTTAAGCATAACTTTTCCGCAGAAGGACACCTCGGAGCGACTATTCACCCCGACCGGCCGCGGGCCGATCAGCCCCGGACGCACCACCCTCGGACTCCGCCGCACCGGCCCCGCCCGCCGCGGAGCTGTCCGCCCGGCCGATGTCCGCCAAGGCCGCTTCGAGGGTGTCGTGCACCGTGAAGACGGCCTCCGCCCCGGTGATCTCGAAGACCCGGGCCACCACCGGCAGCATGCCCGCCAGATGGACGCCGCCACCTGCCTCCTCGGCCCGCAGCCGGGCACCGAGCAGCACGTTCAGCCCCGTGGAGTCGCAGAACTCCAGCCGTGAGCAGTCCACGACCAGACGCGCGAACCCGCGGTCGAGGCAGCCCTCGACCGGCTCACGCAGAAGATCCGCCGTATGGTGATCCAGCTCACCCGCCGGGGTGACGACGGCACTAGTGCCCTCTTCCCGCACCTCGACCAGAAGCCGGCCCGACTGTGCGCTGCCGACCGTCCCGCGGTCCATGCCGTCTCTCTCTTCCGACCAATGTGATTCCTGCTTGACGCCCTCGAACCCTACGCCTTCCCTGCACACTCTGACACCCGAACAACCGCCAAGAAACAGACATTTACCCTCAAAGCACAGTTGCGAGAGAGTCACGAAAGCGGGTAGGGCTAGAAGCAACAGTTTTCGCCACGGCCGGCTTCGGAGGCGCCGCACACCGCAGTGCACGTATGGGCATCGGCAGCCATATGCCGAGAACGATGGAGGACATCATGTCACCCCGGCTCGACGAATCGCATACCCAGAGGGCGACGTCGACACTCCCTCCGGGACAACCGGAGGACGAGACCGCCCACGAGAACGCCGGCCTCGCCGGGCTTCCGGAGATCCCCCCTTTCGCCGAGGTGGGAGCAGTGGACGCACGGGCCCTGTCCAGGACCCTCTTCGAGCGGCTGGAGTCGCTGGAGGAAGGGACCACCGACTACTCGTACGTCCGCAACACCCTCGTCGAACTCAACCTCGCCCTGGTGAAGTTCGCCGCCTCCCGGTTCCGCTCCCGCAGCGAACCGATGGAGGACATCATCCAGGTCGGCACCATCGGCCTGATCAAGGCCATCGACCGCTTCGAGCTCAGCCGTGGCGTCGAGTTCCCGACCTTCGCGATGCCGACCATCGTCGGCGAGATCAAGCGCTTCTTCCGTGACACGTCATGGTCCGTACGCGTACCGCGCAGGCTTCAGGAACTCCGTCTCGACCTGGCCAAGGCGGGCGACGAACTCGCACAGCAGCTGGACCGCGCTCCGACGGTGGGAGAGCTGGCGGAGCGTCTGGGTCTTTCCGACGACGAGGTCGTCGAGGGCATGGCGGCGTCCAACGCCTACACCGCCAGTTCGCTGGACGCCCAGCCGGAGGAGGACGACTCCGAGGGCACGCTGGCGGACCGCATCGGCTACGAGGACCACGGACTCGAGGGCATCGAGTACGTCGAGTCGCTGAGGCCGCTGATCGCCGGGCTGCCGCGGCGCGACCGGCAGATCCTGTCCCTGCGCTTCGTCGCCAACATGACCCAGTCGGAGATCGGCGAGGAGCTGGGCATCTCGCAGATGCATGTGTCCCGTCTGCTGTCGCGGACGCTGGCACGGCTGCGCAGGGCGCTGACCGTCGAGGAGTGACGCCTCCGTCGCACGTGAGGTCGGCGCACGTGATGCGCGGACGTATGCGCGTGGGGCCGAACCGGACAGCCCCGGTCCGGCCCCACGCGCATACGTCGCCCACGGCTGACCGCCCACCGCTCACCGCTCCGAGCGCAGTGGCATGATCCTGCGGTACACCGGCACCGCGATCACCGCGACCGCGACGTGCATCACCAGCAGCGCCACCACACCCGTCGCCCCGCCCTCGCCGAACAGGAAGAAGTCCGGAACGAGGGAGATGACGACGACCGACGGGACGAGTCGGCGGAGCAGGCGTTCGGGATCCCGGGAAAACCGGCGGACGGCGCCCCATCCGATGGCTCCCGCCAGCACGCCCAGGGCGGTCGGAAAGACATACGACGGGAACCTCAGCGGATCGAAGCCGTCCGGCGCGCCCATCGTGCGTGCCAGCACGGCGATCAGCGCGTTCACCGAGGAGGCGAGCAGGAAGGCGGCGAAAACACCTCCCGCCACCACCAGCGGGCCCCGGCGGGCGGGCAGTGTCTCGGAGACAGCGGACATGGCAACTCCTGTTCGTGGCATTCGTGAGGACTCCTGATATGTGCGAGAGGGCACGCGGTCAGCCGCTGGGACCGCCGGCCGCGTCCAGACGCGGAAGGAGACGGTCGGCGTCGCCCCCGCTCCGGCCGGGCTCGGGATCGCCCCGGCTGTCGCCCGCACGTCGTGTCGCGGCGACGAGGTGGGCGAGGGCGGCCACGAGAACCAGCAGTGCCGTCCAGCCGTTCAGGCGCAGGCCGAGGACATGATGGGCCTCGTCGATCCGCAGGTACTCGATCCAGAAGCGGCCGGCGCAGTAGGCGGCGGCGTAGAGCGCGAAGGAGCGGCCCCGGTCGAGGCGGAAGCGGCGGTCCGCCCAGATGACCAGGGCGGCCACACCGAGACACCACAGGGACTCGTACAGGAAGGTGGGGTGGTAGGTGGCCAGGTGGGGGGTGGCCCCGGGCCGCTGCGCGGGGTCGATCTGCCACGCCCAGGGGAGGGTGGTGGCCCGTCCGTAGAGTTCCTGGTTGAACCAGTTGCCCCAGCGGCCGACGGCCTGGCCCAGGGCGATGCCGGGGGCGACCGCGTCGGCGAACGCGGGCAGGCGGACACCGTGTCGGCGGCAGCCGATCCAGGCTCCGACGGCGCCGCCCGCGACGGCGCCCCAGATGCCGATGCCCCCGTCCCAGACGAAGAGGGCTCTGAGCGGCTCGCCGCCCTCGCCGAAGTACGGCTCACCGGACGTGACCACGTGGTAGAGGCGGGCGCCGGCCACACCGAAGGGGACCGCCCACAGGGCCACATCCGCCACGAGGGTCCTCTCCCCGCCGCGGGCGGCCCAGCGACGGCCGCCCAGCCATGTCGCCGCGGCGATTCCGAGGATCAGCATCAGTGAGTAGCCGCGCAGCGGCAGCGGACCCAGATGGATCTCGCCGATGGGCGGGCTGGGAATGAAGGCCAGGGGCACTGATGGTTCCTCGCGGGGTGCGGTGGGGCTCGGCGGCCGGTGCGGACCCGATCTTCGCCGCCCGCACGGGCCTGGCACATCGACCGATCGACGCATCGCCCGCCCACCGATCGGTGGATCCCGTTCGCACCGGTCGGCTGACCCTCCGGCTGCCGGCCACGCGTACGCTGAGGCCCATGGCACCGCAACAGGCAGGTGAAAGGGCGCGGTGGAAGGCCGCCGCACAGCACACCCTCTTCGGCGTCGTGCTCACCCTGTCCGTGCTGGGGGCGCTGGCCGGGACGGATCCGACGGCCGGCACGGCACTGCTGCGGATCGGCCCGGCGCTGGCACTCGCCGCCTGGTACGCGTACTGGATCGCGCTGCGCGACGGCGCCGGCCGACCTCCGCTGCCCTATCTCGTCGGGGCGTCGGCGGCGTGGGTGGCCATGTCCGTGGTGGACTTCGCGCTGCTCCCGGTCGCCGTGGCGGTGCTGACCCCGTACTGGCTGCGACGGGCCTGGTGGTCGGCCGGCGGGGTGCTGGTGCTGGGCGTTGCCTGGTCGTGGCAGCGCTTCACCACGGACGGCTCCGCCGACGTGCGCACGCTCACGGGCTGTGTGCTCGGTGTCGCGCTGGCGGTCACCATCACCTGCTACCTCGCCACCCTCGACCACGAGAGCCACAGGCGCCAGCGGCTCCTGGACGAGCTCACCGCCGCCCAGGCGGAACGGGCGGCGGCGGAACGTCAGGCGGGCACCCTGGCCGAACGCCAGCGTCTGGCCCGCGAGGTCCACGACACCCTGACCCAGGGCTTCGCGTCCATCGGCATGCTGCTGGACGCCGCACGCGACGACCTGCCGCCCGGCTCGCCGGCGGCCCTCCGCGTCGGGCAGGCCATGCGGACGGCCCGGGACAACCTCGCCGAGAGCCGCCGCCTCGTGCAGGCCCTCCGCCCGGCGCCGCTGGACCGCACGCATCTGGCGGAGGCGGTCCGTGAGCTCACCGCCCGGCTGACCGAGGAGACCGGCATCGAGGCCTACACGATCGTGACCGGCCGGCCGGTCGCCCTGGCCGCCGGCAGCGAGGGCGAGTTGCTGCGGGTCGTGCAGGAGGCGCTGACCAACGCCCGGCGGCACGCCCGTGCGGCGAGCGTGTCCGTCACGCTGTCCTACCTCGGCGACACGCTGGCCGTCGACGTCCAGGACGACGGCACCGGTTTCGCACCGGCCGCCCGGCACGCCGGGATCGGCCTGACCACCATGCGCGAGCGCGTCGCCGCCCTGGACGGCACATTCACGCTGGAAAGCGTCGCGGGCGAGGGTACGACCGTCGCCGTCACGGTGCCGCTCCCGGCCGAGCCCTCGCTCCCGGCCGAGCCCTCCTCCGTGCCGGCCGGGCCCTCGGCCTCCGCACCGTCACCCGCGGTCGGTACGCAGCGGATGGCCCCGGCGCCATGAGCACTTCGGCCGGCCCCCCGATCCGGGTCCTCCTCGCCGACGACCATCCCGTGGTACGTGACGGACTCGCCGCCATGCTGGCCACCCAGCCCGACCTCACGGTCGTCGGCGAGGCCGCCACCGGTACCGAGGCAGTGCGCCAGGCCGCGTCACTCGCGCCCGATGTCGTCCTGATGGACCTGCAGATGCCCGGCATGGACGGCACCGCCGCGACCGCCGCCATCCGCGCCGCCCACCCCCGGGTCCGGGTCCTCGTCCTGACCACCTACGACACGGACGCCGACATCACCGCGTCCATCGACGCCGGCGCGGTCGGCTACCTGCTCAAGGACACCGGTCGCCACGAACTGTGCGAGGCCGTGCGCACCGCCGCCCGGGGTGGAGCGCCCCTGTCCCCCTCGGTGGCCGCCAAGGTCCTCGCCCAGATGCGCGGCGACCGGAGAGCCGGCCTGTCCGGCAGGGAACTGGAAGTCCTGTCCGCCGTCGCCCGCGGGCAGAGCAACAAACAGATCGCCCGCGCCCTGCGCCTGTCCGAGGCAACGGTCAAGACCCATCTGCTGCACGTCTACACCAAGCTCGACGTCGCCGACCGCACCGCCGCCGTCACCGCCGCGCTGGGCCGCGGAATCATCCGCATCGACTGAACGCGCCCGCCGACGAACGCCTGGTCGTACCACGGCTACGGCTCAGGACCCCTCGGTGAACGCTTCCCGGCATCACCGACCGGTGGGCGCGTTCGCGCCGGACGCCGAGTCGTCCATGTCACCGGAGGAGGGAACCACCACCGGCCCGCCGGCCCTCCTGACACGTCAGGTCAAGGCGGGCTCGGTGCCCCCCGGTGCCTGATCACACCCGCGTGCCCCTGCGCCACACCTCACGGACCAGCGGCACCCCCGGCCGGTAGGCCAGGTGCACGTGGCTCGGGGCGTCGAGGAACACGAGGTCCGCGTACGCGCCAGGGACGAGGCGCCCAACGTCCTCGCGGCGCAGGGCCGCCGCCCCGCCCGCCGTGGCCGACCACACCGCCTCGTCCGGGGTCATCCCCATGTCCCGTACCGCGAGCGCCACGCAGAACGGCACGGACGACGTGAAGGACGAGCCTGGGTTGCAGTCCGTCGAGAGGGCGACCGTGACGCCCGCGTCGAGGAGGCGGCGGGCGTCGGGCCACTCTGCCCGGGTGGAGAACTCGGCGCCGGGCAGCAGCGTCGCCACCGTGCCGCCGCTCGCGAGGGCGTCCACGTCGGCGTCGGTCAGGTGGGTGCAGTGGTCGGCGCTCGCCGCGTCCAGCTCGACGGCCACCTGCACGCCGGGGCCGTACGAGAGCTGGTTGGCGTGAATGCGCGGGTGCAGCCCCTTCGCCCGGCCCGCCGTGAGGATCGCGCGGGCCTGGTCCCCGTCGAAGGCGCCCTCCTCGCAGAAGACGTCGATCCAGCGGGCGTACGGGGCACACGCGTCGAGCATCTCGCCCGTGACGAGCGCCACGTACGCGGCGGGGTCGTCCGCGTGCTCCGGGGGGACGATGTGCGCGCCGAGGAAGGTGACCTCGTCGGTGTGCGCGGCGGCGATGCGCAGGGCCCGTGCCTCGTCCTCGACCGTCAACCCGTAACCGGACTTGGTCTCGAACGTGGTGGTGCCCTGGCGCAGGGCCTCGTCGAGGTAGCGGGTGAGGTTGCGTTCCAGTTCCCCGTCGCCTGCCGCCCGGGTGGCGTTGACCGTCGTCCGGATCCCGCCGGCGCCGTAGGCCCGGCCGGACATCCTGGCGTTGAACTCCTGCGTGCGGTCACCCGCGAAGACGAGGTGCGAGTGGGAGTCGACGAAGCCCGGGATCACCGCGCGGCCACCGGCGTCGACCCGGTTGTCAGTGGCGGGTGCTTCTCTTGAGTCACCGGTCCACGCGATGCGCTCGCCGTCGACGACGACGGCCGCGTCCTGGACCAGACCGAGGGGGGAGTTGTCACCGAGGGAGGGGTCGTTGGTGACCAGGCCGGCGATGTTGGTGATGAGGGTCGTACTGCTGCTCATGGCGTCCTTGGGGGCGGTCCGGGCGACGGGGGCGAGGGCTGGGACAGGACGTGGGGCCGGGGCGGCGGTCAGGCGCGCAGGGCCTCGACCGCGTCCGCGAGGGCACGGGGCACGTCCGGGACGAGCGTGTGTGCCCCGTCGCGCACGACGTGCCGGCCGCCCACGACCGTGTGCCGTACGTCCGCCGCTGTCGCGGCGAATACGGCCGTCTCGGCGCCGAGCCGCGGCAGTGTCCCCGCCGTTCTGACCGAGTCGAGCGCGATCGTCGTGAAGTCGGCGGGCGCGCCCGCTTCGAGCGTGCCCGCGTCGGGCCAGCCGAGGGCGGCGTGGCCGTCCGCCGAGGCGGCGCGAAGGAGCGCGGCCGCCGTCCAGTGGCCCCGGGTGCGGCTGCGCAGGCGTTCGTTCAGCTCCATCGCGCGCGCCTCCTCGAACAGGTCGACGACGGCGTGGCTGTCGGAGCCGAGGGACAGCGGGGAGCCCGCCCTCTGGAGCGCGACGGCCGGTCCGATGCCGTCGGCGAGATCCCGCTCGGTGGTCGGGCACACACAGGTGCCGGTCCCCGAGCGGCCGAGCAGCGCGATGTCCTCATCGGTGAGGTGGGTGCCGTGCACCGCCGTGGTGCGGGGACCGAGCACCCCGTGGTCGGCGAGCAGCCGGGCGGGCGTGCGTCCGTGGGCCGCCAGACAGGCGTCGTTCTCCGCGGTCTGCTCCGACAGGTGCACATGGAGCGGGGCCCGCCGCTCCTCGGCCCACCGCGCCACCGTCGCCAGCTCCCGGGCCGGCACCGCCCGTACGGAGTGGACGGCGGCCCCGATCCGCGCGTGATCCCGGTCCTTGAGAACGGAACAGCGTGTCGCCCAGTCCTCGGCGGTGCCGTCGGAGAAGCGCAGCTGGTGCCGGTTCGGGGGCTGCCCCCTGCGCGCGTCGATCAGGCCGGCGGCGAGGTAGACGGTGTCGAGGAGGGTGATGCGGATGCCCGCCTCCGCGGCGGCCTCGACAAGTGCCTCCCCCATGGCGTTCGGGTCGGCGTACGGAGTGCCGCCGGGCGCGTGGTGCACGTAGTGGAACTCACCGACGGCCGTGATGCCCGCCAGCGCCATCTCGGCGTACACCGCGCGGGCGAGCGCGTGGTACGTGTCCGGGGTCAGGCGGTCCGCGACCGAGTACATGATCTCGCGCCAGGTCCAGAAGGTGCCGGAACCGACCTGGACGGTGCCGCGCAGGGCCCGGTGGAAGGCGTGGCTGTGGGTGTCGGCCAGGCCCGGGAGTGTCAGGCCGCGCAGGATCTCCGCGCCGGGGGGCGGGGTGTCGGCGTCCGTGCGGACGGCGGCGATCCGGCCGTCCGCGCCCACGTCGAGAGCCACGCCCGGCTCCACCCAGGAGTCGAGCCAGGCGTGCTCCAGCCAGTACGTCGTGCCTCGGGCGCTCACTTGCAGGCCAGCCCTTCCAGTACGTCGGCGAGTGCGGTCACCCCGGCCAGGCAGTCGTCCTCGGCTGCGTGTTCGGCCGGCGAGTGCGAGACGCCGGTGGGGTTGCGTACGAACAGCATGGCGGTCGGGATCGAAGCGGAGAGGATTCCGGCGTCGTGTCCCGCGCCGGTCCCCAGGACGGGGACCCTCCGGTGCGGGTCGTCCCTCTCCCCGCCCCGGCCGCCGCCCTCGGCCAGGACGCGGACGATCTCGTCCCGCAGCGCGTGCTCGAACTCGACGACGGGGGTGAACGACTCCCGGACGACGTCCAGGTGGATGCCGTGGGCGTCGGCGTACGCGCGGGCGGCCTTCTCGACGCCGTGGACGACCGTGTCGAGGGTCGTCTGGTCCGCCGCGCGGGAGTCGAGCCAGCCGCGTACGAGGGAGGGGATGGCGTTGACTCCGTTCGGCTCGACCGCGATCTTGCCGAAGGTGGCCACGGCGCCCGCGAGCTGTGCCTCCCGGCGGGCCGCGAGCACGGTCTCCGCGTACGACAGCATGGGGTCGCGGCGGTCCACGAGCCGGGTGGTGCCGGCGTGGTTGGCCTCGCCCCTGAAGTCGAACCTCCACCGCCCGTGCGGCCAGATGGCACCGGCCACGCCGACCTGGTCACCGGTCAGGTCGAGGGCCCGCCCCTGCTCGACGTGCAGTTCGACGAAGGCGCCGATCCGGGCCAGCCGCTCGGGGTCGGGACCGATGGTGTCCGGGTCGTGTCCGGCTGCCTCCATGGCCTGCGGGAGGGTGATTCCGTCGGTGTCGGTGAGCCGGTGGGCCCGCTCGACGGTGAGCTGCCCGGCGGTGAGCCGTGAGCCCGCACAGGCCAGCCCGAACCGGGCGCCCTCCTCGTCGCCGAAGTTCACGATGGCGAAGGGTCTGCTGAACCGCGCGTCCCTGCCGCGCAGTTCGTCCAGCGCGGCGAAGGCGGACACCACGCCCAGGGGGCCGTCGAAGGCGCCGCCGTCGGGCACCGAGTCGAGATGGGACCCGGTGACGACGGCGTCCCCCGCCGCGGGGTCGCCCAGCCAGGCCCACTGGTTCCCGTTCCGGTCCAGCTCGTGGACGAGCCCGCGCGCCTCGGCCTGCGCCCGGAACCAGGCCCGGCAGTCGGTGTCCGCCCCGGTCCAGGCGAACCGCCGGTAGCCACCGGAGCGGGGATGCCGCCCGATGGGCTCCAGCTGCCGCCACATCTCGAGAAAGGAGGAACCCTGCGGTCCGTCCGGTGTGTGCGGACGAGGCCCTTCAGGCCGGTCAGAGGCCTGAGGGCGGAGCACCCCGCGGGGCCCGGCCGCCCCGCCACCGGTCTCGGGCCGGGACGGGGCGGGGGACGAATCGCGGCGCCCGCCGGACGGCATGCTCACTCGCCCTCCCGCATCGGGACCCGGACGCCCCGCTCGTCGGCGACGGCCTCCGCGATGTCGTACCCGGCGTCGACATGCCGGATGACACCCATCCCCGGGTCGTTGGTCAGCACGCGCCGGATCTTCTCCCCCGCGAGCTTGGTGCCGTCGGCCACCGACACCTGGCCGGCGTGGATGGAGCGCCCCATGCCCACGCCGCCGCCGTGGTGGATGGACACCCAGGAGGCACCGGAGGCCACGTTCACCATCGCGTTCAGCAACGGCCAGTCGGCGATCGCGTCCGAGCCGTCGAGCATCGCCTCGGTCTCGCGGTAGGGGGAGGCGACGGAACCGCAGTCGAGGTGGTCGCGGCCGATGGCCAGCGGGGCCGCCAGTTCACCCGAGGCGACCATGTCGTTGAAGCGCTCGCCCGCCCTGTCACGCTCCCCGTAGCCGAGCCAGCAGATCCGCGCGGGCAGCCCCTGGAAGCTCACCCGCTCACCGGCCAGCTTGATCCACCGGTGGAGCGAGGCGTTCTGGACGGAGTCGTTCTCGGGGAAGAGGTCGAGGACGGCCCTGTCCGTCCTGGCGATGTCGGAGGCCTCACCGGACAGGGCGGCCCAGCGGAAGGGGCCCCTGCCCTCGGAGAACAGCGGCCGGATATAGGCGGGCACGAAGCCGGGGAAGGCGAACGCCCGCTCGTACCCGGCGAGCCGGGCCTCGCCGCGGATGGAGTTGCCGTAGTCGAAGACCTCGGCGCCGGCGTCCATGAATCCGACCATGGCCTCCACGTGCCGGGCCATGGACTCACGGGCCCGGGTGGTGAAGCCCGCCGGGTCCTTCGCGGCGTACGCGGCCATGTCGTCGAAGTCGACGCCCGCGGGCAGGTAGGCCAGCGGGTCGTGGGCCGAGGTCTGGTCGGTCACGATGTCGATCGGGGCGCCCTCGGCGAGCATCCGGGGCACCAGCTCGGCCGCGTTGCCGAGCAGCCCGACGGAGAGCGGGCGGCGGGCGTCCCGGGCCTCGACGGCGAGCTGGAGGGCATGCTCCAGGGAGTCGGCGCGTACATCCAGGTACCGGTGCTCGATACGGCGCGCGATGGCGCGCGGATCGACGTCGACACAGATCGCGACGCCGTCGTTCATCGTCACGGCGAGCGGCTGGGCGCCGCCCATGCCGCCGAGACCGGCCGTCAGGGTGATGGTCCCGGCGAGCGTCCCGCCGAACTTCTTCGCGGCGACGGCCGAGAAGGTCTCGTAGGTGCCCTGGAGGATGCCCTGGGTGCCGATGTAGATCCACGAGCCGGCCGTCATCTGTCCGTACATGGTGAGCCCGAGGGCTTCGAGGCGCCGGAACTCCTCCCAGTTGGCCCAGTCGCCCACCAGGTTGGAGTTGGCGATGAGGACGCGCGGGGCCCATTCGTGGGTCTGCATGACGCCGACAGGCCGGCCGGACTGGACGAGCATCGTCTCGTCCTGCTTCAGCGTCCGCAGCGTACGGACCATGGCGTCGAAGGAGCGCCAGTCGCGGGCGGCCTTGCCGGTGCCGCCGTAGACGACCAGCTTGTCGGGGTGCTCGGCGACCTCGGGATCGAGGTTGTTCTGCAGCATCCGCAGGGCGGCCTCCTGCTGCCATCCCAGGGCGCTCAGTTCCGTACCGCGCGGTGCTCGGACGGGGCGGGGTCCCGACATGTCTGCCTCCTGGCGACTGGTGAGTACTCCGGGTGATGGCCGTTCCCACCGCGGTACAGC
>Ga0247763_1001425_pt1 | contig 13649 bp, 14 predicted proteins | sample UWRJL141409B4_FD_179926 | JGI IMG/M metagenome (GOLD analysis project Ga0247763, IMG submission 179926) | Plant litter microbial communities from Arlington Agricultural Research Station in Wisconsin, United States - UWRJ-L141-409B-4 | ecosystem: Environmental > Terrestrial > Plant litter >...
GCAACGGCCCCGAACCCACGCTTCAGCAGCAATAACCCATTTGCCCCAGTGGCTGGCTTCCGCGGAGGCAACATTGCCAATTTGCCAGCCAAGCTCGAGGTATTTACAAAGGGCGATGATGAACTTGGTTGGTCGTTCGTCCCAGTCCAGGCTGGGGGTAACGTTCGCCGCAACGACGGGCGCCCCCTGAGTAGCTACGGTCTTGGTGCCGACGCTCTTGGAGGGAATTCGTTTGGATGGAGCAGTGGGGCAGGCGCACGCCGAAGCGTGCTGGTTGGTGGCGCGACTGGTGGCTTCTTGGCTGTTCCCAACGAGTCCAGCGGGGCCCCGAGAGGCAGACACGGCGCCAGCAGTAGCCTCAGTGCTACACCAAGCTCTGGTGAAGATCTTTGGCCAAGACCGCTGAGTAGCGCCGGGGAGACTAAAAGGGAGAGGATGGATCTATGGCGTTAATCTCCATTTCTGAGGAGCATAGGATCATGACCATTCCAAATATCTACGCAAGTGGCATTGAGGTGGGGAGATATGGCTTATGATGGTTTTGGCGGCTCGGTCTGGAGTATGACCACTTGAACATGTTATTTCGCCTTCCTATACCCCTATTGTTGTGTTTATTTATTTCCTGTTGTACCCCATCCGTTTGTGGATCTCGCCTGGTTTTGGTGACGACCAAGGTGTGCCCCCCCCCCATGCTCGGGATATTAGGTCTGGGGATCGCGAGTTTGTGTCTTTTCGACTTATTGAAAGTAAAATTTATTGATCAATCGGCAGGACTGTGCAGTAGCGGTTGTGAGACTATAGCTTCAGGCTGACATATTTCTTACCATGTATTATCTCTTGAATGTTGATGAATGCTGGTGGATGAGGTTGTGCCGGAATCCCATCTAGTCCGTATACTCAGCAACTGGACGGGTAAGGTATGAATTTTTGCGGCCCCTCGATGTTCGATCGGCCACAGCTTCGGCATAGACTTCTAGTAACTTGATGAACATCTTCAACGGCAGTTTTCAATATCACAACTGGGTCCAATCTATACGCCCTTTTGGGATGAGAGGGGTCGTCATAAACTGAAGGCTGTTGGAGAAAGAATTCCTTGAGGTTCATCGTTCGCAACCACCTACCCAATACGCAGGTCGCTGGTGGCCGTGGTAGTTGCGGTAGCTAGGTAGCTTCTTAATCCTTTACTACAGCACATACGTTACATATGAGATTCAGATTCCATGAACGGGTCCACATCATGAGTCTGCCAAGAACAAGAAGTATTCCCGAAGGTAATCGTGGCACTGGAGCGCAGTGTGCGTAGTGCATCTGGCAAGGTGTTGTGTTGCACACAGTGGTACGGACCACTGGGCAAAGGGCGTGCCGCGTGAAGTACGAAGTACCGCTCAAGTCTCGATTTTGTGCGTAGGTGGGGCGTTGAGATCCTGTTCTACAAACTACATGATGCAGCAGCCCGCCCACCCGTCCGCGTCTCGTGCTGAAGTTTTAGGTACGCAGTAAAGGGATCTCGGTGTGAGAAATGGATTTGGGGGTCTCCAGCATTACTATGTTCTGGTTCAGCTGGCAGCCTAGGGGGTATGCTACCACCCACGCCAGGGACAAACAGCAAGGAGGGCTGTCCCCCGCCTAACCACCTTCGAGAGGGGATGGGGGGATGGATATAGGAACAAATGCAAAACATAGACTAGCTAAACACACACTTTGGTGTGACAGAGTAAGCAATCACCCCCCATCGTATAAAAGGTATGGAGCCAGAACTTGGGGTCGCTAGTCGTGACCACAGCCAATGAGGGCTCCCGTTTTAGGCTCCCGAGAGTCACCCAGTCATCGGTTAGCTCAATTACTTTAACGGTGATGCGATACACTTGGAGGGGAACCAAAATAAACTGGTACCAACAGAACAAAAACTTTTTTGACGACAAAGAATCACCTGGACCTTGAGCTATCAAGATTGAACATAGATTCTTTTCTGAAGCAGGATGGTGGTGTGGAAGCTGATTAAAAAACCAACCCCGCAACATAGCCACGCCTCGACGACAGAGAACTGAGCGTCAACATGCGGTCGAGTTGTCATGTCACATCTGGGGCATGACCCGCCGCGATCGAATTGGGCTTTCGAGGACCATAGCCAACGGGGTGCATGCTAGTTCATGCTTTCGATAGGCAGTCGATCCGGCCTTCGAGAAGAAAATGCCCCAGCTTCTACCATTTTCGACCTAGTCACTGGCCGTCATGCTCGGCGTAATGCCTACCCGGAGCTAGGATGAGGGTATGAGATAGCCCAGCGCAATGTTATTCGGATGGTTGAGATGGTGATACCTTACTGAGAACGCTGAATTGATGCCAAGGATGTCTTGCGCAAGGAGCGAGTGTGAACCGACTCAGCCGCAGGGGTTGAATGGATCCTACCGACGGCGGAGTGTGCACCATTGAGAGAGAGAGGAGCATACGGAGTACATACTACCTACATATGCAGTAGCCCCCAGCTCCAGTCTCCGGCATTACACTATAACTATGAAGTATTGCCGCTATCTGTTCCTCCGCGTCAGCTAGGTCTTAACCCGGCGCGGGGGCGATTTGCGTAGCAGGACGGGGCTCAACTACAATACATCTCGAAAGCGGCGAAACGGTGATGGGTAAGCGTGTCCCGTCAGCGGTTCGTTACTTACTTCCATTTAGCTTGCCAACGCAAGCGGGAACAGACGGCTTGCTTCCTCCCGCGGGGCAGGACCCAACAAGCCGGGAAGCTTCGTTAACTCATTTTTAGCAACACAAGCCTGTCCGGAAGGCCCTTGTTCGGAGTTGATGATGGAAGAGTCGCGCGCTAGGGCTGTTTGGAGCTGAAACCATCAGTTTGAAACATGTACTCACTGTTGATTGAATGAATCTTCGTTCAAGCTCTGGCACCGCGACTGCTGGTCCCAGCCGGTGTGGGCAGCCACGAAGTAACGCGACAGTCGCAAGCCGCCTGGGCTGATGTTCTTTGATTGCCATCCACCGAAACCAGGTGTGCGAATAGATTTTGACGAATTTCTGCAAGACCAAGGGACGACGACTCAGGAGTGATTGCGTTTCGGTTTGCCCTTTGATGCGTTCTCCGTGCTATCTTCAGTGCTTATCGGCTGGGAAGTGGGCTGGCGCCCAGGCGAGCACGGTGAGGGGTTCGATCTGAAGCACTCTTGCATGTCAAAGAGTGTTTTGGACATCGACAAGAACATAACCCGAGCGCTAGCTGCCACACCTTCTGTTCCTGGACGACCCAATCAATCATCCTCGCGCCCTCCGGAACCTGGTGCCTTTTACATCAGACGAACGTGGAAAAGAACTATGGAACTACGAGCATGATGATTGCCGCGAGCTGCCATTTGTTTGAAGCACCAAGCCCTGGGTACCCTCGAGATTCCCGGCGCCTGCACGAAACAGATGCGATTCTGCAAACGTCATTAAGACGGTCCGAATGGGTGCCCCTTTTTGTCACAAAGGGAGACGGTTCTGTTGTTCGGAGATGTCCCAGGGGCTCACAAGCGACCAACAGCGGCTGAATCCGGCGTTGGATGGTGTTTGTGCTGGTAGCTGAGGCACAAGATTCTATGAGTTTTTTCCCCACAAAACGCCACCTGACAAGGACCCCCGTTTGATACCTCTGTTGTGATCTCCCTCAAGGATGAACATGGTAAATACGGGAGAAATTGTCGCCTTGGAGCCAAGCACATAAAGTTTATTACCTGGGGACCTGGTATGTATTCGTCAGGGAAGTGAAAAGTACTATTGTATAAAAAAGACCGAGAATGGTGTACAGTGGTGCTGCACCGTCTAGCATCGCCCGAGCCTGTCGCCAGCTTTGCCGGCCTTTGCCAAAAGGGGGCACATTCCATCGAGAGGCAGCCGTGTCTGCCCTTCTTCCATCCAGCCACGGCAATAACTAATTCTTGAGGACATGAGCTGGCTTTGGCGAGCTTGCGGGTTTGTACTATGTTGAAGGGACAGTCCCACCGGTCCTTGGACCCACAACATCGGCTCAAGCCTCGCGGGAAATCACAATGTAGGTAACATCGTTTTGTAACTGCTAATCGTAGAGCTAGTGGTGGGATTTATGTGGGAGGCTGGTTAAGCCCATCTTGCCGTTTTCGCTAACTCGCACGCGGGGATGAAGACGCCGCGCCGCTACTCTGCAATCTGCACATTCATGCTTGTAATCGGCTGGCGAAGGCTTCCCGGGACCCCAAAAATTCTCAGTGGTTGCGGCACCGAATGAGTGGCCGGGACCCACAACGGCATCCTTCGCCGTGTATTCGTTGCACTTGTACATATCACCTACCACAACAACCAAAATGAATTCTATTACGGATTACCGAGGAATAGGTAATAGATGGTTAGATTCAGAACGAGTGTTCACCGCAAGGTCCACCGCTGTTACCCATTCACCAACTAGGCTGCGATGGTGGCATGGCGAGTGGAAGGTTGGGACTTGTGGGTTTGGGCTACTCAGGTCCCTCCATAGCTACCTAACCCAGCCATTCTGTTGCCGAACGATTTCCTCAGGGCTCCTGATCTGGCCTTGCCGACTCTTGCTTGCGATTTTTTTTTTTTGGTGTGTGGAGAGTGGGTTACAAAGATTTCTTTTTGTCGCCTCCCACCCACGTTATTTTCTGCACGTTGCTGCAGGCTGTTCTCAGTTCTCCAATCAGCCGTTGATGGAGGTTTGCAGCCGCTCGACTCGTCGGCCAACCTGTGGATGGTGCGCGAGGGACCAATTACAGCTGCCAAGCCTTGGGCGCCATCGTTCCAGTGTGTGCTTGCGGTGCAAAGCTTGCTGCCAATGATCGTCCCAAGACCGGAAAGGGATGAGGGATCTTGTGACGACCCCGCTGCTTGTCGCCCATTGCAACTTCGTCAGCGACGACAACGGAGGAGAGTTTGTTCTAGAGACATGATGACAACAAAGTTCCAAAGCTGGTACCGATCTCCCGATAGACTACAATACCCGCTTTTACACATCACCGCACATTACAGAATATACCAAGTGCGTCACAAACCGAATCAGGGCAGTGGCTGTCACGTTATGACGGAGGAGTTTACGCAAGATTTTGGTTAGGCACAACGATTTAATACGACTCTAGTCGCTTTGCTCCTCCACCCTTGTGGTTATGCTTCGTTTGTTCGTGCACCAGGATTGAGCGAACAGCGGATCGACAAGAGACGCGTTTGCTGCAACTGCCGTCTCTAGTTTGTTACTTGGGTGCAAGTAGTGGCTTGCAAGGTTGACAGCTAACACGGGCGAACTGGACCTTCAAGGCAGCGCCTTGGGGTGGAAGCCAACTCTACCTGAAACGCAATCCGTCGACCAACCATGAGTGGGCCTGCTGAGCCTTGGGGCCGGCCTCCTGACAGCCCGCGAGTGCTAAATCACTGTAATTGGTTGGTAGATGGCTGGTCTGGTTCTTCGCCACGGTCTAAGCAAAAATGTAGCTTCCAAAGCTCTAAGTTGGTTCTTCTTCTGGACACGTTGGAGTCGCGGGCGGTGCAGGGTTGGACAACCTACATACAAGGTGGCCTTTAGAACTCGACATTCCAGGTCGTGGTGGTGAACACTGTTTCGCCCCCCACCAATTCCTGCGAACCATTCCGCAGCCAGCCATGCCCAGGGAGTTTTGCAGGGGTGCTGGACGGGCGGTCGGGGTAAGAAGCGGCCAGGGACCGGGGCCTGTCATGCGGCCGAGGAAGGTACCTCCGTACCCAGTACAAGGTGTGGTGTGCGCCGTTCGCTGTTCCTTCTCTTGGCGTGATACCCCCATCACCCACACCCTCCCTCCTCTTCATGTGCGCCTACTGCGAACCTGGCGTCCAGCTCGTTAAAATAACCCTTCCACCCTCCCGGGTATGTCTGGTGCCTATCTCCATTTTCCATCACACAACTCTATTCCCAGACCACGACTACGAGACTCCACTCTTGCGCCAAGTACACTCGTCCGATGCACCTTATCGATATTAGTCCTGGAGACCAAGACATTGTAGCAAGGCAACACCAGTTTCACCTTTCGCGACCGTCCTGGGATAGGGCAATGGCTCTCCCAGCACCAAGAAAGTCTGCACACGCCCCCAGCATGTCGACCTCGTCCTTCGACGGCGTCGTCTACCGCAACTTCTACGAGGCCGATGATGACGGCATCGTTCCCAGCGCAAAACGAGCCCGTCCCAATGACGAGCCGCCCGAGCTGCCGCGAAAGAGCGCCCTCCGTGCGTCACGACTCCTCGACAACATGGGGCTGAACCTCGGCGGCTCCATCACCACGACCGTTGACCCTAGTCAGGCGACACCCCTTGACGTATACCTCTCTTCCGAAGAGGACGCCTCGTCGGACGCCGACGACTTCTCAGACTATGGCTACGACTCGAGCGTCGAGGATCCCACGTCACCAACTCTCCAAGAAGCGCGAAATAGAAGTAGCCACGAGGACACGGCGCGGGTTGTGTCAGTCGTTTACTCAGGCAAGCCGTCGATTATTGACCTCAGCCTTCTCAGGCGTCACTCCGTCTCGCCCAGTTCTACCGAGACGCGGACGCGATCAAGCACGGTCTACTCAACTGTCCCGACACCTCACGATCGGCCAGGTACACCCACAAGCTCTGTATCATCTCCAGTGCAGTCGAAGAAGACCGGGTTGCTTTCGGACTTGCTCATCAAGAAGCAACCTCCTCCTTTCCTCAACATCGACCCCTACGCCAATGGCAGCACGTATTCAATAGAGATGCCTCAACAGCGGCAGGTGAAGGGAAGTGAGGACGACCAGACGAGGCCACCGAAGACTCCGACTCAGCTGCTGAAGGGTGTGACAAGGACTTTCAGCTTGGTTCGAAAGAGAAGCCGACCACTCCTTCACGCCCACCAGCCGCAAACAGTCCAAACAAACATCGCTTTCTCGGAAAGCGGGCCATCTCCGCTGTCGACAAGCGATCCGCGCGCCCTCTCAGCTGCTCCGTCGAAGGCAGAAGTGGAGGCTGACGAGCCAGTGGCTTCACCAAGGTCGCCTCAGACGCCGGTGACATACGGAGACATCATGCGGGCGGCCAAGAAGAACGCCATCATGATACCACCTTCGCCCATGGCATCCACACCTGTTTCACCCATGTCACTACAAAATGGCGTGAGCACAGGGCCAAAGAGGGGAATCCTCAGTGGTCTTGCGGCCAGGAGGAGAAGTATCAAGCTAACAGGAAAGGTGATTGGGTAATGGAAGTAAAAGAGCGGCATATATTATGGGAAAGGTGTTATTTTGGCTTTCTCTTGAAGGTATTGGTCTTTTTTGTTCGGCGTTTGGCTTGTCGATGCCTATAGGATCTAACGAAGCTCATGATACCAGAACCGCGACTCAGCAGCGTTCACAAAGGATGACAATTTTCTTTCTAGCAAATCAAACAATAACAATTCATTATTTCTCAATGTCTTGACTCGAGTCACTCTCTTTGGTTATATGACAGGGAAACGTGTGTTTGTGGTGCCTTTCCAGGACATGGACAGGGATTCACGAACAAGGAACGCCAGAATGTCCTCGACCCTGCTATGCGCGACGTCGGGATCAGTCTCTCGCGCGCGCACACAACGCGGGCGGGTGGGCGTTTCTCTGTTTTTTTTTTCTTTTCATTTTGTTCGGGACCTTTCCCTTCCGAGCTTTCCCAGTGCCGGGTCCATCTTGGCCCTAATAAGGAGTAGACTGGCTACCGGACCAATTGATTGTTGCTTTCCACTGATTCGTAAAGAGTCAGCGGGGTTTTGTGACGGTTTTCTTTCTTTTCTTCAAACCTTGCACCACCACTAGCCGATGGTGTAGATTCTGTTTCAACAAGAACAAAAGACAACTCGCATATCTGGAAACATGACCCGAGACAGGGTTGCCTACCCCGTATTCCGGGACTTCGCACAGACAATTGGCAATACCCACTCCACTTCTTCAATTGCTCTTTCCAAATTTCCGCCCTGCAGATGGGGCAAGCTGAGCTGCAAGCCACCGTGATCCGTGCGTGATAAGGGCGGGACGGTGCTCGCTGCGAGTCAAACGTCAGTGTGATTTGCACCCTCACGACGGCAGCCATTGCTGGTGAGCAGCGGATCATATATTTTCGCAAAGCTAGCAATCCATTGAGCCGAAGAGATACCAGCTTGCTATGAGCAAATCTGGGACGTCTGTGCTTACACTGGATACGGTAGTTGCGAAATCCGCAGTGTGGAAATATGGCACAGCATTTGACGTTTAAGTGGTTGCATGACACACCGACGCAATTGTTTTGGTGGACAGGCCAATGCCACCACTCACCTTGTGCACTGCTACACATGTTATAGTTATGCCGCCATCCATATGGCGAGGTCTGTTGGGGAATGCCCCCTGACTGCATCCAACACGTCGACAGTTTCTACAAACGCAGTCCCCGTCAACCTATCATCGTTAGATGCACAAACCATTTCCGTCTTGGTAAGAATCTGTCAATCTTTCCTCTACGCAGAATTGAGCAAAATCAGCAACCTACCATACCGGGCGGCTGCAAGAACGAGGCAAAGTCGACCCGCAAGTGGCTGGCCCGTCGGGTGCCTCACACTTGAAACATGGAAGCAGACTCCCTGCTAAGGCGACGACTCTGGGGTGCATGGCACAGTTCCATGACATTCTTACCCACCTTAATAGATACACGCCTCATCCGCCTCACCTCAGTCAGCATGACAAGCACAAACGTCTTCCCCGGGTTATGCACTTCTCGCCTGCGGACAGAAGAACGCCGCACCCACTCAACGACAAGGGAATCATGGTGGTCACATCCGGGCGCGGTCCTTGTGAGAGACAGACGCCATAACACCAGCGAACTGGGAAAGCGGGAGAAAAGGTCTCCCCTTTTTCGTCACTAGATAATCCCGGGCTCAATCACTCACGGAACACTATTTGCACCCAGCGCGTTGGCTCGCTTCCACCGGCCACTATCGCAATCCATGCCGCACCACTCGCCGAGACAAGACTCGTCCAGGTTGGTTGGTAGTACACCAACTCAGTATCTCTGCAGCTGTACCCCCCAAGTCCACAGCCACGTCGGTCTACCATTAGGTATACTAAGTGGTTGTTGGCGGGTGGCCTTGCCTCACTCCTACATAACGACTTCGTCTGCATCGAAGCGGCCAACAAGCCACAGTCATTCCGTCTCCGGAGGAAGCGAACAAAATAGCCCTGTGGGGCACAGGTCGACCGTACAACTTGACGTGGTCGTTTTCTTTCGCGCATGGCAGCTAGAGATTGAGACGTTGACCAACATTAACCTGACAGATCTGACACCCATTCAAACGAGCTGAGCTGCACTGCGGCCACCGCCGAACGGCCATGTGGGCCATCCATCATCGCTTCTTCCGCAGGGGTACTCAAGCAGTTCGTCTCGGTGTGTTGGATCTAGGTAAAGACCTGTGCCCGTCGACTCGGCCACTTGGCTGGCCGGGCCGGGCCGGGACCAGGCTCCACTCTGAGGATCCCTCAAACGCTTGGTCGGAATCTCAGGCCGACTGCGGTAGCCTTGCCCTACTGTCTGTCCCCCTTGGTAGGCCGATGGTGTGATCAAGCCTCCACAATCAGCAGACTACCACGATTTACACGGCAACACGGGTTACCTCTTGTAGCCATGTGGAAGGATACACTTCCCAGCTACCAGCCGCGTTCTAGCTGTTCGGGGGACGCCACCTGGGAAGATTCCCGATGATAGGCTCGAATACGTACGTACCCCTTCGGACAGATGCTGCGAAAGTTGCCTACCTAGCCCCATTGTTGCCTAGCGGACTGTGGCGGGTAGGCATCTAGTCTTCCTCTGCATTATCACTCGACAGAGAAAAACGAAGAGTTCATATCCAGAACGCAAAGATAATTAAATAACCCTACAGACCTGGGCTCACCTCCTTCGGCCTAGCCCAAGCCCTGACGGCAATATATAAAACATCGAATGGGTAACAAAAGGAAAAGGGCACCGCTTTTCCAGGAGTTGAGTCTAGGCACCTCTACCGGCAGACATGCACCCGTCCATTGGAACCAACTCCATCCCCTGGCCCGTTGGGGAACTATGTAATGCCGCCCAACATGCTGACCCACCAGAAAATGTAAAAAAAACAATGACAAGTCCCATCATACACACGTCTTGTTTCTGTATGCTGTCGTCCACCAAAAGACGCATCATCGTGCTGAAACAGACAAAGCCATTGACTTGTCCCTTGGCGTAATACCGCGCATCGTCGTCATGAAAAGCCCAAGTCGTTGCTTGCAATGTTTCCCGCGTTTGAACTCCCGTAAGATGAACACATCGCTGCCCTTGATACAGTGCCTCGAGACCTAGCCAGCCACTCAACTCCGTAAATCTGCTGCTAGCCTCGATATTAAAGTGCCGTGTTATTGGGCTCGTCTTTCCTTGGTCGCTGCTTCGGAAGTTGTGGTGCTGGCGCTGACATCGCAAGCAGTCTTCGGCGAAGGACCGTAGATGCCAATACCTCGTCCGTGCGACAGCCATCTAAACCCCAGTCGCGACCAATTTCTGCGTCCATAACCACCAATTTACGCCTTTCGGGATCGGGTTGAGTTGCCGTTGGTCTTAACGCCTGTTGACTTGGCATCGTCAGAGGTGTGCGAGTGGCCGGCATTCAGGATGGTCTGAGCATCCGGGAACGGGGCCTGGCTCATCCTCCGCACAGCTTTGCGGCCGCTGGGGCGCTTGCCGTCCTTCTTGTACGTGGCGAAGTAGAACGAGATGAAGAGGAACAGGTACGAGCTGAGGATTCCAATTCCGGAGAAGGCGGCAAACTCTTCGCCTGCACACTTGCCCATGCTGGGAAGGTTGTGGAAGTAGGTCGAGACGAAGTACGTCCACGAGGCGAAGTAGACGAAGCCTGCAACATCAGTGTTAGGCTGTGACGACCGTATGGGACAAGGCAGGGCACATACCGAGATCAATGACGAACTGGGTGATCTGGAGGCGGGTGATCCACTCCTTCCACCAGATGCGAACGCCACGCGCACTTTGGAAGTAGTACCAGTACATGACGACATGGACGGTCAGGTTGAGCGTGATCGGGACCCACGAAACAGCCGTCGAGCCAATGAGCTGGGTGTAGCAGAGGAGGGCAGTGGCGCCGTGGTGGTAGCAGTGAAGGAAGGCTGCGAGAAAATACAAGGTCAGTCAGTGGCTCCTGGGATGGGCATGTTCGAGGCGCGGAAACGTACTGAGAGGCTTCTTCTTCAAGAACAAGAAGCAGGTATCCAAGAGCTCGAGGTATTTGGTCAGGTAGTTCAACTGGAGGGTGTGTCAGCATGGAGGAGGGGCACTGGCAAGTCGCGAAGGGAACCAACGTAGTACAAGACAACCAGCGGCTGGGTCCAGCCGCCTTCGCGGTCGCAGATGGCAAAGAAGATGCCCTTGCGGACCACGGTCCCCAGAAGCTGCTCAATGAAGAGAGCCAGGAGGATACCGCTAATGGCGGTGAGGTAGAAGTTGTGGACCAAGAAGAGCGTCCTCAGCTTGAATGGCTCGCGGTTGCGCATGAGCTCGCGACCCCCGAAAATAACGGCATAGTAGATGACGATGAAAATGCTGGTCTCCTTGATCGTCGACATAGGTGTACCACCTGCCTGGAAGCGAAAGTCCTCGGCGGGATAGCCAACGACGGCCTCGAAAGCCTTGCTGAAGATGGGCCATAGGTGTACGCCGAAGGGGCGGTCTAGGGTTGGGACCGGGAAGTGGTCGAACAACGCGACGGGGGAAGCCGTCGCCATTTCGCGCGCGCGGGTGGGCCGGTTGAATAGGTCTCGTATCTGTTGAGCGAAGAGTAAGTCGGTGCGATGCGAGAGTGCAGAGGCAGAGGGCGGGTGGAAGGTGGAAGGTGCACACGCACATGTATTGTCTCGCCGAGGCTTGTCGCGAAGAGGGTTTGCAGACGTCGCCGTAAACACTCTCAGCTTGGCCCCAAGACGCGATTAGCGGGTAGTTGGCCTGGGATCAGCCGGAGATGTGAAGGAGTGACTGGAGGAAGACGAAGAAGAAGAAGAAGAAGAGGAAAAGAGTAGAGAGAGTAGCCGCACGACAAGAGGCCCAAGAAAGCGAGGGATGCCGGACGGATCGAGGCAGACGCGAGAACGATGGCAATGGCAACGGGCAACGGTGGTTCCAGGAACTGAGGCCAGACACCCAAAAAGATTTCGCGGTCTGTCAAAAGGGGAACATGGGGAAACCGCCAACAAAAAGACCCGCTCCAGCATTTGGCCTTGGCAGACGCTCATTTCAGGTTCCCTTCCTTGGGGCCTTCCAGTTCCTGCATGTGATGAGATGCAATTTTTGCCAGCCAATCAGCAGCCCAATTGCGGCCTTCCAGATCTTGTCACCTGTCAAACGGCCTCCGTCAACATGCCGAGCTTGTGGCATCGCGATCCAGTCGTCCCCAGGGCCATTGCCATTACCAGCGAGCCAGCATCGCGCCAGATCTCCACACCGAGCGCCCGAGTCTCATCGGCCGCGGCGAGATAACTAAGGGGCCCGAGTCTCCGAGTGTCCCCTATTGCGGGCCAGATTCCTCTCTTTGCCTGGGGGTGGTCGATGTGCTTTGCACGGAATGTCGTTCGAGCCCATCGCAACGCACGGAGCTGACTGACGATCCTCCACGTGTAACCTGCTCCGTCAACGACGGCGTTATCTGTTTGGACGATGGTCAACCGGACCTCCGTTGATGCCGGGCGACGAGACCCCAGGCCAGCGTCCTCGCTTGGGGGAGGGCAGCCGGCGAAGCCGGGCCCGCCGGCTCGCCGGGAAAAGGTGGGCTCTTGGCCAAGGGATGACGTCCACTCGCATCAACAACAACAAGACAACAAGCCCGAACTAATCGATCCCATCACCAAAACCTGAGCCATGGCGCATACTGTGTGCGTTGGTATGAGTAAGCTTCTAAGAGCGAGGGGAGAGCTGCCTTGTAAGCATTATCGGCAGGCGGAGACCAAAATGAAAGGAAAAGGCCGGCAAGAGCAGCCTCTGCGGGAGGAGAACCTCGTCAAGGCTCGAGGAGAGAGACCCAAAATCCATCTGGTAACCATGGATGATGGAAATCAAGACCCCCGGATGAGAGGCAGCAAGCCACCCGCGAGCCACGCCGTTCTTCTAGAAATAGGGCACCGCCACATCGCTTTGGTGGGGTGTCCTTGCAATCCCTGAGCTGCGATTGGGCAGAGGCCGCCCGCAGAGCTCCTCGAGCTCAGCTAAACCCAACCAAGCGGAAAAAACAGCAACGGCGAGCCGAACGATCATTCGATGCCAATATCCGCCAGCAACGCCCGACCTCCTTGACGCCCCCGACGCCAACCTCAGCATCCGATCAATTGACGCTGAACCGCCAGCTCCTCCCTGGGGAACACCGCCGCCAAGCCAATTGACAGAGCTCCGGTCGTTCCGCCGCCCGTCCCACTCTCACGCCTCGGCCCCGGCCCTTATTTCTCTCAAAAAACCAACCCAAAATGTCGGCCTCTCTCCTCCGTGTCGCCGCTCGCGGCCCCGCCACTACCCTCTTCCGCGCCAACTTCCTCGCCGCCGCCCGGCCGCAGCCTCTCGCCGCCCGCGCCGGGCTCGTTGTCCCCAGCCTGCTGGCTGCCCCCAGC
>Ga0247763_1001426_pt1 | contig 13644 bp, 21 predicted proteins | sample UWRJL141409B4_FD_179926 | JGI IMG/M metagenome (GOLD analysis project Ga0247763, IMG submission 179926) | Plant litter microbial communities from Arlington Agricultural Research Station in Wisconsin, United States - UWRJ-L141-409B-4 | ecosystem: Environmental > Terrestrial > Plant litter >...
CTCCCTAACACAAGAGCATGACATTGCGGAGGCGGTCAAGCCCCCACGATTGGTGCAAGTTGCGAACAAGGATCCCGTCGCGCCCACCGCGACATCACTAAAATCTGGACTAACGCGGAGAGATGTGCCTGGATAGACTGAGATCGGGACTTGAAGCGGACGGCGCCGCGCCGTCTCTTTCGCTATGCTCGGCCTCGCCACGGGGAGGTCGACTTGGCAGATAGCCGTACTTCGGGAAGCTTGCTGCGTTTGCGCACCCACTCTCCGTCCTCCCGCCAGCGCGCCTTCGACGGTCTCTGGCACACTGGCGAGAGATTGGCCTCCTCGAAATCCCGCATCGTTCCCCCCGCACCCAGAGCGCTGGCGAAAGGGGGATGCGCTCCAAGTACCAGCGGGAACAAGGTAAGGCTGTCGGGGAAAAGTCGAGAACGAGAAAAGCCGGTGCTGTTGGACGGTGACGTGGAGCAACTGCTCTTCGATGTAGTCTAAACGCTGGAGTTGGGGCAGCGACGCCATTAGGCCGCTGCCCGCGGTGATAGATGTAGAGTTCTACGGACAGGCTAGACAGCGGAAGAGGATTGTTGTGGTGGGGTTTCCAGTAGTGTACCGAGATGACCCATCGTTCTCGCACCCCTCGATGAACGCTCGCGCTATGAAGAGATGGTGGTGGTCAGTCCATGAAGCTGAGAAGAGGTGGACGCTCCAACCATCATGACAAATCCCGAGCATCGCCTTATCGTCAGCGTATCCGCAATACCCACACCTCTAACCGCTCTAGCGACGCCGCGTAGAGCACGCGCGCCTCTCTGCACCTCCCACCGCGCCTTGCACGATCTCCACTGGCGCATCATGCCTCCAACCCGTTTGTTCGCACTTGCGCGACTGCTCTGGCACCTGCTGGCCACGGCTCCTGTGGCGGCAGCGTAACTGGTGGCGAAAAAACCAACTTATGTCCTGAGCCGGGCGAAGGTCACCGCTCGAGTCGGTTGTGACGCACCGGGGTTTCGCTCAGCCCGGCCACGGCACCGGTCGTTGGGGGATGGCTGCTCTTACATAGTTCGGATTGTTCGGAGGCAGACTGTCGAAGTCGGACTGAACGATGGCGGTCTCAGTTGTGCCACACGTGTAGCCGCGCTCTTGCTTTCGCTCCTGCTATTGTCAGAGGAGAAGATTGCACAATAGGCCCACCATTGCGTACAGCACCAAGTTGGGTGACATTCCGGAGCGGTGTTTGGATTGCGGTGACGCGCAGCGCGGGGTTACCAGAAGACTGGCGCCTCTCTTATCTCTTATCATTGCCGCGCCGGGAAAAAACTTCTGAACTCGCAGGTTGCTCTCCATCACCACGACCATTGTGACCGAGTCCATCGCGCATCGCTTGCGCGACGTGACAAAACTCGGACCCTGACCTTCAACCAACCACCATGATCCTCTTCCCGCTACCCGCCGATTGCCCATTTTCGTGCGACCACCTCCGCCACGACCTGCTCGGCAAGATTACCGACAGTCGACTGCATCCGATGGCTAGTACACGCTAGCTCCCCGATCCTCAAGAAAAGTGCAAACAATCCGATTTAACAGCCATCACTTGATTCATACGCTACGATGGAACTCTACCCCTCTTCGCCCCAGCTTCAACCACCCTGATTCTAACGATAGCTACTCCAAGTTACCCTCCGGAGACTAATCGGGCGATGAAGGAGCAGGCGCCTTCGTTCTCATCATTTCGGCCAAGTTTTGGTCCAAGAACCACGATGACGTCCTTGCCGTGTGGCGCGTCGGTGCTGGGGAGCCGCAAAGCTCACTCGAAGTGCGTGGGTACGCAGCCTCGAGAAGGCGTGTCGAGGATGGCCGAGCTTTGTGGACTGGTTCGCCTGTAGCAGGTGCCGTCGGTGAAGGAGGGGATGCGAACAAAAGGCCCGGAAGGGGGTCCGATCCGAGCCCGGGGGAGGGATCATGGAGTCTTACCACCTTGGTTACTCCGACTGTGCCCAAGTGACCAGCAGCCTCCATATTGAACGCGGTTAAGAGGGGTTGTCGAGCCCCTCTATCGCATCCGCCATCCGATCCGTTGCTCTCGACTCAATCCATGGAACCACTCCATCGTCTTATAGAAGAGTTGGGGCAAATTCATCGTGGAAGCGGGGCTGTCGAGAGAAGGTCGAGAGCGGAGAGGAACGAGAGGAGCGGTGTCGAGCATTACTGGGGGGTATAGAAGGGGTGCGCGCAAGTGGCCAGCTTGAGCAACGAGACCATCTAGAAGCCGCAGCTGTCAGGTTGTGCTTCCAACCCTACAGCTTGACCGCGTCGAGCACCAACAGTCGTCCTCATTCGTTTCCTGGCTAGTGGCTTTCCTTCCCCAGCATTGTCAAAGTTTCGAGAAGGGCCGAGCTTCTGACCGTATTGAAAGCGTACTGCGGTTCGCTCGATGGTGCCGTTGAGGCGCGGGCGTCGGGTCGCTGCGAGTTGTGGTCCACGGGACGTGGGCCGAAAAGAAGGACCTGTACCAATAGCCAAGTTAGTCAAACGTGTTGAAGCTGCTAGAGCCTAACCCCGACAGAGCCGGTGACCTGGAGCGTAGTGACCCTGATCTGGCCCGAACACTCCATCAGCCTACAGAACTCGACCGGCTCCGGAGTGCAGGGAGACGATAATCCTGATGATACTGCTCAGCCTCACGGCATCCTCCATGCATCCTGACACCGCGCGACGCTTCGGAGCGTCCCCTCCATAGGGGCTGATTGATCTTACATCGAAGCTGGTGGGCAGGCACCGCCCAGCTTTCTGGTCCTTGGCGTATGGCGCGTCGGTGCTGGGGGCAGTCGCAAGCGCGGGGCGCCTGAAGCTCACTGAGAAGGCGGTTGGAAGGCAGGCCTCTGGGGGTTGGCTGGCTTACCCGCCTCGACCACCGCTGCGTCGACTACCGGGGTTCCCGTTTTGCCCACTCTGATTGACTGTTGAATTAGGTGGTTAGTTATTTGCTGTGAAAAAGAGGGCGGAAACGGTGAGCTTGCGTGTCGCGCAAGCGATGCGTCATGGAGGAAGCTCTCGAACAAGGGGCTTGACCAGAAGTTCTGGCAGGGCGGTAAGATATGGCAGAACCTGTTTCAAGGTTGGCGTTGTCCGTGCGGAGCCTCCCGTTCCCAAGACCAGCAGCATCCACCCACTGAACCCACCTTGGTCCTGCACTGCGCGTTCAAATCCACTGGTCTAAACTCCAGACAGAGCCAAAATCCGGCCCATGTTGCCCAAACTTTCGGGCTAGACAACTTCGAAGCAATGCTCGATCTTCTCATCTCACCACATTGGCGGTGAGCAAGAGGTCCGGTGAGGGACCCCGAGCGACAGCTGCCTCCCGACGACGGAAACCCCTCCAGCCGTTCCAGAGCCGCTCTGGTTCGCAGCGGGACCTACTATAGTTGTTTTCTTCGATGCTGATCGATTCTATTACTCCCAGGTCTTCTCCTCGTCCGTCCCCGCCGATTCGTTCATCATCCTCCAACCGATCCGGCCCGGCTAAACCCGCCTGCGATGCCTTAACTCGAGACGGATGCCTTTTTCAGCCGACGGCAAGCCCATGCTGGAGCCCCGCGATGAGACGGAGGACGACCTCTTCCCGACGGCGGCGACAGCAACGACGACGACATCAACCCAATCGCCGCTGTCTCTGTACAGATCCAGCCAGTGCGCCGCGAGGGCGATGATGGCAATGTTATAGAGGCATAATTTATTACTGCACATCCCCGGCGCAGCTATTGTTTGCGACACGGGAGGGGGCCGATATCGCTCCAGTCCCAGCCCGCATCTATGACCGACGCAACTAGCGCCGCCCGCGACGGTATAGCAGCAGTCCCAGAGACGAGTGCCCATCAGCCCGACCGATCGGTTGTAGTCCCAGCCCGACCAACGGAATCCCGACCCGCTTCGACAGCCAGAGCGACGGCGACCTTTCCAAGAATCCGCCCTCCACTAAGATCGTCGTCGTCGATATCGTAAAGATCCATTCCCTTCTCTTCCCAATTACGGGCTAACCAACAACACCGTCTCTTGATCTTGAAGGCATCGCAATGCGAGCGCTCGCAACGCCGGGTCATCCCGGCATACCGCGACTCGATGAACAGACACTCTTGCGTGACGGGTCGGCTGACCTGACACAGGACGAAGACTCAAAGTCACCACCAGCCGAGTGGACCAGTGACCGCGGGCCTGAGCAGGTGTAGTAGGCTCAGCAGGACACACAGGTCTTCTGTAAAAGCAGAATGGTTGGCCGGCTGCCCGCACCACCCTGCTATAAGAACTTCGCACCCTTCGCGACAATTTGGCGGTGGAGAGGGGCCCAAATGTTTAGAAAGCCTGTTTTAATAATACATAGACCACTACTCGAGACTTTCAAGATGTTGGAGCGCATCCCCCTTTTCCCCTCCTGCAAGTGTCACGTCCTATGCTGCTTCCAGCCATCCCTCTCTCCTGAAAAAGGCGCGGGATCTCTGATACGCAATTGACAGGTGCGATATTCCCGTGGCTATGAAGAAGGCGCTATCGTCGTCTGGTAGGTCGAACTCGGCCATCTCCAAATCAAGCACCATGAGCCTACTACCAACAAGACGAAAGTTCCCGCACTTGAAGTCTGATTGGTGCACACCAAAGTCGTGGAGGGCGTGACAACTCTCCTGCAAAAGTCGCGAGAGCTCCTCCAAGTCCAGGATCGCACCTGCTGGCTCGGCTAAAGATACGCCGCCCACATCCTGCAAAACAAGCGCCCTCCGTCCATTGCAGCAGACTTGCCCGTAGCAAATCGGAACTACCAGGCCTTGGATATCCTTGAGACGCTCATATGCTTCCATTTCCGTGTCAAAGAGCTCCTTCGCAATCACCACCTCCTTATCCATTTTCTCCCGTTTGATGATGAGATTTTGTGGGAGAAACCATTCAGGAAATGCTGATTTAATCCCAGGTAGGAGGGTGGCCAGCCAGGAGATCAAGGACGCGGTGAGGGTGGGATTGAGACGCAACCTGATAACATCCGGGTGATTGGAATCGACCAGCTCACCAAGAGCTGAGATATGGCGGGTCCGAAAGCGAAAACACTGGGTCATCGGAAAACCAACGTTAATCTTACACTCGTAATAAAGGCCTGATTCTCATTACCATATGTTCTGCAGGAGGACAAGTATCGTGGGAAGGTAATTGCGTGGCTGGTAATCGGTAACGTTCTGGTTCGCCTGGAAGGGATTTTGGTAGGATAATATCGTAACACCTATTTGAAGGCTTCGAGGATAGAGCTTCGTCGAGGTAGTCATCTGACTCTGAATCGGTATCCATACTTATGTCGAGGCTTGATGGAGGCAGGATGGTGGTTAGACAGTCGCATTGACACGTTGCTGAGCAAAGCCGTGCACGCTTTCACGTGATTTCCGCCACAACATTCACGTGATTTCCGCGACGACACCCAACTGAAGCCCAAAGCCAAGTATGTTAATACTGTACCATCAACGTCGGCCGCCAGATCGAAATAGTTATTACGGGTGGGAAACTCTATACTGAAGAAGGGCTTGTTCTTGATTCTATTCAAGTTTGCCCCGAACAAGTCCACATTTGCCCCTCCTCGTTCCGCTTGACCAGGACAGGCCAGACCCCTATTCTCAGCTTCAGCAAGCACGTACCTGCGACCATGACTTCAGTTGGTGTCTTGATCTCTCAACAACCAATAAATGTCATCAACAACCCCGAAATGGTATCATACACCGACAAGACCTGGGCTCGAGAGTATCACTCAATTCAAAATCTCAAGATCCACACTGTTGAGGGCCAGGATGGGGTGGTTTACGCCAATTTCGACGGGCCGCTTCTTTCACTGCTCGCAGATGAGCCCAAACGTATGGGTGAGATTGCGCAAATGCCGAACACGAGGTTCTGGCGACTGGAAACCGAGGCCGACATTGAACATTGGTGGCACACTGAGGTGTCAGATGTGGTCCTCGCCGCCTGGGCAAATTACCCACTCATCGTCCAGACATGCCACACTAAGCCGCTAACCGGAACAAATATCCCCGAGAATATCGACTGTACCTATTCCATGTACGTCGGCAACTCTAGGGTACCCGTTGCACTTGGTGAGATGAAACGGAATCTCATTAACCGCCGGGAATGGCAGGCCGGTAGCCTAGGCGACGCACAGAGGAAGCTGGCGCGGGAGCTTCGTGGGTGAGTTTGCGAGAGAACCCCTCCGGCCTAAGACATTGTAATAATCTAAAGTATACTAATACCTTGTGTAGGTATGCGGATAAGTATGAATGTCCACAGATCTTTTGCTGGGACGGCCAAACGCTCCTTATGCTACAATTTCGCGCCCGGAAGGCCAGCCAACTGCGTGAGGTGGACTGTCCGGTGGATTGCTGGGTTATTCCAGCTACAGAAAGTGCTTGCACTCTTCGCTACGCACTTTACCGGCTCATGGTTCAGGGATTCAGAAGATGCCAGGCAAGGGCATCTGAGGGACTGGTAGTGGCAGGACTTGCTGAGCATGGCCGGGAATTTTTTACTGGGAAGCCTATTTGGAAGGTCGACGACAAGTCCCAACTAAACCACCCAGGGGGTTATATCCGTGCGATAGATGAGAGCAACGGAGCGCTTAAGTGGGTACATGAAGAAGATCCTGAAGTCACTTGGGAGACGGGCGCATTTTGGTAGATTGTAGCAGCTGTTGTTACCACTGGCTCCGAAGACACAAGTTCGTCCGCTTTCATCCTTCAGCTACAATAACTATTTAATACATATTTCTCAAGCAGACAGCCGCTATGGCCCTCTATGATGATACCACGACAGCAGGTGTAGTGCGACGGCGCGGATCAAGAGGACTTCGAAGCCGGCTCTGGCAGGCACCGCATGGCCATCATATCACATAGAGTGGCTCTTGGCCCAAAATTTACCCGCGCCAGCGCCGTCTCCTGGATGATCCACACACGACGGCCTCTCGGCTCCATCTCTAGAGCTGCCATCGGCTTCAAGTTCTCTCGGTCCGTGCCGCAGCGCGATTTTATGTGGCCGGTTTCCTGGCTTCGATACCGTTCGGTAAAAATCACCGACTCAACACTTTGACAATACGGCAGACCGGTGATCTAGTCAAGGAAAGCAAGCCTCCAAAACGGATGACAAGCGTCGCGATGAAGGAAGAAGCTCCAAGCTGAGGGAAGAGCGTAGAGCGGCCAAGACGTGCAGCGATGAATGGATTTGTACACCACGACTGGACGAATCTAGTACGTTTGACGCGACGGCTTCGCCATAGCGAGACCCGACGGCGTCAGGAGGTTGTTGACTCCAAGTGCTCCGTCTTCAACGCCCTGAAGACCTGCCGACCGTCGCGTCACACGATGAGCAAGCGGAACAAGCATGCGGTGTCGATCACCGAGGCGGTACCTCGAACGAGGGATCTGTGTCGATGGGCCCGGGCACGGTAGGGGATCGAGGCGGAGGGTGGCGCGGGGTGACTGTTGAATCAGGTGGTCAGTCGTAGTGAAGAGAAGAGTGTGAAGGGGGTTTGTACTCATCAAGCATGAGCTGGGAGTGCCGAGCCCGACCTCTGCCGCATCCGTGCTTGCCCCGCCATAACGAAAGGTCTGTTTGGATTGTGGTGACGCGCAGTGCGGGGTTACCAGAAAGACATCTATGCGCTTCTGATTCGATCCGACGGGCTGATGAAGGTAAGGCAGGCTCGAGGCTGTCGAGGCACGACGAGGTGGTTGAAGTCGGGGCGAGCTACCTGGAGAAGTTTTTCCCGGCGCGGCAAGAGAAGCGCCAGTCTTGGCCACCCCGCACTGGCGCATCACATAATCCAACCCTGACGCCTGTCAATCGGGCAAGCGGAGGTTCAAAAGACGCAGGCTCGGGACGGCGCAGTGGGATGGAACTCTTTGGGACCACAAACTTGGCACAAAGGACGAGAACGGGGCCTCAAAGAGGGGTGCAGTCGAAAGGGGAGGTTGGCGAGAGGTCCGGCAGGGCGGTAAGATGTGACAGAACCTATCCATCGAAGATAATCTGAGAGGGCGCCTGTTTCCGTCGATTCCACAGAGCCGCGGCACAACCGTGGCCTGGTTCTCATCACTGTCAGCCAAGTTTTGGTCCACCGCTGGCGGTTGTAAGACGAGCCTGCGCCAGCAGCCAGGGAACCGAAGTGACTGGGGGAACACAGAAGCAGAGCACAACATCAAGCTCCTCTCCTCTCGTCATTCCCGCTATTCTTCCGAGATGCGGACTGGGCCAATGGAGGAGTGGGAAAAGGTTCCTGGTGGATATCAGTTCATGGGAAGGAAGAATGTTTACTTCACCCTCCGCATCGCAGTCGGCACAGCAAGCATCGAGGTCAAAAGCATCGGCGGGCCGGTGCGGGTCACGTAAAGGGTGGTGTCGGACAGGTGGCGGGCGACGGTGGCAGTAACAGTGTCCGAACCGGGACCATGGGGGTGGCGTCGGGGCGGCGTCGTAGTTGCGGTGGGAAGCGCTGCAGTGCCGTATCTACTTCTAGGTCTGCCACCCTTATCAATTTTACTCTCGCCAAGTTCACGATTGTCGCGGCCGGCGCGGGAGCGAGGCAAGGCTGTCGAGGGAAGGTCGAGAATGGGAGGAGTGGCGTTGGGTGTGCAAAGGCAGCAAGCTTCTCCCGGGGCGGCCATCTGCCAAGTCGGCCGATCAGCCTCTCCAAGACGAGAGGCATCATCGTTATGCCACTGCCAGTAGCAGGTCGCCCCGCGGTAACAGATGTAGAGTTCCACGGACAGGCTAGACAGCGGACAAGGATCGGTGTGGTGGAGTTTCCGGCGGTGGTTCGAGGCCGTTGATGGAGGCTGTCGAAGGCAGCGCGGGGACTGGCGGATTGAAGGCCGGCGTAGATGCCCAACGAGCTCGCCCCGGCGAGGCTGACGAACCAAGGGGCGGGGTAGGGGATTGTCGGTGTCGAGGATTCGGCGGACGGAGAGGGCAAGGGAGGATGGAGCGAAGCTCTCAACAGGCGACTGGGGGAGGGGCTTGTCGGTGGGTTTGCCGAGCAGGTCGTAGCGGAGGTGCGCAAGTTCAACGAGCTCCGGTGAGTGCGACCCGATATGTGGTTGCTAGTCTCCGACTGTGAAGTGTGGCCGCGAGTCGGATGCGCCCGCGCCCCCTCAGATCATGTCGATCAGCAGCTGGCGCGGCGCGTGGTCACCTGACTTCGCGCGCCAGACCGCCAAGTAGCTGAGCGGGCGACTTCGTCAGCAGCCATTGCACATTACGCGGTTCATACTGCGCTCGATGACGCGAGTCGGTGGAAGTGACGCGCCAATGCGGGGTAACCACAAGACTGACGCCTTCTTCTCTCTTATCATTTGCTGCGTAACGTCTCTCGGCTAGCAGGTTCCTCGCCATCACCCCTCCACCATCGTGTTCACCAAATCCCTCCCTCGCGAAGATCAAAGCTCGACCACACACTTTCAACCACAGGCGCGGACTCCCAGAGGCTCTCTCCTGCTACCCGCCGATTATCCCCTTCGAGACGGACCGAGACGACCCCTCACGCGAGCTTGTCTAACTTGTGCGCGATCACCTCTGCCACGACCTGCTCCACAAGACCACCGGCAAATGATGCATGAGAGCTTCGCCGTCATCGCCTTGCACCGCTACCTCGATGCTTAGTGTGGCGATGCTTGACGAGATGTTTGTCATGATGGTTGGAATACAAACCCCCTTCCTCCCTCTCTTCACTACAATGACTGACCACCCGATCCAACAGCCAATGGTTTGATTCTTGCTTCGATCGAGTTCCGGCCAACCTCAACTGCCCTCCCTTGCCCACGCTGCCCTCCGTCCACAAAATCCTCGACACCGACAATCCCTACTGTACCCGAATCGAGCGAGAGCCCCGGCGCGTCGGCTTTAACACACGCGAGCAGTGTTACCGCGGGGCGGCCTCGTCACGCACGGCCAACGAGAACAAGCACAGAGGGAGAAGTCTTGAAGTGTGTCGAGTCGCGACAGGGGGCTGGCGCACATGTTCAGCACGCACACAAGCAACGATGAGCGCTTTCTGCTATGTCCTACGCAAAGATAGCCCATGATCGTAACCTCTGCTCACCACGGACCGCTACCTGGTACAAGATCACAAAACTGCGGCACTCAGGACGGCGAGCGGGGACTCGGACCGCATCTCCCCCAAGGAGACAGACAGTGGTCGGAAGTAGCTGTCCTTCCTAACCTCGTGGACCTCGATCTGGCGCTGCCCAGCTTTCGCAAAGCTCACTCGAAGTATGTAGGGACGCAGGGTGTCGAGGGCAGCGCGGGGCGAGCGGACTCAAAGGCGGCGAGGAGGTCTCCGCGCCGCCCTACACCGGCCCTATTACTTCCCAATCCGACCCTCTGTATCGCTCGCCAGATTCCTCTCCTTTGACCGCGACCATACATAGGGACAAAGACTTGGAGACCCTCGACGCTGACGGCGGCCTCCTCATCCCACTACTGCCTCCTACCAAGCCGCCGCGACTATGACGCCGCCCCAGTGCCACCCCCATGGTCTACGCCGCCTGCCTCCCACCCGGTCCCGGCTCGGACGCCGTCGCCGCCACCTGTCCGACACCACCTGTACATAGCCCACACCAGCCTCTGCGTCGGGCCTGCCCCCCGACGCTTTTGACCTCGACGATGTCGCCCGTCTTCCGCCGATGTACGCGACCGCAGCCCGTCCCGTCAGGCTTGCGCAGTGTCGACGAAGCGGCCGGCAGCCGTGGACCAAAACTTGGCCAAAGTGATGAGAACCGGGCCAGAAAACGGGGCAGTATGTAGAATTCCATGGCTGCCTGGGTGACGCTCAACGCTGTTGGCTGGGGCGGTGGCCGAGACGGACCTGGGTCCACTCGTGACCATAGCGGCGAGATGCGTAAGGTTGGGGAGTGGTATCGCCTGCCCGCCTTTGGACGCCTGTAGCTGCCCCTCCGCGAGCAAACATGCTTACAGCTCGAGCTAGTTCGCCGGTCGTAAGTGCTGTTAATGGAAGGGGCGGTGGTCCGTTCAGATAAAGGGTAGCGCGGGGCAAGGGGCGGGAAACGGGGGCAGCCGCAAGCGCGGAGCGCTGAAGCTCAGCGTCGCGCAATTTTTGTCTTGCCGCAAGGGCGTAGGCTCGGGAGGGCAATTCCAAGATTTCGGGACAAAACTTGGCACAAGGGACGAGAACCGGGCCTCCAAAGAGCTTCGTTCGGCGGTGGGCTTACGGGCGGATTCATCCATCTCTTCGGAACTAAAATTTGGCATACAGGGGACGAGAAGCTGCCCCGCCACACAAGCTCCTGGTGCGGGGTGTTTTCTGTGCCATCTTGGCACATGCCCCGCGCAGGGTTCTGATGTTTACGTTGCCCCTGAATTGGTTTGACTTTTGTGAGCACCCAAGATATTAGCTCTGCAGCCTTTTGAGTATTCTCAAGTCTTCTCCTACTCCTTTGGAATCTACAATCTACTCAAGTGGAGTTTGGTTGAACAACACCTGGATTCGGTCGTGGGGTACAAATCCCACCGATGACGTCACTGCCTTGAAGCGTGTGGGGTGCGCAGCCAGCATCGCTTCCTTCCGCCGATAGCTGAGGTTGGTTTGCCCCACCCTCCGTCCACCAAATCCTCTTGCTGGTCGGTGGCTGTGGCGGTTCGGTCTACCCTGCCAGTATGCTCGCCTTTGTCATAGCCGACAGCCGCATGGGCCTGTCGGTAACAAGTTTCATCACCAGTCTAACCGTTACGTTATACAGTCAAATTTCGCCCATCGCTTCCGGCTCGCCTCTTCGACCGCCTCGAATCGCACCGTGATCTAATCGCTTCGATGTGTCCAGAGACAAACACTAGTAGCAACGACTCGCCAATAAGGGGTGGCCTTCCATTAGGAGCAGCAAGGGCACCAGCGGGTGCTACTCGCTCAGCGCCGCCACATATGGAGTTGACACGGACGGAGACGCGGAAGACTGCCGAGGAAGAGGGGCCGCTTCGGCGAAGATGCCCCCTTCCAAGTGAAGTGCAATGCGTATCGAGGTGTGCCGTCAGGTTGGCGGATGACGCACCCAACTAGCCAGGAACAAGGCGCCTGGGGCGCCATGCTTGGGCTTGCCTCGCCGCTGGGGATCGAATACGCCGACCCAACCACGTGGTCCAAGGCTCGAGGCAACTGCAGTGATGCTTCCCGCGCCGCCGGCACTATCCGCCGACTGGCTCCTCGGCTCCCGGGAGAAGCAGAGCCCGTCGCGGCAGGTGTATAGCCGACACGGCCCAGCAGCATCGGCAACAAGCCTTTGGGCGAGTTTGCCTCACCAAGGGGGTTGCCTTCGATCGCGAGCAGCAAAGGCTGTCTTGGGGGGGGCAAACTTGGTCGCATCAGCATGTACCCAAATTGGCCGACAGCGGTGGACCAAAGCTTGGCCAAAGTGACGAGAACTGGGTCACGATCGATCGAGGCCAGGAACTCAGGTGAGCAGTCGTGGTCACCACCAACGAGGACGACGTCATGGCCATTGTTGTGGAGCCCGGGTTGGATGGCGACTTTCCGCACCAGCCGCAAGTCTGGTTGTTTTGGTGAAGAAACAGTGCTTGCAACGTCATGGAGGCTTGCTCCCTTCAGCTCCCCACGACCTAGGGGTCTGAAGTAGCTGCGCAAGCGATGACGGCGAAGGGCTCATCCATCACGTCGGTGTTAAGGCTAGAGGTATACATGGTGAGCGCCATCTACTTGGCGGCGCGCGTTGTCCAATGGACGAAAATCGTGTCTTGACCGGCGGAAACCCCAATTCTTGGCCATTGCTGTGGAGGACGTGAGCATGTTGGATGGTGAACCTGAAAGCCCTTTGCTGTTCGCGAGGCAACCCCCTTGTTGAGGCAAACTCGCCTAAAGAATCTCTCCTTGAGCCGGCGGTTACCTCAATGGCAAGGCCCGATGCTCCGAATCCCGCCCTGCGACCGTCGGACACATGGGTTGGCGGTCGCGTCGCGCAATAGTCTAAGAGGCTTCTAAAGGGTATAGAATTAGATATCTGGTGCGCCAAGTGCCTACGGCTTTCGCGACTTCCAAGCCCCATTGCAATGCCCTTCCTCATCTCGCTACGGAGCCCCATCCATCCACTGTCACGTGCTTATCTGTAAGGCGACGTTTACAAGAGCGCCGAGCTGCGTCGACCCATCCTCCCGCACCACCCCATCCTCCATGCTCCTGAGAATCACATTGATATACTCGCCAGCGCCTGAAAGGTGAAGTACGTGACCAATGGCAGAGTGAAGCTCGAGAAGTCGTTCCAACGGGGAGCGGAGAACGAGGAAGGGTATGGGCCGCGGACTTACGCTTCGCTCGGCGTTCAACAGCCTTCGTGTTCGCCAAACGCAGTGGATTTGTCGAGTCGCGGTATGCCGGGATTACCCGGCGTCTCGGCGAGCGCGAGCGCTGCGCGCGATGCCTTCGCGATCTGACAGGGCAGCATTGAGGGCCACCGAAGCCAGATCCGGCCCCGATCCGCAGACGCGGTGCTTGGCAGCTCGCCAATGCGCTGCGCACGTATTTCGCCTGAGATACTGATATTTGGCCCGGAGTAATCAATTCAGAGCCGGTGTGGAATTATCAGAGAGGTGTGTGGAAGCCTGGTGCTGCTGGTA
>Ga0247763_1001427_pt1 | contig 13641 bp, 7 predicted proteins | sample UWRJL141409B4_FD_179926 | JGI IMG/M metagenome (GOLD analysis project Ga0247763, IMG submission 179926) | Plant litter microbial communities from Arlington Agricultural Research Station in Wisconsin, United States - UWRJ-L141-409B-4 | ecosystem: Environmental > Terrestrial > Plant litter >...
CCACCACGCCCGCCACGCTCCCCCTCGGCCGCGCCGCGGCGCGCGCCGGGTCCGAGAGCGGCAAGCCCAACATCAGCGTCTACTTCCGCAGCGACGAGGTGGGGCCGAGCGGTCTCTGGTACAAGTGGGGCAGCGTGCGCGAGATCGCGCGTCCAGCGCCGCCGTGACGCCGGCGTCGCGCTACGCCGGCGAGCGTCGCGACCGCGACGAGCGGGCGCCTCAGCCGCGCTCGAGCTGCGCGAGACCCACGCGCCCCGCCCGCTCCAGGTACGCGCACAGCGCGTTGACCAGCTGCATCTGGCGCGGCGTCTTGCAGCTCGCCGTGCCGAGCTCGGGGCTCGCCACCAGGATCACCAGCGCCTGCGCGCGCGAGGTCGCCACGTTGAGCCGGTTCAGGCTGTACAGGAACTCGAGGCCGCGCGGCGCGTCAGCGGCGCTCGAGGTCGTGAGCGAGTAGATGACGATCGGCGCCTCCTGCCCCTGAAACTTGTCGACGGTGCCCACGCGCACGTCGTCGGGCAGCCGCTGCCGCAGCGCCGAGACCTGCGCGTTGTAGGGCGCGACCACCAGGATATCCCGCGCGACGAGCGGCCTCTCCTCGCCGCGCGCCGATCGCGAGCGCGGCCCCGCCGCGCCAGACACGGCGTCCAGCAGGCGCAGGGCGATCGCCGCGACGGCGTCGATCTCCTCGTCGGAGCGGTTGGTGTTGCCGCGGTGCTCCACGGGCACGAAGCACAGCCCGTGCTCGGGGAACGGGCTGACCCCGAGCACCGCCTGGCGCGAGAGATCGCCCGCCGGCTCCAGCCGGTCTTCGTAGAAGACGTTCGAGGTGAACGCGCAGAGGCTCGGGTGCAGCCGCCGCGTCTTCGGCAGAAACACGCCGAGCTCCGGCGGCATCGTGCGCGCGTCGTCGCCGACCAGATACTCGAGCGCCGACACGCCGGCGCCCGGCGGATGCACGCCCCGCTGGGGCTGCTCGAGCTGCGCCGGATCGCCGAACAGGACGAGGTTCGGCGCGGCCGCGCTGGAGGCGATCACGTTGGCGAGCGCCACCTGCGCGGCCTCGTCCACGATCAGCACGTCGACCGCGTCGCGATACTCGGCGCGCGCCCAGGCGAAGCTGGTGCCGCCCACCAGCTGAAGCGCCCCGCTCCTCAGCCGCTCGAGCACGGCCGGGTAGTCCTTGCCGCGCGTGAAGAGCGCGTGCTCGTCCGGCTCGTCGTCGCCCCTCTCGTCCTTGTCTTCTTCCCGCAGGTGGTGCGCGGCGATGGCCTGGCCTTCGCTGCGGGCGAGCTGCACGGCGCGCTCGAGCAGGTGCACGATCACCTGGTGGCTGTTGGCGGTGACGCCTACCCGGCGACCCGCGGCGATCAACGCGACGATCGTCTTCGCCGCCGCGTACGTCTTTCCCGAGCCGGGCGGCCCCTGCACGGCCAGCACCTCGCCCGAGAGGCTCAGCGCGAGCCGCACGATGCCCGCCCCCGGATCTTCGCCGTCGGCGAGCAAGCCTCGAGGCTCGCTCGCCTCGCCCGCCGGCCCCGCCGCGGAGCCCGCTGCTCCGCCCAGCGCAGCACGCGGCGGACGCCTCGAGAGCAGCGCACGCGCGCTCGCGAACTCGCCCGCGCCCCCGATCGCACCCGACGCCAGCACGTCGGACGCGCTTCCGCCCCGCGCCACCGATTTCGCCACCGCGAGCAGCGTCTGCTCCTGCAGCCCGGTGTCGATCGGACCGGACGCGATCAACGAGCGCGGGTGGCCCGCCTTCGACGCCTTGCCGCGCTTGAGATCGATGTGCGTGGTGCCGACCTCATGCACGCTGGCAGACTTGCCGGCGTCGGGGTCTTCGGCGTCTTGCTTGGCGCGCAGCGAGTGCTCTTGCAGCGGGAAGCGATAGCGATGGATGTGGCTCTTGGCGACCTGCCCCACCACCCCCTCGTAGACGAGCCCGTGCAACACCGCGCGATCTTCCAGGCGTTCCACGGCGGGCAGCTCCTTCGCGCGGTAGTACTCCCACCAGGCCGACTTTTGCTCGCGCCAGTGCCAGCCCACGAGGTGCGAAAGCACGCGCCGCGCCCTCTGCTCGACAGTGTCGGCCGCCTCGTCTTCGGGCAAACCGACGCGCAGCTCTACCGCCACCTTCGCAGCCTCGTCGTTGCGCTCGTTCTTGGCCTTCTTCTCCGCTTCGGGGTCCGGCTGGGGCCGCGCGGGCGCCCTGCCGATCTTTGCGGCGAGCTCCTCCCGCCGCGCCTCCAGCCAGTCGCGCAGGCGGTAGCAGGAGAGGCAGTCTTCCTCGTTGTAGCGCTCGATGGTCGGCGAGTAGCTGGCGATGGGCAGCGCGGGGTCGTCCGTCTCCAGCCAGAAGCCGTAGAGCTGCATGGCCTCCGCGGCCGCGCGCCGATCCGTCTTGCGCTCGAAAGCGTACAGGCACTCGAGCTGTTTCAGCGTGTAACCCTCGACGGAGGCGCGCAGCCCCTGGCGCACGACGGCGTGCAGATCGACCAGCACGTGCCGCCGCAACAGGTCGTCGACCTCCTCTTCCTTCACGCCGTGCCGGCACGAGAGCTTCTTCAGCGCGTCGGCCTCGCGGTGGCCGAAGTGGTACACGTGCAGGTCGGGGAACTCGAGGCGGCCGCGCTGGATGCGCGCCATCAGGGCCAGGAACGCCTCCTTCTCTTCCCCCGGGCTCTTCGCCCAGCGCGCGAAGTAGCGCGGCTCGCCCGCCTTCTCCCGGCGCGACCAGCCGATGCTCGGCTCGCCCAGGTCGACCCAGCCGAACAGATACTCGAGCCCGGTACCGAACGCGAAGGCGTCGCCCTCGAAATCGAGGAACAGATCGCCTGGGGTGGGCGCCGGCAAGCGCTCGAGGCCGGCGCCGGGATCGGCGTCGAGGAGCAACTCGTACACGGGCACGCCCGTGCGGCGCATGCCGACCTGCAAGCGCGCCTGATCGCGCACGCGCGCGAGCGGCGCCGCGTCGATGCCCACGACGCGAGCATCAGCCGGCAGCTCGGCGAGCGCTGCCGTGGTGCTCACGCCGGCGCGCGACAGGCGATCGCGCTGGCGGCGCGTGATGCCGGCGACGAGCGAGAGGTGATCGTCATCACGACGCCGGGTCTCGCAGCGCTTCCACCAGCGGCAGATGTCGCAGTGCTCGACGGGCTCGGGGTACGGCTCGAGCCCGGAGTCACCCCGGATGAAACGCTCGAAGCGCTGTCGCACGCCGCGGTGGTAGGCGAGGTAGTCGGCGCAGCGCAGCCGATGAGGCGCAGGGTCTGCCCCCGGCAGGGCGCCGCCCACCGCGATCCAGAAGTGCGCAGGCACACGCTGCTGGAGTGCAGACAGTTGCTCCGTATAGACGCAAAGCTGAATCAGCGCGCGCGCTCGAGCGTGACGTGCGAGCTTGGCGTCGACCACCTCGTAATGATGGGCACCGACGGCGCTCTCGCCGGGCACCTTGATCAGGAAATCCGGACGGCCCGTCCAGCCGTCGAGCGAGAGCGTGCCTTGATAGATCACCTCGGCCCCCGCCCGCATCGCTCGCTCTGTCTCGGCCGCGGCGCGGCTGCGCCCCTCGGCGTCGCGCGCAGGGGCAGACGACAGCTCGCACACCTCGAGCCCGAGCGACACGTAGTGCGCGAGGATGGCCGCCTCGTGGGCGCGGCCGCGGCGCTCGAGCAGCAAGCGCTCGATCTCGTTCTCGCCGGGCCGCCCGAGCTCACCCCGGGCGACCGCGAGATGGAGCCAGGTGACGTGCTCGCACTCGGAAAAGCCGCTCAGCTCGGTGGCAGAGAGAGGAATCGTGCCCTGGGTCAACCCGCTCGCCCGCAATGCTCGAGGCCTCGTTTCATGCGGGGCATCATGGTCAGCCGAGGGAGCCGGTGCAACCGTCGCCAGAGACGCGCGTTCAGGCGATCCACGCGGCGCTGGCGCGGCATGGGGCAGCATGAAACGCCCTACAGGACGCCCGGGATGAGCGCGGCGCCCCGCCTCGCCGCCGCGTCGGGACGGGCGCGTCGAACTGGTGCGTCTTCCATATTTGGCAGCGCCCATTCCCGAGGCAATCCGCTACAATGCCGGCCGATGTCTTCTTCGGATGCCGTGGTGCCCGTCGCTGAGCGAGCGACGGCGGAGGTGCTCGCCGCGGCGAACGCCGATGCGACACCCGCGAGCGACGACGTCTCGACCGTGCTCGAGCTCGCTAGCGGCACGGCATCCGACGAGCGCTTCTATGCCTCGCTCGACGAGATCACCGAGTTCCGCGACGTGATGGATCTCGGTCGCTACACGCTCCCGCCTGCCTCGTCGTTGATCGTGCTCACCGACGTGGCAGGCTCGACCAAGGCGATCGAGGCGGGGCGTTACAAGGATGTGAACGCGCTCGGCGTGGCCTCCATCGTTGCGCTGTGCAACGCGATGCGCGACCTCGAGCTACCCTTCATGTTCGGCGGTGACGGCGCGACGCTGCTCGTGCCCGAGTCACGGCGCGAGCCGGTCGAGCGGGCGCTGCGCGGCGTGCGAGCGCTCGCCCAGTCGGCGTTCGACATGACGCTGCGGGCGAGCATCGTCCCGCTCGCCGAGCTGCTCGCCGACGGGCACGTCGCGCGCGTGGCGCGCTTCCGCGCCAGCGAGCACATCCGCCTGGCGATGTTCTCTGGCAGCGCCTTCTCGGCCGCCGAGCGCTGGTTCAAAGATCCCGAGCGCGCAGCGCGCTACGAGGTCAGCGGCGAGGGCGAGAGCGTCGCTGACTTCGACGGCTTCGAGTGCCGCTGGCGGCCGCTCGCGAGCCAGCGCGGCCACACCGTGAGCATCATCGTGCGCGCGCTCGCGCCGACGGAGGCCGAGCGCGCTAAGACGTACAAGAACCTGCTCCACGCCTTCGACCGCATCGTCGACGGCGAGGCGTACCACCCCGTGAAGCTCAACGAGCTCGAGCTCGAGGGCTGGCTCGGAGATTTCTCCGTCGAGGCGCGCGTGCGCGCTCAGGGCTCGAGCGGGCCCGGCTACTCGGCGGCGCGGCGCAGCGCGCGCAAGCAGACGTTCGTCGGCAAGCTGCTCACAGCTTCTGGCCTCGCCGCGGGCGGCTTCGACGGCAAGCTCTACAAGCGCGACCTCGTGAAAAACTGTGACTTTCGCAAGTTCGACGACACGCTGCGCATGGTGGTCGACCTGAACGTCGCCGAGATCTACCGCCTGGAGAGCCGCCTGTCTGCCGAGCAGCGCGCGGGGCGCCTGGCCTTCGGCATGCATCGCTCGAACGCCGCGCTCATCACCTGCCTGGTCCGCTCCTACTCGGGCGACCACGTCCATTTCGTCGATGGCGCCGACGGCGGCTATGCGCTCGCGGCGAAGGAGCTGAAGGCGCAGCTCGCCGAGATGACGGCGAACGGCCCCAGGAACGGCCTGAAGAAGCCGCTCACCTGAGGCCGACCCGGCCATCACGGCAGAGGTTCGTGGGGCCTTCCCTGCGCGCGCTCGTGCGCGACGACGGGGCCATGCGGTGAAGACCCCGTCTCGCGCGAAGCCAGTGACCGTGCCGTCGTTCCGGAGCGGTGTCGCCCCGTGCGAGGCGGCTCAGCTCGGCGAGTTGTTGCAGTTGAACATCCACGATACGCCGAACCGATCGTGGAGCGCAGCGAACAGCCCCCAGGGAGCCTGGAGCACGTTCTCGATCACCTTGCCCGATGCCGACAGCGCCTCGAACATGCGCCGCAGCTCTGCGGGCTCGTCGAAGTCGAGCGCCACGCTGACGATGCCGGTCGGCGGCAGCGCGCCCTCGCCCGGGCCATCTGACAGCATCAACAGCGCGCCCCCCACGCGCAACGCGCAGTGCATCACGCGCTGGCGCGTGGCGACCGGACAGCTGCCGTCGACGTCGCCGAAGCGCATCAGGGCCTCGGTGGTCGCGCCGAGCGCCGTGCGATAGAACTCGATGGCCTCGTCGGCCTTGCCGTTGAGGATCAGGTAGGGGGTGGCGGCCTTCACGGTCATGGGGGGGTCCTTTGGGTGGGAGTGACGGGTTCGTCGATCTCGGGGATCTGACTCTCGGGGGGGTGGGAACTCATCGGGAGAAGTGACGTACCTGTCGTTTTTTCACTCGAGGGCCGGCCGCGGGTTTTGGGGGGCGTGAGGCCGGGGATTGCACAGGGAGGACGGAAGAGCGGAAGGATTTTTTTTGGGGGGGGTCAGGCGTGCGCCCTCTCAGCCCCTGCCGCCCCTCCGCTCTCCCTGTGCCAAACCCTGACGCCTCGTACGACCCACGCGCGAGAACGGATCGCGCGATCGCAACAAACGCGCAACGCAAATCCGCCCCCTCCGAAGCTTCGTAATCGATCGCAAAGGAGGTCTCATGCAAGACCATCGATCCACGTCCGTGCATCGAGCGCGCGCCCTGTTGGCGTACATCGCGCTCGCTGCTTGCGGTGACGATCCGAGCATCGTCAGCGCGCCCATCGACGACAAGAACGAAAACCAGACCCAGAGCGGCGGCCCCTTCAAGGCGCTCGGAGCCGCAGCCAACGCTCCCGACGTGTTCTCGCAGCCTCGCGCCGGCGTTCCACTCGAGGACGGTGCGGTCGCCTTCATCGCCGTGCACGAAGGCGCCGCCGACGAAGACGTGACCCGCACGGGGCCGCGCTCGGTCGTGTTCCTGCAGCAGCCCGCCGAGCCTGGTGGAACACCGCCGGCGCCCAGCGCACTGTATGACGGCGACGCGCTGGTGAGCCCGATCGACATCGAGGCGTCGACAGACGGGCAGACGCTGTTCGTCGCCGACTACGCCGGGGGGCCCGAGGGCGCGGGCGCGATCGTGCGCCTGCCGCGCGGGGGCGGCGAGCCCGATTTCGTCGCTCAGGGCTGGTCGCCACGCAGCGTGACGCTCGGGGCCGATGAGGCATTGTACTTCAGCGGGCTCGATCCCGAGAGCGGCGAGGCGGGCGTTTTTCGGCTCGTGGGCGACGCGGTCGAGCCCGTGTTCGTCGGAGCGCCGCTCGTCGACCCCTCGGGCATCGCGGTGTTTCGCGACGGGCGGGTGCTCGTCGCTGACACGCGGCTGCTCGACGGCGGCGCGATGTTCGATGACCTGACCGCCAGCGAGGCGGGCGTGGTGCTCGTGGACCGCGGGCAGGCCAGCGTCTTCGCGACCGGCTTCGCCACGGGCTTCCCGGCAGGCGTCGCGCTCACCCTGGACGAGGGCACGCTCATCATCTCGGGCCAGGGCCCCGATCGGCGCGACACCGTGTACCTGGTGAACACCGCGGCGCCGCGGGATTTGCCCACCGCCGTAACCGACGTGTTCTCCGAAGAGCGCGACTCGTCTGCCGGCCTCAAGCGCGCGCACGACGCCAACGTCTTCATCTGGGCGTCGCTCTCCTACCAGCGCGGGACCGTGTTCCGCATCGACGGCTGAGGGCTGCCCTCGGGCTTTCGCCTCTGCCGAGCCATCTCCTCACTGACTTCGAAGGACAATGACCATGAAGCTCCGATCTGCCACGTTTGCTCTCTGCTCTTCCCTCGCCCTGCTGGGCACCGCCAGCGCCGCGTTCGCCTCGAGCCACCGCGAAGCGCCCGACATCTCGACCGACCCGGCCGCAGACAACACCGACCTCTACGCCTGGGTGTGCGACGAGGACGGCGTGCGCTCGCTGTGCATCGTCGCCAACTACAACCCGCTCGAGCTGCCCGAGGGTGGGCCGAACTACAACAAGTTCTCGGATGACGTGCTCTACCAGATCCACCTCACCCACAACGACGACCGCGGCCAGCCCACGCTCGACGACTACATGACGATCGACGTGCGCTTCACCACGCGCACCACGCCGCGCGTGCGCGTCGACGACAGGAAGGCGGGGCCTGGCGGGGGCAAAGAGTTCTTCGCCCAGCTCGCGGGGGTGTTCGACCAGAGCGCCGACGTCGTCATCCGTCGCGCCGACAGCCGGCGCGCCGAGGCGGTGTTCCAGCGCGTGCCCGTGGCGCCACCCAACATCGGGCAGCGCACGGCCACCTTCGCGTTCAAGAACCCGAGCTATGAAGACTACGCGCGCGGCTTCGTGAACAGCGGCCCTCGCGGCTACAAGTTCTTCGCGGGCCCGCGCGACGACGCCTTCTACGTCAACCTGGCGCAGGTGTTCGATCTCGGTGCGTTCGTGGGCCTCAACACGCTCAACGGGCAGCCGTTCCGCTCGCGCCAGTTCGACGTCGACCCCAACGCCGGCGGCACCTTCGCCAACACCGACCCGACCAAGGCCCCCGACGGCGTGGCGGGCCTGAACGTGCACTCGATCGCGCTCGCCATCCCGCTCGACGAGCTGGCCCCGGCGGGCGAAGCCGACAGCTTCTTCGCCGCGGTCGACTCGGGTCAGCCGTCGAACGAGACGCTGTTCGGCGTGTGGGCGTCGGCGAGCCGCCGCGCGGGCCGCCTGCTGTGCGCGCCAGCCTACGCCGGCACCCGCTTCTGCCCCGAGGGTACGCTGGAGGCCGGGCCGTGGCGGCAGGTGTCGAGGATCGGGTTGCCGCTCATCAACGAGGTCGTCATCGGCGTGCAAGACAAGGACAAGTACAACCGCACCACGCCCGCCAACGACGTCAACAACTTCGGCGCCTACTTCCTGAACCCGATCCTGGTGCGCGACGTCGAGGCCATCGGCGGCTACGCCCAGCTGGGGGTCAACCCCGTCCCCGATGACCTGAAGTTCGGGCGCGTCGACATCCTCGACGTGGTGAACCTCAACGTGGTGCCGGCGCCCGGCGCGCACCAGGTGCCGATCGAGAACGGCAGGACGGGCGACGTGCTGCGCGTCGATGTGGCGCTCGACTCGGCCTTCCCCAACGGGCGCCCCTTGAGCGGCGCTGCGGTGGCCGCGGGCAAGGAGGAGGACGTCACCGACATCGAGCTGTCGCTGGTGCTCACCAAGCTGACGGCGCCCGTCACCGACTACGTCGGGGGCCCGGGCGATGGCCGCCGCCTGCTCACGTATTTCCCGTATCTCGCCACGCCGTTCGCGGGCGATGTGAATGGGAAGGGCAGCCCGGCGCGGTTCTGAGTTGCGCTGGGGAGGGGGAGGGAGGGTCCGAGGGGCCAAGGAGCCGAGGGGTCAAGGGTTTCGGAGTCCTGCATGATGGGCACGAGCTCTCGGGCGTGAGGAGATCCTCGCGCTCGAGGGCTGCACGTGTCCGAGACCTCCAGCCGAAAGTCCTCCAGTTCGGACCAAAACTCCCGCGCCAGCTCGAAGCTCCGAAACCCCTTGGCTCCTCGAATCCTCGGCCCCTCCGAAGCCCCTCGTGAGCACACCCACGACCCGCTGGCGTGCGCGCCCACACGAAAACTACTTGGCGCGAGGCGTGCGGCTCATCACGAGTGCGCGGCTCGCGTCGTGACGGCCGAGCGCGTCGAACGAGACCGCGCACTTCATTCCGCACTGACCGCTCTCGGCGCAGCCGCCGCGGGCGCAGTCGAAATCGGTCTTGCACGCCTCGCCCGGCGCAGACCTGCGCGCGTCGGCGGGCGACGCCGCCAGCCCTGCGCGCTGACACTCCCCCGCCCCGAACGAGCAGGTGCCCGTGCAGAGGGGGTGTGCGGACTCGGTGTCGGTCATCAAGTGGCTCGCGAGCGCGTCGCTGGTGCGCGCGCAGGCCGCCCCGACGGGCAGCGGCTCGGCGCAGGTGCCGGGCTGGGCGGGCGTGGCGCCCGCGCAGTGCAGCGGCGCAGCGCACTCGAGCGAGGAGTGGCAGGCAGCGCCAGCCGAGGCGAGCCCGCTGACGAGAGCCCGGCACTCGGCGGGGGGCAAGGGCACGCTCGGCGTCACCCAGTCGCACCCGCCGAGCTCGCGCTCTAGCGCCCCGGCGCAGCGCTTCAGCGCCTCGGCGTCGACCCGCACGCGGCCGGCGTCGAGGGCGCGATCGAGCGCGTGGACGCAGGCGTCGAACGTGGCCGTGAGCGGCGCGCCGCCGCAGCACTCGGCCTTGCGCTGCAAGGACCGCCGCTGGACGAGATCGCACACCGCGATCGCCTCGGGCGCAGGCGCGGGGCGCGCGGGCGGCGGCTGCACCAGCCCCACGCGGGCGCGCGACCCGGCAACGCTCGCTCGCTCGGGCGCGGGCGCCTGCTCCGGCTCGGAACTACTCGGGCCGCGGCAAGCCGCGACCGTGAACGACATCATCAGGCTGACCTTCAGCGGGCGCAGTCGGCGGCTCATTCGGCAGATGTGGCTCATCGGAGAACTACGCCGGGCGTGCGCGATCGGATCACGCTCGCCGGCTCGGTTTGCGCGGTGGTCTGGCGTCGCCCGGTTCGGGTCGGGCTCGGGCGCTCTTCGAAATCCGGCGGCCAGCGTCCGCCGTAAGCGATGCAAGCACCTGCGCCGGTGCCCGGGGTGTCCGCCGACGCGTCTCGACGCGAACGGTACGGCTTCGCCCTCGTGGGAGGAGACCCACGCCGCAGCCGGTGCCGCCACCCACCTCGGACGAGGAGAGGATGTTTCATGACACCAAACAAAACTAGCTTGGCTTGGCTTTCTTCCTGGGTCGCGCTCGCGGCCGTCGCGTGCGGGTCGCCGCCGATCGATCTGGGTGACGGCGGCGTCGCGGGCGAGATGTCGGGGGTCGATCCCTCGTCACCCGACGCAGGGTCGATGGGCTCGGCAGGGATGGGCGGCTCGTTTCCGCTCGTCCCGCTGCCGGGCGCCGCGGGCGCCGCGGGCGCGAACGGTGGCCTCGGGCTGGATGGGGGTGTTCCCGACATGCCGGGCAACGACGCGGGCGCGATCGACCCGGGCAACGGCGCGGGCTCGGCGCCTGCCGGCACGCTCTTCGTGATCACCACGACGCAGCGGCTGCTCGAGGTCGACGCATACACGGGAGCCATCTCGAGCGAGGCGAGCATCACCGGCATCGGCCCCGATGACGTGCTCGTGGGCGCCGACTTTCGCCCTGCGGATCGCCTGCTGTACGCGCTGGCCCGCTCGGGCGCGCTGTATCGCATCGACGTGACGACCGGCGCTGCCACGGCGCTCGGCGTGCTCTCCGCCGACGCGAGCGACGCGAGCGACGCGTATGTGGCGCTCGACGGCGAGCGCTTCGGGGTGGACTTCAACCCCGTCGTCGACCGCCTGCGCGTGGTGAGCGACACCGGCCAGAACCTGCGCATCAACGTCGACACCGCGAAGGTGAGCACCGACGCGGCGCTGAACCCGGGCGCTCCGCGGGTGACGGCGTCAGCCTACAGCAACGCCTTCGGCGCCGCGTGCCGCACGCGGCTCTACGGCATCGACGCGGCGTCGGGACAGATGGTCCTGCAAGACCCGCCGAACGACGGCAAGCTCACGGCGATCGGGTCGCTCGGCGTGTCGGGCTCGCTCGGAGGCGACGCGGCGTTCGATGTGCTGGCCGAGCCGGATGGCTCGAGCCGCGCGCTCGCGCTGCTCGAGCTCGACGGGGTGACGACGCTGTTCGACGTCGACCTCGCCACGGGGGCGGCCGCGGCGCCGCGGGCGATCGTGCTCGACGCGGGCGAAGGGCTGGTCGCGCTGAGCCTGGCTCCGCCGCTCTCGGCGCCGCCGCAAGCGCCGGGCGAGCTCATCGCGCTCAGCGAGAGCCAGCGCCTGATCAGCTTCAACCGAGCCGCACCCGGCAAGCTGTGCACGAGCCGCCCCGTGAGCGGGCTCGCGCCTAGCGAGCGCGTGCTCGGGCTCGACGTGCGACCCGCCGATGGCGCGCTGTACGCGCTCGGCAGCGCGGGCACGATCTACACGCTGGACGTCGCGAGCGGCGCAGCGACCGAGCGCGCCACGCTCTCGGCCGACCCCACCGACACCACCGATCCTTACGCGGGCCTCGCCGACACGGAGTACGGCACCGGCTTCAACCCGGTGCCTGATCGGCTGCGCGCGATCGCCGGCTCGGGGCAGAACCTGCGCATCAACGTCGACACGGGCGCCACTTTCACCGACGCCCCGATCGCCGCGGGAGCGAACATCGGCGCGGTCGCCTACTCCAACGCCTTCGCCGGCGCCAAGAGCACCACGCTGTTCGGCGTCGACGCCAGCGCGGATGCCCTGATGCGCGTCGGCGGCGATCCGGCGACGGGCGGCGCCTGCCCGGCAGACGCCGGCAACCCCAACTGCGGCGTCATCACCGCCATCGGCGCGCTCGGCGTCGACGCCAGCGCCGTCGCCGGCTTCGACATCGATCCGAGGACGGGCGTGCTCGGCTCGGCGCTGGTCGCGCTGAGCGCCGAGGGCGCGAGCAGCTCGAGCCTGCTGGTGGTCGATCTCGACACGGGCGCGACGAGCGCGCCCGCGGGCGTCGCCAACCCCCAGATCGGCGGCGGGGAGCGGGTGAGCGCCCTGACGCTCTCGCTGAACCCGGCGCTCACGGCCTACGCGGTGACGAGCGACGCGGCGCTGCTCACGTTCTCTCCGCGCGCGCCGGGGCAGCTCCTCGCCCAGCTCGACATCGACGGGCTGTACGAGGGCGACACGCTGATCGGTGTGGACGCGCGCCCCGCCGACGGGCTGCTCTACGCCGTCGGCAGCAGCGGGCGGCTGTATACGATCGACCCGGCGAGCGGCGCGGCGACGCTGGTGGCGAGCCTGACGGCAGCGGCCGCCGACGACAGCCCGTTCTCGGGCTTCGACGCGCGCGCCAGCCACGGCGTGGACTTCAACCCCGCCGCCGATCTACTGCGCGTGGTCAGCGACTGGGGCCAGAACCTGCGCGTCGTGCCGTCGGCGCGCAGCCTCGGCACACCACCGCTCGCGCAGGTCGCCGGGGCGACCTTCACAGATCTCGACCTGAACCCGGATTTCCCGTCGCTGGTCGCGAGCGCCTATACCAACGCCTACGCGGGCGCGGCGCGCACGACGCTATTCGGCATCGACGGGCTGAGCGATCAGCTGGTGCGGCAGGGCGGCCCCGACGGTGCGCCGTCGCCGAACACGGGCACGCTCACGCCGATCGGCAGCCTGGGCGTCGACGCCGTCGGCGACGTGGCCTTCGACATCGTCGGCGGCCGCAACGGGGCGGCGCTCGCGATCATCGAGAGCGTCGACACGCCGCCGAGCCTCTACAGCGTGTCGCTGGCGACAGGGGCCGCGACGCCGTTCAACGCGGCGGACAACCTCGTGGGAGACGGGACGCTCGACGTGCGCGGGCTGGCGGTGCAGCTGCGCTGAGTCATCGCAGCTGCGCTGAGCTATCGCCGCCGCCGTGCATGGCAGCGGTGACGAGGTACCGCTCGGGAGGATCTTTCACTGGTTTCGCGCGCGACGGGGTGTACGCCGCATGGCCCCCGTCGCCGCGCGACGAGCGTCCCGGTGGGAAGGCCCCACCCAGACCCCCAGCGAGGAGGGCATACCCCGTTCGAGGCGCCCCGCTCGACCCAGACTGAACAGCCGCGCGGGCTCGAGCCAGACAAAATTGCAGGTCGTTGCCGGGCAGCAAATCGCCGGATCGATTACGAGGTTTGGTGCATGGAGCACACATTGAGCCCTCGTACGATCCTTCCACTCGTGATTGCAGGCGGCATGGTCCTCGGCGCGCTGATCGCTGGCGGTGACGGGCACGCCCAGGCGCCCGCCGCGCCGCCGCAGAAGCCCGAGTCCAAGCTCGGCTCGACGGTGTTCGTGTCGAGCCAGCTGCCGGTCGAGC
>Ga0247763_1001428_pt1 | contig 13638 bp, 9 predicted proteins | sample UWRJL141409B4_FD_179926 | JGI IMG/M metagenome (GOLD analysis project Ga0247763, IMG submission 179926) | Plant litter microbial communities from Arlington Agricultural Research Station in Wisconsin, United States - UWRJ-L141-409B-4 | ecosystem: Environmental > Terrestrial > Plant litter >...
CCGGAGCTCTTGCTCGCCGACGAGCCCACCGGCAACCTCGACTCCGCCAATGGCGCCGCCGTGATGGATCTGCTCGAACGGTTGCACGCCGCCGGCTCGACCGTGTGCATGGTCACGCACGACGCCTCCTTCGCGAAGCGCGCCACGCGGATCACGAGCGTCTTCGACGGGCGTGTGGTGGAAGATCGGAGCCAGTCGTGAAGGCGCTCTCCGACGTCTGGCTCGCGCTCCGTGAGGATGCGGAGTTTGCCTGCCGGAGCCTGGCGCGCGCCCCGACGTACACCACGACCCTCGTGCTGACCCTGGCGCCCGCCATCGGCGGCATCACCGCGGTGTTCAGCGTCCTGTATGCCGCGGTGCTGCGGCCATTGCCGTATCCGGACGCCCACGAGCTCGTCTCGATCTACGAGCACTATGATAACTCGGCGCTCGAGTACGGATCGTGCTCGCCCAGCGAGTTTCGCGATATCCAGCAGCAGGCCCGGAGCTTCTCGCAGGCCGCAGCCATCAACACGGCGAGCTTCAACCTCACGGCGCGAGGCGAATCCACCCACGTCAGCGGAGCCCAGGTCAGCGCAGACTTCTTCCGCGTGTTCGGCTTGGCGCCGGCTCTGGGGCGCGGTCTTGCGCCGGGAGAGGATCACGCGCGCCAATGTCCGTATCGTGAGCGCCACCAACGCAGCGCTGGCCGAAGAGGTAGAGGGTAAGCGGTTCCGCGAAGATCTGCTGTATCGGCTCAACACCGTCGAGCTCGCGGTGCCCCCGCTGCGCGACCGTCTCGAGGATCTCGCGTCGATCGCCGACTACCTCCTCGAGCGAATCGCGCTTCGCCGCGCCGATCTCTCGTTCTCCGAAGCGACGCGGGCCTTGCTCCTGGCCCACGGCTGGCCGGGGAACATTCGTGAGCTCGCGCACGCCGTCGAACGCGGCGTCTTGATGGCGACGTCCGGCAGGATCGAGCCGGACGATCTGTCGCTCTCCGCTGCCGCGACGGGGACCCGCTCGCTCGACTCGATGACGCTGCAAGAGGCGGAGCGTTACCTCGTCGAACGCGCGCTCTTGCGAGCGCAGGGCAACGCCGGCGAAGCGGCGCGCGCCCTGGGCCTGAGCCGCAGCGCCTTTTATCGGCGGCTGTCGGGGATCCGCGGAGCCATCCCGTGACGGCGCCCGCTCGAGCCGCACGCGGCCCGCGGCGCCGGGGCTGTCGTTGACGGCGCTCCGGCTGTGGCTCGCCCTGCCGTCACTTTGTCTGCTTGGCCTCGCCGTCGTGACGCCAGAATGGCCTTTCGTGTTGCGCGCGTCGGTCGCTCTCGCCGCGCTGGCCGGTTCGATGGCGGCGTTCCGCGCGCTCGATGGGCACGTCACGCGTCCGCTCGGCGCGATAGCCAACGTCATGGAAGGCTTGCGGCGCGGCGAGCGCGGGCTCAGGGTCGTCGCGCGCGAGGGCACCGCTCTCTTCGACGTTCATACCGAGCTCAATCAGCTGGCGGAGTCGATTCACACCCGGCACCTCGGCGAGCGTGAATCCGCTGCTCTACTCTCGGCGATCCTCCGCGAGCTCGACGTCGCCGTGCTCGCGTTCGATCGCGACCGGCGCCTCGTGCTGCTCAATCCGGCGGCGGAGGTGTTGCTGGGTCGGTCGCAGGCTCAGGCCGTCGGCAAGACAGCTGGCGAGCTGGGCGTCGAGGCCTGGCTCCGCCCGGAGCAGGAGCCGGGGGGCTCGCCTGTCGATGCGCTGCGCGGCCCCTTCGCCCTGCGCCGAATTCCGTTTCGGCGCGAGGGTGAGCCGCACGAGCTCGTGGTGGTGACACATCTCGGCGGCGCGTTGCGCAGCGAAGAGCGACAAGCCTGGCAACGGCTGCTGCGAGTCCTCTCACACGAAATCAACAACTCGCTCTCTCCCATCATCACCATCGCCGGCGCGCACGAGAAGCTCATCAACCAAGGGCGGCTCGACGCTTCGACGTTGCCCGACGTGGTGGAAGGGCTCGACGTCATCGGACGGCGCGCCTCGAGTCTGCAGCGCTTCCTCGGCGCGTTCGCGCAACTCACCCGCCTGCCGCCTCCGACGTGGGCGCCCTTGTCGGCGGCGAGCCTGTTGCGCCGCGTCGCCGCTCTGGAGACACGCCTCGATGTCGTCATCGAGGGGCCCGGCGATCCCACGCTGGTCGCCGATCGGGATCAGCTCGAGCAGCTGCTCGTGAACCTCGTCCGCAACGCTGCGGATGCGGCGCTGACCGGCGGCGGCCACGTCACGCTGCGCTGGCAGGTCGCGGCGACGAACCTCGTCGTCGAGGTCGAAGACGACGGCCCCGGGCTCGCGAGCGACGCCAACCTGTTCGTTCCGTTCTTCACGACCAAGCCGCACGGATCGGGCATCGGTCTCGTCCTCTCGCGCGCCATCGCCGAGAGCCATGGCGGCAGCGTCGATCTGCTCGGGCGCGCCGCGGGCCCTGGGTGCATCGCTCGGATCGTCCTGCCCCTCGACGCAGAAGCCAGCGTCAAGCGCGCGATGACGAGGACGTCTTTGCCGCGCGCGACTCCGTCTCGATGACAGGCCCGTCCCTGGACTGGGACGGAGTGGTCTCGAGGTTCCGAGCTCGGCCTGGGCACGGCCATTGCTCAGTACCGGGGCAGGAACCCAGCAATGGAGGAAAACGATGGCTTTTAGAGTTTTGACGGCAGGGGTAGTGCCGGCGCTCATGATTATTGCCTGCAATTCCGGCACGTCTACACAGGGCGCCCCGGGTGCAGGCCAGATGGATCGAACGGCTACGGCGCCGAGTGCCTCATCGCCGAGCGGCACGCCGCAGACTGCCACACCCACCGTTCCCCAACCGGTGACGCCGACGTTCCCCGGCGAGCCCGCGATTGTCCGAACCCCGGTCTCCGGTCGCGATGACAACACGGGACCTCTGACGGAAGGTCAGATCGCGTCCATCACCGACGGCTTGAACCGAGGGGAGATCGAGCAAGCCAAGATCGCGCGCACCAAGAGCAAGAACAAGGACGTGCTCGGCTTCGCCAGCATGATGATCGCGCATCACGACCGGGCGACGAAACAGCTCGCCGCGTTGAAGGAGACCCCGGAGACGAGCCCGCTCGCGATCCAGATGCAGGGGCAAGCGCAGAGCACGCAGGCTCGCTTGAACCAGGCAAGCGGGGCCGACTTCGATCGCGCCTACCTCGACGCGCAGGTGCAGGGCCATCAGCAGGCGCTCGACACGCTCCGACAGAAGCTCTTGCCGAGCGCGACGTCACCCGCGCTGACGAAGTACCTGAAGGGGCTACAGCCCACGATCGAGCAGCACCTCCAGCGCGCGACGCAGCTTCGCGACCGGTTCGCGAGCGCGCAGGGTGAACATGCGGGCGCGCCGCCGCCGAACCCGGGCGCTGGCGCCGACGAGAAGAACAGCCAGCTGAAGCGCGTGCAGCAGCCGGACGAAGCGAAGCATCACGCGGGCGACGAGCAGCCGTCGTCGAGCCCGCCAGCGACGGGCGAGCGCTGAACGTCGGGCGCGCGGGGGCCGAGAGGCGTGCGGCGCGCGCAACTCGGGCCCCTCGTCTCGCGCCATCATTGATGGCCCTTCCGGGGCGGGGTTGGCCTGTGCAGGGTGGAGCGAAAGGATTGGTGATTCGGTTGGCTCCGAGAGGCGAGCCCGCGGCGCTGAGGACGCTGACCGCGCGCCGCCACGGTTTCGCTAGACACGGCGATTATACTCGGGTTTGTTGTCGCCGATGCGCGCGACCTTCGCCCTGGCTGGCGCTGGGGGACCCGAGAGCGACCCCGCTCTCGAGCCGAGCGAGGTCGGCGGTCACACGCTCCTCCAGCGTCGCCTGTCGCTGTTCGGCAAGGTGCTGGTCGCCCAGAGTATTCTCTACTGGCTGATCTACGCGATCATCTGGGGACCGACCGTCGGTTTCACGCGATCGCTGGGGCACCTCGCGTCGTGGGACGTGTTCCTGCTCACCGCGATCTATGCGGCCTACTGGGTCGTTGCTCGCGGGCGGCCGCGCTCGACCTCGGTCCTGCTCGCGACGGACATCGGCGGCAGCCTTGCGATCGGGATCGACAACGTCTTCCTCATGCTCGGCGACCTGGGCACGATCTCCGGTGTCTTCGAGAACCTCATCGGGTTCATCTGCATCCTGCTGTTTCGCGCGCTGATCGTGCCGAGCACGGTCAAGCGCACGCTCTCGTGCGGCCTCCTCATGTGTGGCCCAACCCTTCTCGGCGTGGCGTTCGGGCCGCATCGCTTCGACGACCAGGTGCTGTCGTGGATCACCGTGTTGGGCTTCGGCATCAACTGGTCCACCATCGCGCTGGTCTTCTCGGGAGTTGCCTCTGCCACGCTCTACGGGATGCGGCGCCAGGTGCGGGACGCGCGGCGGCTGGGTCAGTACACCCTGGGTGAGAAGCTCGGGGAGGGGGGCATGGGGGTGGTTTATCGCGCCAGCCACGCGATGCTGCGACGCCCCACCGCGATCAAGCTCCTGGCCGCCGTCGGCGACGCGAGCCTGGCCCGCTTCGAGCAGGAGGTTCAGCTGCTCGCCAGCCTCAACCATCCGAACATCGTGACCGTCCACGACTACGGTCGCACCGCCGAAGGCTCTTTCTACTACGCCATGGAGCTCCTCGACGGGATGGACCTCGAGAGGCTGGTCGCCGAGGCCGGGCCGCTACCCCCGGGGCGGGTGATCCACCTCGTCAGGCAAGCGGCACGTGGTCTGAACGAGGCGCACGACGTGGGTTTGGTCCATCGCGACATCAAACCGGCGAACGTCTTCGTCTGCCGCTGGTGGGGCGAGCCCGACGCGGTGAAGGTCCTCGACTTCGGACTGGCCAAGAACAACGCGGGCCCGCCCACCTCGGTCACTGCTCACAACGTCGTGCTCGGCACGCCGCTCTACATCTCTCCCGAGGCACTGACGAGCCCCTCCCTCGTCGACGTGCGCAGCGATATCTACTCCCTGGGCGCCGTCGCCTACTTCCTGCTCACCGCGCAGCCGGTGTTTACCGGGAGCTCGACGTTCGAGGTTTGCGCAAAACACCTGCACTCGGAGCCCGTCTCCCCGAGCTCGCGCCTGGGCCGCGCCGTGCCCGCCGACCTCGAAGCCATCGTCCTGCGCTGCCTGGCGAAGTCGCCGGGAGACCGTTACCGCACCGCCGCGGAGCTCGAGCGTGCCCTCGCGGCCTGCGCCACCGCCAACGAGTGGAGCGCTGACCCGGCGCGAGCCTGGTGGCAAGCGCGTGGCGGCGCGCCCGCGCCTGCGCGCGAGGGCGAGGCTCGGGGCCGGACGGTCGAGATCGATCTTCGTTTGCGCCGCGCTCCGGTCGCCTCCGACGAACCCAGCGGCGAGCCTCACGAGACATGAAGGCGCCGTGGCTCGTGGCCGCCGCGAATGGCGATGTCGCTCAGGGATCGAGCATGCGGGTGTCGTCGTAGAGCGGCTCTCTGAACCAGGTGTGGGTATCATCCTGGAAGAAACAGAGGCCGTTCCCGTCGAGGTAGTAGATCACGCCGGCTTGGAGGAACGACCTCCGGTACTCGTTATTGAGCAGGCGCACGCCAGCCAGTATTTGATCCCCGAAGACATGCCGACCTGCCGGGCGAGCTTCGTCGCGCGCAGGCACGCGATACCACTGCTGGGTCGCGTTGTCCTGGTAGTAGCTGGCGCCCCACGCGTCCGTCCAGTACGTCCCATTCGGCGTGGGCGTGCCAGGCGTGAAGTTGCCGGCCGCCTGCGCGTACCGCGCCATGCGACTATCCACGCGGTGTGCGCCCGCTGGAATGCCCACGGGTATGGGGATGGCGGGTTGAATGGGGTAGGGGTGCTGGAGCGCCACCTGATTCGGCGCGCGAGGGGTGGCGGGGCGGCTGGGGGTCCCGTGACTCGGGGCCGCTGGGCTCGGCGAGCGGGGGGAAGACGGGTCGAGCACGATCACTGGAGGGTCCAGAGCCATCGGCACCGCCGCAACCATCGGCTGGCCTGGCCCCACGAGCGCAGCGGCCGCGGCGGGCCCCCAGATGAGGCGATTCTGGCTAGCGGGTTGTGTCGCTCCGCCGGGGAGCGTCACCGTCTTCTTTCCAGACGCGAGGATCTCGACCATTCCCACGTAGCCGACGACCGTGGTGGTATGGAACATGAATCCGAGTTGACTGTTCAGCAGCGCCGAGAGCAACTGCTGCGCGACGGCAGGACGGCCACCGATCGTGCTCTCTCCACTGCGATGGAACAGGCAGCGCACCTGGACACCTCCGGGGAGCTGGGCAGCGACCAGCCGCTCCGCCACGGTGCTGGCGTTGATGAACTCGCCGCTCGCGGCGTGCGCCTGCAAGAAGTGATGTGGTGTCGGGGTGTCGCCGATCAGATACACCTTGTCTCCGGCTCCTCCGTCGAGCCCAGCGAGGCTTGGGCCCGCCGACGAAGCGTAGACGATGCGGAACTCGACCGAGTCCTTGAACCCATAGTTGTTCAGCAGTGCGTGCGCTCGCGTCGTCAGCGCCAGCGACTGGTCCTGCCGGAAAGGCACGAACACGACGATCTTGCGGGGCATGCGATGTCCTTTGTACTCGGGCTCGAGGGCGCGTTCCGCGCCGCGGCGCGTTCGGTCAACTAACGAGTCCGCAGCGCTCGGGCGTGCTGCCACGAGCTCTGCAGGCGCTGGATGCGATCATCGCTCCACTGCGAGGACCTCACGTGGAGCCTCGTACGGCACCCCTTCGATGAAGTGGGGTCGCTCTTTGGCGCCTTACGATCCGCCGTTGGCATGGTCAGTCGACATGCGGCTCCTGCGTGAATGAAGCGGTGCCGTCCAGAACGACGAGGCTGAAGCGTGGGTGACAAATCAGTGATAAATTACGGGCGAAACCGGCCTTAAAACGTGCTGAATCGATGATGTCATCACGCTGAAATGCGGGCGCTTCGAGTGCCTTCTGGCAGTCGAATGTCGCTCGCGCCGCCCGCCCCAGCGGTAGAGTCTCGGTAACCCGAGACCTCGCGCCGAAGGCCTCGCGCCGTCTACGCGCTGCGGGGGCGAAGGAAGTGACCGGACATGTCCGGACACCGCCGCCCCCGAGAGCTACCGCGCCCGACGCCACGCTTCAGCGTCTACGTCATGGCAGCCACTCTGCGAGCCTGGACGAGCGACATGGCGCCGTTGGCATGGCTCGCGAGCCCGGACACGGACGGGCCCGGACCCTCGCAGAATCTATCCCGAATCCGGCGAGAGCGCGATCGTGCGGAAAATCGCCGCCCGAGACTGGACAGAATGGTGTTCGTGACGAACATTGTTCGTTATGGCGTCACGCCGCGACCCGTTCGAAGCCCGCACCGTCGTCAGCCGCCGCGGCGGGGCCGTCAAGCAGCCGCTCAGCCGCGAGCGCATCGTCGATCGCGCGCTCGAGATCCTGACGCGGGACGGGCTCGACGAGATGAGCCTGCGGAAGGTCGCCGCGGCGCTCGATACCGGGCCGGCATCGCTGTACGTGTACGTGGCAGACATCGGCGAGCTGCACGCCCTCATGCTGGACCGTGCGCTGGGTCAGGTCGACGTGCGCATGACCTCGCGTGCCGGTTGGCGACGGCGCCTCCAGCGCCTGCTGGAGTCGTACGTCGAGGTGCTGTCCGCCAGCCCCGGGCTCGCGCGGCTTGCTTTTGGAACCAGGGCCGTGGGCCCCAACAGCCTGCGGATCGTCGAAGCGCTGCTCGGCATCCTCGAAGAGGCGGGGGTCGATCGCGCCACGAGCGCATGGGCCGTCGACCTGCTCCTCCTGCATTCGACGGCGCTCGTCGCCGAGCACGCTGTCGGCCCTGACCCCGTCGAGCCGGAGGGGCCGCTCGCCCGCGCCATCGCGCGCGCGTCCGAGGCCGACTACCCGCGCATCCACGCGGGCCGCTCGGAGTTGCTCGCCGGCAGCCCGGGGCAACGCTTCACCTGGGCCATCGACGTCATCGTGAACGGCGTGCTCCAGACGCCGGCTCGCCCCCGCTGAACTCTCGCGGACGCGGCGCGCGACGGCCTTTCGCTCGTCCCGAAACGAACGCTGTTCGTCACGAACTCTGTTCTTCACGGAAGGAAAGAATTCCGATCATGAATCTACGGCTCCCCACCCCCGAATATTGTCCGGTCCTGATCGTCGGCGGCGGCCTGGCAGGGCTGTCCGCGGCTCTCTTCCTCGCGGCGCGCGGCGTCGCCAGCGTGCTCGTCGAACGGCATGCCGAGAGTTCGCCGCACCCGCGCGCCATCGGCGTCACCACGCGGTCGCTCGAGCTATTGCGTCCGCTCTCGCTCGTGCCGCCGATCCCTGAGATCGGCTTCGGGCAGGAGCGGCCCCGACGAGTTCGAGCCGAGAGCCTCGCGGGGCGCTGGTCCGAGGAGCTGGCGTGGACCCGGCCGGAGCCGGCGGCGCGGCAAACGGCGGCGTCCTCGACGCAGCAAACGGCGGCGTCCTCGACGCAGCAAACGGTCGAGTCGCGCGAGCCGCTGTCTCCCTGCACAGGCGCCGCCATCGCGCAGGACCAGCTGGAGCCGATCCTGCGGCGGCGGGCTATTGAGCTCGGTGTCGACGTCCGGATGAGCACGCGGCTGACGGCGCTCGAGCAACACTCCGACCACGTCGCGGCGCGGCTGTGCGCGGCCGATGGGCAAACGTACACCGTTCGCGCCGAGTACGTCGTCGCAGCAGATGGCCACAACAGCTCGATCCGCGCGGCCCTCGGGATCGCGCGCAGCGGGCACGGGGTCATGCGGACCGTGCGCAGCGTGCTGTTCCGCGCGCCGCTCGACGAATACCTGGAGCGCGGGGTCAGCCAGTTCATGATCGAGCAAGACGGGCTGAACGGCATGTTGACGACCTACCGCGACGGTCGCTGGGTGTTGATGCTTGGCGACGACGAGGAGCGTGACGAGGCGACGCTGCTCGCGCTGGTGCGGCGCGCGATCGGGCGCGCAGACGTTCCCGTCGAGCTGATCACCAGCGGCCGCTGGGTGCTGAGCGCACAGATCGCGGACACCTTCTCGCGAGGCCGGGTGCACCTGATCGGCGATGCGGCCCACACGCTGCCGCCCGCGCGCGGCGGATACGGCGCAAACACCGGCATCGAGGACGCGCACAACCTCGCCTGGAAGCTCGCGGGCGTGCTCGCTGGCGAGTCGCTCCCGGGCCTGCTCGACAGCTATGATGCCGAGCGGCGCCCCGTCGCCTGGTTGCGACACTCGCAGATCTTCGCACGGGCAGACTACGCCGCCGAGGCGACCGAGCTCGAGAAGCGAGGGGCCGTCTTCCCGGACGAGGCGATCGAGCTCGGGCAACTCTACCGCTCTCGCAGCGTCATCGGTGCCGGCGAAGAGTTGCCGCCCGCGCGTCACCCGGCGCAGTGGGCGGGTCAGCCCGGCACGCGCGCGCCTCACTTCGCGGTGCAACACGGCGTGGCGCCCGCCTCGAGCGTCGAGCTGCTGCAGCGCGGCTGGTCGATCGTCGCCGCCGACCCGACGTGGAGTGTGGCCGCGCGCCAGGCGAGCGTGCAGACCGGGATCCCTCTTCGCTCCTGGCTGCTCGCGGCGCGCGCGGACGCCGCCGAGACGCTGACCCCGCCGACGTCGGTGATCGATCCCGCGCGCTGGGCCGCGGACGTCCTGGCCCGCTTCGGCGTCCTGCCGTCGGGCGTGTCGCTGGTCCGTCCCGACGGCTACGTCGCCTGGCGATCGACGGGCGCAGCGTCCGCCGAGTCGCTCTGGGCTGCGCTGCGCGACGTCGCGTTCGCCGTGCGCGCCTGAGCGTCAATCACGCGGAACGCTGACGTGTCAGGGGCGGAACTGGATATCTAACCCCCCCGGTCGGAGCGCGGAGGCTCCGTTGAAGCGTGGCCGGAGTACTGGTTTGCCCCCCAGGCGTAAAGAGACCGAAAGGTCTCATTGGCGCGGCCGCTTGGCGATGAATTTACTTGGCATTTTCGGTTGCAGCCAAGAGCGTTCTTAGGGAAGAGACCAAACGGTCTCTGGTGGACCGCTAGGCTGATGCGAATTCCGACAATGGAGGGACCAATCGGTCGCAAAATATATACGCCAGCGCCATCTGTCCGCGAGCAAGAACGAGACCCCCGCGGTCCGCATCAGGCGCTCCAGGCGCGGCCCTGATGGCTTCGAGCTGACCGGGCGCCGACCAACCTCGAGTCGCGCCAGCGCTCTCGACTCCGGCGAAGGTGCGAAACTCAGCCATCGACGTCGCCCTCCACTCGACAGTTGCTGTCAGCTGCCGGCGCCGGCAGAAGCTCTGGAACACCTCGCGCCCCCGGCGCAGCCGCGACACGACGGCGGCCCCGGGGATCGCCATCAGCCTGCAGCAGAGCTGCGCCCCAGCAACCCGAGCAACCCCGCCTCATCGATCACCGCCACCCCCAGCTCCTTGGCGCTCTCGAGCTTTGACCCCGCCTCCTCCCCGGCCACCACGTAGTCGGTCTTCTTCGACACCGACCCGCTGACCTTGCCGCCCGCCTGTTTGATCGCGTCGGCGGCCTCGCTGCGCTTGAGCGTCGGTAGCGTGCCGGTGAGAACGAACGTCTTGCCGGCGACGCCCTCGATGATCTCGCGGCGGGCGCTCGTGGCTTCGAGCAGCACGCCGGCGGCCTCGAGGCCCGCGAACACCTTGCGCACCGGCTCGGAGTCGAGCTCTGCGAAGATGCTGGAGGCGCTCTTCCTGGCGAGGCCTTCGATCGCGCCGAGCCCCTTGTCGGGGGTCAACGTCTGGACTGCCTCCGGATCGGCGGCGTTGTAGCGCGCGGCGAACTCGAGCAGCGACCGGGCGCTGCCGAAGTAGCGGGCCAGGTCTTCCGCCATGGTCTCGCCGACGTGGCGGATGGCGAGGCCCACGAGCACGCGGGTGAGGCCGCGGGCCTTGGCGCGCTCGAGGGCGAGGGCGACGTTCTCGGCGCTCTTCTTGCCCATGCGCTCGAGGCCCTCGAGCTGCTCGGCGCTGAGGGTGAAGAGCTGGTCGGGCGAGCGTATGCCGAGCTCGCGCGTGACCTGCTCGATCAGCGCGGTGCCCATGCCGTCGATGTCCATGGCGTGGCGGCTGGCGAAGTGATCGAGCCGCTCGCGCACCTGGGCGGGGCAAGCGGGGTTGGGGCAGTAGACGAAGATCTCTTCGGTCAGCACCGCGGTGTCGCACACGGGGCACGCCGTCGGGCGCTGGTAGCGCTCGGTGCCGTCGGGGCGGGCGTCGAGATCGACGCTCACCACCTGGGGGATGATCTCGCCTGCCTTCTCCACGCGCACGGTGTCGCCCACGCGCACGTCCTTGCGCTCGAGCTCGACGAAGTTGTGGAGCGAGGCGCGCGACACCGTCGTGTTCGCCACGAACACGGGCTCGAGCTCGGCCACGGGGGTGAGCTTGCCGGATTTGCCGACCTGCACGTGGATGCCTTTCAGCAGCGTGGGCTTCTGCTCGGGAGGGAACTTGTAGGCGATGCCCCAGTGGGGGTGGTGCCCCGTCGCGCCGAGCCGGCGGTAGAACGCGAGCGCGTCGATCTTGATCACCATGCCGTCGATGTCGAAGTCGAGGCTCGAGCGCTTTGCCTCGTATTTCTCGCAGTGGGCGAGCGCGTCTTCCACGTTCTCGGCGGTCGCGATCTGGTCGGCGTACACGCTGGCGCCTGCCTGCTCGAGCCAGCCGATGATCTCGGACTGCTTCGCCGGCAGCTTGACTCCCTCTGACCACGCCACCTGGTACAGGAACGACTTGACGCCGACCTCGCCGAGGCCGGTCGGGTCTTTGCGCTTCATCAGGCCGGCGCAGCCGTTGCGCGGGTTGATGATGCGCTTCTCGCCCGCTTCCTCGAGCTTCTGGTTATATGCGACGAAGGCCGGGCGCGGCCAGTAGAGCTCGCCGCGGATCTCGAGCTCACCCGGCACCCCCCGCAGCTCGAGGGCCACGGCGCGCGCCTCCTTCACCTGGCGCGTGATGTCGTCGCCCTTGCGCCCGTCGCCGCGCGTGACGGCGCGCACCAGCTTGCCGCCGGAGTAGGTGAGCGACACGCTGATGCCGTCGATCTTGGGCTCGATCATCACGCCGAGGGGGGCCTCGGGCGCGAGCTCCAGCTCCTTGCGCCGGCGCTCGTACCAGGCGCGCAGCTGGTCGGCGCTCGACATGGCCTCGCCCTTGCTGTCGCGCCGCGCCGGGCTCAGCTTCTCGAGCGAGAGCATCGGCACGCGGTGCTCGACGGTGGCGAAGCCCTCGGTGTGGTCGGCGCCGGGCCGGGCGTCGAGGCGCTCGGCCTCCGGCACGCCGAGCTTGTCGGCGATCGCCGTGTAGCGGTCCATCAGCTCGTCAAAGACCGCGTCGGACACCTCGGCGGCACCCTCGCGGTAGGCGCGCTCGTGGTACCGGATCTGCTCGCCGAGCGCGGCCAGCTCGCTCCGCTCGGACTGGAGCGGCTCGGCTGGGAGGGTCTCAGCCTGGCTCGACTCGGCCTGGGTCGGCTCGGCGGCGGGGGCTTTGGCTGCGGAGGCTTTGGCGGGGCGGGAGCTCTTGCGGGAGGCCATTCGGGCGTGACCTATCGCTGGCCTCGCCCGAGGGCAACCCTCGTGACCCGCCCGCGGCCGCGCCCCGACGCGCCCCACGGGAGCTTCACCTCGGGTCCCGGGCGGCGGGGGAGTGTCGACGGAGCGAGCGGGCAAGCCGCCGCACGTTCGGCGCATTTCGTCTCACCCGTCGTCGCCAGTGCCCGTTCAGGGGCGAGCAACACCACCGCACGCCGCGCTGATGGGAGCGCCGCGTGGGGGGTGATGGAGGCTCCGCGAAGCGATGGGGACGAAGATGGCCACTCGGGTAGGACACGGTCGGCGATCTCGACACGGGGTGTGCGGGAGCGTCTGGCACGCCATGTTGCTGGGCGCCGTCGCGTGCTCGGGCGGCTCGGACGACGATCCCGGCTCGAACGGCCTCGGCGGCGCCGCGTCTGCCGGCGCGGCGGGAGAGGGCGGGTCTGCGGGGACGAGCCCGGGTTCATCGGGCGCCGGCGGAACCTCGAGCGGGCCGACGAATCCCGGGAAACCACCGCCGTCGCTCGAAGAGCTGGCGGAGGAGCCCGCCGCGGAGGCGCCGTGGACGATCCTGGTCTATGGCCACGCCGATCACAACCTGTCGAACTCGTTGTACGGCGACATGCTGGAGATGGCCGCCGCGCAGCTGAACGGCGTGGTGCAGCTGGTGGTGCTGGCAGACTGGGACTCGTCCCAGCTCGTCGCCGGCTCGGAGCCGGCAGCGAGCTTCCCCGAAGGCCTGCAGCTCTATGCGGTCGCCGGCGGCGGGGCAGCGCCCGAGCTCGTGGCGGAGGCACCGGAGGCCAACCTCGACAACCCGCTGGAGGTCGCCGAGATCGTTCGCGCCGTGTTCTCGGCGTTGCCGTCGGAGCGGCGCGGGCTGGTGCTCTGGGACCACGGCGGGGCCTGGTCGGGCGGCTTTGGCGGCGACGGTCAGGACGGGACCGCGTCGAGCGTGTCGCCCATGAGCCCCGAGCTCGTGGCAGACGCCGTTCGAGCCGGTGCAGCGGCGGCGGGGATCGCCGGATCGAAGCCGTTCGACTTCATCGCCTTCGACACCTGCTTGATGGCAGGCGCCGAGGTGGCCTTTCCCT
>Ga0247763_1001429_pt1 | contig 13633 bp, 12 predicted proteins | sample UWRJL141409B4_FD_179926 | JGI IMG/M metagenome (GOLD analysis project Ga0247763, IMG submission 179926) | Plant litter microbial communities from Arlington Agricultural Research Station in Wisconsin, United States - UWRJ-L141-409B-4 | ecosystem: Environmental > Terrestrial > Plant litter >...
TGGCAACCTCCACGGGCCTCTTTCATGTTGTGTCTCAAATGGTTACATGCATCCATCCGTATGAATGTTGTGTGTTGCTGCGCGCGCCCGCATGTGTGCGTGTGTGTGTGTGTGTGTGTGACTCTGACGGACGGAAGAGCAGTTTGGTCAAGTGGACACGGTTCAACGTGGGGGTACATGTACCATTTACCGTTTTTGAAGGGGCAAACCTACCTACCTACCTAGGTACATGAAATGAAGGGGGCAGTTGTAGTAGTGGGATCGCGCCAGGCGGCTCCGTTTCAAACACGGACGGCTGGCTAGCTGTGCCTGTGTGTGTGTGCATCGGGTACGGGACGGTAGAGGATTTGACATGTTTCTTGTTTCTTGGTTTTTCTTCTTTTCGCTTCCGTTTTGTATGGTATATAGACGGAAATGCGCGTTCTTTATCGCCGAGGTTTGGGTCTTGTTTACCCCCTTTTGTTCGCCACTTGCGACCTTGATCGGTATCTTACGTAGCCTGCCTACGAAGTACTGGTTGAGGGGTCTACGTACTCACCACACCTAACACCCAACTAGATGCGCAGATTCCATGTTCGATGAATAATCCGGCCAAGAGCAGAACCGCGATCGAGGCCATCTCATCGTTCTTTTGAGATTTTCTCTTTTCCGTTTGTTCAAATCATTCTCGTATTCTATGTCCTGTTGTTTTACATCACCCCCCTTTACGATCTCTCTTCACATGTATGTGTCTGTTTCTGGCACGGGCAAGTAGGTACCCAGGTGGGTGTGTTGTTCCCCACCACAACAACGCCATTCCGAACAAGAGAAAAGAGTCACCGTGGTAATCGGCCCGTGAAGACTAGACTGGAAACAAACAACCAAAATGACTGATATGATATGATGATATGATATATGATCTTGGCGCGGACCTTTACCTCCTGGATGGTCAGTCGGCCACAAACGCTACCTACCTGCTTACTATGCGTGTCATTTCATTTGACTGGACGGAGTTGACTGGGTTGACGCAGCATGTAATCATGTCGTGCACATGCAGTGCCAGTGCATACATGCAGAAAAATCACTGCACTACTCTGCACTGCTCTGCACAGTAATGGCAAGCGACTCGTCAAGTTTAGGTAGATACAAGGTGTGTTTACATTGACCATTAGAGTTACCTGCCTCGGAATTTACAAAAGAGGCAAAATGCGGCTTTACCCAAGGGAGGTAGGTGACACAACACGACATGACACAACACGACACAATACGACATGGTGGCGGGGAGGGATACCTGGACCAAACCAGACCAGATCAGATCAAATCTGATAACTCAACTTACACTGCAGTGCAGCCAGCAGCGCAGGCAATGTAGCACGGCGCAACGCAGCCCGATGGCAATAGTACTGGTATGTAGCTATGGAAGGTAGCCATGTATGGTAGGTGTACAAATTTTGACAAATTTAATGTGTTTGTACCACCCCCCCTGTTCTAGTTCTAGTGCTGTGCCTCCGGGTCCACGCGACCTCAGTGCCGGTTTATGCTGTGTACTTGTTGCAACCAGGTTTTTTTTTTCCCCTCTCTCTCTGTGCGTTGTCATACGGTTGGTTGGTTATTTATGGTGCGTTAACTGTTAGCAGCAGGTGAGAGCTAAGAGGCAGTTTGTTGACTGAACATATGCACGTGGATGGAAAACATCCTCTAAAAAAATAACCGTGAGACTTGGCGACTGACTTAGGCTATCTCCGGAGGTATCTATATTCCATACACTGGGGGAAAATAATTTGCATAAAGTTGAATTCCTAAGAGTGAGAGAAACCGGGTTTGGAACTGTGTGGTTCGGAGCGACCATCAAATTCGTTATGCATAAACCCAGCTCAGGAAACCAATGATCAACAGGGCAATGAACCAAGTTTGGAAAGAGTGAGAAAGAGAGAGCCTGGTCTTGCAGAAATAACACTAGGTAAGTATGGATCTCCCATTTGACTTTCTAGGTTCACCCATAAACACAGCGAGTGACTGTCACGTTGCTGCAATACACCAGCTCAGAAAGTGGACTGCAGACATAGGTCTCATATGCCGGGTGCAAATGTAAACATATAAACAGAGAAGGTAATGTTGGTTCGAGGCACTTTTGTGGCCACCTCACTGCCTAAATTGCTGGGGGTGATCAACTTGGAGCATCCATTGCATCGGTTCTGAGGCTTGACATTTCAGGAATCCTGCTTTGCAAGACACGGCCAGGGACAACTAGGGGAAAGTATTTTGTAACAGTGGTCTTTTCGTCCGCATTTCCAGCTATCTCCGAGTTGTCTGTAAAGTTGTCTCTGATGTTGGTTTCTTGGTCTATCAAGTGTCTCCTTGTCACATCTTGACTTGCTTTATAGACAGACTGTTTATGGCACCCAGCTGTTTTGTTGGACATGTCATCTAGTTTGCCGTCACTGTCTCAGTACTGTGTTTAAGTCAAAAAGCTGCATGTTCCTAGGCCGTCAAAGGGGGCTTGCTTCTGCACTCAGACCACAGAATGTCCAGCTTGACAAATCAATATCCCGTAGGAAGTAGACTTTGCATTTTCCACCTCCTGTTGCATCCCGAGCAATACCTTCAAGTCCCGTGCTAGCAGGCTGTAGGAATTAGGATTTGTAGTGTAATAGTGTAAACTTTCCCCTCATGCACATGAACACTATACCTTGTCGTCGTCCACCGTGCAACCCTTCCGACCAAACAGTTTCAACACAACCAACTATGTGCGTGCATCATGACGTGTAAGCCAATCAAACCTGAAACTTGAAACGAGTCTGCATCGGCGCCTGTACAAGCACCGGCACAGACAAAAGGCTGCCGCTGGCGCTGCTCAGGCACTCGCCCAGGCAACCCACCCACCATGGGTATCCACCGACAATCCGCCCAACCATCCCATACCATGCAGCAACCAACCTCATTTCACGAGACCACTAGGCAGCACCTGGACAGGTCCCGCTCTGCTCTGCCCCGTCCCGCTAGCTCTAACATGGCCGCGCCAGCCTGTTGATGCTTGTGCCTGCAGTGTCCGCCTGTCCCGCCTGTACTGTCTGCACTGCCTCACCGGGGAAAAGGGAGCTGCATACCCGCTTGCATGGAAACTTGAGTGCTGGTCCTAACTATGTACGCACACCAGTGTTCTGACACGATAGACCTGTCTTCCACCTGAGACGTCATAGATGTAGATAGCCTTCACGGGGAGAAGAGCTAAGGAAAAAAAAACAAAAAACAAAAGGAAAAGCAACGCATAGCGTAGCATAGCAGGCAGAGAAAGACGAGGCAAGATTAGCTGGCAAAACCACCTGCAAACCTAGGCAAGGATTCTCGGTGAGAGAACTGAACTATGGCCAGTGCTCTCATCGTTTTACAAGGGCGAGGGCACTGCCGAGACTGCCTTGTGCGGGGAGCCATGAGTCGCGATGCGCGGGCGGGTGGGTACCCTGTTGACCGACGACGGAAACGGCTTGCCGCGTGTCACCGAACCCTGGGGCATCGCTGTCATCGATGCTGTCGGGCAATGATGTGGAAATGTTCAGGCTATTGCGGTGGGAGTGTCGAATGTCGTGGTTGATCTGGACATATGGGCTGCGCTTAGGTTTCTCGGATTGGAGGGCCTACTGGGAACGACCAGGGGGAGAGGCATTGCGTCGGGCTCCTGAAACGGTCAACAAAAACGGAGGAGCCTGGGATACAACAGCAAAGCCCCGAAACCTTCAGAGGCAAACCATCACATGTCATTTGCGAAATGACAAGAGTCACCTTTCCACTTCGTGTTGGCTATATGGTACGTAATCTCACAAAGGCAGCATGCACCTGACGCAGGCTGGCCAACAGAATTATCCCCCATCCCACCGTCTATAATGACCAGGGAGTGGCGTGGTCTGCTCCGATCGTCTGAATCGTGATATGGTACAATGGAACAACAAGGCCCCATTTAGTTCGCGTCGGGTTGGCTCAGGATGTACTCAACCGCCTGTTCCACTGCAGGGGGGTTAGCATGTCGCAAACAACCTCAGGACACCAAAACTTGACATACCACTGTGGATGGTATCGGCATCCTTGTCGGGAATCTCAATGCTGAACTCCTATACCACAAACTGTCAGCCCCAGTTTTTCCTCCATCCCAACCGGCAAATGCCATCATCGTCTTCCTGGGGAGAATTCCATACCTCCTCGATCGCCATCACAACCTCTACCGTGTCAAGGCTATCAAGACCCAAGTCATTGGCAAAGTGAGCCTTTTCTGTAATCTACCACGCCCCCAAAAATGTCAGAAATGTATCCGGCCAGTCGAGCCATCGGAGGGGTGGGAGGGGGTGACCGGAACTGGGAATTCCGTCCATCCCGGTTCTCGAAAAAACGGCGCGAGGGAAAACTCACGTTGGTAGGATCGTTGACCTAGAAAACATAGCAAGAAACCAATGTCAGTACCAATCTCTCTCTCTCTCTCTCTCTCTCTTCATCTCGAACTTTCTCTTTCAACAATACAACAGCAAAGCAAGCAAAAACAAAACGTACCTTGTCAAAGCCTGTAAGCAACGACTTGATCCGCTCATAAACATCGCTCCTCGCCAATCCACCACCCGCAGCATAGCACCGTACCGCCTGGAAGGCGACACCCGCCTTGGGCGAAAACACCTTCGAGACTCTGGGGGCAACAGCGCCGATAGCTAATCTTGTGGCAGCGTGGGAGGGAACAGCCGGGCGCATGGCAGTAGCAGCGGAGCGAACTGCGGCCGCGGAAGATCGGAGGATAGCTGTGCGGAACATGTTGGATTCGATAAATGAATGCTGCGAGGGCTTTTCGACGGGGGAATTGACTTGGATCGAGGCGGTATCAAGGCTCGCAAGGCGGTGGATGGGATGGGGGTGGTTCGAGAATGAATTGGCAGAAGCAAAAGAGAGGTGATGATAAATTTCTCGCCAAACTTCGGGATGCAACTTGCAGAGCTCGGGGCAGCTTGTCCTGCTGGCGCGTGCGTAATCACGTGGTCCAAGCTTTTCGGCCGCTAACAGATTCTGGACTATTTCACTGCAAAACTTGTTAAGCACATCAAAAGCGTCATCAATAGGAATGGGAGCAAAGAACATTGAAATAACATGGGAAAAACAGACTTTTCGAGTCTCAGTGCAGGCGCCATATGTACAGCTCTATCTACAAGCTCCTCCCACTGCCCCGACTCGTCAATTCGCACGCAGGCACTTCCCCGTTCTCCTGTCCGTATTTATCTGTAGGGCGCATCCGCTCTGATAACCGCAGCCAGCTCCGGCTCCCACTTGTCTCCGTTGGAAAGCAGTTTCTCTGTAGTTACAAAGTTAGCTCATATAAATTGGCAACCCCCGGCCCCAGTGCTTGACACATACCCTTGTTGTACAGCAGCTCTTCGCGAGTCTCAGTAGCATACTCTGCGTTAGGGGACTCGACAATGGCATCAACGGGACATGACTCCTGGCAGAAGCCGCAGTAGATGCACTTGGTCATGTCGATATCGTAGCGAGTCGTCCGCCGGGAACCATCGGCGCGCTCCTCAGCTTCGATAGTGATAGCTTGGGCCGGGCAGATAGCCTCACACAGCTTGCAGGCAATGCAGCGTTCTTCACCGGAGGGATATCTTCGGAGGGCGTGCTCGCCGCGGAAACGGGGAGAAATGGGACCCTAACCACCAGTCTGTCAGCTCCCAAGCTTTTATCAACTTCCCCCATTCAATTCCCATCCCCTTTCTTGCTTGACCCAACCCAACCAGCCCCAATACAATCCGTACGTACCTTCTCAAAAGGATAGTAAATCGTATACCTATCAGGCCCAATCAGCAATCTCTCTTTATACCTTTATTAGACGGCAGAACAAACTCACGGCGGTCGAAAGAACTGCTCCATCAGCACATACATGCCGCGGAACATTTCCGTCAGCAAAAAGTATTTCCCCGCCTTGGTATACGTCCCCTCTTTCTCCTGATCCCACGCGGTCGGTGGCGGGAGACGAAACCCCTTTGGCGGAGGGCCCGATGGTGTCGCGTACCCTCTCACCCTCGCGAGCATCAATTGGTTTGCCACGGTCGCTGTGCGGAGAAGCATTGGGGATGAGCGAGCCAGAACGAGCTGGCGAGCGGCGAGCGACGCCGAGGAGGAGGAGGTCGCGGGAAGCATGTTTGGGTTCTGAATTGGGGTTGGTTTTGGTGGGATGCGTGTGTGGTGCGGGCTTTAGCTTCGGTCGGGGGAGCTTCGATTGCGCCAAGTAGCCTGGTGAGGATGACGACCTAGACGCCAATTGGTTCGGAGCAAGGGATTCCTGTCAAAGAAAACCCGGTGGAGAGGGGAGTGGCGGGGCGGGAGGCGAGGTTGAGGCGAGCTCCCCGGCGGCGATTGACGTGATGGATCCCAGAGGTCAAGCAAGCTTCGGGATTTTGGGGCGACAGTTCGCTGGATTACAATTCTCGGCCCATCATTGGGTGCGCGGGTTAGATGTGGGTCTACCCGTGACGCAGCACGTGATGACCATTGTCCTAAACACACTTGTTCACTTTCACCCTTCGTGCAAAGAAACTGATTTGTACTTGAAATGAGTTGCAATTTAGCTTCCAAACCCTCGATATACATGCAACAATATTCTGGGTATAATGCATAAAATTCCCGTGCCTCACCGTCAACTCCTGTCTCAGGCAAAGGTCCGCTCCCAAGATGTCCACCAAACACCCACATTAGCTGCCACTACCAAGTCCAACATCTTGAGCCCCTCATCATGAATGATCAGTTTACCTAATTTTGCCCTCTTTCCGCTGCTACCACCGCCCGCATCCTCTTTGCCTAAACTCATGTCCATTGGCTCGTCGTCATAATCCCAATCGTCATCATCGCTGCTCCGAGGTTCAAGGTGGAGGAACTTGCTGAACTGTCCATGCAGATGATGCGGATCCCATTTGCCTTTTCCTCCTTCGCCCTGTCCCTCCGTCCTTGGGCGAAACACGGCCAGGTTAAACCGCAGTTCGCTCACAGGCTTCGCGCCAGCCAAGGCCGAAGTCAGCTCATCTCCGCGTGAGCGTCCCATTGCCTGTGCATCCTTGATGGCTTGCGCCACGGCGGCGGGGTTAAACTTTTGGCTCTTGGGGTCGAGAATGTGTCTGCATTTGAGACTGCGCCCCGTACTGCTTGTTCGGAACTCACAGCGCCCGTCCCATGGACTGGTGAAGGCATAACCTCTTGGCTTTAGTCCGGGTCCCGGCTCTGTAGTTAGAGAGGGTGGTGGTGATCCCTTGCGTCCATCTGGGCGACTCGGTGCATCGGCGGCTTTCCTATCCCGTCCTTCATCCCGTGCCGCCGAGTCCGTTGATCCAACCGTGGATGCGCTGTCCGCTCGGCGGTGGAAGAGCTTTCGTGGCGGCGGGAAATCCTCCTGTGAGAAGCTTCCGGTACCTTCAGCCGCGGCCGAGCTCTCTGCCCTGTGTCGTCGGTGAAAGGGGCTTCTATCCTTGATGTCCTTGATATTGGATGTCAATGATTTGGAATATGACATGAGAACTTGTCGGTGAAAGCCCTCCTCTACCGGAAAAGCTTTAGGAGCAGGAACCGTGGTTGCTGGTCCCGAGGCAAGCCCTTTCATTGCCTGGGCAAACGCTTCCCCTGAACCAGGCTTGAAAGCGTCAACACTGGCAATACTTGGCATGCCGCGATACTTTGCGTAGCCCGATGTTTCGATCCGGATGTCAATCTTTTGCGGGCGTGAAACAGCACCCATATCCTCGGGGTTGAGGCTGGGGTCGGCCATCTCTGGTGTCGGGATATTGGTCTGGAAGGACAGAATCTTCCCAATGTTCCACTGCCCGCCGGTGGTCGGATCCCGCCGGATAAGCGTCAGTGAGCAGGGCATCACCGATGGCCGATGGCCCAGCTTAGTTGGGGATGAAGGGCGAACTCCTTGAAACGGTTGTCTACCCAGCACGGCATCTGGACTAGTGGCTCCATATTGTTGGGGGCTAGTGGTATGTTCAAAGTTTGAGGTTGCCGAATACTCTCCACCAGACGCTACTAGTGGTCGGGGACCTAGGGGCTTCCGGGACGCCGGGTCGGCAGGTGAGGTCATGGACTTTGCAGACGGCCGAGGGGGCAACGCGGGTGGCTGCTCGGTGTCTAGTTCCAGGCCGCCGGTGCTGGTAGTTGGTCCCGTTTGCGGCGGGCTCGCGGCGGGGGCTGCGGGGAGCGGCGTGAGAATTGCGCTCTCTGACCGCTGTCGATTCGGGCTAGTCAATGCTGATGGAGGCTGCCTTGCAGATGCATCCGAAACGCTGTTGTCTACTTTCGGCACCTTGGCAGATGCAGGAAGTGGCTTTCTGGGGATGACGCTTCTCGCGCTCTCAACACTAGATCGAGGCGACGCAACATTCTCAGGCCGCCGTGGGGCTGCAAGGGCCTCGTCGCCGGGGAGATCAAGATGGACGTAATACAGCGAGTTAGCGACGTCGGTGGCGGTGACGTTTTTCCGCTGTGGTCTCAGGGTCGACAGGATAATATCTCGCGTGCCGGGCACTCGGGAGATATAGAGGGTCAGCGACTCCCTGAGGTCAGGATGATGGGGATATTGCGGGGGATTGGCTGCAATGTAGTTGATGTCTGACAGCGATCTCGCTTCCACCTGTCGAGTCGCCATCGCAGCGGCTTGGGGAGTATGTCAGGTCGATTCGGAGAGCTCTTGGGGATGCCCAAAACCGACCCCAAGCTGTGTACCCCACGCTGAAGGGATTCGGAGTTTGGAGGGGGGAAGTGCACTGCGGGGCAGCTGACGACCCGAGGCAGCGGATTGCCGGAGATGGCTTTTTTTTGACCGACAGACGGAATGAAGAGGAAATGTCGACAAGGATGCAGTCGAGCAGCAGGTCGATGGGATTTTATCTGGCCTTCCGAATCCTAGGGTCCGCCGAATCCGCTTTCCGCTGTTGAAGTGGCGCCAAGTCGTTCCAGTGAGCTACCACGATTCCTGGCGTCTCAGGCCAAGACAGCTTCGGGCACTGGTGCACATGGCAAATTGCCGTCGTCAGCTGGCGGAGAGGGGCTGTGTTTGCTGGCGCGTCACTGCCTATCTCCTCGGTCAGTTCACCTCATTCTGAGAACGAAACACGTTTGAGCGGTCAAAAATATCCCTTTTTGGTCCTACGTCACAGGCCTTTGGTAGCACATTGTGGATGGAAGTTTGCGACCCGACTGAAACTGGCAGATGGGATCGGGGAGACAACAGTGATCCACAGGGTCCAGCGGCCCGCTTTTTAGCTGCTTGTCGGCCCAATTAGCGTCAGCTATTAGCGTCGGGTCTCTGAAATTTAGTGAGGCCTCACAGGGGTGAGCCGCCGATCTCCAACATCACCAAGACGCTTGGCTTCACCGTGGTCGACTGGGACAGGCCAGATCTTTAAAGTTTCCGAGTAAGTCTTTAAATAACTAGGTACCCATCCTGTGCGCAGCCTCATAGGATTCCACTCAAGTCAGTCAGCGCGACTGACCTGTCACAACACGGGGGGATTCGCGAAATCCAACAGCAATGAGGACACGTGACTTCTTTTTCTCTTATCCGAACCAGCTTACCAAGTCATGGACTCGATAAGATTGGGCCTCGAGATGGGGATGACAGCCGACGTACCGTGCTACCCGACTTAAATGGGCGTTTTAGCTGTGTCACCCGGTTGTCATGTCAAGCTGTCTTGACGCACAAGAACTATCGGGCTTGTCCAGCAGACAACGATCCAACCTTTGAGAGATTTGAGACAGTTGGGAGAGATGTCAAGACGTTTTGGGTACTAGAGCGAGATCTTTAATTTGCCAACTTATCAAGTCCTTTACAAGTTCGGTATATAGATGCCTTGGTAATTTGACCCAGTATCGCTCGAACAACCTTTCAATAGATCTCGCTCTCCCAAGGTGATTGTGCCCACTATTCGTTACGGCATTAGGACATTCTAAACGCGTCTCATAAAAATACATGTAGGTAACACCCTACAATGTCCTCCGGAGAAAAAGAAACAGATCAAGCCTCCCACTCTCGACACTCTACCCGCTCATGGGGCCCTTTACTCCCTCTCTTCTTCTCAGGGTCTTCCTCCTCCTCTTCGTCGACCCCGTTCCATGGCACAAGATAGAGATACAAAAAATGCAACACGGGTGGAAACCACGTCGCCAGTGCCAAATATTGTCCAAATCCCCACGTCTTAATCGCCGCAACAAATGCATCCCCGTATACCTCCTTCATAATCCCCCTTGTTCGCCAATAATACCTTGAGTACACCGCCAACGACACCACCCCCGCCACAGTCGGCAGCGCCTCCGCCGTAACCCATGCAGCATGTCGCGAGCCAGTCTCGACCCTATACCTGCGCAAGCGGGGATGATGGAAGGCCGTCCCCACCGCCGCCAGGACCCAACAGACGAAGCCACCCAAAAAGTAAAAAAAGTCATCCGAATGATGGAATTCCTGATCTGGCGTCATGGCGTCGTAGCGCTGCGAGCACAGCCGCTCAATGATTTTTCCCGGTTTATAAAAGATGGAGAAGTGTGTGGCGAAGAGAACTACGTTAAGCGCCACGAGCACAACGCTCCCTGTCACATAACCCCGTGAGTATGGATGCGTGGAGGTGGCCCAGTACGCGGCGCAAACCATTACCACCGACGTGGCGGAGAGCATGCTTAGCGCGTCGGCCATCAAGGCGTCAAAGCGGGAGTGGGTTGTCCAACGGTAGACATAGGAGGACACCATGACGGAGGCGCCGAAGACGAGGGTGGATATGAGTAGGCCCGGCAGAGTGCGGACGAGGGAGAGGCGGAAGTTACAGCGGCGTTTTTTGGGTCGCCGGTGGAGGAGGTAGAGTCGTTGGAGGACGGCGATCCGTTTGCTTATCGGGGAGAAGGAGAGGGAGGAGAAGACGACGGTGAGGATGATGAGCATGATGGCGGATACAAACATCTGCGATGAAGGACGAGTTATTAGCTGGGTGCTTTAGGCAGGGGCTCGGGATGGAAAGAAAGAGAAGTCTCGACTCACGCCATATCCGACAATGTCAGGATTCCCGATCGACACATAAGTCGAGCGACAGTACTCGTGCCAGCATTGGCGGGATACATGGTCGAGGAACAGGGTAACGTTTTCGGCATCTTGTCTAGTCGCATTGATCCACCAGTCCACCACCGCACCGGGGCTGGATTCGTTAAGGGGCGCGGGAAAAAGCCGCAAAGCAAGCTCCCCCAACTCAAGCGCGCCGACACTGATGTTCGCCGGATACCGCAGGATCCTGTCTGGAGCATCGAGCATGTTGAGGTTGACGAAATCGCTAATGGGAAGCAGCTTCGACGCAGCAGGGCAAGTGAGATCGTTGTATGTGTTTGTCTCCTCGTCGTGGGTCTTGTTGTATGGCACCACGTTGATCAGGTAGCTCACCTTCAACTCGGCCAGGGAGCTGACGGCGTGAGGGTTCCAGTCCGACGGGGGCATACAGTATTGGATGAGGCCGCCATGTTGCTCCAAACAGGGCGCCGTAGGGTCGGTAATGAGTAGGTTCATATCAAACATGAATCTTTATGCTCTAGGTCGCCGTATTGCTGAGAGAGCCTTCGACATTGGAAATGGGTATGGCTTCTCCAGGAGAGAGCGAGCGAGTAAAATGAAGAGATGACAATAGCCTCTGGGAGAAAAAGTCAATATAGTGGGAAAATAGGTCCACGTGCTTGCGCCCCCGAGGTCATGAAAAGAACGGCATGGAGGCTTGACAGAGTCAGGCGTACCGTTCTGGCGGGTCTGCCGGCAGCGATGCAGAACTTAAATGGCGTAGTCTGTTAATTAACGGCCGAACAACTCGTCGAAGCCCAATGGAACTTCCGCGCGGTTCTTCCACCACATTGCCGCGATGTTGGGCGCTCTCCTTCGTCCTCAACGCCCATTTTGTTCGGTCCTCAAGCCGAGCACGCGCGCTGCTGCAAAAGTGCATAATTACCCCTGAGTGGGTGCGTCAAAGCTAAGCGCCGGGAACAGGGCACTTGGACATCGGGGTAAGGCTGCGGCAAGCTAGTGTTGGGCGTTCTTCAAAGCGTCCAATTCCAAACACGATTGCCATGTTCACAGGGCTTGGCATGCCCGACGGGGCGCTCTCAGTTCGAGGGGCTGAAGAGTTGTGCGACCCAACCACCTGTTCCTGCTCACCAATCAAACATCTCCGTGTTTCGAAAGGCCGACAAAGGACGCCGCCATAAGCCATTCTATCAGAGAGTAGTACATAATCAAATCGTTTTCATTAGTTGAGGTGCTGGAGTACGAACAGCCCTGACTCCCCCAAGAGATATGAATCCTGTGGCATTTCCATTCCCGTTGTTCCTTGTGTCTTCATTCCCAACGCCTGGAGATCCCTGCCATATTCGTGACCAATTCAGCCCAAAAACTTCGTATGCCTAATCATACAAAGAGCCGCACTCAAGGCTTACGTCCGTATACGACATATCTGTAGAGGTGTGTGAGAGACTTGTGTGAGTAGGAGGCAGAACTGACTCACGTTGTCCAATAGAAGTGAATCTTCGGATCCTTGATTGCTTGACGCATTTCAACCAGGAACACCTCAACTTCGTCAGATGTCCAGCCCAGGCCTTTCGTAAATAGCGTCATGGTGGCTGCGTGAAGACCATCGAGGAAGTTGGTCATCTGTAAAAAGCCCATCCGCTTGTTGTCCCTGCCTCGCGCCCACGGGTTTCCAGGGACAGCAAGCTTAACTTCGTTAACGTCAACGAAGCCAGCCTCAATCATCCAGTCCCTGTATTTCCTCGGCGCCAACATGTCGCGGCCGAGTCGTGTGCCTGCTTCGACGAAGAGTCGTGACCATCTCTCCACTGCGGTACCGCGAATGCTGTCATCCGAGGACTGCAACACTCCTGGCCACTCCTGCCACTCCATGTAGCCGCCAGGCCGGAGATGTTCAAAGGCCGATCGAATGACACCCACGTGGTCCTTGAAGCAGTGAAACATCATGCGGAGGTGAATATAATCAAATTGCTCCGTGTAGAGCCACTCATCCTCTGCGTCATCAATCTCGAACCGGCAGTTTGGCGGGACGTATTCGGGCTGAATGGGACTGAGATCGGTGCCAATCACTTGCGCAGATGGGTGTTGAACGGCGAACTCGATGGCCCATACTCCTGTTCCCGTACCAATGTCGAGAACGGACTGCGGGTTCTCGATGGGTGCCAGACCTAGTTTTCCGCCTAATCGCATGGTGAAGATGACATGCTGGAGGTCAAGGCGTTCTTGCTCCGGCTCATCGTTGGGCAGCCAGTACTTGCCCTGCTTGTAGCGGTGGAATGTCCGGCCATGCTCTTCGACGAACTCGTAGATGCTTTCCCGGACCGATTGCGTGGACCCCTGTGATGATGCGACGGAGATGTCGCCCAAGGCGGAGTCCGAATCGTCATCGACCTTGACATGGAGTTAGTGAGTGTCCGGTGTTGGTGCTCGACAGCAATGCCGCTTACGCTCAACCCAGTCGAGAAGTTGCTCTGGTCACTCAGCGACTGGGAGATGGACTCTCGGTCCGTTTGGTCGGCGACGAGGTCTGTCAAGCCTGCCTCATCGTTCTCGCTTTGTGATGTTAGAACCGCGGCTGTCGGATTGTCATCC
>Ga0247763_1001431_pt1 | contig 13630 bp, 9 predicted proteins | sample UWRJL141409B4_FD_179926 | JGI IMG/M metagenome (GOLD analysis project Ga0247763, IMG submission 179926) | Plant litter microbial communities from Arlington Agricultural Research Station in Wisconsin, United States - UWRJ-L141-409B-4 | ecosystem: Environmental > Terrestrial > Plant litter >...
ATTCCGTCACGGCATCAAGAATCCGGCCGTCAACCCCCCGACCAACACCCGCACGGCAGACAGCTCCTCGCTATGTGCACTAGCCGGAAATTCTAACTAGGTCAAGACTCTCGCAGTCCTGTTGATTTAGCTGCCTTCTGAGGCCCTGCCAGTCAGCGGCCTTTCTGGACCCTGCTTGGACGGCTTCAGGCGAGGGACCCAAACTCTAAAACTGCCGGCAATTCCTCACCTGGACACATCGTCATCGGCTGCAGCCGCCCTAGTTAGTATAGCTGGGCCCAGATTTTGGCACCACACTTTGCACGCTGAGTGAAATAGAGGCCATTTTTCTACCAGCTTTCATCTTACTACATACCTTAGCTTCGTCTGCAGCAGGTCCACCAGCTGCCAAGCCAGGAGCGCCTTCTACACACCAATACTCCAACACACTACACTACCCTGCCGTACCGGGAGCCTAATGCCCTGACTGGGGCGCTTTAGCAAACAGGCGGTTAGCACTGCCCCCACACTCTCAAGGCGACAAGGTAGAAAGTGGTCGTAGTAGAAGCTGTATTAATTAATAGCTTAGGCCGCCCAATTATCTGTCTTGGTATCATAAACCTCAGTCTCAAAGGACACGTTCGGAAGACGAGCCTACATCCCCTTCACTATCAAAGAGTGTAACTCTTAGTGCTGGCCGCCGGGCTCGCGAATTCCCGGTGCGGTGCGGAATCAGCCTTCGAGTTTCGCTTTTATCCTACCAAAGGTAATGTGGCGGCGCATGAGTGGGACGCTAGGGGCTACCTCAGCTTGGCATGGCCCACTTTTTTCGGTGGTCTGCAAAAAGTTAAGACATTATCCATCAATCACCACGCGCGTGTCTGGAACGCAATCAGGCAAATCACACCGTTCGATGGGCCTAATCGAGGCCATTCTACATGCCAAAGCCCACCTGCGCGCATTCTTACAGATATTTTGATTGAAGCCAAACCCCATTTGGAGGGGTGGGAAGGGGTGGGGCACGTCATAGCGAAGGTAAGGCACAATACTGGAGTGTAGTCTATTGGCTCCCCGCTAGGCTGATAGCGGCGTGGCTGAGTAAGAAAACCTGCAGGGCAATCGTTCAAATAAGAACAACGACTGAGAGACGAGCATCAGCTTGCTACTTTCCATCACAAGTCCCTGCGATGCGTCCTTATAATACCCTTTTCCGTCGCCAGGCAATCCGAGGGCTATCTACCAACAGACCTTTTACCTGTCAGAGCACTCACATCATGGACATCAATACCGGCAACGTGGATTTTGGAAGAACATGCCCAGGCATCCTCATGGAAGACTTGCGCCTTAATATGCCTGAGAGCGTCGCCAAGATTAGAAAACTCCAGACATCGCTGAGTCGCTACCGGGTGCCGGATCTATGTGCTCTCGGCTGCGCGGATCTAGCCATTGTCCGAGGTTTCATCTCGTCAATCGGGAGCCTCCAAGAGCTTCACGTCATCAACTATGAGCCAGACGCATCCGCCATTTGGTCGGCTATCTTTCAACATGCCAAGTCTCTGCGCAGCCTAGCCATACACTCTCCTCCCATGATTCGCTCGCTCGTGTGGACGCCTACCACTACGAGTCAAGTAATCCAAGGGCTCCCCCAGCTTACACGGCTCGAGTTAGATATCCAACTCGAAGAGGCTGAGTCATTGTTGTCTCCCACAGATGATGCGCAACAACAACAGCAGCAGCAGCAGCAGCCGATACAATCCGTCATCTGCAAACTGGCCGAGGCGGAACAACTAGAGTCGATCCTCATCAACGTAAACCTTCCAGACTCGGCCAACATTTTCGCAGATGCGCACACTTGGAATGCCTATGGTCCTACTGGCTTTGGCCTGCATCACCAAGAGCCTCGCAAGCAACTAGCGCTGAAAATCTTGGATAAGATGCGATCCAGCAAGTCCCAGCGCTCTCAGTTAAAACACCTCGTACTTCGGTTTCCGCGTCGATCTTATGAGGACCGATGCCAATTCTGGACAGTTGCATCCTCGGTCCACGCCAGCAGGGATGATAAAGGAATTATCAACCTGGAGGTTAATGAGAGGGCAAAGGAGTATCTACCTCCGTGGCCAGAGTACGGTGGAATTTTTGTGGAATTTGATGCAGTAGCGAACGCCGCGGACGTCAATCATATGCCACCATATATTTATTTTCTATAATTGCCCTGCCAGAAAGCCGGAGAACAATTGAACTTTCTCCACACGTAGATCAAAGGTGCAGTGCTTCTGACAAAAGGTGGGACGCCGAGGTGAATCCTTCCTTCGCCGGTCTGTATAAAAGGCGCCACGTTAAACTATCGTGAGCGTGGAAGATACCGCGGTTCCGAAACTCTTCATATCCATGCCAATGGAAATTCCTACGCGACGGAAATGACTTTTTGTTTGAGTTGGGACGATTATCAAGGCCAGGGTCGCTTCCATCTTCCCGTCAAAGCTAGACGGCGGGCTCCGATCATGGCTAATCGCCAAGCAAAACACGTTTTGAACCTCCGTTTGGTTTGCGAGGAACATAGAAGGTTCGTCAAGAAGTGCATGGCCAACTTCGCCCAGCTGTGGGGCGCCGTCATCAATCAGCCATCCGTCAGGTTCGATTTCTGTCAAGGCAGGGCTTGGGGGGTCTATTCGAAGACCAAAACGCTTCAGTCGTCCTCGCACCCTGATCCAACCCTCGTATCGTACCCCTATAATGGGATCGCGGAACGTTTCGGATCGCGCGGCTAACAGTGTGGCCTGGACTGACGGTGGCGGCACCTGGAAAAATGTGATGGCGCCGTCCATGGAGACCCACGACCAGCTGGGTGCTCGTTTAAGATTGCGGCCGCTAGGCTCCCCGCGGGGGGACGTATCCCGCCTCCAACACAAGGAGGAGGGTAGGGCGCTTCGCCAGTGCCCGGCGACGTATTGGTCGTTGCCTGGCCGGTCGAGAGCGGCAACCAGGCTTTCGATGGCGTAGATCTTATCCTTCTTGTGTGTGGGGTTCCGGCGCGAATACTCTTGGATGAGTTTCTCCCATCCTCCGCCGTCAAAGAAATTTTGCATCGACTGCCCAGAGTCAAATATGCGCCGCGTTTCCGTCTCCAAGGGAGACCAAGGGAACCAGGGGTAGTAGCTGGACGAGGTCCCCGCGAGGCACTCTCATAAGAGCCTGTCCTTGCAAAAGTACACGACCCGGGGGGACAGATGGCGTTCCTGCAGCGCCCAGCCGCGCGTTTGGAGAGGTTCTTGATTTTGAAAGAGGACGGTGCCATGATCTTTAATGTCCTTGCTGGCGCTGAGACAGATCCTCTCGGCCTCTTCGTCTGGGGCTGCTCCGGCCGGGAAGGAGAAAAGGGCACTTTCGGGGCCTAGCTTGTTGACAAAGTTGTATCTCGGAAGTCCTGCTTCGGTATCGCGGGACGCCGAGGCTGCCAGGGTACAATACGCACCCGAGTAGACGTGACACATCTTGGAGGATTCGGATTGCCAGTCACTCTCCGAGTCCTGCAGGATGCACACGGCGTCGATCCATATATACCGGATGCCCAGCGCGCGCGCGAACTCGATGGCATCTCTTAGGGTCAGTGGAAGGTCGCTCGTGGTGATACCGTGCGCGAAGCGAGCTTGAACGTTTGTCGTCTTTGTCTTGGCCTTGTGTGGCATCTTGTCTCCCCAGCAGTAGCTTAGGGCAACGTAGTCCACTCGCTGGCCCCGAAGATTGGTGGCGAATTGGAGCCGGGGATTCTGGCCTGTGTCGATGGGTTCTAGGTCGATGAGGCGTGTGGGTACGAACGCGATGTCCCGGGATTTGCTGCGACAAGCATCGTGTTTATCGCATTGTCCGAGCCATTTCTTGACCATGTCGGCTGCGTGCAAGGGCTTGCCGGTTGACTCTATTGGCTTTTGTCAGTCTCGAATATTTTTGCGCGAAATCCCCGAACTGGAAGTGGAATTTACCCCAATGCTTGGGGATGACTGTAGAAATGAGCAGAATACTCCGAACAGAAGCGAACTTGCGGACAGATATGCCAGGCCCTGAGTTGGACGGAAATAGACCGACCCCCCCGTCCGCTTCCTCGGGAACAAGAGGAGTCCCACCAGCTCTGGAAGTGACCGACCAGTCTGCGCTATTTGCCATGATTATGGCACAAAGCGGGCAGCCTTCTGACGCCGCTTGACGAATGCGCCTATAGGAGCCAAGATCAAAGCGAGAGTTTTCCGCTGGGCGTCTCAAAGGGAACCGCGGTGGAGCCACGATACTGTCGTGGAGAGGATGGGCAAAGGCCTCTTGAGGCAGGCTTCTGCAGACAGAGCATAGCAAGGTTGTTTCCATGTCCATAATTATCTTGTTGCTGTGTCTTTGACGATGCGCGTGCTGAATTGCGGTTCGTTGGTTTCAGGAAAAGCTTGACGAGGGGCAATAGCCCCCAAATTGTGAGTTGCTACCGTGGCGGTCAATGATTGGAATGAACCCCGCATGACTAATTCTCTCTCGTCCCCCAGAGCCGTGCTCCCTTGTTCTACTTCTGTCTGCCACGCCTTCTTCTACCCTGATTTTGCGCATCTTTTACGCCACTCTTCGTTCCGTCCTGTCCTTCTCTCCTTCTCCCTCACTGCCGCTCTCTCCGAACAGGGAGCTCAATACCAAGCCCCAAACTCTTAGTTCCTGTCCACCGTCGCCGACGCCAGAAGGGACCCCAGGGACCACTTGCCCTTGAGGATGATGTTACCGTCCATCGGATGAACTCCTAGGATGTAATAGCTGTCGCCGCGCTTGTACAATACGCCAGCCTTCGACATTGCTCAGTGAGCTCTCTGTTGTCCACACCTGCTATCTCTTCACCTCCTTGCCCTCGGCTGAAAGCTGGACGACGTAGAGCTGCTTGGTGTTCCAGTTGGTCAGGAAGACAACGTACATTGTGCCATCGTCGTCCACCAGCATTCCGCAGTCGTAGTAACATGAATTGATGACGTTTTTCCTGGCCCATGATCCCTCGGGCGATACGGCCGTGTAGATATACGTCTTGTAGTCGTTGGTGATGCAGCCACCCCAGTACCACGTCTTGAGCCTGATTGGTGCGGTAAACGACGCAGAGCGTATGGGTATATTGCACGCACTTCTACCTCGTATTTAATAAACACAGCCGGGTCAATGCCCGCCGGAGCGGCGATACTTGCGGAAGATCTCGAGATCGCCCGAGGTATATCCTCTCTCGGAGCCTGTGCGGCGTAACACTCGAACCCAACCCGCCGGCCTGGCTCCCGCTCGTCCTAGAAGGTATAAAAGTAGTACGTCGTCTCGGGCGGCTGCACCTGTTGTTGCGCTGGCGTCGACGCTCTTACGGCCTGCACCTAGCAGCCGCAATTGGCAGCGCAAACGACCCACCCATCACCATCTTTTATTTCGAATATGTACCACTTCCTCCAAAGAGAACAAAAAAAGGTCAGCCCGGAGAGTCCAACGACTTAAACGAGGCATAAACCTGCAGCGCCCCCTCAATGCTCTGCACCAGTCCAAACACAACCGTCAGCACCAACACCATCACCGCAACCCAGAAAGTATACCACTGAACGCCGTTCCGTGAGTCATACCACCACTGCCGCATCGTCTTTGGTTGAGCCTCATCGAACGCCTGTTTCAGCATCACCAGCCTATCTCTCCAGAACGCAAACCTGTCGATGCGCCGGCTATCCGTCTTGAGCCTCCCACACTGGTTGACTCTCTTATCCAGCCTTCCGTGATCCGGCAGGCCAGATATCCATTGCCTCGTCTCGTGATCGCTCGCCGGACAAAGCAGCGCCAGCGTCCGTAGCGTTTCCTCCGCCAAGCCCTCCGGCAGGACATTCTCCGCGCTCTCTCTCTGCACCTCGAGAAACGAGGCATGGTGAAAGATATGGACCCTCTTATCATCATCCGTCAGCCGCAGGTGGTCGGCTAGGTTATCCGTCCACACAATTTCCAGCCCCGCGATCCGGTCGAGGTTGCTCGCCTTGAAGATCTTCTCGAGCTTCACGCTTTCGCCAAGTTTCCTCTCGGGCTCAAAGTACCGCTGCAGGAACTCGCGGAGGGAGCCTTTTGTCCAGCGCACGCTGCTCTGTCCGGAGAAGCCGTAAGAGCGACATCCGAAATTGGCCATGAGGAGGAGGCTCGCGGCGAGGTCGACCGAGTTCTCGAGCATCTCGTCTTCATTGGCATGATGGGACGTCAGTTTCGAGCGCAGCGCGGATTTGATATGGTCGCGGCGCATGTCGGTCCTGAGCTTAGCAACACAGTCGAGGATGTCTGCGTGCGTCCGCGTGGCGACATGACGACCGCTGTCGTGCAGAGCGTTGGCGCATTCTTTGGTGTAGTAGGCCCAGTATACGTCCAGATCCATTGCGCCCACATTGGGACTACCAAGTCGCTGGCCGGTGGTGGAGTTGGCGGCGCAACCCCAAAAATGGCTGATGATGACGCTTTTGGTGAGCTCAGAGAGTGGCGTGGAGAGGATGCTCTGCTCAACGATCGAGGCTTCCAAAAAGGTATTATGTGACTCCATTGCGTCGGTCAACAACGGCTTGCGCCATGTCCTCCAGCTGCCTGAAAGGCGAGGTAAATTTTCTTCTGATATGTGGAGGCGTCGATGCTTTTTGAAGTACGTGTAGATGTCGGTCAGCTCGGTCAGTTTTTTCAGTGACGCGTCTGTGGAACATAACAAATGTGGCAAATGTTGACCAATCTGCGGAGGGCTACCACTCCAATGCGGGGTGCGTACGTCAGGTGTGTGGAAGCCGCGTCACCAGCCACCCAACAGAGACGAAAGCACGGCGGCGGCTTGATAACGCAGCGCTCCCTACAAATATGTATTGGTCATCTTATGGCGACGGGTTCCCCCCAGCCACGATGTTATGTGGATTTAAACCTTGTTTGAATCTGCCACAGACAATTTTGGACCAGTTCCTCTCAACTTTGACGTCCAAATGGCCGCCACTTTTCGAGCCTCGGACCTACTTCCCCAGACAGTAACCGGGCTCTCCGCTTTCTTAGCGGGGCCGGAGAAGGGAAGCAGCATATGGCTCAATCCGCAGCTCTCAACCGGCCGATTGATCTGCAAAATCGGCAGGATATCATGCTGGGAGGCTAAAGGCCCCGCGAAAGACGCGTTCAACGAGATCGCTCCGAGGATCAAGAATTACCTCGACAGATCGGTCGATCCAATCACAAGCTGGGTCACATGGTCCATTTACATGCTCGGGAAAGCAGAGAAGAGCGCCAGCCCGACCATCCTCTTCTGCTGCGAGGTCGCCGCCCACCGCAAGGAAGTTCGAAGGATCATCGTCGAGAGTGGCCTCCTGGATGGTTATCGCGGCATGAAGACGGGACATATGCCCAGGGCCCCTGGATTTGACCAGCTCGTGCCGTTGGCCTCCGCAGGGACTTCGGCATCAGCCCGCCAAGCCGAGGTCCCGGCGTCGAGTTGGAATGCGTCTCACTGCAGCGGCATGAGGATATCCGTCGGCGATTCGTATGCGACCATCGGTGGGGTGATTCAAATCAGACACAAGTTCTATTACACTACCGCCGCTCATGTGTTCGAGTCTCGCGGATCCGAGATGGGCACAGAGGACATGACCGAGGATAGCGATATCGAGATTGAGATCGATGGCTTCGAGGGCGGCGAATTCGAGATTGATGCAGAGGCCGATGGCGGGCCCGATGTTGAGATGGAAGGCGCTCCAACTCTGGTGAGAGGGCGTCCACAATCAGTGAGCTGTGCGAGCAGGAAGCTACATCACTCACTCCCGCCCCAACCTAACTTAACACTTGGAGCGCCTTTTCTCACTTCCCTCGACGAGCCCGGACTACGTCCCGGCCTTGACTTTGCGCTATTGGAGGTTACCCACCCCGCCCACAGACGGGCGAGCGATATTGCAGTTCCTCGTCGAGGTTCCAATGGGCAGGGAAGCAGAGCCCCCGTTGCATCTATTGCGAAACCGAAAGAAGCAAGGAGGGTATTCTGCACCACTTCCAGAGGCGTCTTGGGGGGGACGCTATCAGGAACCCCAGTATACAGCCGCTCCCCACAGAGCACGGAATTTCAGGAAACTCTCACCGCAACCTTCGAATCGCCGCTCGAAGTCGGAGATTGCGGTGCATGGGTGGTTGACGCCGAGACCGGAAGTCTCTATGGACACATCGTCGCAGGATCGCCCGCTGAAGGTACCTCTGTTAAATACCATTCTACGCCATTTTCGAGGATATCAAGTGTCGGCTTGGTCAACAACCTCGTCTGCCAGAACCAGTGGTCGAGGTCTGGGCACGGCATCTCCGAGAGCGCTTCGAGGAGGTTCTTTGCAACAAGAGGATCAACTCTCCCACCGACATGCCACAGACCTGGCCAAGCCGCCCAGTCGCCAATGTTCGTGATCCGCCTCCGTACACTCCTTACATCAGTCGAAGCCCCCTCGCGCCACCGACGCCAAACGATTCGGCCTCTCGGCGTTTCCGCTCCATGCTCCTATTGCTCAGTGCGACACCAACCAAATACGAAAACCCAGGTCTCCTAGACGAGGCACTGCAAAAAGTGCCGTTAGACCGCATCTACTCAGAAGCCGAAGAGGAGTCCCAGATCTTCAAAGCCCAAGCAGAGTCCTTGGGGCCAACTCGTCGTCCCGACTGGGGATACCAAGATTGTGTCATCCGCGCACTGCTGCGCTGGTTCAAGCGGTCCTTCTTCAACTGGGTGAATAACCCGCCATGTACGGTATGCGGGGCGCCGACGATACCCCGGGGCTCCACCCCGCCGTCTCCTGAAGAGAGCGCGTGTGGAGCAATGCGGGTGGAACTGTATCGGTGCTCCCACCCTGACTGCTCAGCCTACGAGCGGTTTCCCCGGTATTCCGATGTCTGGAGGCTGATGGAGACCAGGCGGGGACGCGCTGGCGAGTGGGCAAACTGCTTCACCATGCTGTGCAGGGCCGTGGGGTCGCGAGCACGATGGGTATGGAACGCTGAAGACCACGTCTGGACCGAGGTGTACTCGGAGCATCAGCGCCGGTGGGTGCATGTCGACGCTTGCGAGGAGGTGTGGGATGATCCTTTGTTATATACCCAAGGTAAGCCGTGAATCCCATCAGCAAAAACATCAGAAAGCAGGAGTGCTAAACATGTCGCAGGTTGGAGGATAAAAATGAGCTACTGCATCGCTTTCTCACGGGACGGCGCAGCCGACGTCACAAGACGGTACATCCGCAGGCAGGAGCACGGAAATCCCCGTGGCCGGTGTCCTGAAGCAGTCCTGCAGTATATCCTGGCGGAGATTCGAGGCATGAGGCGGAAGGACATGTCCAAGGATGAGCGATTCCGACTGGAGAAGGAAGATCGGCGGGAGGATAAGGAGTTGGCCGACTACATCGTTGGAACTATCATCAAGGACTTGTGCGCCTCTACGGGCAGAGTCAATGAGGGCACAGAATTGGAGGTCTTGGGCCACCTGGCAAAGGCACAGACGGATGAAGTGTCGTTACGGCACCATGTGTCGGGTGAGATCGGGAGGCATGGGTGTTGATGAGCATTTGATACCCCTGTGATTTACTGGCGGTTAGTGAGGGTTGTGGCTTTTGGCTAAACTCTATAGAAAAGACCGTAGTATATATTAGAGCGCGTCGTGTCAGCGTTTAGTGAGGGAAGAAACTTGGTTTTGTTAAGCCTCTTCCGCAGCCTCTGGCACCTAATTATAGTCCACGTAGGAATCTACTAGATTCGGTTTTTTTTGCCCCACCTTTTCCAGGAAATGGGGGGTAGATTTGATTTAGGTACAGGGAGTAGACGCGAATTTGTTCCTGGGGTTGTATAAGTATAAGAATGGTACCATTGGAATTGTAAGAAGAAAACTAAAATTTCTATCTCTTTAGATTTGTTGGGAATAAGTGCCACGCACTACTGTACAGCACAACTATGCCGCAGCACAAATAGTGCTGTACAGCGTGCTGCACAGCATAATGAGCCCTGCAATAAAACCTCGTATTTTACCACGCTAAGAACGCCACAGCGTTTTAGCTCCTCGGCACCTCGGCCTTTGGCCTCTGCTAGAGGCCAATGGGCCGATGGTCACAATTATAATAACCACGGCTCGCCCTCTCTTAGATAGAAGAATTAAGCACTCATCTATCTTCTTCTCCATAACTTGCCTCCATCACCATTGTAACCATAGCTTTATCAACAAGATTCCTTATATAATACGTAGTTATTGAGATATTAGAGTGTGAAGAAGTTAAGTGTAAAAGGTCCGAATTCGTTATATAAACAATATAATATATATTTAGCTACTTTACTAAAATAAATGAAATTAATATATATCGAATTGCTAGTTTCTAGTAATTAAAACGTTTGCAATTCGCTACACAATCGATTTCATTTAGTATAATCCTTGCAAATATAAGAGTATTTAAATTTAGGGTCTTCTTATATAAATAAACTTTTTTGTCCCTATAAATTTATTTAAAAAACCCTATCCTTTAATCCGCAACGGATGCTAGTAGCATCCGTTGAAATTTGTATAGCCCCACAGCCCCACAGGGGGTAGGATCCGTTGTAACCTTTAGGAGTAGGATCCGATGACTTTCTTCTGGTAAAAACGTATAAAACCTACATATATTAAAAGCTCTTAATCACGTATATAATCCTATCCAACCCCAGGCTTATACGATTAATCCTAAGGTGGTTACGATAGTAGGAAAGTTTTGTATCTATTTTCGTAGGGAGCGATGCCAAGGCCGGACCTAGCTAATTAAATACTTATACCCTACCCAGGGGAGGCTGCACATAAGCTAAAGGATTAACCCCGGCAGGCAAATTTCGCTTAGAAAAAGTAAATCATTATTACAATATATACTAAAAAGCAAGATAAAGCCGTTTAAAATCTTGCCATTATATAAGCTGCTTGTTTGTACTGTATATAGATATTACGTTCTTATTAACGAAATCCTAATATATTTTAAAGATTAATACCAGTAATTTATACCTGTAGAGCGATAGGTTATTTTCGAGGTAGCTTATAACCCCAATTTGTACGATAATTAATAATCGCTTAGTACTTTTAAAATGCCAACGGAGCTTATTCTATTAATTGCTGAATTAGAGGGCCTATTTACGGGGGCTTTTCGCTACGATATATACCGGTTTGTAGCTTGTACGGTACGTTGTTGGTTTCCCGTATTGTACGATTGCTAATTGCTTCTACTTAGGTACGAATAATATATAAGTATTACCGTCAGGTTTATAATTAGGTTAATTTTTATACGAGAGGAGGTAATACTTATTAGCGGCCGGTATATCTTCCGAAAAAGCTATAGACCGGGGGGGTTTTTTACCAACGGTTCTTCCCAAGAAGGCGCGTATCTTAATAGTTTAAAATTATACTGGTTCCAAAAATTATACAATTGGAATTACCGGTTTAGGAGGAGGGTGATTTCTCTTTCCAGATTATTATTAGTTTCCAGGATACCTAGTAACGTATAATTACTATTTAAAAGTCTAAGGGTAAGATTATACCGAATTAATAGCTTAATTAAGTACGGTAGGTAATTTATTTATAGGATTTTCCAGTAGATTAGGTCTGGTTATTAGTTTCGATAAAGGTTGAGGAAGGCTGGTATTAGCAGGGTTATACGGTATTTAAGAGTTTTATTAATTTAAATAAGTTGCTTTTAGCAGCTTGGGAATGCCTTAATAGGATCGTACGATTAGCCCAGGGCTTTTGTATAATTAATAATACTGGGATAATGGTATTTTTCGAGGCTAACTAGGTAGATTACTAAAAGCTAAAGCCAACCTACTTATTTAATACTTAGTTGGAACCTAAGACGATAGTACGGTATATTAGTTATTAGAAACGTATTATCGGGTATATTTTTCGTATAATAGTCTTGGACGAGGATGATTAACCCCCGTTTAAGCTGATAAGATAATAATAAAGCGTATTTAACGAGTTTATTAATAGCATTAACTAGTGTAAGTTGTACGATTTTGTAAATAGGATTTACTTAAACTTTTTGATTATGTTTTTAGATTATAAGTTTAAGGGTTTGGATTATAATAGCGTATTTTTCTTAGTATTTGCGGTTATAGGGGTTTAGGAGGATAGCGGTTAATATACGCTGGATTAATATACGATAATTTACTTAGCTATTATTACCGTTATACGGATATTTATTATATATTAATCGTATTTTAAGGTTAAGGATTCCGATAATTTAGATAAAGGGCTTTTTGATATCGTATAATGTAAAATAATCAGGTTTATGATTATTGCTAGTATATTTACCAGGCCGTAGCTGATGGATTGGATCTTTGGGGCCAGATTGTATAATTTGAGGATCGTTTATACTACCCCGGCCCAAACCTAGGTTATATAATCTGAAAATAATAGGGTTATATTACGGTTAGTTTTGTTTACGTTTAACTAGCTTTCGGAGATATTATATAAAATGATCTTACGTTTAGATTGTACGATACGTTTTTTAACGTTTAAAAAGGATAACGTATAGTAACTCGAAGTTAATTAATTTGGATTATATAACGATATAGGTAACGATTAAATAGCTTTTTTATTTATTTAAGACCGACGGAATAGGTGTTTTTAAAATCTCGATACGTAGTTTATACAAAAACTGGCCCAAAATACAAGGTTATAAGTTAGGTGGCGTAAGTTGGAAATAATATATATATGACCCGCAGCCTGTAAAATGTATTTAAATATAGTGGATTCGTTCCGGGAGTATCTTCTCTTTGCAATCCATCTACTTACTAGGTAATTGGTTTGTATAACAAAGATATTTAGTATTTGGTATTTTAATACTCCGTACGGTTATTTCCGTAACGTTTTTATTAAGAATGGAATAGTTTATTTATAGTGTTCTTACTATAAGGGCTACTAGTATATTGGTAGTATTAAGGTTATTAATCGTTATCTTCCCAGGGCTCTTGGTAAAATCTTCGTATAATATTTCGTTTTAATTGTTCCGTTTTACTAGTAGATTTAAATTAATACTGGTTGCGGGGAGGTAATTAGCTTGTTTGTTTGGGAAAAGAGCTTCGTACGACCCTGAAGGCTTAGTTTGGATAATAATGGTTTGGTATAGTTATGGAGCTTGAATAAAATATGCTGGATATTAGAAGCTAGAAGTAACGAGTTTTTAGGTTGTAAGATTACGGTTTTTATATGGTGGTATATTGTTATTGTTATTATTTATTGGTTTCTAACTATAGTCCACGCGGAACTCTACTAGAGTTCCTTTCTTTTGCCCCACTTTTTCTAGGAAATGGGGGGTAGAGTTCCTTTTTGTACAGGGGGTAGAGTTCGTTTTGTTCCCAAAGGTGTACAGTTATTAAAGCGGTACCGTTCGAATCGCAAGAAGAAAACTAAAATTTCTGTCTCTTCAGATTTCCTGTACAATATCTGGTTGTTGAGATATGGGGGTGAGAAGATGTTGGGGGCAAAAGGTCCGAAGTCGCTGTACGATTAGTACAATGCACATTTAGCTACTTGATCAAAATGAATGAAACCAACATGCATCGAATCGCCAGTTTCTAGCGATCAAAACGTACGTTTTCAATTTGCTGTACAATGCGTGGTGCTGGATAAAGG
>Ga0247763_1001433_pt1 | contig 13615 bp, 10 predicted proteins | sample UWRJL141409B4_FD_179926 | JGI IMG/M metagenome (GOLD analysis project Ga0247763, IMG submission 179926) | Plant litter microbial communities from Arlington Agricultural Research Station in Wisconsin, United States - UWRJ-L141-409B-4 | ecosystem: Environmental > Terrestrial > Plant litter >...
CGAGGCGGCGCGCCACTGCCCCGATGTCCGTCGGATCTGCCATCGCGCCGATGAGCGAGAAAGTGACCACCGGCACCCGGAGCCCGTTCGAGTCGGGCACCTCGATCTCCGTGACCATCGGGCTCAGGATCGAGAGCTTCGTCGAGCGCTTGCCGTCACCTTTCTTCAACGGGATTCCCAGCGCGTCGATAGCCAGGCCCGGGTCGGCCCCGCTCGGCAGCTGCACGCGCGAGACGACCCGCAGCTGAAAGCTCACGCCGTTGGCGCCGGCCGGGACGCGCAGCTTCTTTCCCGCGAGCGCGCGTACCAGCTGGTCGGCGATGCGCTGCCACTCCGCGCTGTCGCGATCGGCCTCGAGCACGTCGACCAGCGTGACCGCACCGGCGGCGTCGGTGCGCACGCGCAGCAGCGCGGTCGTGTTCGGCGCGGACGCGCTCGCCATCACGATGTCCGTGACGGCCCTCACCGCCGGCCCCTCGGGCCCGAGTGCGCGCGCTTGATCCTGCTTTGCGATCTCCGAGCGCAACGATTGACGCAGGCGCTGATTCAACAGCTGCCGCTCGGTGGGCAGCTCGCTGGCGGAACCGATGAAGGGGTTGCTCCCGCGATCGACGCCCAGGTCTCGCAGTGAGAGGTGCGGCCCGGCGCCCTCGGCCCCCCCGTTGCCGGACGCCTCCCCGCCCGGAGCAGGGCTCGCGACCTCGCCAGGCGCGCCGGGGGAGGCGGTTTTCGCCGCCTCGGAGGTCGTTTCGCGGCTGGGCGGCTCGCTGCCGAGCGCGTCTCGACCCAGCGCCTCCTGTCCGAGCGCCGCGAGCGGCCGCCGCGCCACCGCTGCGCTGGGCTCTGCCGTTCGTCTCGCAGTCATGCCCCTCGGCCCAGCCCCCGCGCTCGGCGAGATCGGAGCGCTCGGCGCCGAGGCTCTAGCCGGCGCATCGCTGGCGCTGCTCGCTGGAGCCGCTTCCGCAGAATCCGCCGCGACCAGATCGAGCCAGAGCGGGTCCAGCGCCGGATCGGCGGGCGCGCTCGCGCGCACGCCCGCAGTTTTCGCCGCCAGCGCCGCGACGAACAGGGCCGCGTGCGCGGTCGCGGCGAGCGACAGCCAGGGCGCGAGCGACGGCCGCTCCGGGCGTCTCGGCTTCCGACCCTGCGCGCGCCGAGCCATCGGATCGATCGTGCCACGCCACCCCATGGCGTTCCAGCTGCTCTTTCGCGGCCCGGCATGTTAGGCGAGGCGCCGCCACGACCCCCCCCGTGAAACACCGACCGCCGGAGGCTGACCGATGGGCGCGCTGACGGGCCCGCTGAGCACCACCCAGCTCTACGTGCGCGGCGAGCTGCCCAAGAACATGCGCCGCTCCTTCATGGAGCGCGTCGCGCTGCGCACCTTTCGCCCGCTCGACCCGGAGGAGGAGGCCGAGGAGCGCGCCGGCTGGTGCGCCCTCGGGCAACCGTTCGACCTCGATCTCTCTCCCGATAAGCTCTTCAACGGGCCGTATCTCACGCTGGGACTCAGGGTGGACCGCTATCGCTTTCCCGCGCGCGTGGTGCAGGCGGAGCTCGCCAAGGCGTCGCACGCGGCGCTCCAGAAGAGCGGGCACGAGCAGCTCTCGCGCAGCCAAAAGACGGAGCTCAAGCGAAAGGTGATCGCCGCGCTGCGCCGCCGCTACTTCCCGAACATGATCGGCGTCGACCTGGTGTGGAACCTCGACGCGGGCGAGGCGTTTTTCTGGAGCCAGAGCCGTAGCCTGCTCGAGCGCCTCGGCGCGCTGTTCGAGCTGTGCTTCGGCCTCACCCTGGTCGAGAACGGTCCCTTCGTCGCGGCCGAGCGCTGCATCTCCGAGCGACGGCGCCCGGAGCTCGACCGGCTCGAGCGCACGATCTTCCACGCGGAGGTGCGCGATGGATCTGGTTGATCGCATCGAGACCACGCGCTTCCTCGGCGGCGAGTTCGTGCTCTGGCTCTGGTTCAGTCGCGACGTGACCGGTGGAGAGATCATGATCAAGGGTCGTGGCATGCTGGTCGTCTCGCTCGAGACGCAGCTCGCCCTGGCTGATCCGGTCGCCGATCGCGAGCGCGTGGCCATCCGCGGCGTCGATCCCTTCGGCAGCGCCGAGGCGGGAGAGGCGCTCCGCACCGGCAAGCTCCCACGCAAGGTCGGGCTGCGCATCGTGTTCGAGCAGGACGAGTGGGTGGCGACGCTCGACTCGAACACGCTCGCTCTCTCGGGCGTGAAGCTTCCGGCGAGTTCGGCGCAGAGCACGGAGGAGACCTTCTACGAGCGCGTGCGGCGCCTCGAGCAGCTCCACGAGCTCGTGCACGCGCTGTACGCTCACTTCCTCGCCGTGAGGCTCTCACCCAGCTGGGAGTCGGACGTCGTCCCCGCGCTGCGGGGCTGGGTCGCGTCGGGCGAGGTCATGGACGAGAAGCGCTTCGAGCGTCTGCACTCGAAGCGCGACGCGGGCGACGCGACCCGCCCGGAGCGCGCGCCCGCGAGCAAGACGCGCGCCAAACCGCCGCGAGGGGGAAAGAAGGCCGCCGCCGGACGCTGAGCGCTGCGCTCGCGGCTCGGAGCGCGACAGGGAGGGCGCCGACGGGTCAGCGCGAGCCGACGGCGCTCGCGAGCTGCTGGCTCTGAGGTGCCTCTTGCCGGCGCTGCCCGTACCACTCGGCGACGATGCGCTCGAACGCCTCGCGCGTCATGGGCTTCTCAACGAAGGGTCGCGTGGATTGCTCGAGGAACTGCTTGGTGCGCGTGGTGAACGCACCGCCGCTGCAGAAAACGATGCGATCGAGCACCTCGGGGACGCTGCGCTCGAGCTCGGCGAACAGGATGGTGCCATCCATGTCGGGCATCATCAGGTCGCAGAAGATCAGGTCGTAGTTGCGATCTTGCCCGAGCCGCGTCAGCGCCTCGTGGCCGCTGTGCGCGATGTCGACGTGGTGCTCGGCCAGCATGCGCCGCAGCGAGCGGAGCACCAGCGGCTCGTCGTCGACCAGCAACAGGCGAAGGCGGCGATCGTTCCGTGGCTTGGCCATCACGCGTGAGGGAACGTGCGAGGCTGGCGGGAGGCTGGGAGTGAGCTGCGTGTCGCGCGGGAAGCGGACCTCGAAGCAGGTGCCCCCGCGCGAGACGGGCACGGCCTTGATGGTGCCTTGATGTTGGCCGACGATGTCGGCGCACAGCGCGAGCCCGAGCCCCGTGCCCTGAGAGCGCGGCTTGGTGGTGAAGAACGGGTCGAAGATCTTGTCGCGGATGTCGGCGGGGATGCCGCGGCCCGTGTCTTCGACCTGGAGCCAGACGCCGTCGGAGTTTGACCCCGTGCGCACCGTGATTCGCTGACCCTCGGCGTTCCCCTCGGGGATCGCCTGCGCGGCGTTGATCAGCAAGTTCAGCACCACCTGGGCGAGCTTGCCGGGCGATCCGGGGATGCGCGGCAGCTCGGTGAGCTCTTGCACCAGGTGAGCGCGCTGGCGGATCTCCCCTTTTGCGATCTTACAAGCCGAAACGACGCAGTCATTGAGATCGACCAGGCTGACCTCGTTGCTGCCGATGCGCGCGAACGTGCGCAGGTCGCTCGCGATCGACCGGATACGGGCCATGCCGTCGAGGTTCTCGCGCAGCATCTCGCCGAGCTCGCGCAGCTTCGGCCGCACGTCGCGGCCCGCGGGGAAATCGCGCTCCAGCTCGCCCACCACGTCGAGCATGGTGGTCAGGTTCGCCACCACATACGCGGCGGGATTGTTGATCTCGTGAGTGACACCCGCTGCGAGCTGTCCGATGGCGGCGAGGCGCTCGGTGTGCACGAGCCGGTCGCGTAGCTCCTGCGCTTGGCGGCGCTCGGTGATGTCGCGCAGCGAGATCAGCCGGGCAGATGCTCCGTTCCAGTCGATCGAGACCTCGGTGATCTCTGCGACCCACTGCGACGTGCCCTCTCGGATCTGGATCTCGCGGTGCCCATTCAAGGTCGGAGGAAACGGAAAGCGCTGACCGAGCAGCGGCATGCCGAAGCGCTCGAACATGCGATCGGCAGCCGGGTTCGAGAAGACGACCGTCTCTCCCGCGTCGACGATCAGCATTCCGTCGATGCTTCGCCGCACCACCTCGCGCTGGCTCGCCTCGCGTGTCTGCAGGTCGCGTACGAAGCGCTCGTGCGCGAGCCGGTACTGATTGCGTGCTACCGCGTTGCGAACACGCGCACCGAGCGCCTCGCGACCGAGGCGCTGCCCCGAGATGATATCCTGGGCGCCCATGCGCAGCGCCTGCTCCTGCAGATCGGCGTCGAGTCGCTTCGCGATCAGGATGATCGCCGGGTGCGGCCCGATGCTTCTCAGCTCGTGCAGGAAGCGAATCGCCTCGCGCCGGCTGCCGTCTGGACGAAAAAGAACCGCGTCAAAGGTGCGCTCGGAGAGGCAGCGGCGGGCCTGCGCGAGATCGGCCACGGTGGTGGTGGCAAACCGCCCGTCCTGGCACAGCATCTCCTCGACCAGGTGCGCCTGGACCGGATGCGACTCGAGCAGCAGCACCTCGAGCAGCCGCTCGCGAGCCTCGCCGCTCGGCGAGGTGTTGGCGTACGCGGCCCAAGCGTGCGTCACCGCCCCGAGCGCCTGCGCGGGCCCCACGGGGCGCAGCAAGTAGTCTTGCGCGCCGCGGCCGATCGCTGCCGCCGTCCCCTCCAGGTCGATGTGATCGCTCGCGACGACGATGCGGAGCCGCGGATCATAGCGCAGCGCAGCCTCGACGACGCCGACGCCGTCGATCGACGCCGATGGCGGCGCGATCAGCACGTGAGTCGGACGCACTCGGAGCGCCTCGAGCGCCGAACGACCGTCGCTCACGCGCGTCACCGAGAAGTGGTTCTGATCGAGCGCGCCGCGCACGAGCGGGGCCTCGAGCTGATCCCAATCGAGCACGATCACTCGGCAGATGGGCGAGATCGTTCGTCCGCGGGCGCGCTCGCGCCGGGCCGCGACGGCGCGCGACAGCACGTCGGCGGCGGGACGTGCCGGTGATTCAGCGGTGATCCAATCATCGGCGCCGCTGGCCAGCGCGGCGTCGATGCCCTCCTTCTGGTCTTCTGCGGCGACCAGCAGCGCCAAGCCGGGTTGCGTCTCTCGCGATCGCTGCACGAGCTCATAGCCGTCTCGGCACACACGGTTGGCGTCGAGCACGCAGGCATCCCAGGCACCCGTCGGCAGCGCAGACCAGGATCGATCGCTGGCCGGCGCGTGATCGACACTGTGACCAAACGCGAGCAATTCGCGAGATAGCGCACTCGGGCGCCCCACCACTAAGACCCGCTTGTTTGCCATGGCTGATGGGATGATCCCACTCACGGGACTTCGCGCTCGTTCACCCCCGCCCTGCCGGGACGGTGCGCCGAAACGACCCTCATCCGAACCCCTCTCCGCCGACGTCCTTCCGCGTTCTCCCCGCCCGGTTCCCCTCGGGGATTAAACGGCGCCGAGTCGGCGATCGTCACCCGAACAGACAAACCTTTACGTTCGTTAGCGCAGGCCTCTCATCGGAAAAGCGAGCTTGGTACGCCCCGAAAAAGTTGCCGAGAGACGAGAACATCCCGCCGCCGTCTTTTTACGCGTCTACCCGAATGACGGGCGCCGTCCGCTGCGCTCAGAACGGGGGCGCGCTGGGCGGATGGCTGCTCGACTTACACCCGGCGCGCGACAAGACGGCGAGCTCGCTCGAGCCACGGTGCAAACCATCGGGCGTCACCTGCGCCAGCAGCGTCATGCTGCGTGCGATGCACGAGCGGGTCGCCGTGATCAACATCGACGCCTCGACGAGAAGTGCTTGGCTCCGCTCCGCCTCCATGGCTCACCAGAGCGTCACGAACTCGCCGGTGATTAGCGAGAGATTGCGACAAAGTCGCCGTTTCGGTCGCTGATCGAGCGCAGCCGCGAGGGCGCGCGGCAATGCGCCTCGCCCTCGCGTTTTCTTGTTTCACGGTGATACTTTGCACGCTGCCAGGGGCGAGTGCGAGCCGCGCCCACCTCGACACCTTCACCCGTCGCTTCGAGGGCCGTTGAACGCGCGATGGCCCTCTCGAAGGTTGGTCGCTCTCCGCAGCGCGCCTCATGGACGGTAGTGCTCGCGGTTGCGGTCGCCTGCAGCGACTCTCGCGACACCACCGCCGCGGCGACGTCGACGGGCGGCGCGGGGGGTGAGCCGACGGCGGGGGGCGCGGGCGGCGCCACGCCCGAGGGCACAGGCGGGTCGACCGCCACGGGAGGCGGCGGCGTCGCGGGCGGCAGCGAGAATGCCAATGGCGAAGCGGGGGCGGCCGCGGCAGGGGCGGCCGGAGCCACCGGCGCTGGCGGCGACTCGAGTTCGGAGGCTCTCTCGCCTCGGCTGACTCGCTACCACCGTCTGGATACCGACCGCGCATTACACTTCGAGCTCGACGCGGTGGCGGGCCTGTCGCCCTATGCTTCGACTCTCGAATACCTCGACGGCTTCATGGCGCGGGCCCTCGACAAGCCCGAAGGCGTCGCCTTCGACATGGATGAGACCCTGGCGCCCGCAGGCGCCGACCACGTCTACGGCTTCGAAGAGCTCGATGCGTTCGCCCGCCAGCACGCGCAGGACGACACGGACGGCGCCGTGACCATTCACGTGCTCTTCCTCGATGGAAGGTATGACCCAGGCGACGGCGACGGTACGGTGCTCGGGCTCGCCTGGGGCCAGCGCCACATCGCGCTCTTTCAAGACGCGATTCGCTCGGGCTGCTCGGGTGGAGTGCTCGGGGCGCTATCGGCCGACCCTTGTGAGATCGCGGAGCGCAACGTGTGGGCGCACGAGATCGGGCACGTCATCGGACTCGTCGACAACGGCCTGCCCCAGCAAGCAAACCACCGCGACGCCGAGCACGGTCGGCACGACGCCTCCGATGGCTGCCTCATGTACTGGGCCTACGATCGCCCGGAAATGTTCGAGCTGCTGCTGTCGCGGCTCAACGGCGGCCAGAGCCAGAATGTAGACTTCTGCGAGAACTGCTGGGCGGATCTAAACGCCGCACGCGAATAGCGCATGTTTCGCGACGCGACTGCATCGAGCAAAAATCGGGTGAAGCCGTGATCCTGAAGCGACACCGCGATCTCGGTTTTTTTCTCGGTGGCCGAACACACAGGATGCCCATCACTCGGCAGTTGCACGCGACACGCGAGTCGTGTGAGCTTGGTTTTGCTTCGAGCGATGAAATTCGTGCGAGTCAGACGGCAACTCCAAGCCGGTTGGGTACTGACCTGGGCGCTGGCAGGTGGTCTCCATTGCGGCGCGGCGGTGACGCCGCACGGCGCCAACGCCCCCGGCGCCGAGGCGGAGCAATCCGCGTCGCTCGCCGAACTCGAGCCGGCGACCACCACCGAGCCCGTCGCGGTGAGACCGGTCGACGTGGAGCCCGAACGAGGCTTATTGCCACAGTCGCGCAGGCCCGAAGTCAACGGGTACTGGCTGAGCGCCGGGCGCCCCTTCGAGGATACGCTGCGGGGTGACTGGGACACGCCGGCGGCTCTGCTGGTGGTCTACAACAGCACGTGGAAGCGCGCGCTCGGGCGCCTGCTGGCGATCGCGCACGCCGACTTGCCCGTGTACGTGCTGGCCACCCCCAAGGATGCCCGCTCACGCGAGTTCGATCGCTGGCTGCGGCGAGTGCCGTTCGCGGGTCTCGTCAGTATCGACCTCGATACCCCTTGGATCCGCGACTACGGCCCGCTCGAGGTGGTGCGCCCGCGCGGCATCTCCTGGCTCGATCTGAGCTATGCCCCGGACGATCGCCCATTCGACGACGCCGTCCCCATGCTCCTCGGGGAGGTGTTCGAGACGATCAACCAGCGCGAGCATTTCCCGCTCGACGGCGGTGGCATCATCAGCAGCGGCACAGGCCTGTGTGGCATCACCGAGGCGAGCTTTCAGGCGCTCGGTGTCGATACGGCCGACGCAGACCGGGTCGAGGCCTTCCTGGAGACGGTCGGGTGTCGCACGCTCGCGCTCTTGCCGGAGCTGCCGTCGGAGTCGACGGGGCACGTCGACATGGTGGCCCAGTTTCTGTCACCCGACAAAGTCGCGATCGCAGTCCCCACCCCGACCAGCTCCGACGATGTTCGCATCGCGCTCGGGCGAGCTCGCCGCGCGCTCGAGCTCGCAGCGGAGGCGCATGGCCAGCAGCTCTCCTTCGTCGAGCTTCCGGTCGAGCGCCGCGAGGATCGCTACTACTCTTACGTCAACGGTCTCCGCACGCCGTCACACTACTTCGTGCCGAGCTATTCGACCGTCAACCGCAAGCTCCAGCGGCAAGCGCACCGGCGGCTCTCCGAGGCGCTGGATGGCGTCAAGGTCGTGGGCGTCAACTCCGACGAGATGATCGAGAGCGGCGGGGCCATCCACTGCGTGACGCTCGGCCTCAAGCAACATCTGGTGCCTCGTCCACTCGAAGAGCAGCCGCGCGAGCTCTCCTGGCGAGCGCCCGACAGCTGGCTGCGGCGACGCTGAGCCGGGCCGTTTTCCGCGCGTGGCGGGGGGCGCCGGCCGGGGCGCGCGGCGAGGCGGGAGCGGAGCCGGTGGGCGATCCCTCCCCTGCGTTAATTCGCAAACGAATCCAGCGATTTGCATATTGCTGCTGCGCTCGCCGGCAAAAGCATGCATGACAACCACCCAGGATGCAGGAAACGGCGGAGGCGCGCATTCTCCTCGTCAGCGCGGACCTCGATCGGGTCCGGCGCCATCTCGACTGCCTGAACGGCGTGGGATACGTCGTGCGCACGTGCGCGCCCAACGCGGACGGCCAGTCGCTTTTTGAACAGTTTGATCCGCTCGTGACGCTGGTCGACGTCGGCGCGAGCGGGCCCGAAGGCTCGGAATTCCTCGACCGCGAGCAGCGCGCGCATCCGGGCTGCAGCTTCGTGAGCCTGCCGGAGGCCGCGGCCCCGAGCGGGCTCGGCGACAGGAACGGGACCCCTCACCTCGCGGCAGACGAATCGCCCGCCGACGTCCTGCTCCTGGTCGAGCATGCCCTCACGCGGTCTCGCAAGGAGCGAGAGGCGCTGCGCTTCAAGAACCGCGCGGACGCGATCCTGTCACAGGCTCGGTTCGACGAGATCATCGGTAGCCACCCGAGCATGCAGAGCCTCCTGAAGAAGGTGGCTCAGGTCGCGAAGACGCGAGCGAACGTGCTCATCCTGGGCGAGAGTGGCACCGGCAAGGAGCTGATCGCGGCGTCGCTGCACCAGAACTCCAAGCGCCACGCGGCTCGGTTCATCAAGCTCAACTGCGCGGCGCTGTCGGAGTCGGTGCTGGAGTCGGAGCTGTTCGGTCATGAGAAGGGGGCATTCACCGGGGCCGTCAGCCGCCGCGAGGGTCGCTTTGAACAGGCCAATGGGGGCACGCTGTTCCTCGACGAGATCAGCGAGGTGCCGCCGGCGGTGCAGATCAAGCTGCTCAGGTTCCTGCAGGAGCGCGAGTTCGAGCGCGTCGGCGGCAATGAGACCCTGAAGGTCGATGTGCGCATCGTCGCCGCCACCAACAAAGATCTGATGCACCTGGTCAACCAGGGCCGATTCCGCGAAGACCTGTACTACCGGCTCAACGTCGTCCGGGTCATGGTGCCTCCCCTGAGAGCCAGGCACAGCGACGTGCTGCGCCTGGCCGACCACTTCCTTCGCCGCGCCGCGGCCGAGAACGAGGTGGAGGTGCTCGGCTTCACCGAGGCGGCGAAGGCTCTGATGGCCAACTATCCCTGGCCGGGCAACGTGCGAGAGCTGCAGAACACGGTCGAGCAGGCTGTCGTGTTGACGGAGACCGGCTGGGTCGACGCGGACGATCTGCCGATCCGTGCCGAGCCGAAGACGGCCGAGCCTCCGCTCAAGCTCGTGATCCCGGGGTCGACGCTGGCCGAGATCGAGCGCTACGCCATCACCGAGACGCTCAAGGCCGTGGGAGGCTCAACGACGCGGGCGGCCGAAGTGCTCGGGATCAGCCGACGCACGGTGCAGTACCGCGTGCGCGAGTGGGGCCTCAGCTCAGCGACCCAGTCCGACTCCGACTCGGATCTGCCGCCGAGCGAGCTGGAGCGCGACCTGTCTTGATGGGGCGCAGGGCAGCGATCAGTAGACGATAGCCGGCGTGAAGCACGCGATGTTCGTCTCGATCGAGAAGTTCGAGGCGTTCGTGTGGCGCTCGGCGTGGAAGATGTCCATCGAGTACACCCGACCCGGAGCGATGCTCAACTGGGCCGCCTGCGCATCGAAATCGATCGTGCCCGCCTCTTGGCCGTGCATGCTTCCCAGGTCGAGCGCCAGCTTCCCGTTGATGAAGATCCAGAGATCATCATCCCCGCGAAACGAGAACTTCTGCCCGGCGCCGTACACGAACGTGAGATGGATCTCGGTGGTGAACAGGAAGTTCTTGCCCTGGTTCGGCGGCGTGACGCCGAACCCCTCGGAGGGCCCGAGCGGGAAGAAGTCGTTGCTGCTGTAGACGTAAACGCCCGACCCAGGCTGCGTCTCCGCGAGCTCGAGCTCGCGCTCGTAGAACATATTGACGTTCGGCACGTTGCGGTACCACTGGTCGAAGGTCGTGGCGGAGTTGATCACCGGCGTCGTCACGTTCCAGTCGGTACGGCAGGTTTGCTCGCCGGTTCGAGCGGGGCACCCGACGCTGCTGGCGAACACCGGCTTGTCGTCGGCACCCAGCGTGGGCGACAGCAAGTTCAGCCTCACGCCGTCGCCAGAGAAGTCCATTTCGAAGTCGGGATGACTGTCGTTGAAGTCACGGAACACGACCGGGATCACGCTGTCGCAATCGTCGGTGGGCTCGACGTCGGTCGGCTCGAACAACTGCCCGGTGGTGCCGGGATTGGTCGGTGTCGTGACCGAGGGACTCGTGTCGCCGGGCAACAGAGTGCCCGGAGTCATCGTCGGTTGCGAAACCTGCGCTCCGTCTCCCGTCGAGCCGCCGGCAGAACAGCCCAGCGCCAACAGCAGCAACGATGACAGCACCCCTGATGAATCTGCTCGCAACACCAACGACGACTTTGACGTCTTCATGACTCGCTCCGCCGAAACGGGCTCTCGAGCCCGAAGAAAAAGGCGACAGGCTGCACTCTATCCCTAGAAAAGCCTTGGATCCAGCCCACCCGGAATAACCTCCGCGCGCGGCTGAGGCCGGCGTCTGACATCCAACGGCCGTGAAACAATCGAGTGCCGACGCAGCGGATGTGCCGATCGCGGGCAGAACCGACATTCGCTCAAACTTGCTTGGGCCCTTCTGACACGTCCCGAGCCAGGTGCGATCTCTGCCGTCGCGAGCGCGCTCAGCGTTCGCCAAACTCGGCGAACACCCTGCGCAGGCGCTCGAACGCGGGGCGGGGAGTACGCTCGACGTCGACGAGGCCCCACCACTCCTCGTTGAAGACCTGATCCGGGTAAGGGCCTCCGCCGGGAGCGATGCCGCCCACCTCCTGCTCCGACGGGCTGCCCGCCGCGTCTTTCCACCACTCATCTGCCCATTCGAAGACGGTGCCGCCGAGCACGTGCGCGCCTGCGCTCGCGCCCGTCGCCTGCTCCAGGATCTCGCGCGTGAGGGCGTCGGTGGCCAGCGCCTGGCTCTCCGGATCGTAACCGGGCAGGTTGGCGTTGTAGGCGTCGGCGCCGTATTCGGCGATGAACATGGGCTTGTCGCTCAGCGCGCGCCAGGCATCGAACAGGTCCCCGAAGCTCAGGCCGCGGTAGGCGTTGATGCCCCAGAGATCGATGTCGGGCATGGCGGCGAGCACCTCTGCGCTGGGCAGCTCGCCGTAAATGGTGGCGATCGGGCGCGTCGGATCCTCGGCTCGCACCAACGCCGCCGCCTCGTTCAACCGCTCGCGCGACTGATCCAGGGTCAGCCCGACGTAGAGGCCGTTGTAGTTCCACTCGTTGCCGAGGGCCCAGTACAGCACTGCCGGATGATCCTTCACGGCGCGCACGCGCTCTGTCACCACGGCGGCCTCGACGCCGCCATAGGGATAAATGGACTCGATCACCCGAATGCCCGCTGCCCAGAGGCGGTCGAGCACGCTGCGATCGAGCAGCGGCTCATACGTTCGAACCACGTTGACGCCGAGCTCGACCATCAGCGGGATGTCGATGTCGGAGAAGCCCGCGTAGTCGAGCCCCTCGGGGTGCGTCGCACCCACACCCACCGGATTCCAGCACACGCCGCGCACGACGAAGCGCGCGGCGCCGGCGTCGCTCGGGGCGCCGATTCCGGCGTCACCGCCCGCCCCGTTGCCGGCAAGGCCATCGAACGGGAGATCCGTGTCCGGGCCCTCTCGCGAAGAGCCTCCGGCCGCGGGCGACGTGCTCGGCGCTTTCGGGGACCCGGCGGCGCCCGCGACGGCCAGCGCCCCTGCAGAGCCGCCCTGCACCACCTGCGCCGCCTCGGAGGCGCGGCTACTACACCCCACCGCGCCGAGTATCAGCCCCGCAGCGAGCGGCACGCCGACGCCGAGCTTCACATCACGAGCCCAGCTGGTAGGGTGCCGGCGTGCTCGCCGTCGGCGCCGTCGCTCCGGAGTTTGAGGCTCAATCATCTGATGGCCGTACGGTGCGCCTGTCCGACTTTCGCGGCAAGGCCGTCGTTCTCTACTTCTTCCCGAAGGCCTTCACCCCGCTCTGCGCGATGGAGACCCGGCGCTTCCGCGACAATCACGCCGACCTGGCGGCGCTCGGCGCCGAGGTGGTCGGCGTCTCCTCAGACGAGCTCGACGTGCAGTGCGAGTTCGGGCGGCGCCAGCAGGTCAATTTCCCCCTGCTCGCCGACGCCGACCGTCGCATCGCCAACGCTTATGGCGTGCTCTGGCCGATGTTCGGGCGCGCCCGCCGCGTCACGTTCGTCATCGACGAGCGCGCGACGGTCGAGCTCGTGTGCTGGCACGAGTTCCAGGTGTCGAAACACCTCGACGAGGTGCTGTTGCACCTCCAGAAGCGCGCCCGCGGCAGCGCCGCCAAGCCCTGAGCATCACGCGGATCGCCACGCAGATCGGCGGCAGCCTTCGTCGACCCGACTCGACACCAAACGAGCCGGTGAATTCTGCCACTCGGCGAAGCGCGAAGACTGGACGGCCTGTTGCACGCGGTGCTTCAAATTCCGCCAGAGCCACGGTCGTGCGCTTGCAGCGTTCGAGATGAACCACTCTGGATGCGCAATCGCCATTTCAGGGTGACGGTCGGAACGAAAAAATGGCAACTCGACGCAACGCGCGATTCCAGCTCGGATTTTCGTCGTTCAGGCTACAGTTAGCTCTCGACTCGGGCGTCTGCAGTCAGCATATTCCCTCCCGTCGCCGCTCGCGTGTCGAGCGGCCCTCGACCCATCCTCAACAGGACGCGCGTCAGGAAGTCGTTCCGAAGATTTGACTGTCGAAGCTGTGTGGTGATTGCCGAGAAGCACGGTGTACCACCACATGACGCCACCCAGCGGGAAGTCTGCGGCTACCCCGCTGGGTGGCGTGATTGCCACCCAGCTTCGGCAGTCAAACTCGAGAGACGGTAAACGCGCGAGACGTAGCGTCGGATGACGCAGCAAGATAGCTGCCGCAGTGAGATAGCTGCCGCAGCGAG
>Ga0247763_1001434_pt1 | contig 13602 bp, 9 predicted proteins | sample UWRJL141409B4_FD_179926 | JGI IMG/M metagenome (GOLD analysis project Ga0247763, IMG submission 179926) | Plant litter microbial communities from Arlington Agricultural Research Station in Wisconsin, United States - UWRJ-L141-409B-4 | ecosystem: Environmental > Terrestrial > Plant litter >...
CCGAACCGGACGGCGACGACGCTGGGCCTGCTCGGCAGCGCGCTCGCTCGCTCGTGCGGCATCCGCGCGGGGGCTTCGGCGGAGGAGGGCAGGAGGCGGCTGGTGGACGCGGCGGGCGCCACTCTGGGCGGGCGCGCGGAGCTCGAGTTTCTGGCGCTCCTCGCTGGCGTCGAGCCCGACGAGGGCGTGCCGGAGCTGCGCCGCGCTCGCCAGGATCCGCGGCTGATGTCGAGCTGGATGGCGCGCGCCTGGCTCGAGCTCCTGCGCGCGGAGTGCGAGCGGCAGCCGGTGTTGCTCGTGCTAGACGATCTGCAGTGGGCCGATGCAGCCAGCCTTTCGCTGGTGGAGCGCGCGCTCCGCGAGCTCTCGTCGTCGCGCTTGATGGTGCTGGGGCTCGGGCGGCCCGAGCTCTCCGAGCTGTATCCGGGCCTCTGGGGACCAGCCGTCACCAGCGTGCCGCTGCGCCCGCTCGGCGCGACCGCGATGGCGCGGCTGGTGCGGCAGATGCTCGGCGACGCGGCGAGCGACGCTGCCGTCCAGCGCATCGTGACGCGCGCCGCGGGCAACGCGCTCTACCTCGAGGAGCTGATCCGGGCCGCCCACGCGCGGCGCGAGGCAGTGCCCGAGACGGTGCTCGCGATGCTGCAGGCGCGCATCGGGCTCCTCTCGCCGCGGGCGCGGCGCGTGCTGCGCGCCGCGAGCGTGTTTGGCGAGACCTTTCCGTTGACCGGCGCGGCAGCGCTGCTCGGCGCCGACGACGCGAGCGAGCTCGAGCCGCTCTTGTCCACTCTGGCGCGCGACGAGGTGCTCGAAGCGGACGAGTCGGGCCAGCAGCGCTGGCGTTTTCGACATGCGCTCCTGCGCGACGCGGCCTACAGCCTGCTCACGCCCGAAGACCGCGACGCCGCGCACGCTTCGGTGGCCCGCTTCCTGGAGGCCGCGGCAGACGATCCGGCCGTCATCGCGCAGCATTTCGAGCGCGCGGGCGATCGGGTGAGCGCGGTGCGCCACTTCACGAGCGCGGCCTTGCGCGCGTATCGCGCAAACGACCTGGACGGAGCCATCGCGCTCGTGCAACGCGGCATCGACGCGGGCGCGGCGGGCCCGGAGCGAGGCTTGTTGCGCAGCCTGTCCGCTCCAGCGCTGTTTCAGAGCTGGCGCTTCGCCGACGCCTGGGCGGCGACGAGCGAGGCGCTAGCCCTGCTACCCCCCGGCGATCCGCGGCGCGTGATCAGCATCACCTGGCACGCCGTCTCGGCGACGCAGCGGGGCGACTGGGACGAGGTCGAGGCGCACATCCCCGAGCTCTTGGCGAGTGTGCCGGCAGAGCCGGATCGGGTGGAGTTCGGCACGGCGCTGTCGCACGCGGTGATCGCCTACACCGGCGCCGGGCACCGCGAGCACTCGCAGCGCTTCGTCGACTGGCTGGGAAGGCTCGGCGCCGATCTCGGCCCCGAGAACCCGTTCGCATACGGCCTCGCCGGCTACGCGCGGGCGCGCCTCGAGCGCTTCCTGGGTGAAGACCCGTTCCTCGCGCTCGATCTCGGCGAGTCGGCGGCGCGCAGCTACGAGCCGACAGGGCATTTCTTGTTTCCGTACATGCTGGTCGACGCGGGCGAGTGCCGGCGGCGCGTGGGTGACGTGCAGGGCGGCATCACGCTCATGCGCGAGGCGCTCGAGGGCGCTCGCGTGTGCCGAGCGCCCGTCACCTTCGCGTACGTGCAGCAGTTCCTGGCGGGTGCTCTCGCGGAGCACGGCAGCGAGGCACAAGTGCAGGAGGCGGGCGAGCTGCTCGACGCCTTCTTCGCGACGGCGAGCAGCGGCAACGTGTTCCACGCGCTCGCCCAGATCGCTCGCTCTTCCTGGTGCGCGAGGAGCGGCGAGCTCGAGCGAGCCGAGCGCGAAGCCGCCGAGGCGTATGCCACCCTGCGCCGGCTGCGCATGCGCGGCTATTACCCGCACGCCCTCTTGCCCTTGCTGCGGGCGCGGGCCCAGCTCGGCGCGGCCGACGCCGTTGCTTCCGCCGTCGAGGCCGAAGCGCTGCTCGACGGCGTGGCACCCGTCGGCATCCTCGACCAGCCGCTGCGCATCGCGGTCGCTCAGGCCTTCTTCGTCGCGCCTACCCGCCTCGACGACGCCCGGCGTGCCGCGGCGGCGGCCCGCGCCAGCCTGGAGCGTCGCGTCCAGCGCGCCCCGGACGCAGCACGACGGGAGGCGTTCCTGGCGCTGCCCGAGCACCTCGCGCTGCAGGCGCTCGAGCACGAGCTGGTTCGTGTCGAGCGCGCCGCGCCGCGCTAAGCCTTGAGCTCTTGCAGCTCGCCGGGTGCCCCGTCGCTGAACTGCGAGGTGGGCACGCCGACGGCGTTCAGAACCGTGCAGAGCAGCTGGTTGCTCTTGCCTTGGCTGCGCTCGACGCCGCCCGTCGAGGCCTCGGTGTTGGTGAGCAGGATGGAGCGGCCGAGCTGGAAGTAGCCGGCGCCGCCGACGATGATGATCGGCAGGTCGCCCGTGGTGTGGCCCTGGCCGTCGGAGAACTCGTTGGTGTAGAGCGTGACCGTGTTGTCGAGCAGGGTGCGGCCGTCGCCCTCGGCGTAGCTGTCGAGGAGGTCGAGGAGCTTCCGGAACTCGAGCATGTTCCAGCGATCTATCTCGAACAGCATCTCGCGATAGCCGGTGACGCTCTCTTCGTTGAAGTCGTCGGTGGTGCCGTGCGAGAGCGGGTGGTGGCGGAAGTTATGGTGGATGCCGTCCCACTGGTACATGGGCGAGCCCGCGACGGCGGCGCCCCACTGCAACACAGCGGAGCGAGTGTAGCCGCAGGCGAGGGCCAGCGCCGTGATCTGCACGTGCAGGCGCGCGACGATGGGGAAGTTTTCGTTGGCCTCCACCCGCTCGCGGTCGAGCCCTTCCATGAGGGTCACGTTGTCACTGGTGAGGCTGCAGCCGATCAGGTCGGCGTTGCCCGCGATGCGATTCTCCACGTCGCGGATGAGCTGCGAGTGCTGCGCCAGCTTGAGGCGGTCGGCGCGGCTCAGGTCGACCGACTCGAGCTCCGCGAACTCGCTCGCCACCAGGTCGAGCACGCTCTGGCGCTTGCGCAGCACGGCGTCCATGGCCTGGGCGGGGTTGGCGCCGGGAGAGGAGGGGCCGAAGCCCATCATGGCGCGATAGGCTCGCAGAGGGTCTGACTCGGCGGCGAAGAGCTGGCGCGGGCCGGTGTACGAGATGGAGTTGAACATCGGCACACCGAGGTCTTGCCCGCCCGGGCGCAGCACGAGCGCCTCGCGCCCCGTCAGCTCCTGCGAGATGATCTGGTCGATCGAGGCGCCGTCGGCGAGGCCGCCACCGCCGCGCGCGATACGGGCCGCCGTGAGCGCCTGCCCCGTGCCCTGGCTGTGCGAGGTATAGGTGCCGACGGGGTAGCCGTGCACGCCGCGTGGCACGAGCAGCCGGCTCGCGTAGGGAGCGAGCGGCTCCATGCCGTAGCCCTGCAACGACTCGGAGGTGATGGGCCCGATCGGCGGGCGAAAGCGCCCTGGGGTGACGCCGCTCGAGCAATGGAACGAGAGGAAGCGCTTGCGGGGCGCGCTCTCGGCCCGCAGCGGACCGGCGCCGATGCTCTCCAGCAAGGGCAGCGCCACCGCGACACCGGCGGTGCCCTTCAAGAAGCCACGTCGCGAGAGAAACTTTATGTTGGCCATGATCTGATTCAGTTGGCGCTCGGAGCGGCGGTGTCAGGTGCGGCGCTGGGGGCCGTCGCGTTCGTGGCCTCGAGGTGCGCGAACGCGGCGCTCGCGCTCACATCGAGCAGGAGCTCGCGCACGCCGTAGCTGCTGCTACCGAGACGCTGCGCGATGGTCGCCAGGGTGCGCAAGTCCGCGCTCGTGTCAGAGCGACCCCACAGGTAGCGCAGCCAATTTTGTGCGTAACAAGCCCGCGCCTCGGGCCGCGCCGCGACCTGCTGGGCGAGCTCTTTGGCACCCTCGAACTCGAGCATCGTGCCGGCGAGGTTCAACACACCCAGCGCGTCGATGGGCTCGCCGCTCTCCTCGCTGCGGTGGCGTCCGATGGCGTCGAAGTCTTCGAAGGCGAAGCCTACCGGGTTGATCTGGGTGTGACAGCCCTGGCACTCCGCCATCGACGTCTTCCAGGCGAAGAAGTCCCGCGTGGTGACGATCGGCGTCGGCGACGGGGGCGGTTCGGTCGACTGTGCATTGGGGGGAGGGTCGGGGATGTCCTGGCAGAGCAGGCGGCGCAGCACGAACACGCCGCGCAGGATGGGCGACGTGCGATTGTCGGCCGAGCTGTGGCCGGTGAGGAACGCGCCCTGCGTGAGCAGGCCCCCGCGCGGATCGTCGGGCGCGAGCTCGACGCGCGTGAGCTCGTCCTCGAACTCGCCGTCGATGCCGTATACGGCCGCGAGCCGCGAGTCGATGAAGGTGTACGGTGCCGTGAGCAAGGCCTCGAGCGAGCCGCCTTCGGCCAGCGTCACCTCCTGCACGAAGCGCTCGGTCTCCGCCCGCATCGAGCTCAGGAGCTCCGGTGAATACTCCGGGAACAGTGCCGGGTCTTTGCTGCTGTCGGCGAGCGCGGAGAGCTGCAGCCAGCGCGCGTGGTAGTCGCCGACGCGCACGCCGAGCCGCGGATCGGCGACGAGCCGGCGCGCTTGCGCCGCGATGCCCTCGGGGGTCGAGAGCTCGCCGCTCTCTGCGGCGGCGAGCAGCGACGCATCGGGCATGCTCCCCCACAGCATGTACGAGAGCCGAGAAGCCGCTTCGTAGCCAGTGATGCGCACGCCGAGCTCGTCGCGCTCGCCGCTGCCGCGCTCGACGTGATACAGGAAGTGAGGCGACTGCAGCATCGCTTCGATCGACAGCTGAACACCGTCGCGGAACGCGTCGCCGCTGCCGAGCGCGGCGCCGGCGCCGTCGAACAGCGCCTGGTAGCGCGCGAGCTCGTCGGCGCTGAGCGGGCGGCGGTACGCGCGCAGCCCGAAGGAGGTCAGGAACGGATCGCGGCAGGCGGCGCCCTGGGCCGCGCACGGCGCGAGGGCCGCGAAGGCGTCGGGGCGCGCTACCGCCTGCTCTGCGAGCCGCCCCGCCGCGTTCTGCAGCTCGACGATCAGCCGGTCGGTGACGCGCAGATCGCCGCGCGCGAAATAGCCCGCGAGTGTGGGGAGCTCTTCGGGAAAGTTGCCCGACAAGGGCCCTGGCTCGAAGCCGAGCAGGTCGCTGACGGTGCGGTCGTATTCGTCGAGGGTGAGGCGCCGGAAGCGATTGGTGAGCGCCACGCCGTCGGGCACGCTCGCTGGGTCGGCGACCGCGATGATCTCGCGCACGCCGAGGCTCTGGTCGAGGCTGGGCTCGATTCCATCGTCGACCGCGGGCGCGCTGGGGCCGCCACGCTGCGGGGCGCTGGAGAGGTCTGCGGGATCCGCGCCGTCCTGCGCGGCCTCGTCTGCCGGAGCCTCCTCCACGCCAGTGTCCACGCAGGCGGCGACACACAGGCCGAGCAGCGCCGAGTAGGCTGAGCGGTGACGTTTCGTGAGCATGAGAGCTGCTGGCAAAGCTCGCCGACTCGCTGCACCTTGGCAACCCACGTCGCGGCTCGATCGAGGTGTTTTCGGCGCGGTGTTGGAGATTTGGCTTGCCGCTGGCGTACGGCTCTCTCGAATGTGACGATTCTCTGTCGGTTCTGACAGGTGACGGGTCGTCACGGTCGGCGCGTGTGGGGCAAACGGGCTCTGGACTCGAGCTCGCGCGCCGACGCGAGAGTCTCGACTCGACGACTCGAGGTAGAGGCTGCGAGCGAGCTCGCGCGGGTGCGTCGATCCGGAGCGCGGAGCGCGGAACGCTCGTTCGTCGTCGACGCTCGAATCATACCCGAACGACGTGCAAGACAGAGCGGCCGCCCCAGATCGGTACCTCGAGGCGCGAGCCCAACCGGAGTTCTTCGCGCGGTGAGTCACAATCGGCGCGTCACGCGAGCGGCGCGTTCGCGCCCGCGCGGCGCGACCCCGAGGCCATCGCCTGAGAGGGCAGCGCGCTCGCCGCCGCGCTTCGAACCCCACGCCAATGTGCAAACGGCACCGGGAGGTTGGCTTGTCCGGCCGCAGCAGATCCAGTAATTTCGGAGCCATTGTCGAGGTGTCCGAGCACGCTGCGCCACTTGCATTGGAGCGCCCTGGCTCGCGCTTTGGCCGTGGTCATCTTCGGCTGGTGCATGCGAGCCGAGGCGCAGGAGCAGCAGCGCGTGCTCGTGCTCGAGCCCGCGACGCCGACCCGCCTCGAGCACGAGCTGCTGACGCGGCTCACGGGTGAGCTCGGCGCTGCCGGCATCGAAGTCTTGCGGGTGCAACTGCCGCCGGGCAGCGACCCCGCTCTGGCCGTGGCCACACACGCGGGCGAGCTCGGCGCAGTCGCGGCCTACGCGACCCGTGAAGACCCCGAGACGACTTCGGGCTCGAGCGCGAAGACGCTGCGGCTCTGGCTCTCCGATCGCGTCACCGGGACGGTGCTCGCCGAGGAGGGGAGCGACGACGACGCGTCGTCGCTGGCGAGCTCGCTCGCCGTTCAAGGGTTCGAGCTGCTCTCGGCGCGCGAGGCAGAGTGGGCCTTGCGGCGAACGGCTGTTCCGCCGCCCCCGCCGCCCCCGCCGCCCCCCCCGCCGCTTCCTCCGCCGATCGGCGCCGAGCTCGAGGCGGCCATGCACATGGGCCTGCTGCTCGACGCGCCGACGGGCGGCTCGGCGCTGACGCCGATGGCTCGAGCGAGCTACGAACCCAGCTTCGCGCGCGAGCACGGTGCGTTCGATCTCGGGGTGCGGCTCAGCCTGGCGGGTTTCGGGGCGCCGACCGTGGTCGAGGCGTCGGACCGGCGCGTGGAGGTCGTGCAGAGCTTCGCGCTGGTCGAAGGCGTCGTCACGCTCGAACGCGGCGGCTGGCTGCACCCCTTCGTCTCCGCCGGCGCCGGGGCGTATCACGTCGACGTGAACGGGATCGGCAGCGGCGACATCGTCGGGCGGTCCGAAGACACGCTGTCGCCGATCGGCGCCGGCGGGTTAGGGCTCGAGGTGCAGCCCTGGCGCCACTGGATCGGATCGATGGACGCCCAGGGGCTGTTCGCGCTGCATCCGACCGCGGTCGAGGCCAGCGGCACGCGCGCGGCGACCTTCGGCCGAGTGCTACTGGTTTTTTCGGTCGGGCTCGGCGTCACGTGGTGAGCAGCGGGCGATCAGAGCGCTTCGCTCCACGTTCACGAGGCCTTGCCCGAGATCGACGGACAGGTGCTCGCCCGCCTCGACCGCGGCCCGAAACGCGGGCCCGCTGACGAACACGGAGCCGCTCGCGAGGTCGATTCGAAGGCTTTGCCGGTCGGGATCGAAATCGATGTCGAAGGCGGTGCCGTTTCCGTCCATTCGATATTCGCCCGCGCGTAGCCGCCAGAGCGCCCCCGGGCGCTTCGCGACATCGACGCGGGCGCGGCCGCGTTCCAGCTCGAGCTCGGCGCCGCGGGATTCGAGCGCTGCGATCCGTAGCAGCGCACCTGCTCCGATCGCCACCTCGCTACCATCGGAGAAGCGCAGCAGCGAGCAGTCGCCGGGGCCGCTCGAGTGAGCGCTGCCGCTCAGCACTTCGACCCTCAATGTTTCGCCTCGGTGAGCGACCAGCAAGCAGATCATGCAGGCGAAGCCGAGGCCGCTGGAAGCCAGCGTACCGAGGAGGGCGCGGCCCCGCAGCTGTTGCCGGGCGACGCGCCGCTCGACGCTCTCGAGGCTGGCGGCGTGCCGTTTTGGTGGCTCGCCCGTGAGCGTGCGCTGCGCGAGGCCGACCAGCTCATGCACGTTCGGCACGTTCGGAGCGGTCACTGCCGACCCCGTTCGTCGAGAAGGATTATCGCGCAGCACGACTCATCGAGTGTAGTGACGCGAGCGAACAAAAACGATCTCGCCGCGTCACGAGTTTTATCGCTCGCACGTTCGATGTTTCATCGAACGCAGTTTCATCGCAGCGCAGTTCATCGCCGCCAATCGGAGCGCATTTCTGCCATGCGCTGCTTTCAGTCGAGCGCGCCTGGACCGGCCTGATAGCTCGCGCCGAGCTGCGCTGGAGTGAGCGCGCGCGAGTAGACTCGAAACTCGATCAGCGTCGCCGAGAGCGGAGGATCCACGAGGTAGTTGGAGCGCCCGAGCCAGTTGTTCACATCGTTGATCGCTCCGAGATCCAGCGGTGCACCCTGCGAGCCGATTTCGACGCCGTTAGAATAGAGGCGCATCGAAGCGTTGGTGCGGTCGAAGACCACCGCGACCTGATCCGGTGTGTTGTCGTCGGGCTCGATGTGGACGGGCAACGGCACCGAGCCGTTGGCTCTCGTCTCCTGCTGAGGGCCTGCGACCGAGTATGCCGCGCGCAAGCCGGTTCCCGCGTCGGAGGTCAGAAACAAGTAGGTTACACCTTCGTACGGCGTCCCTTCGTTGTCGCCGAAGTCGAAGATGCGTGCCCAGATGCCACCACCGCGCCAGATCACCCAGGCTTCGAACGTGGCGTCGCCGAGGGTCGAGATCAAGCCGTCGGGCAAGTCGACGTAGCTGCCCTGGCCGTCGAGGATCAGACGACCGCTCCGCTGGACGGAATCGAGCGCCGTGGGCGCAGGGGCGAGCTCGTGCTGGACGGTTCCGTTGGCGCCGCTGACGGAGTCGACGACCTCCGTCCCCTCGCCATCGAAGGTGTACAGATTTCGGATCGCGGCCCGCAGCTCGCCGCAGGAGTTCGTGTCGGCGTAGTCGGAGCAGCCACAAGCCCCCGACGGAACCGTACCCGCCGGGTTGTCGGGGCAAGCATCGACACAGTCGGCTGCGCCGTCCCCGTCGAAATCATCGTCAGGAACCTCGCAACCGCAGCTGCCCGGCTCGGCCTTCAACGAACCCGGCGCGCAGGTGAGGGGCACGTTGGCGACCGGCTCCGGCGGCTCGAAGGCGTCGACCACCATCGGGTTGCAGGCGCTCGCCGTGCTGCCGAGAAGCGCCAGGTTGACGGCGAGCTCACACGGGCGGAGGGAGTGAGGTCGGCGTCGGAGGCGCACGGCTCAGGGCCCCTTCACGATCTTCCTCGCGCTCTCGGCGTGAGGGCCGGCGGGGAAGCGCCCGAGGTATTCCCGCGCCGTGGTCGCTGCGAGGGCCTTGTCGCCTCGCCGGTAGAGGATAATCATGCGCCGTCCGAGCGCCTGCGAGGCGTGTGCGCCCCGCGGATCCTCCGTCAGATATCGCTCGTACCACTCCAGCGCGGACGGCGCTGACTCGTCCTCTACGAGGCGACCGAGCAAGAACGCCGCCTGCTTCGACGCCTTGCTGCCGGCGAAGCGCTTTCGCATCGCGAGCAGCGCGTCGCGCGCCACGGCGGGGCGATGCGCGTAGCGTGCCGCGTCGGCGAGCGCCTCGAGGTCGTCGCGCGACCCGCGCTGGTAGACGCCCTCGATGCCCCGCGCCTGCGCCGCGTCGAGCACGCGCGTGAACTGCCCCGCGGAGACCAGCTTCGACCACGACTCCGCGGGCCGCGCCTTGTGCGGGCGAGCCGTCGTCGCGGGGGGCTCGACCGGAGGCGCCGGCTCGGGCTCGACGACCTCCGGCGGCGCCGCGTCGCGCGCTGGCTCATCGAGGCTCGCCGGCGCCACGTGCGCCTGTTCGCCAGCGGGCTCGACCGCCACCCGCCCGTGCTTCTGGTCGATGCGCAGGCGCTGCGCGCGCGTCACCTCGAGCTCGTCGTCGATCAGGGGCCCGCTCACACGCACGGTGCCCGAGAACATCTCCACGTCGAGACTCTCGCCGCCGTCTGCGAGCGCGACCGAGAACGCAGTCCCCGTCACGTGCACGCGATAAGCGCCTGCCAGCACGTTCCAATCGGCGCCGGGTCGCTTCGCGACCTCGAGCCGCAGCTGCCCGCGGCGCAGCCGGATGTCGGCGCCGTGGGTGTTGAGCTCCGCCACCTCCGCGCTCGCGGCGGGCTGCACCACCAGCTCCGACCCATCGGAGAAACGCACCGTCGTCGTGGTGACCGAGGGGGAGAGCTGCCCGTCGGCTGCGAGCTCACCTGCCACCACCTCCATCTCGAGCGGTGACGCCATGAGCGTCAGGCCCTGCCAGGTGAGCAGCGCGAGCGAAGCGAGCGCGATCGCGCCGCCCTGCCACAACGCTTGCCGGCGCATCTGCTCGCCCCGCCGGAGCACCCGCTGTTCCACCGTGGCGAGGCTGGCCGCGCCGCGGCGTGGCTCGCTGCCCGTCAGCTGCGATCGGGCCAGGTCCAACAGCGGCTCGAGCGCCTGCGGCGGCGCCGGTTCGTGATCGGCGTCGTGCTTCCGATCAGTCACGTTGCTCTTCTCCGAGCGCGAGCGCCAGATAATCGGCGAGGAGTGGGTCGCGCTCGACGTGCAGCAGCACCCGCTGTTGCGCGTGGACGAGGCAGCGCTTGGCCGTGGCCAGCGAGACGCCGAGCGCTGCCGCGACGTCGTTCATGGGCAAGCCTTCGATGTAGCGCAGGGCGAAAGCGGTGCGATCGCGCACGTCGAGGCGATCGAGCACCGCGTAGAAGCGCTCGAGCGCCGCTCGCCCGATCGGGTCGGGATGCACCACGCGCAGGTCACCCGCCAGCGGATCGGGGCGGAGACCGAGCCAGCTCCGCAGCTTCCTGCGGCGCAGCTCGCGCCGCAGCGTCAGCGTGGTGACGGAGATGATGAACGCCTTCAGCGCCCGCGGATCCCGCAAGGTGTGCACCTTGGCGAACAGTTGCATGAACACATCCTGCACGAGATCTTCGGCGTCGCTGACGGGGCCGAGCGTGCGGCGTACGATCCGGCGCACCATCGGCGAGAAGCGCTGCCACAAGACGCGCGCCGCGTGCGTTTGCTTCGCGAGCAGGGCGTGGACGAGCGCCTCGTCGGAGACCTGATCCAAGTCACCGGTCGACCGAGTCAAGGCCTCAGCAGGCTCCACGTGCGGGCTCTGGGGCGCTGACCTCTGGGGCACCGACCTCTGGGGTACCGAACCGCCGGGCTCGGGCACTCGCCTCACCACTTCTCGGTGATACCCGAAGAGCGACGTCGAGGGAAGGCGAGCACCGACATTGGCCCCGCCTCCCTCGTTTTTGCTCGCAGCCGTCCGCTGCGCGGTCTGCGAGCTCTGAACCTGGCCGGCGTCTCATTCTGGCGCATGTTTGCCGACCGCGTCATCTCCAGCGCGCTCCTCCAGACAATGACGCCGTACATGACGCCTCAGCGTCGATGCTCGATGGGTTTGCCAGAAGTGGCGAGCGGCCTCGATCGCCTTTGACGATCGCTGTTCGAGGCAGTCAGCGATCAGATCATAGGCCTCTTGCAGGTCATGATCATCCTCTGGATACGCCTCCCGATACTCGGCGTTCATGCGGCGCAAGGCGGCGAAATCACCTTGATCCATCGCACCGCTCAGCGCGCCGAGGCGGTTGTTCTCCTCGAAAATTCTCCGGTGCTGGGCCGTGATCGGATGAGGATGACGCGGCTCTTCCAGAGCGTGCTCGGCGGAACGCGCCGCCACCGCCGAGGCGACGGCCGGCTCGTCACCACGCGCGAGCCCCTCCAGTTCCCGATTGGGTGCGTTGGCTGATGGCTGCGTCGACCGCAGCCGGGGCTCTGGAGGGGCCCTGCGTGAAACACTATCGTCTGAGCCCCGGCTCGGCCGCTCTGGCGCCGGCGCTGCCCCGTCCGCGAACGCCCAGTACAGGCCGAGCCCGCCCAGCCCGAGGAGCGCGGCGATGGCCGAGATGCGGCCGCCGTTCGGTGCGCGCTTCACACACGGCTCCCGAACGGCGCTGGGCAGGCCGAGTGATTCACGGAACGTTCACCGTCCACTCGACGGTCTGCGACGAGTTCAGCCAGGCCGTCCCGTGGCAGTATCTTCCCGTCACCGTGTCGGGGCACGCCCCGGTGCGCTGGCGAACCAGGTCGTCCGTGGCGTTGTCGTAAGCGTGAGCCACGATCGTGTGGCTGCCGGGGGCCAGCGCCGCGACCGCCAGGTCGAGCCTGCCACCGGCCTTCTGCGCGACCACCTGCCCATCTATCTCCCAGTCGATGTCGATCACCGCGGGATCGACCACGCGCACGATGAGCTCGCTCGGGTTGTCGACGGCGCCTGCGGGCGGATCCGTCGAATCGACGGGGCGCACCGCGCGCCAGATGCTGAAGATCATCTGCTCGCGCGACACCGAGTTGAAGCTGGTGTTCACGTTGTTACCGAACAGGCTGTTCATCATCGAGTTGCTCGACGGGCGGTACTGACCGACGTCGACGTAGCGGCTGCCGGAGAACACCCCTTGCACGCCCGTCGCGCCCTGATCGGGCTGCTTGATGGCCTTCTGAACGGTGCCGAGCCAGACGTCCCACTTGCCGCCCGTGGTGGCCGGGTCACCGCTGGAGTTGACCTCGGCGAACTCGTTGCCGGTGGGGCCGCCGTCGTCGGCGGCAGGGCCGCAGCGAGCCCCGGTGCCGCTCTGGCAATACTCGTCGGCGAGCTGGTGGAAGCCGTGCCCGCCCTCGTGCAGCGCCGCGCCGGGGGCGTCGTCGTTCGCGCCCGACCAGAGCATCGTCGCCGAGCCCGTGTTCTCCCAGAGGCCTTGGTTGAGCACGACGGCGCGCCAATCGACCTCGAGCGTCTCGGGCAGGTTGGCGTCGAGGTAAGCGTTGACCAGCTGGTTGTTGACTCGCGCCAGGCGATCGCCGCCGTTGCCGCCCTCGAACGCCGTGGGCCCGTTGCCGATCCCGTCGTTCTGACTGACGGCCTTCATCACGCAGATGTTGACGAACTTGCGATAGCGCCCGTAGGGCTCGCCGCTCTCGTGGTTGAAGCGTCGATCCATCGCGAACTCGATGTGCTCCACCAGCGTCGTGTTGATCGTCTGGGCGTCGTAACCGTCGGCGAGGATCACGTAGTTGACGCGGTTGCTCGGCGGCCCCGCGTTTTCGACGGCCCAGCCATCGGCGCCGCAGTCGAGCGGCGCGAGCTCGACCGGGGGCACGGGGGTGGTGAGCTCGCCCGGGGGCGTCGGCTCTGCGGGCTGCATCGGCTCCTCGGGGTCGTCCAGCGCGATGTCGTCCGGTAGCTCTTCGCCCGTGCCGGGCACGCTCGGATCCACCACCGTCGGCGTCTCCACGGCGGGCGGCGCATCGGGGCCGTCGGGGTCGCCGGCCATCGTCGGGTCCGGCAGTTCGCTTCCCGTGGTCGGCGGGACGTCGGCGCTCCCCCCGTCGGAGCCACAGCTCAGCAGGGCGGGAACGAACAGGGCGAAGGGGATCGAGAGCGAGGTGAATCGACGTTGCATGGGGTTGCAGTTCCTCCTCGGGCCGGGGCCGACGGACGCTGGCTGGCGCTGGTCGATTGCAGACTGACTCTGCTCGACGCGGGTTGAATGAAATGGCGACCCCCCTAAAGTCGCGCGCGGCAGACGCTGCGGCTCAAAATTCGGACGCCCCGGATGCGCGGACGTCGGAGTGCCCATTTCGTGCTGCGGCGCGTCTGCCTGGCGGTCTGTCTGGCTCGGCTCGGGCTGTACCTTTATTTGTTGAGCCGTTTCCTGCCGGG
>Ga0247763_1001435_pt1 | contig 13598 bp, 11 predicted proteins | sample UWRJL141409B4_FD_179926 | JGI IMG/M metagenome (GOLD analysis project Ga0247763, IMG submission 179926) | Plant litter microbial communities from Arlington Agricultural Research Station in Wisconsin, United States - UWRJ-L141-409B-4 | ecosystem: Environmental > Terrestrial > Plant litter >...
ACCCCTATCGCTGCCGCGACCACCCCTATCGCTGCCGCGACCACCCCTATCGCTGCCGCGACCGCCCCTACACCCTGACAGTGCCAGACGGCTGGGCTTGCTGCAGGGCTGTTTTTGTATGGAAAAATTCTGAAATTTTCATGATCCGTGTCCGCGCCGGTCTATTGTAGTCCGGCTGCAGTCCGTCAATCCAACTCGCCGCGATCATCGTGACGGTGCGCCGGTATCAAGTCGACTGGGCGGTATGGATTGACGGCGAGTTGAATCAATGGCGCGCGCCTTGGATTAACGGTGCCTTGGTCCATGCCGCCTTGTTCCGGCGATGGCATCGGCCAAGTACTGGCTTGTATGGGAAATACCGCAATTTCAATGCAGCTGGCAGGACGGTATTATTGTGGGAGGGTGGTCGCCGCAGTAAACCCCATCAAAAGTCTCCATCGCAATTGCGCCTGAACGCAAACGAGATTGCACTGCAATTTCTAGCCCGTCAGAGGGGAGAAGGCAAAGTTCGATCACCAGCCACCATAGGTAAATAGACTGGAGATACAGAGACACACAGCGGCAGGAATCAATAAAAAAAATAAAAAAATAAAAAAAATAAAAATAAAAAGGTTGAATTTGTTGTGTTAGACTTAGGATATGGACTAACCTGAACAGCGATCGCCAGTCCTCTCCCAATACGACATTTGCGAACTCCCATTAGCCCCAGAGACGCGTCCCTTTTGCATTACAGTGAAGCCCACACTAGCCGTCCTAGCACTCAAGCTTTTCTGTCATCCTCGCAGGGAACCTCAACAATATTGCCGCAATTGCACACCACGGGACGATTCGCAAGAGGATAGCCGTCCCACCTAGACCCCGTAATACTCCCCCAATGACGCCCAAGCCGATAGCACATATGAGACGCAGATCCTAGGATCTATCATGGCGGTTGACGTGGTGGAATGCCGTCAAGGGTAGTGTCGCTACGGTGATGGCCAGAACAAGCAGAGCAGCGAGCTCATGTTGAAAAGGGGACCCTCCGTTGTGGCCGAGGCTTCAAACCTGGCGATCAGGATTAGCGGGTATCCCCGGCGGTGCGTTGGGGAGCCTGTGATACCGCTACTATCCTTTCTCTAAACTGTATTTCCGTCTGTATATGTAGGATCGGCGACATTGAGGGTTGTGACTTTAGACGGTGTCGGTTGTCGTTTTGGATTAGTTGAGATGGGCGGCTCCATGACTTCAGCCCTGTTGAATCCCATCGTTAGTCCTACAGCATCCCAGAGCACAGTAAAGTTGGTTCCTTACCCATCCAATGATAATTTGTATTAGTGCGCACCTTTTCGAGCTTCGTTGCTGAAAATCGCTCGCTCGACGCGTTCATTGCTTCCGTGGGCGAGAATGCTGAGGGTCTGCTTCGGGGCTGTCTCGCCGTACATTGTCGTTGGCCGTCGCAAGTCTCGCTCGGCGCTGAGAGAGTAGAAAGGAGGCGACTAGAGTTTGGCTCCATCTGCTCGAGCGGGCTTTCGCGAGCCTCCAAAAGTGCTCGAGTCCGGATCGATGCGACGCGTGTGTCGGGGTTCGGTTCTTGAAAAACGCTGGTGCACCTTCGCCGTTGCTTAGTATTGTCTTGTTTCTCTGTGCAATATCCCACTATAAAGCGCAAGGGTTTGGGCGTCAAATGATGTTGTTTGGAGAAGAGGAGGTGATCAAGTTTCTGGTCGGCGTTTTGTGCGGTGCAGCACCTCAGCTCGGGCTTAAAGAACCCCGTCCGGCAACATTGGATGCTCCCACCATCCCTCTCTTCGTTCTGATCAAGTACCTGGTATAACTCCCCAAGCTCTGCATACGGATACCAGCGTTGCCAACGAGAACTAGAGGCAGCAGCTGTCACCCAAAGGGGCAATCAGGGACTGCCCACCCCGCAAAACTACCGACTCACAAATCTCACCGTCTAAAACTAAAGGTAGAACCTCCCTACCTACCTCGATCGACAGGACCTATTTCCCTCCACTAACCTGTGGGTAATTCTTTCCAGCCAGCAATGGATCTTGCCCACTCCGGTGATGGCTGCGATTCGCGTGGTCGCGGATATCTCGATCAATCCGATAGTTTGGACAAAGGCTCAACCACTGTTTTCCGTTACCGTTGCCGATCGCGGGACCACCACTCCTACCCAAAAGCCACCATGTTTGAGCGAAGCTAGGAGAAGATGCTAGAGAATCCGAGTCAACGGTGGGAGCAGCTTACGGAGAGGCCCTTGGAGGAGGACGAGGACGAGGATGAGGCGCGGGGGCGGCGCAAAGCCGAGAAAAAAGCTGACAGACGGATCCAAAATCAGCGCCGACCGCCTCCGGCGAAGCGTATTATGCGTGGCGAGCTCAGCCGCCGGTGGTATTCGTACTCGTACTCACACTCCCGAGGAACTCACATGGTAAGACCAGGTGCGGGACCCAACGATGTTGTGTCCTCGGCCCCGCCCGAAATTGTTCGGTGGTCTCATGACGGAATACAGCATCATTCGTCTCGAGAGCGAGAGTGAATTCTTCGGTTATCATGAGCTGTGCGACGGGCTTCAAGTTCCAGGATGTAGACGTCGTCTTCACTCTCTTTCGTTTTTTTGTCTTAATTTGAAGCTCTCTTGACTCTCCTCTGCAGGGGCCAGCCAGGTGACTTTAGCCTCCAAAGCATGCAAGACTTACCACAGTAGATCTGCAACACCTGCAGGAGGGGAACTCCAACCAACAACAACGCAACTAACTGGCCGAATCCCTCAATATCATCCTCTTTCCCCTCCTTATCTTCATTGGCCCAAACATTGTTGTTTTTAAAGTATTCATACGAATCCCTTTTAATCCTTAAACACCACCGCCGTACCGTATGCAAACCACAAAAGCCCATCCGTCAAGAATTACAGGGTTTCCGACTGACCAAGATAGCAGAACCAGGTCGAGATTCTTCGGTCCCATGGCAACTCCGTCCAGTCCTATCCCGACGGTTGTCTATCCACGATTCTTTCCCGCGCATTCGATACAATCCACTTAGCCTGCAGCGTCCAAGACAACATAACAATCCATAGCAGATATCCCCCCCCCCAATAACACGAACACAAAATTCGCAACCATCCAGCTCATAGGTTCGCTCCCTTTTTAATCTCCCAAACGCGCATTTCGCAGGACAGTCATGCCTTTTAATCCCACCCATAACTACCCGCGATCCAAGAGCAATACAGCAGCAGTCCCGCCATGGCGAGCATGCACGCCAACCTCACCCATACATCCAACCGTCGACTCACCCTCTTTACGACCCTCTCCATCTAATAACAATCACGAAAGTCATAATACTCTCCCTCTAAAACCCCGGCTTTATTAATCCTAGCAGCTCCGTCCGAATCGCCAACAATGCCAATAGATGACTTCCGTTACAAAACCAAGCCAAGTTTGCAACCACATTAAAGTAACATACACTAATACTCGTAGTTTTACTATACAGCTTAACCACCGCAGCGGAGAGGATTGTAATACCGGTCGTCAGTTAGGTATCTGCTAGCGACTACACGGGACCAAAGAGAGCTTTCTCAACGCGCTTGATCCGGGTCATTACCGGGTTAAGGACTTTTTGGTGTATGAAGCGGTCGATGGGACTGTACCCCCATTCTTTAGAGACGGACAGGGGTGCTGCTGAAGGAGCGCATTGAGGGTCGTCGGAGTCGGTACTGATGATGATTAGGTAGCGAAGCAGATGGCGCCACGGCATTCGGCTGCGACTCGGTCGTGCGATACATCAACTAGGGTTATCCAAATATTTGTGTACTTTGCTGTTTTGAGTTGCTATACCACAGTCAGAGGTTTATTCCCCAGTGTCCTCGCCCTTCTCCTTTAGTCGACCCCTGACAACCATCAACGCGTGTCCCAGCCTGTTCTCGCCCTAGTGCTTCCGGTGCTGCATGGCATGCTTTGCCGAGTAGCCGACCCCCAGACGCGGTCCCTGGAGGTAGCCTCGATCAGCAGCCGGTTGCCCGTGGCCAGCAGCTTGCGGCGCAGCTTCGGGTTCTGGCCGAACTTGGCCATGTTCCCCGCCACGACCACGCCGCTCTTGACCTCGTCCCAGCTGACCCCCAGAAGCTGTGCACCACTTCTCCGAGCTGCTTCTGCTCCTTGGGGCTCGCCGTCGCCATGATGCGCTCCTGCGCCGCCGCGTCGTGGAATCGTCCCGCCTTGCAGTACATCATGAATTGCTCGGCGCAGTTGAAGAGGATGCTGTCTTGCTCCGCGGTTGGGTCGCCGTCGGTTGTCGCGGGCGTGTCTTCGTCATTCTTGTATGTAATGAGAGAGGCGATCTGAGCCTTGCTCACGCGAAAGGGCGACAGATACCACTGGCAGAACTCTCCATCTGCTGCGTCAGGGAAGTAAAAGAACAGAGGCGCGTCCGAGGGGTCTTGCTGTGGGGGTTTCCCAGGCATGATGTAGATGATGCTGTATTTCAAGCGAGGAGGAGATGCATACGAGAGCAAGACTCGACGAGATAAATGCTCGATTGAGCAGAGGTGGTTTCCCGTTGACTCACTCGGTGAGAATTAGAGTTCGTCGTCCCAAAACTCAAACAGAAGGACAGACCCGCACCACGGCTACTAATCCAAATCCTCCCTCGAGCTCGAGAAGTCTAAAAAGTAAGCCTTGGAGCCCTCGTACTCTCCCGGCATCAACCTCGCAGTGACCCTGACCAGGTGCTTCCGGCAGTTGCACTGAAACGTCGCCAAAGGTCTGTCATAGCTCTGGGAAGCGGACTCGTTTACTGCGTAGTCACCTAGCAGTTCTGTCTTGCGCCTTAGATGGTTGTAAACAATTTTGTTATAGGCTTCATCGTGTTCGGTCCAGACCTGGCACCTGGGTTCTCCAAACGTCGAACATACCACAACGACGTGGAACTTCTGTGAGCCGCAGGAGATGGCTTGCCAGCGCATCGTAGCGCTGATTCCCCCAGCTTGGTGGAGGAAGAGGCATCTTGCGTCATCCCAGAGCGGTGTCGGCCTCACGTTCAACAAGCGCCAGCCCCGCGGCACGCTCTGGTAGTATATCGAGTGCAAAAAGCGATCCGCGAGCACGGCCTTCTCAGACGAGCTGACATCCTTTCGGATAGAAATTTCCTTCCGTTCGTGTGTGTGGCTTAAATCGACCTTTACTCTGCAGAGCAAGTCGGGACGGCGGCGGACATAGCCCAGGGGCGTCTTAGCGAGAATGACCCCCATCCACATCCCATGGTTTGCTCTGTCGGTCCGAGGTGCCGTGGCGATGTTCAAGTTGAGTACACTATCTCCCTCGGCTACAGCAGCGTTAATCAACGAGGTCCTCATCCGGATCCCTCTATTGGTGATTGTAAAACCCCGCTCGATGAGCCCCCCGGTCGCTACATGGTGGAGATTCCCGGAGCGGAAGAACTCGCGTGGGGATCGGGCGAACAAGCCCCGATACTCTTCTTTCTGGCCCTTGGCCCTTGCTCTGTCGTCGTCATCATGGTCATCCTCGTCTCTATCGAATGGGACGTCTGAGATCCACGCGAACAAGGAAAGATCACAGCTCTGCTTTGCAATCTCCTCCTGCAGCCGGAAGAAGGCCTTTGCCCCCTCGCCGTAGATCATGGGCATGTGGATATCGAAGATCCCCATCAGGCAGTAGGCCATGTCTTCGACCCGGGTCGTCTTACGCATCGATGCCCACGACATGCGTCTCGCGACGGGAATCTGAGGCAGGCTCGCCGCATCCTCCAAGACGCCCTGCTCGATGCCAGTACAGAAAAAAAGCAAGTCGAGCGATTCGGCCTTTGACGACGTCTTGTTCCAGGCGCGGTCGTAGAACTCGACGTGGCGGGGTGCGATCAGCTCCTGGAGGGTCCAGCCCCTCTTTAGCCATCGGCAGGCCGCGAGGTCGCACTCAAAAAAGGCACCGGGCGCAAGGTCGGAAAGGTAGACGAAGCAGACAGCGGCGTTGCGATACCACCGGAACATGGAATTAATAGCCTCAGACAGCTCGGCGCTGCTGAGCTTGTCGATGCAGCACGTGTCGACCCAGCTGTGCCCGAGGTTGCGCTCCCGGGCCAATTCGCATGTCTTGAGGATTTTTTGGAGACCTTGGGTCTTGGTGGCCTGTTGACCGGGCATCCCGTCCTCGTACTGCTGAAATTTCTGAAACGAAATCTCATCGTCGCCCCAGGTGTGCGAAAGGATTGCGTATGATCCTTTCTTGGGGTTTTGGATGAACTCGAGCTTCTTGGTGTGGTTGTTGATTAGCCACATGACGAGATTTGGCTGTTGCTTGTAAAAGTTTTGAGAGAAAAATTGGCAACAGAATTTGGGCCGGGTCACGTCTGGAATACCTTGTAGTCCTAGCCCATTCACGTGATATGTACATGGTCTATCGATTCGCGTCAGGTGCAGCCTGGTCGTTTCTCTCTGGAGTAAACCGGATAAGGCTTTTAACTCCAATATAACTAGTTATAACTCAGGTACGTTCTGCGCCTCAGCAGATGGTACACGATACCGTCATAGCCTCATCCTGCTCGGCCCCTTAGTCCCTAGGCAGGCTTCAATATTGGCAAATCTGGATCCGCGCCGGCGGCGTGAAACTGTTCGCTGGCTGCTGGTTGGCCTCTGGTTGGCCTGTCGTCAAAAGCACTGCAATTTCTGACTCAACGGAGCCCTTGAAATCTCGGTGCAAGATCATTCGCTGGTTGGCCGTCGTCGTCGTCGTCGCTGCAATTTCTGACCCAGCAGAGGCGGGTGCACGCCAGCTCGCTCGAGCCCCATCAACGAAACAGATAAAACGGAAAGATTCGCAGACAGCCCAAACTAACAACTGTCATCTTTTCGAGCGACAGGCTGGGCCAGTGTAACGAGTAGAACTTTTGCAGGAATTCTGGAGGCCTTGGAGGCCATTGCGTGGAATTGCTCATCTCATCCGTGCATGCATTGTGAATTCATTGTATGTTACGCAAAGTCTGGAGCTGGGGGAGTTTGAGGGTTTCTTGTAGGCGAACTTTGAATCACTGCAATTTTAGGCCTCACGGAGGCCTTTGCCCTCAGTTTCAGCCCGAGGCAACTGTGATTGGTCACTTCACAGATTTTTGCCCCACAACTAGCACTCAGATTCCGGGGTTATTGCCTGCAGGTGACCGACAGCGGATTTTTCTTTTCCTTTTTTTTTCTTCTCTCCTTTGTTGCAATTCCTGAACTCCACATTGGCAGCAGAAATCCACATAGCCACCGGAGTGGGAATAAAACAGAGAAAATGTCCTAGTTATCAAATCAAGGGGCACAAGGCTCGAGTTGCTTATGTCTTGGAACACTCTATTCGTTCCACACACGCCTGCACAATCCGTCGGGGAGCCAATCATCTTCTATGGGCAATCACTAGCCACCTTGCATGACACATAATTACTTGAATGCACTGCAAAATTTGGCCCCACGGAGGCCTTGAACACATAACTGTGGGTTGGGTATTAGACCTCCTTATGACCAAGGATTTTCTCACGTGTCCCTTAATGGCAAAGTGTTTATTTACAAACCTAGGACAGGTAGCTCGCTAGTTGAGGTAGAAATATACAAAATAGTCGCTGTAAAATAAATAAAGGAAAACAGGTATAGCGCGGGCTTGGGTTGGTAGTTTACAGATAATGGTCTGGGATCGTGGGTCTCTGCTGCTAGGGCTGTAGACTATCTATCCTTTGCACTTGCGCGTGGACGCAACTGCGACGACTGGGAGCACTGCATTTTTTGGCCATACGGAGGTCTCGAATATGCAACCGTAGGTACCTGCCCCTCGTTCCTAACCGCGGATTCTCTCACATGACCCTATGGCGTGTGCTTGCTCAACTACTTATAGGTTCTAATTGAGACAGAAACATGCCTACCTACCTAATAGTCACTATAGAGTAGGTAAGTAGCGGAAAATATAAATTTTAGTGACGCGGACTTAGGTTGGTAGTTTGAGGCTTGCGTTGCTTACTCTATGGCGATAATGGTCTGGGATCCTGGGCTTCTGTCAAATGCTGGGGCTGCATGTTGACCTTGGCGCTTGCGTGTTCACGTAACTGAGCACTGCAATTTTTGGCCCTACGGAGGCCTTTTCCTCTTCACCTTGGCCAAGAAGCCGCTGTCCAAGTTTCAAACTATGGGCAACCACTCGTTTATATCCAGAGAGCACTGCAATTTCTTACCGTACGGAGACATTGATTTTTGACAAGCATGCACGTCATAGGTCATCCAAAAAGCCAAGTGTGAACTTGCAATATCTGGCCCTGCTAAAGTCTTCGACTTTGGATTAGGTAACTTCGTTGCCAAAGTTTTCGATGAGGCTTGAAGCCCCCCTCCATTGACGAGATATTTTATTGACGAAAGGTCTTTGACTCTGCCAAATCTTTCTTGTCCCGGTCTGGTTTCCCCAGGCCCTTCCAGCCAAACATCCGACTGCTGGCAAAAGGGCTTAGCCGCTTCCAAACAAGTACGATGGGTTTGGTGAAACGGGCGATCTCCAGTTTGAAGACCATCAACTCCTCACCTATCGCGAATCGAAGGGCTGGCATTTTCTACTAGTTTCACTCGTTACAAGAGAGCGAGTATTTACTGTTCTAACTTCCACCTCCTATCTGCCGATGACTGCGGTGGGAAGAAGGTCCCCAAACCTTGGCAGGAGACATAGGCTCGAGTGGCTTGTGATTTCCAGCCTTCGGATTGACCGAGTCTGAGGCTGTGCACATTTTGTATAGCTGCTGCATTGCGTCAAATAGTTTGACCAGTGACAGCCTTCTGTTGTGATGAGTGATGCGTTGCCTTATCGCTCTTGCCCATCTTGATCGACGTGTCTCCTCGACAGGTTCGCAGCAAAGTAAGCAAGCAGGAAGTTGCCTGGTGCTGCCTCCGGGTTCAATCGGTGCGCAAGGCTCTGACCTGCAGGAAACGTGACACGCCGACCCCAAATTCCACATTTCTCATTCAGACACCGAATGATAAATCATCTTCATACGCCGCCGCGGCTGACGATAAGCGACTATCCAAGCTCACCTGGCATCGGACGACGACGTTTTCCCCCATACCAAGGTTCCCGATTGTCAGACATGATCAGGGCTGTCGTTGCTTTGAGAGATTACCTACCGAGCGATAGCGCCGGTAGATTGGAGTTCAACCTGGAATGACCAACATCAAGCATTTGGGCACCCCTGCGCCCGTGTGCTGCGTCAATAATGTGGTGTGCACGGTGATTGGGGCTAATACTTTGTAAAAAAGCCAGGTGATACTGCAGCGCCAAGACAGGCAAGGGTGTTGCCAGCGAATGAGGCCGCTATTTCACCACGGCAAGAAGGCAGCCAGTGCATTGACATTCGACCCCAACGGCTTAAAAGAATTGGCACCAGGAGCTCTTCCTCCTCAAAAGGTATTTTAGAGCGTGGAATCCTCGCTCGATGTCATGGAGACCCTGTGACTGATCTCACTGCCAGATATTAGCAATCTTCCATTCCGAATCCAACGAGATCGCCCTTGCCGCGACTTCCCTCGGCAGCAATGAACCGATGACCTCCTGCGAGGCCTGTTTCGGACTTTTTAGTTCTTGTCCCTAGATGATAATTGGGAACAAGTAACAGATCGATGCCACTGATAGGGTTAACAAACCACTCCTCCCAGGTTCCTTCAATATCGTACCATCGCAATCACCAACACCCACCTCCCGGCAAGTAACCTCAGACGATTGATTCATTCGCTCGACTCGGTCCCCATACTTTTTCTCCCCCGCGATGCAGCAATCTGAACACGATCGGCTTGGAGGAACCGCTTCCCCCGACCCCAACTGCTGGTGTGACACCGAGCTTCCAAATCCTGGTTTTGGTCCCGGACTATACGTTCCTACTCCGGAGTCAACACACTCACATACGTTTATTGGCCTTCATTCTCTTAGAGGAGTACCTGTGGCCGTTTGTAACCCGATTGAGACTTGTTTCTCAGTTGATGGTGACCAAACGGCCTGTGCTTCTTGCCGAGATGGAGCTGTAGGCATTATGTATGAGATGTTGTCTTCCGGAGGCGTATTTCCGATCCTTCCAGAGGTTCAAGCTTCGTCACCAGGCATGCTGTTGGGTTCTTTGGCGAGCGATTCTTCGGGGACTTCCAACCCTGGTCCAACCACTCGACCAAATCCATGCACTTGCACTAATGAGACTGAACACCAGGCCTGGTGGCGAAGCTCTGAAGAACTGGGAACCCAGATCCCAGGGTTATTCTCTGAGCTGCCATCAGGCCTGGTACGTACTCCCTCTCGACGTTCCATCATCAGTGCGGGCTTTCGTCTGATAACTAGCTGAACATTTCAATAGAATCAATCTCTTCTGACCTCTGTTGTTGACCCGCTTTCGGTGTCTTGTTCCGTGACTGACGGGCCATCCCCAAGCTTCTCCATAATGACACCAATCTCTCTGCTCGATGTCGCAGCGCTCGGCGGGACTGATGGGAATGAAGGCGCGGCAAAAATCGACACTTCCTATCAAGTACCCATTCTGAAAGAGACGGTAGTAGTAGATGGAGATGATGCTCGCCTGCACCAAATGATTGACGGATCCCAGTGGTTTGGGGACCTGGACCTCGAACCTGTGTTCATCAGGCCCACGGCATTGACCCTTGATGGGCCGCTCGCTACCTACTCTGACAGCCATCACAGCGAGGTATCCCCATCGATTCCTGCGCCAGAGCATTCCTAACCGGGGGAGAAACTGATCCCCGAATCAATGATTAATGCAGCAGCACCTACTAAGTACGCGCAACGCAAAGGAAGGCAGCACGTCCGGCTCCACGAGAGGTCAGTCGAAGAGGAACCATACATGCAACCCCACAGTCAAATATTAACTCGGCTCAGCAACAGAAAACAGAGCCGAAACATCTCTGAAGCGGAGCTGGGCCGCTCCCACCTCAACATCATGAAGGCCACATACTGTCCGCATTGCAACGTCACCTTCCGCACCTCCGGAGCTCTGACGTACGTCTTCTCATTATTCAAACTCTAACATGGGTACCTACCTAGGTACCTAGGTAGTTTTCAAGCTAACATGCCGTTGTTATCCACCCACCACACGAATATAGTCGCCACATGGAACAAATCTCCCGCCCGTTCACCTGTCCCCAAAACGGGTGCACTTTCAGAGGCGCCTCCAACCGGGACCTCAAGCGGCATCTCTCATCGAACGTCCATCCCGAGTCAAGCAGCAGCAAAGTTTTCTTTTTCTGCCCGGCAGTCGGATGTAAGTATACCACATGCAGCGCTTCTGGGACGGGAAAACGCTTCTCGCGCAGGGATCATTTGAAGAGACATATTCGTGCAAGGCATACAGAAATTTCATCAGCAAGGGAACAACATTAAAAGGATCTAGTGGTTCAATTCTTGTAATAAAAAGAACTTGAAAGGCATGATCCTCATCTTAGGGTATCCTGCTAGCTCTCCCGCTTTTGAACGGTATCTAGGTACTTACCTGCCGGGCTTTGTTTTTTTTAAACGGTTAAAATGAGCTGCATTTTGATCGTTCTTTTCATTTCAAGCCGTAACCCCTACGGCATCTACACGGCTTCAACCTACCTACCTACCTAGGTAGGTAGATAACCAAGCCTGGCTGTATAGCAGACATCCGTACGGGGACATGGTTCCTTTGCTGAGTGGAACGTTGATGGTGTAAAACTTACCAAGCAATAGAATTTAAAGGGAATGCCATCTCATCGTAAATCGACAAGCTAGTATTTTTCTACTAATTTCACTTGATAGAAGGGAGAGGAGGTAGATATTGCCATTGCCGTTCTATCTCTAATCTACTAATAAACCAGCTGTGGGAAGAAGGTCTCCAAACTTTGGCAGGATTTTTTTCAATCCCATATGTTCCTCCAGGACATGTGTGCTAGATCATCAAAGTACCTAAGAAAAAGGGAAAAAATATATATAAAGTTCAAGTACGCGGACTTGGGATTAGTGATTTACAGTCGAGTACACTCTGGGATATTCTATTTCTAACCCCGGGCGCAATGTCCTTGTGCGTTTCTGCGCTACGAGTGAGCGCGAATGGCAACCAACCAGAGCCTTTGCACTGCAATTTTGGGCCCCACGGAGGTCTTTCCCCCGACCTTTTCGTGCAGGGTTCCGTCCAGGCTAAACTCATTGGGAATAGCGTGTAAATTCACCATCGACCTAAACCCGTCGTCAACTACGAAGTACAAGTTTTAATGTTCATTGCAAATTCTAATTTGACTTGGACGGCTCGGAAGTCTTGGAACGACAAACATTCAGCCCAGTCCTGTATCTTCCAGCAGCATATAATAATTACATTTGCAAACAATTATTCTACTCTGGACCGCCAGGTACATACATGTACTTGTCTATTTGATCAGTTGCAGGGAACCTCGCTCCATGTATCCATCCAACACTCGCCATGGCTACAGGGAGACACAGCTGTTATTTTATTTGCATGGTTAACCCAACCATCCCATTCTAAAAGTATTTCTGTGCAAAGAAAAAGGAAGGAAAAAAAAAAAAGACTTACGCGTCTCGGCCCCCTTACGCAAACACCGCCTAGCCCCAAACACCGTCTTGAAGGTCGCGCGCCCCCTCGCCCAGTCCATGCACACCTCAACAATATTGGGCACCTCATGGGCGCGGCATTTATCGTTGGCGTTGAAGTTATAAGCCTGACCGATGTCGTTGAACTATACGCTTCTTGAACTATTGCATTCACTAAGAGTGCATGACAGGTAGGTGATGAGTGAGTCGGCGGCGGCTTGGGTGGCGGTGAATGCAGCAATGACGAGTCCGAGGGATGGGAGACGCATTTTTTTTTGTCCTAGTTTGTTGATGTTCCTGTTTTGGTGCTGACTTGAAGTTTACGCTCAGAGTGGGGATCTAGACTCGCAGGAAAAGAACCAAAACAAAAGACGGCTTGGAATGTATGCGTTTGCTTGGATGTAATTGCAATAGCGGCGGAAGAGACGCTACTTGTACTTGATCGTGGTGATCAAAGTGCCCCCCCGTGTTGCCAAGAGACAGAAATTGTGAGGGCATATCGGCAACAAAACCCAACGAGATTAAAAACTCCTACACCTAAAATAAGCAGATCAAGACAATGGGTTGAAAGCTGTTGGCAACCGAACCAAGAATTCAACGTCGCACAGCCTGCTTTGCGGCGCTACACACAGACCGGTTACACAGCCTTGATCTTGAGACTGGTCTTCAGAGCTGATTGGTCCATGGCTGAAGATAGAATACGAGACATCCGCCCCGGATATATTTCTCTTGTGCATGTGCCTCATAGCCACGGGTAACTCAAGTAGCGCTTACACTCGGCAAATTAAAGTGGAAAGGAGAACCAAAATATTATCCTCAGTTGACCAGGACTAGCCCCAGCAAGCTGAGATATTCCCAGCCCGCCAAGACTCGTGATGGTATATTTTCGTAACAACGAGGGACAAGCCCCCCGGATAAATGGCAAAAAAAGGATGGGCCAACTTCATGTTGGTAAGAAATGGAATATCGTGATAGAGGCTTGGGATGAAGATGACCGAGTGACACGGTCTCTTGGTCCTTCCCAGAGAGGTGAAGGAG
>Ga0247763_1001436_pt1 | contig 13585 bp, 10 predicted proteins | sample UWRJL141409B4_FD_179926 | JGI IMG/M metagenome (GOLD analysis project Ga0247763, IMG submission 179926) | Plant litter microbial communities from Arlington Agricultural Research Station in Wisconsin, United States - UWRJ-L141-409B-4 | ecosystem: Environmental > Terrestrial > Plant litter >...
CGAGAGGGCGCAAAGCCCATATACCCCAGATCGGCGACATTTCAGGAGGATTCGGGTTTGCGGGCGGTTTGATCTCGTCCGCAGGGTGACGCCCTGGCCTGATATCGAATACCCGTACGTGTCGTTTAGAGATCTGGCAACCTCGTAGCTTGTGTGCGAGTTGAAACATGACGGCGACGATGCCAGCGCGTTGTCTATGGAGCTGCTCAAGCCGCCGCCGGAGAGATGATTTGACCACACAAATATCGTCTGGTCGCTGGACGTGCGCAGAATTTCTTGCTGGAGCCGATAGAAGGCCCGCTCTTGGCCCTCGCCGTAAAGCAAGGGCATGTTGACATCAAAGATGCCGAGAAGGCAGTAGGCGATATCCTCGGGCCTGGTTGTGCTTCTTCGAGAAGCCCATGACATGCGATCCGCGATGCTGTAGCTCCTGATGCCGCACTCTCCATTGATGCAACCGACACTGATTTCCGTCGCTGTGCTAATCTGCTCGACGAGGTCGCGTTTGGTTCCGATAGAATCCCACGTCGAGTTGAAGAAGGTCATGGACCTAGAACTAGGCGCGAGGAGCTCTTGCAGTGTCCACCCGCGCGTGAACCAGCGGCACCCCTGCAGGTCGTCTCCCGAGGTCGACCCGAGGTCTTGGAGGTAGACATAGCAGACATGTGCGCCGGCATACCAGTTGTACATTGAGTTTATGGCCTCGGAGAGCTCCGCACTGCTGGTCTTGTCGATGCAAACGGTATCGACCCAGACATGGAAGAGATCGTCTCTCAGCGCCTGCGCGCACGCTTCCCGTATTTTCTTGAAGCCCTCCCGGTTCCCGCAGCGCGCGGTGGAATCGGCGAATTCCTGGAGAGACATCTCGTCATCGCCCCATGTATGCGATAAAATAGCGTAGGGGGGCGCCTGGTAATCCGTGAACGGACCTTCCAGTTCCATGGTAGTGGCATTGATAAGTCGCATGGCTAGGTACCTAGGTGGTATTTGGTACTCAATCGACCGTGTTGAGGCAGGGCGAAAAAAAGCTGGGGGGCTGGAGTTGAGGGGTCGGAACACACACGGGACGGCCCGACCAATCCACGATGCTGCAGTCCAGACAGAGAGCCTTGCTGCCTGAAGACTAGAGCCGGGACCGCATGTTACACGACATCACCTTAGATAGGTTCTTGACAGATTGGTCGGTCGCAGTCTTTCAATTTCCATCATGGAACCACCCATCAGTTTCAAACAATTGACTGCTGTCAGAAGAACGAGGCCCTCACTGCCTGACCAGCTTGATGCTAATTTGGGCCCATGCGAATATGCCTCATCTCGTAGATTATGTTGGCGATTGCAGCTCTCGGGGTGAAATCATATAATAGGTACCTTACCTATTCCATATCTCCACCCCCCCTACATACTGACTGTTTTATGTCGCCCATCAATGTCAGTTTCCAGTCGTCAGCCTAACAAGAGTCTCCCCTATTGAAAGATGATTGCAAATGGCCCATTTCTCACAACATATAGGTGGTTTAGGATCAATTCCGGAGCAGTACTGGCGGTTATGCTCTGGGCAGTCTAGCTCTAATGATGACGCGTCTTTCCTATCTGGTGCTCAGCACAAGCAATGAGATTTCGTCCCTGACTTGGCTGTGAAAGCGCTGTGTTTACAACACTACCTACCAGACCTGGGTAGGCAGGTAGGTAGCTAGGTAAGATATGTATAAAGGCTTGAACTTCACTTGGCTGTCTCTCTTTTCTCTTTTTTTCCTATTTTGTCTTTTATTTCCTCTATCCCCCATATTTCCTATGCCTCCTGCCCCTGCATGTATGTCTCCTGCCCCCTGCATGTATGTCTCCTATGCCTCCTATGCACTTTATATCTCCTACATCTCCTTCTTGACAGTGGAGACTAACAACACTGTTTGCAACACTCTAGGTGCTTATAAAGCAAAATACCCACCTAGTATATTCAGTGCTGTGTAGTGTAGTCTAGTTTACCTAGGTAGTCTATTAGAGAAAACGACCAACGTAGATCAATAGATAGGTACCTAAACCTCTGGCTACAAAATGGTTACCCATGTCATGTGCCATGTGCTACGACCTCCTAGAGAGTGCGCTGACCAAGGGATCAAGCTCAAATGGATGATGTCGTGCCAAGGAGCTAGTCAAGTCACTTGAGCTATATATGACCACGAGCTTGCTCTTAGCCGTGGCTGAGCTCTTTTCTTTTGTATATAAAAATAACAACTCGCCCCAGCTCCCGCTAGGGCTTATATATAAAATAATACACCTTTTACAATCTAGCTCTTGCTTCTAGTTCCTTTGGTGACCGTATTATAGTTATGAGCCTGGCGTTTTATAAGTTGTAGTATTATTTAAGAGCGTATAAGTTAGTCGTTGCTATATAGGGCTTTAAAGCATTTGTATTTTTTTTACATACCCTTAATAATCTTTTATTATCAACTTTACCCTTTTTAACACAGTTATTGCTCTGTGTGTCCCTGGAGGAACTTTTATGACGACCCTCCGCTGAACGTCATTCTCTGATACGGTAAGAGAAATATCCCGGCATACGTCACCCGAATCACCTAATCCCTTTCCCCGAATCTTTTGACACTAGCACAAAATCCGACTAGCTATTACATATCCCATTTGGTTAACCTAAAGCGGCACCTACGTCGCGTCTCGGACTTGGAAATCCCGAGTCGCTCCAGAGGGAGCCGTCTTTATTATCGACTTCGGCTACCTGGACTGATCCGGTATGACATATCAATTATGAAACCAGCTCTTATGGCTCTGGTTTCGCTTAAAGCGCCGCCTTGTCTCGTCCCCCAGCTTCTCCAGCCTGACGACCGCTCGCCTTATATCGCTGTCTAGCGCGTTTTTCGGCTCGATAAAGTCGCTATGTGCTGGTTTCCGGAAGAGATATAGGCCTTCCCACCTTTCCGCCCTCGATAGCTGTATATATATAGGCTTATAAAGCTCGGCCTCGTCGCTGCGCTACTACCGTGAACAGCCTTTGACGTTGAGGAGGACCTCGGAAAACTGCTTTCCCTGGCTCTTCTGATCCGAAGGCGAACGGATCGGTGCCAAGTCGCTGCCCGTTACTGGACCATCGAAAACCCGACGCTATCTGCAATGCCTGCTGTCGCACACGAGTCCGGCATCTCTCATGTCGGCGAGGTGGGTCTACTAGAACCAACACACTACCCCCCAGCTTGTGGAAGAAGGGTAGAGGAAGCTGAGCGGTGTTGACGGCCGGTGAGCCGTAGGCGCAAGTGCGAGACGAATGTGCTAGGCAGTCTGCTTCGCTCTCTGCCAGGATACCTCGTGTTGTCGTGGGCCACAGTTCACGGTACTCGTTGCTGATGACTGCATCGTCGGCTATATCAACCAAGCTCCTTGGAAGTATTGTGAGAGCGACTGAACTCCACAGTTCCGCCTTGACAAACAAATTGAAACTGAACTTGAACATTTGCCAGGGAGGTAACCAAAAAAAAAAAAAGAAGAAAAAAAGAAGAAGAGATGATGAGAGATTAGCACATAGAAACAAGATTTAGAGCTTCACTCTGTCGCCAAGTCTGTCGAACCATAGCGAGGTATTGTAGAGGCGGCTGGAAGCGTACCACCGACATGGCTTCGCAGCCGCTGTACGACGGCCTCGTGGCCGTTCTCGGCAGCCAACGACAGCGGCGTCCGGCCATATGATTTATCCGTCGCCTCTATAGCAGCACCCTTATCCAGGAGCCGCTGTACCACGGCCTCGTGGCCATTCTTAGCAGCCCACGACAGCGGCGTCCGGCCATATAACTTATCCGTCGCCTCTATAGCGGCACCCTTATCCAGGAGCCGCTGTACGACGGCCTCGTGGCCATTCTTAGCAGCCCACGACAGCGGCGTCTTGCCATATAACTTATCCGTCGCCTCTATAACGGCACCCTTATCCAGGAGCCGCTGTACGACGGCCTCGTGGCCGTTCCCGGCAGCCCACAACAGTGGCGTCCGGTCATACTGGTCCATTGCCTCTATAGCGGCACCCTTATCCAGGAGCCGCTGTACGACGGCCTCGTGGCCGTTCGCGGCAGCCCACGACAGTGGCGTCTGGCCATACGGGTCCATTGCCTCTATAGCAGCACCCTTATTCAGGAGCCGCTGTACGACGGCCTCATGACCCTTCTCGGTAGCCCACGACAGCGCCGTCCGGCCTTTCTTATCCGTAGTCTCGGTGGCGCTACCTTTCTCGAGCAGCTGCTGTATAACGGCCTCGTGGCCGTTCGCGGCAGCCCACAACAGCGGCGTCCGGCCGTTCTTACACTCTGCCTCGATGGCGGCACCTTTGTCTTCGATAAGTAGAAAATGCATTACCCTCAGCGCCTCCTCATCCGCCTCTCTCCAAGGGCCGTGAGTATTGCCCATTGCCTTTCCATACAAACTCACAGCCTCCCGCAGATTCTTTCCTGCCTCTTCATATCTTTCTGCCGCATCTAATAACAGTCCGAAATTCCATACTCTGATGGCTTTGTCCAGTTCTTGGCAATTACACCCTGTCCTTGCACATTCAGGTCCATATTGGCTACTTATGAGCCCTTCATAGCGGCCTCCATCTGCCGACTGGGTTTGAGATACCCTCCAGTCCCAGACAAGCAGTATATCATGTGGGAATGTTGTGGCCCTAGGCTGTGAGTCGTCACTAGGGCTGACTGCAATCATTATGATAGTCGAATAGCCATTGCATGGCCTGACGATTGTAGGTTTCGATGCTCCCTGTAGAAGACAGACGAGATCGCCTACCTCAACGGGTTTCGCTGAGGTCGATGGAATGAAGAGAGAGCTCTGTTTTCCTTTCGTGTCGAGATGACTCTTCCAAGTAATTTTCCAACGGTCGTCTCGGGTGTGTTTGGATACTTCTCCCAAAACACAGGCCTTGTTTTTGATTATTACAATTTCCTCTTCGCCATCTTTTTCATCCCCTGTCGTCACAGTCGCTTGTTCACCCACAAGAGACTTGACAAGGTGGGAAAAGAGTTTTTCCCATGATATGTCGTAGTCAGGTGTTATGCCATCTGGAAAGTCGGGTGTTTTGCCAAATGGGAGGTCGGAGCTCATGCCGAGCAATGCATAGACTTTGTCCCGGAGGTCACTAGCCTTGCGGTCGTGGTACATATCCATCAGCTCCCCGAGAGATCGTATCTGGAGTGAGAACCTATCTGAGCGATTCGTCATGTATTTAGGCCGGAGAACTGCACCCTTTATAAGGTAGGCTGTCGAACGAATTCGACTCTCCGTGCCTGGCTCTTTGGGGGGGGGCTTCAACGCATTCCAACCCAAACAAAACGCATATCCGTCCATCTCTGCGGTACGAGAAATGATCACCACATGCCGGGCCGCAGCAACCTCCTGAAGCACCTAAAAGCAAATTTTGTGTCAACAAACGCCCAACCCGATTCTATTGGTCATCAGGTAGGTGGTGCCTTACCCAGATGCGCTGAAACCACGACCGCTGAAGCAGCGTGAGAACGGCATCCTGGTCGTTGCGCGGGAATTCCGTAGGCCGGCCGTGTACAGCCGCATTGCCTATTACTTCGAGGGCGCGGTCGCCATTGGTTATGGCTTCTCTGTCCGCTTGATCGCCACCGGCCGCCACCTCTTCCAGCCAAACGATTACACGGCTCGCTCTAGCATAGATCTTCGCCATAAGCTGAACTTGGCGATTCCGCTCTCCTTTGTCGCCCTGGTCGATGCAAATAGCATCGACCCATAGGATTCGTGGAAGAAAGGGATCTCGGAGACGTAATAACGCCGCATGGAGATTCTCCGTGACGCGCAGGCAACCCTCATCTATGAAAATGGACCGACGCTTGTCTGGAGAACCCCAGAAATAGGATAGAGCCTCGTAGAGATGAGTCATTTTTCTTACATCCGTGAGCGAGTGGTCGAGGGAATAGTCGAAGAGTTCGCATTGTATCGGGGCGTGTTGGTTGCGATCCGGCATCAGGCGAAGCAATCGAATATAGCCATCTCGCAAACGTGAAAAACGGTATGCAGACACGGCGTAGAACGTTGGCGGCATAGAGGACCTACGTTTGCCGGGCCCTCTCAATCTGGTTGCATCCAATTTCGGCGGGTCGGCCGTCGTCTGGAGGCTAAGCGTGGATGTCGCTTCGCCACATGCACATCGGTGTCCCTTGTCCCGGAGACCTGGTTCTCTCTCCTCGTACTGTCCAGCACGATGGGTCGGCATGTTCTCTGAGGCCATGGCTTTGATCGATGGTAAGCGGCAGCTTGCTCCAGCTGAAGCTTCGGCGATGGTTATTGCAGGCCAAATGCGTGAATTTCGAAATAGGCGTGCGCAACCGAATGCCTGGAGAAAGTTCTGAAGCGTAGGAATTCCGAAAGGTACCTATCTAAAGGAGCGGGGAAACGGGGAAAACCAAAGCTGAAAAGCTCGAGTGGCGCCAGGTAAAAAATAGGGCAACCCGATGCTCACGTGAGCTGTCGCACAGAGTACCTAGTGAGTCAGAAGGGATACACACAGGCGTCGCCAAAGTACGCGGCTTTTCGAGCGGGCTGGCTAGGTATTTCTCGTTCCTTCGTCCGAGATTCCCATTTAGCCTTTCCGCGATGACATTTCCTTAACCTTCGCGACTCATGTTTCTGAGGGACACTGTTGTAACAGTACAGTAGCAGAACACAGCCAATCGCGATGCCTTTGAGTGTTCGCAGCTGGCGCCAGCCGTCTAGGCAACACGCAACTAGATACCCAACGTACGGGGGCTGTAGTTCGGGCGTCGACACTTCTCAAACCTACAGCGATGTCACAACCCAGGAAGAGGCCGGCCTAATTAGGCTTCCCAGGGACAGCTAATCAAAAAGGACCCGAACCGACAGACCCGAGATTCGGGTCTAGTGGGACGGCCGAGGATACGGACCCGGCGACCGGGTCCGCTCGCTCGGGTCCACCAAGATATATACACCGGACAGGCCCGGTACTGCAGATAGTTCTTTTGTTCTCAAGTAGTAACGATAATAACACTGCTTTGCACTTGTCTGCACTGAGGCATCTTTCGACTGCTTACGATCTACGTGACCCACCACCTTTCTCACACTCTTTGTTTGCACGCCTACTACTTGTGTGCACGTACCTTTCTTGTGTCGGCCATAGTCAGGAACCTTAGGGTTCGGGTTGCATAGGTCAAGACAATACACCTTCTACAATCTAGCTCTTGCTTCTAGTTCCTTTGGTGACGGCATTACAGATGACGTCGTCGCCTCGGAGCCGGCACCACCTCTTCTTCCTCTTCGAGAAAATCCCTGGCTCGGGGAACAAAGGATTCTTCAGGCGCGTTTTGGCCCGCTGTCGAGTGGAAGTCTACCATCTCTTGCACGTGTGTGGCGTTTCTCCGAGTTCCTCCCTGGGTTCTTCCCTGGGTTTCTTGTGACCCCTGGGTTCCTCCTTGCGGGGTTCCTTCTTGTGGTTGGCTCTGACTCTGGATCAGCCCCTGGATCTGGCCCCGGCCTTACCCCAACCCCGACTCCAACCTTGGCCCCGACCCTGGCCTCGGCCCTGGCCCTGGCCCGCTCTCGCTCTCGCTCCCACTCCCGCTTGTGCTTGTGCTTATGCTTGTGCTTCTTGTGGTTGTCGTTGTGCCTCCTCCCACTGCGTAGCGCGGATCCAATCTCGACGAATCTGCCCCGGAGGACAAGTTTTGTCGTTTTGTCACGGATTCGGAATTTCCTCGGATTTATGAAAAAAGTTGAACCATTCCGGGCTTTCCGGGTCATGGCACTTTCCCAATTTCATCCATCGTATAATAACAACCGCCCAGAGTCGTTGTAGGGGTCTTGACGGCGACGACGACGATAATACATGTACACCGGCATGTGCATTCATGTTCATGTTCATGTTCATGTTGGGGTTGGGGTTGGGGTTGCGGTTTATATGGATTTTAATTATCCGGTAGTCGGTGAAACAGATTGGGCAGGAAGATTCCTTGATTCTGCCTTCTGTCGACGTTTCTTCAAAAGATCTGCGAGTGTACCGGTGTATCGGATCGACGGTGGAGAGCTCGGGGATAACATACTCCCTATCCCGATGGGGCTTGTACAGTGAAAACTTATCGACAATGCGCATGTGTCCACAGATGAGTTGGGCGTGGTTACTGTCGAGGAAACGCTTAATCTTCCATTCGCCCTGCCCCTCAGAAAAAGAGTTTTGCACAATGGTCAAGGTGCGGATATACAGGGTTTTGTTGATAATGCTGAAACGTAACGAGATCATATCGTAATCTCCCCAATAGTTTCGGTTGTTTTGGTAGCTCTCCATTTTGAACCCGCGAGGAAAGTATAGGTTGTCTACATATCGAGATAATCCTTCTCCGTAGGGATAGCATTTTAGCATCAGTCGCGCGGTAAGGAAGCTGACGGGATGTGGCAAGTCTGGTAGACCCCATAGATTCGGGAGTTGGAGGTTTTCGTCGTACCGGTTGTCTCTGTTCAGTATGCACAAGAATACTTCTGCGTCCGGGTTTAGGTTGCTGCTGTGATTGTCCATCGTCCGGTACCTGTACGTGTAGGAGTGGAGATGCTTGTGAAAGTAGCAATAATATACCTCGGGGATATCCCGCTCGAGGAATTGCATATACTTTCGGCGGGACTCGGGTGAAAGGTGCGTCATCGACATCCTCCCCGCCGTCGCCGTCGTCCTGTAAAAGGATTTGAACTAGATGGAAAATGTCCGACAGGTCAGCCCGGAAGTTACCTAGGTACCTACCCGGGATTCCCCGGAGGGGGGAGTAATTCCACAATGTTGGAAAGAGTTCCGTGCGAGAGCTGTCGGATTAGACATTTAGATCAATGACCCAACCGTCCTTTTCGCGCCCGTGTTCCGCCGCAAGTAATTTATTTTATCTTTCTACGTTTGCGTTAGAATTCGTCAGAGCAAGGTTCGAGATGTTCCGGGACGTAACCTCCTGAAAACTAGGCATTTGATCTCTGGGGATAAAAGACTATGGTCGAGCAAGCTGGACAACACGCTTAGATGAAGACTGGAGGGTGTGATGTCGCTGTTGCAGAAATTGAGTTCAAGAGGCCTTTTTTTTTTTTTTTTTTCCGGGGCTGCTTCAGTTCAATACGAGAACCGTAAAGCCCTAATCACCTGCAAAAGCGGTCATGGTTTTATCTAGGTAGGTTTGTATGTTGAACCGAGGCACCGAGTGGCGTGCGTGTAATGCGTTCATGGCTCGGCGTACGCGAAACCTTCCAAGCAGCCATCATCACCCCCCACAGAGAGTGGGCGGCGGGTTTGTTCCGTCGGGCCTGCACGGTGGGCGTCGTATCACAAGGGAGTATTCGGGCACAAACTCTACTGGATGATGAAAAGAGGCCTGCGGGGAAATCCACAGGAACAGAGTTTGAACATGTGTTTATCAACTCCAAGTGACCACGGCGAGAGCAACATACTGCAGACAGAATATTCTCAGCTAAAAGAAAGGAAAACCACATGCAGGTCTGGATACCAGACATAGAAGTTGTATGTTATTCTTGTGTCCTCTCTTCGTTCGTATTTTAAACAAAAAGAACGGAAGGAAAAAAAAAATCTACCCCACCGCTCAGCATGAGATACCTAAGAAATCCGTATCCACACCTTCCCCAAAGGTACAACCAATCGAACATTCCTTGCTCTTCTCCCCATCTAACCCCAACACCCCATCCAATCCCAGTATCCACTCTGAAAAGGGTGGACAAAGTATACTGCAGATAGGCTAAACACAACACCCTCTGCTCTACGCGCATCACCCGGGAGGAGGAGAGAAGGAAGGGTGCACGCCAAGCGGGACAAGCCGCCACGGGAGGGATACCCAGATGGATAAATATCGAATAGCGTGGCAATCCAATTTTTGGCATGATAATTTAGTCTTAGTCTCCGGAGTGTGGAGGAGGGGGATAAAACGTACGTGTACATTTTTGGGAAAAAAAGTGATAAATCATCGAATTCCAGCATCCGGGTTCTCGTCTCCGTTCTCGTTCTCATCCTTGTGTCCTTGTGTTCTTGCTACCTACTTTCAAGTTACTAAAAATTACAGAAAGGAGGTCACCATGCGCACAACGGCTTTCTTTTCGCTAACGCTAGCAACACTAGCGCTCGCCCGGCCGCAAGCTCAGCGAATCGACTACGGACCATGCGATTATAACGGAAACGACAATTGCCGCGACGTCATGGACAACACGGCGTGTTTTCTTAACCCGCGGAATGCGGAGCAGATTTTTGGGTGTATACCTGGAGGAAAGGAGGGTGTACGCACCCAAATCGAGTCTGCATTGACTTGACTTTCTATACAGATATATGACATGACGCTGACATAATATGTGGCGGATAGGTTTGCGCATGCTATGGCTGTTTGGGATATACCCCCGTCGGCGAAGTCATTGCGAGGTCGAGCGCTTGCGTGTAAGTTTTGGGGGTGACATATGACATATGTGAATGAGAGAGAAATACTAAATTACATAACCACCCAGGGGCGTAAACACAGCGGCACCAACACCTACCCCGGCGATAACCAATGCCCCCGCGCTAATTACAGAAGCACCGGAGCGGCGATAAACGGTATAGATTTTGTATCATACACAGAAGGAACTTGGCGGAAGGTTCGGCACCCATAAGAAAAAAAAGACAGAGGGCGTTACAAAGAGAGAATTAAAGCATCAAGTCCTCAAACTCATAATATCATCCTTTTCCAACAAAACCAAAACAGAGCGCCAAAAAGCGAGAGGGTCCATTTTATGTCCATCATAGGTAGGTGTTCATCCACTTTCTGACCGCTCCAGCCGCTCCAGCCGCTCCTTCCCCTCCCGATACAACGGACGCAACTTTGCATTCTTTTGCCGAAAAACATGTCGACGAAACCACCAGGGCAGAGCCTCCGTGACCTGATACCTTGCAAAGCGCGAAGTCGGCACTGCAAAGATATAGTCGAGTTCCTCCAGCGTCTTTTGCTTCGTCTCGGGCACGAGAAAAAAGATGAGGATGAGTGCTACAAAGTTAAATGCTGCGTAGCAGCCAAATGCGCCGACCGTTCCCGTGGAGCGCAGCAAAAAGGGAAAAGTCATGCCCAAAACTGCAGCCCAAAAGAGACAGGTGGCGACGGCAAAACCCATGCCCACCTCGCGATGCGAAAGGGGGAATACCTCGGCGCTGTAGGCATAAGGGACGGGACCCTCGCCGGGAGAGTAGAATGCCGCAAAGAGGTAGACGAATAGAGCCACCAGCACGGTTCGGGTCGTTCCCGCTTCCAAGAGCGTACATAGGCCAGCGGCGAGTAAGGTCCATGTCATCTGCGGGAAGGTGAAGAGAAGAAGCGAGCGACGGCCGAAGGTGTCGATGGCCCAGAAAGCAGGGAATGCAAAGAGCCAGTTCACGAGACCGAATCCAAAGGAGGCGAGCAGAGCGGTGAAGTCGCTGGAGCCAGACTCCTTAAAGACTGTGGTTGAGTAGAAGGCTGTATTGTATGATCTGTGTCAGTGCGCCACCTCTCTCCCAAGGGGTACCGGGGAGACATACCGATAATGTTGATACCGCACATTTGCTGTGCAATCATGACAGTAAAAGCAGCAATGGTGGCGCGGCGGACACGCGGGATGGTGAACAGCCCAGCGAAGCGTTTAGCGTAGTTTGTATTACTCAGCAATTGGTGTTCGATCTCAAGCTGCGAGTGGATGTAGAAGATATCACGGGCTACCTGGATCGGGTGGTTACGTAACCGGGTCATGGAATTCCATGCTTTGGCGTAGCGGTTCTTCTTCATGTACCATCGTGGCGACTCGGGACAGAAGTAAATGAGTACCAGAAGCGGAACGGCGGGGATGAATGGGGCACCGAGCATCAGCCTCCAGTTGTTAGGCCCCGCGTTCCAGACAGCCAGGTTGAAGGCAGTGCCGAGGAAGATACCAAACGCAGTCCACATTTCTGCAGCTGTTAGCCCCTGGACATTTTCCCCCTGTGTGCCCGTACTCACGCCAAGACATGACAAGGGCTCCCCTGATTGCGGCGGGCGAGTTCTCAGCTGCATATATCGGTACTAGCTCGGACAATCAGTTAGGGCCAAGTTGATACCTTCCTTGCGAACGCAGCATACCCGTTGAAGCCTTCACCCCCATGCCAATCCCCATCAACAACCTGTTCACCAGCTGCTGTTCCCATGTATGCGAAAAAGCCGAGCCAATGACAGGCCAGATGCAAAAGTGGGCTGAAATAAAAATGACGCCTGCTCATGTCATCAGTCTGAGCCGTTTGGTCCAACACTCAGTTTGTCAAACACACACCTCTTCTCCCGAACCAGTTATTGAGGGGATCTGACAGCCAGCACCCTATCAAAGCACTCCCGATGTAAGGACCTGCATTGACCAGGCCGACCAGAATGTTGTCGCGAGTGCTATCGCTTCCGATGCCATAGATCTTGGGGAAGAAAATATTGGCCCCGTTGGTGCCCGTCTGGTCCCAGCCCTGGACGGCAGCACCAATGGAGCATGTCGCAATGGTCAGGAACAAACGCGCAGGTAGTCGCCATTTGTGTGCAACTTCGTCCCGCAACACCTGCTTCTCGGTCTCGTCGAGGGCCTCGAGTCCGGCGATACCACAGGCATCTTCTGGATTCTGCGCGACCAGCGCCCCCTTGCGGAGAAGCGGGATATGCTCGGCCAGCTCTTTCTCTCGAGCAAAACCCTCGACGCGCGACATGAGTTCATCGTAGGGAATGCCCTCGAGAGGATTACGAATCCTTATTAGCCGAGTTTTCATTAGTTTTCTTCTAGTAATGATGGGATGGAGGTGGCGGCGGCGAACAAACAAACCTCGCCTCAAGATTGGTGTTGATGTCAACCGGAGTCGCCTTCTCCACGTGTGCGCCATCCCTAAAGTCGCGTCAGCGCGCCTTTCTGGTCCCATCTGAGACATTGGTTCGTACCGAGATTCGCTGCTGCCTTTATCTGCCATGGTCGTGCCAACAGAGATCGTGAAGATCAGGGTTTAGGAGGTCGACTGGAGATTGAGATGCGAGCCAGTGAAACCCTGGGGAAAAAAAGTCCAGGACCTGGGTTTTAAACTGGCACGTGTGAATCTAGTGTAGCCCCTCTCACGTTCCTCTCGAACTGTCTGGCTCTGTAATGTAGTGCCACCGCGATCAGTATGTGGCTGAACCGGGAAAGCGATCGACGTGGGTATCTGTCACCTTGTGTCTCTCGAGGTGGAGACACGGAGTTTTACGCCAAATCAGGGAAATCCAGACATTTTACAACCACCTTCTGGACCAAAAGACAACCGAACAGAACAGACTGGTACACTAGGAACATAGCGATGTGCTTTCGGGCACAACTTGAACTATCCGGCATGCCACTGACTCGGACCGGCCAACGGCAATGCAAATTTGTTTTGTTTCGATCTTTTTTTATTTCCGCGATTTTTTTTCTCTGTTAAAATCGCGGGTAGCTTTACCGATGCCGATTTTCCAATTCCCGGCGAGAAAGTAGCTTCGGGGGGGGGGGGGGGGGGGGTAGAGGGCTTCGAAGTGAAAACTCGTTTTCTTGGACGTTTGTGTGGTAGAGGCTT
>Ga0247763_1001438_pt1 | contig 13570 bp, 9 predicted proteins | sample UWRJL141409B4_FD_179926 | JGI IMG/M metagenome (GOLD analysis project Ga0247763, IMG submission 179926) | Plant litter microbial communities from Arlington Agricultural Research Station in Wisconsin, United States - UWRJ-L141-409B-4 | ecosystem: Environmental > Terrestrial > Plant litter >...
AAAAAAAAAAAGAAAAAGTAACCCCCCCCCCCCCCCTTTTCTTCCGCCTTCCGATAATATAGCCGGGGTATTGGGTTAAAACAAGAATAAGTACGGTCTAAATTCGAGTTAATATACGGGTACCCCTTATTTTCCTTTACTTAAAAATGGTAATAATTTCCCTTCTATTATATATCCTGGCAAGCGGTTGCAAAAATAAAGCGGACTCACTACCTGCAGGTACATTGCCCACAGCTAAATTTCTATTGTAAAACTGGTACCGCTAGGTCAAGCCCTGTTACCAGCCAGTCATGAGACCTCCAGACGCTATCACTTGCTGCATTCTCACTACCATAGAAACCACCATTTTGTGAGCCGAATGCTGTGGAAGTGTTGCAAAATTGGTAGTGGCTGTTAGGATCAGGCCACAAACGCTCGGGCCAACCATCCTTGCAGTCCGCTTTATTTTGTCAACCGCTTGCCTGGGTAGGAGAGATTTAGATCAGTAGATAAAAGGCTGGAAGTAGAGTTGGTTTAGGTGCAATATCGTACCGATACCTGTACTATAGAAGCACCTACGGTGATAGATAGAGGGACCGCTTGCTTATTAGGGCGAGGACTAGAGGTCCTCCGCAGTGTAAGATCAATAATATTAAAATTTTATACGTACGCTACTAAGGAAGGCTTTGGAAAACTTTAAATCTTATTGTATAAAACCTTGATGATTAATAGTAAAATACTCAAACCTTTCCTTTTCTTCCTACCCTTTCAGCCCGCTAACGAGTCTTGAATTATTATGATTATAGTAATAATTAAAATACGTAATATTTTACTTTTATATTTATTTAATCAATTATACTAACTAGGCAACGGCGGGTCTTATTCTGAAAGGCCTTTTTATCGTATTAACGTAGCAGTAAGGAAGCTACTACACCTAGTAATTACCTACCCGTCCCGAATTTCTACAGCTACTGCCCAAATTATAATAAATAGTATAACCCTTTATAAATAGCCCTTACGTAGTTAGTAAGTTAATAATAATTAATATTTTTTTAATTAATACATTATATTATATAAGTAGGGAGAGATAATGCTCCCAGAGGAATAGAAGGATCAGCTAAAATAGTTTATTAATAATTAATAAAAGCTAGAGTTTCGCGCTTGGATTGATAGAGTTTTTTATATTACTTGCTTGTGCATTTAAGAATCGGATAAGGATGTCTGGTAGGTATAAGTGGAGCTATACGCGAATACTACCGTTGTCATCATGTAACGCGCCCACGTTTGATAATATAACCGGGGCATCGGGGCTAAAGAATGAGTACGGTCCGGATTTGAATTGATATATAGGTACCCCCCATTTTTCCCTTCTTTACAATTGTAATAACTCCTCTCCTATTATATATATTTTAGGTATGAGAGACCCAGATTAATAGATAGTAAGCTGGAAGTAGTTGGTTTAGGTGCAATATTGTGCTAATACTTATATTATAGAAATACTTACAGTGCTTAAAAATAATTTAGTCAAGATATAAACTTATCACTAATCTTATACCGCGGAGGACCTCTAATCCTCACTCTATTAAGCTAGAGGTCCCTCTATTTATCTATTTATAATACTTTTACTTATTATTTTAATCAATATACTTTCTATTTTACTTTTATTCTTTTCTTAGGGTTACGTTCTATTTAGTTAACTTTTCCTCTAAATTTTATATTCCCTTTAATAATTATAACTACTATATAGCTTATTTTACCTTCAAAATCCCATTATTTAATTACTTAATCCCTCCTTCCCCTTTACGTAATTACCTTCTTTTAAATCAATTAATTATTACTTTGTATGTAATACATTCACTGTAGCCTATCGCTGCTCCTCCTTATACCGTAGATTGCCGGTAACATATATTATCAGAATTTTATACGTATGCTACTAGGGCTTTGGGAAACTCTAAATCTTATTATATAAAACCTTAATAATTAATAGCAAAATACCTGAACCTTTCCTTCTCTTCCTTCATCTTAACCCTCTCGGCTCACCTACGTATTTTAGATCGCTATAACTACTATAATAATCAAAGTACGTAGTACCTATTTTCGCATTTATTTAATTAATCATATTAATTAAATAAAAGCGGGTCTTATTCTGGAAGACCTTTTATCGTACCGATATAGGAGCAAAGCAGCTACTATACTTAATAACTGAAACTGGAAAAGCTTAAAAGTGGTTAAAAATTAGAATAGTAACTTCTACAGTATAAGGTTACGTAATCAAGACCACGTATATTATAAGGTTGTATTACGACCTATTAGTAATAAAAATCCAAAGTACGAATTTATACGGTATGAAAGAGTTATTTAATTCTTTATAACCAATGTTGCTAAACAACTCCAATTTGCATAACAGTATTCTATTAATTGTGATATAAAATCTAATTTACTACTTATCTGGGCTATAATTTCAAATATCATTACGTAATACACCCAATAATTAAAAGTTCTTATTTACTCCAAATTTGCAAAATACATGTAAGGTTTTTAGCGTAACGGTTTAGCCCCACATGGCTGCCTGGGTATGCTCAGGTCTTTAGATATTTAGCGAAGGAAAATGGATCAATCCCACCTCCGGCTCTCTATGGTAGATATAGAAGATGTAGCATCTGCGCGTGCATCTCCTTAAACTTACTAGCGTGCCTAGATACAACTCTCCATCAGGGCTAAGGCATCTGCATGTTGACTTTGACTTCTCTAAGTAAAAGCGAGGCTGTTCATGCTTGTCAGCGTGTTGGGATGGTTGGCCCTGAGCTTGGCCTTGCTCGTATCCCTCACCTCCACCTCGAGCTTCTTGGCCTCTTACATATCCCAAGGGTGGCTCACACTTCGTCCGCGCAACGCCCCTCTTCACAACACGCCATAACAAGCGCTGTCTCATCATATGCAGATACACAAGTTCAGCTAAGTTTACTCCACCTGTGCCCATTGCCACTCCAGCTCGTGAATCAGCTGCCATGTATTTGGATCGTTAGCTCGCGCCTGCGCCTCTCTTGATTCGCGCTCATAACCAGCACCCGTGGCGCCCTCATCGGTTTGATGCCATCCCAACAAGCCGTTGCCGTGAAGATATCCATCCGTCCTCTCCGTGATGATCTTGTTGCTCTGCATGCCCCTGTGCATAGAGCTCAGGAGCATGAAGTGCCCGACGTTGATCTGCTCCTGCATTAGCGTGCTGCGCAGATAAGCTGCCCTTGATAACGTGGCAGCCCAAACGTCGATACGCATTCGTGCAAACTGGAGCATCTCGGTCGGGTCGTTACCCAGCGTGCAGGCGTCCATCCACATTCTTCGAAGGCGCGGCGAGAGGCAGCACATGCGTCCGTCGCCAATGTATACCTGTCGCATGGGTGCCAAGCTCGCCAGGGGTGTTGAGGCAGCGAAGGACTCCCAGCATTGGGCGCATATCGTCAATTCGGGGAAGCCGTACCAGTGCCATCCGTAGACTAGTCTGCTGCCTGGGCACGGAGGGTACCGCGGCTGTGGAGCCGGACCGGCGCCGATGTTGGAGGAGGTATATCCTCGTGGCGGAGACGGTTGATGCGGCGCAGCGTTTGGTGGCGGGGGTTGCTGCCGCGCTGGGGAAGTCGAGACCTGGTATCCCGATGGACCGGAGTAGCTTTCCACCCGAGGTGGTTGTGACGTTGTAGAAGGTCCAGACATAGCAGCCGCTGCCTGGAAGGACACCGGAGGAGGACGGCGATGTTGCTTTGGCTGAGCATATGCCTTAGCTGGCTGGTTGTTGAGCTGGGAGGATGGATTTGGCTGCTGTTCAAAAGGCGGCCCTAGAATCCCAACTCCCGTCGCTACTGAGGCTAGCCAGATTTCGCCAGGAGTGTGCTGCCTTCTCTCATCCATAGCTGGCGGTAGATATGGTCCCCGAGCAACCTGACGCGTTGGCGTGGTTCTTAAGGACGGGGGGAACGAAGGGTGGCGTTGCAGAGGGGAGGGTAAGGCGGTTGTGTGAAACGGCCTAAGAGACGGCCCCGGCCTTCAGCCGCAGTGGGCCCTGGATTCTTGATTCTTGATTGGTGCTCCAGCTTTGGCGGTCGGCAATCCCGCCATTCACAACAGGCCGAGCCTTCCAAGGCCACCTTCCCAGGCCTTCGCCCGTCACATTCATAATCCGAAAATACATTCTAGAGTACAATGGTGAGAGGAGAGTGCCAGTTATAGGCTGTTGAGGCTTCTGGAGCCCTTCTAAGGCCTGGGCTAGCAAGGCCAGGGCCTGCAAAGAAACACTTGCCTTGCAGGAGGGGCAACCACTCCATCTTTCTCCCCGAACCACCTTAATTCTTACTTTATTTTCCACACACCCTTGAGCGTACCGCATCAACTGCCATTAGGACACACAAATTATCCTCGTCCCTCCAGTTCCCTATATCCACTATATGTAAGGGATTAAGAATGCGATCTTGTCTAGTCTTTTGAAATGGTAGTGATATATAAAGAGAAAACAGCCTCGGTTCAAAATAACACCAAAACCACTCCACCCGCAAAGTTGGATAGATGTTTGACATTCTCTTTTCTATCTTAACGCAACGTTCTTCCCTACTGCCACAATCGGTCTCAGTCCCGCCTAGATACTTTAGGTACATGCCTACCTAGGTAGGTAGGTACCTATGTAGTTGTAGGCTAACCTTCCCACCTTCTCACCTTCGTCGCACCCGTAACTTTTGTCTAAGAATCCACTCTTAGCACTACCGCTTTCCAGCCACCTTCTCTCTGCATCTCGTCCAACACATTTTCTCTACACCAAAAAGTTCCTCGCATACTCATATCTTCAAACTTGGTTACAGTAAAAATCCGCATCGCCTCCGTCTTAGCCAGCTGCGTTACTGGTGGCGGTGCTTTTTCCGGATCATCTTCCCGAAGAGACCAATAGATCTTCCCGCCCATAGTGAGCGGACACAGATCTGTTTGCCAGAAAAGAATAATGAATCGCGGGGACTTCAGTAGACGAAAGTTATTCACCGAGGAAAACGGAATGGAATACTCGGCCATACAAGAGATCGGGGACACGAGGGTTCCCTGGGGGAGGAGGGGCCCAAAGGATAGGAGGGATGTGTGAGTCCAGATGGAGAGGAGGGTGGAGAGTTCAGCAACACAAGGCGCGGTGATGAGTTTTAGTGGCGGGTGGGATTTGGTGAGGTCGGCTTGTGTGGTAACTTCGTCGGGAGGGGCGCGGGCGGTGGTGGTGATGGCGCCGCTGCAGGTAGTGGCGAGGATATGGCTGAGCTAGTGGGCAGGGTAGCCTATCTCGTGCAGGTGGGAGATGAGGCGGAGGAAGGCGGTTAGGTTGAGTGGGGAGTTCATAGGGGGTATGTCCTCTGGCTCGCGGGGAGCGGGGATGCAGAGTTTGAGGAAGAAGGAGTAGAGCCATTTTTCGAGTTGCGGCTGAGAGAGGGAATCTCGGCCAAGGATGAGCTTCTTGGTGGGTTGACTGTCCCAGATCATGCCGCGATTCGACGGTCAAGGGGGATATTGGCATGGGTGGTGATTTAGGCGGCCTTGGCATGGAAGCCATGGGGTTATCGGTTGGCCGGCGGGTCAAGGAAAAGTGGTTGCGAATGCTATCCATGTCTGGAAGCAAGAGATATTCGGTTTGGTAGTCCTCGTAGGTTTTGGACAGCATCGAGTTGATGCGGCAGGTGAATCGGAGGTTGGACGGGACATCGTCGCGGAGGAGGGGGCGGCCGTATAAAAAGGTAAGGAGAAGGCCAGCATAATCGCTGTGTAAATGTGAGTTAGTGGCGGATCTACGTCAATACGCAGATTAGACCTTGATCCGGAAACAGAAAAACCTACGGGATGTTGTCCATATGAATCGAGTCGTATTTGCTGGGAAATTTCCAAGATCTCGGGTCCCTGAAGCTGCGAATACGACTCCGGCGGCATCATAACCCCCAGCTGCCCCGATCGCTTGGTGTCTCTGCTGAATATTTCATATGAAAACTCAACACTCGGAAGGGTTCCCGTGCCTGTGGTGCCATCAAAACCCGGCCGGGTCTCTCTCATGGCGGTAAGCGTCATAGCGACGTTCTGTCTCACGGCTCGGGTGGTGTAGCATCCGGCAGGGGTCCACTGCTGCCACTGTCGAAGGACGCGGGCAACTTGGCTGCGGGTTGACTTGGGCATGAAGAGATTGTCCAGGAGCGGAACATCGGTCTCAATGACATCGAGGATGCCTTCGATGTGGGACTGCAGCGATCTGTTGACCGAGGCGGGTATGACCTGCCCCACGAAGATGTAGGCGAGCATGGTGGGCACGGTTTCAATCATGGCTCTGGCGTTGCGGTCGCCCACGGTAATGGCGCGCGCTCGCGTCACCGTGTACTCCATCATCATGTTGCACACGACCAGGAAGCGGGCCATGGCGGCCGGCTTGAGATCAATCATGGTGACGTGAAGGTCCTTGCGGAACTTGATGCCTGTGCCTGACCTCTGCTCAAAGGCAAAAAGACTGAGTATGGTGGCAAAGACGTTTCGCGCATCGCTGCTGCCGGAGAACATGACGGCCGCAGATTGCTCAGGCCGAGACGGGCTCGGTGGGTCCAACTGGATTTCGAGCGCCGTCTCTGCTGTCGGTGCCGATGCCGTCGTATTCTGGCACATTATCCCTATCCCGGCGGTTAGTGTCCTGTAACCTGCAAATGTTGAAATAAAACGAGAACCTACAATTCGGGAAAAAAAAAAGTGGAAGACGTTCTAAAACCTTGATTCTCTGCTGGTTGTGGTCTGCATCTCCACCACTCCTGCTCGCAGCCGCATTCAAGACGCTGCTGACACGGACCCGGAGATCCCCATCCGAGATCTGGCTGATGACTTGTTTGGCCTCGGCATATTTGCAGTCATAAACATGGCATTTGACAAGGCGTTCCAGCCGTGTCTTTTCTTTTTTTTGGTCGCATCATCGTCTCCGGCATTCTTCAGCAGGTCGAGAGCTTTGTGGATGCATGTCGAAGCCGCGGCATATTCGCCCAGCTCGAAGTTGACACTAGACAAGTTGGAGATGGGTGCCGGGTCCTGAGGCGCGAGGTCCACCGCCTTTTGGTACTGTGTTTTGGCTGCGATGGTCAGAGGAGGGAAAGTGAGCGGGGTGAATTGTCGTGTGTCGGAACGAACCTTCCCTCAGTTTCCTTTGTTTATAGAGTTCATTGCCGCGCGTTCGCGCCTCGCCGGACAGGGCCGCATTGGAGGACGCCATATCGGTCACCCTGTCGGGCGCGTCTTTTGGTCGTGGAGAGCGGTGATGGATTTGTGTTTTGCGTCAGCGAGTTGAAGATCAAGCTCCACTGGTCTGGTTGGGCCGCAGCGTTATCTTCCCTCTCTGCCCCATTATCCTCCTGCAAGCGCAACTTTGGATGAATTGGCCGCAGTGAGGGGAAAATGCTTAGTTCCGACTAGGTAAAATGGTGCATGCGTCGACGCGAGTAGGTATGGCGATTTCAGGGGAAAAAAAAACGCAAAACATAATATTGGTAGATATTGATCGACGCCTAAAAATTCAAGACGACGCTGACCAGACCAACCAGCATTAGCACCGACACAGCCGACATCTGTCTCGCCGCCACCAATCCCGCACTTGGAGGTGGCGTGAACGTTGGAAATTCCTCCACCGGCTCCGTGTATGTCGCCCAGTGCTGGATCTCGCTCGCTATACTGCTCGCCTTGGCCTTATCAATCCTCGATCCGCACGGGTTCGCCAACTCCCTCCCCAATTCGATATACCCCGGGCAACTCTCGTTTTTTGTCAAGGTCGTATTGACTACCTCGATCAAGGATGCAAAGTCCGGGCACTTGTCAACTGCGTCCATGATATTCGGCGTGATCCCCGTCTCGTTGTTGATGGTGAACCAAATCTGCCCAGATGCATAGTGCGGGTTCGAGCAGGGTCCTTGATCCCATTCGACACTCCAATACATGTTGAGGACGTCGGTTTCGGCTGGTCTCATGCGACCGGGACGCCACTGTGTGACATTTGTGGCGTTGACAAGATAAAATGGCTCATTGTCCTTGAAGCTCACGCGATTGGAAAAGAACCCTCGCCTCCTCTTATCATCGCCCTCCACGTAGAGGCCGGTTGGGCTTCTCCCCTCGCGCCACGACATGATGTCCCATCGGATATGGAAATCACCCAGGGCAGTGGCGTTTTGGGGATTTTGAATGGCAAGGACAATGGGGAAGACGGGTGCCCAGTTGTATGTCTCATTTCGGGGAAAGACAACATCGACTTCGAAGCGGGGGTACGGCGAGGGTATGGGTGGTGATGGTACCAGGGTGGAGGTTGCGGCCGTCGTGGCTGTTAAAATTGAGGAAAGAGACATGTTATTTCTCAGATTATCTCAAACCTGATGAATAGATGTTGGAGTTGCTGAAGATGGAAAGTGCTTTTCTGGTAAAGGCGGAAAGTTGCATATTCGAGGCCCAAAATACCCAAGTGAGGCTAACAGCAAGGCGAAATTACAAAGTAGCATGGCAAGAGTTTTAATGGTTGTGACCTCGGCACCAAAAACGATTGATATCCACAATCATAACACGAAGGGAGAAGCTTGTTCCTGTGTTACCATCTTGGCAAGTTTCACCTGTTCAGCCTGTTGGCTCTAGTCCCAGAACACCATGCAGCTTAACGCCAAGTAACACGGCGTGACCTTCTTGTGGCAGTGCATCATAAGTGACAGGGGTTAGGTTAGAGGCAATGCGAGTGAGTCTGGAGGTCACTTGGGATTACACAGGATCGTGAGGTGGGTTTGTAATGTTTGTTTAGCGCGAACATCGATGGAAAGCTAACCGCACGTGCAACCAAACGTTGCCGTTCCGTCCGGGGACTGCAATCTCCCTTGTCGCGGCGACCCCGAAAAGGTTTGCGGCGGCGACGACTGGCTGAATGTCTGGGGGGCCAGTTGAATTCCACGAATGTCGGGATTGCATTGTGTGTCATTGCAGGTGGTGAAAGCGCTATTAGTTTCAAGTTGTCATGTCCGGGTAGTCTCTCTCACTTGTTTAATTATGTAAGTGTGAATAGGTAGCAAGAGTACATGTAAATAATATACATATAAACTCAAGTATTAGAGAAAAACATAATAAAGTAACACCTAGACTAGAGCTAGTGCTTATGCACACACTGTCCCCTCCTTCTCAACTTGGCCACCGCCTCCTTCCCCTCCGCCGAAAGCTCCTTTCCCGCAAATCCACCCACCGTCCTCTTTGCCAGAGACAATCCTCCCTCGTCATGGTTTGGAAATTTCGCCGTGAGACCTCCCAGATTAACAAAATTCGCTGCATCGTCAGCGATAAAAACCGCCTCGCCTCCCACCACGGTCGCGAGCACGCGATTCCTTCCGAGTTCGGCATCGGGAACCTCGAAAAAGTTTTTCTCCAAAATGATCAAGTCTGCTAGCTTGCCTTTTTGGAGAGATCCGATCTTCGCATCGGCGCGCAAGAATTTCGCAGAGTTAATGGTGATGGAACGAATCGCTTGTTCGCGCGTGAGCCCACCTTGGTCGGCCCCCGGGAAAGGTCCATCAAAGGGGGCACCAAACGACGCGGGAGAATTTGGATTCTGCGGATCCCCGCTGCGGGTCACGGCGACCTTGAGAGCGAGGAATTCATCGAGGGGGTCGATAGGCCAGTCGCTGCCGTAGATTACAGGGCGTCCGGCGTTTTCGATTTGCGGATGGGACTGGAGGTTATCTAGGCGGTAATCGGCGAGGGTCTTGAACGTGTCGGGGATATAAAAGGACGAGAGCTGCGCCCATTGATACGACATGATAGCGTCGACGCCGAGCTGGGCGAAACGCGGCCAGTCGGAAGCGAGGGTGACTTCGTCGTGGGCGAGGCCGAGCTTGAAAGATTTGTTTGGGTATTTCTGCTTAAACGCGGCGGCGGCATCGAGCGCAACCTTGACGGCGAGGTCACCGTCGGTGTGGAGCTGAGCGTCGACTCCAGCGAGGAAAAAAAGCTCGAGGGCCTTATTGAGGAAGACGGGCTCCCAGTAAGGCTGGACGATAAAGGTGCCGTTGGGGGCCCATGTCGCGTTGGGGCCTTCACCCTGGGGGAGCCAGTACGGGTCTACCATGGCAGCTGTTAGGGTGGGATAGGTGATGACGCCGTCGATGAATGCCTTGATGGCCTGCCACTTTACCGCTGGCTTGGGCCCGAGGGGGGACGGGTCGTTCATGGCCGAGATCTGGGTGATGGCGTCCTCGGCGATGGTGGTCACCTGCTCGAGGGTTTCAGGCGTGGCAATGCGGTAGTCGAGGTAGACGCGGGCTGAGAGTGCATCCTCGGCCTTGATGGCATTGAAGATGGCGTTGTGGGTCGGGTTGGCTGCCGCATCCTGGAAAGTGGTGATACCTTCCTCACGCAGCAGCTTCAGGGCAGCTTTTGCAGCCAGAATGCTGTCGGGAAGAGTTGGGCGAGGAGGACCGGCCAAGAGCCTGGATGCATCATCGTTGAGCACACCTGACGGCTCTTGGCTGCCAGGCATGCGTCCGACCACACCGTTGCTGGGGTCGGGGGTATCCGCTGTGATGTTGGAGATGGTCAAAGCCCGCGAGTTGGCGAGGACAGTGTGGTAGTCGGAAGACCGGATCATGACAGGTCGGTTAGTGGTGAGTTGATCAAGGTGTAGCTTGGTGACGGGACCGCTAGCCGCCACGAGACCAGGCCAGTCCATGTTGACCACCTCCAGCCACGCATCGTCGCCCGCTGCCTCGGCATCGATGCAGCTTTGGACGTGGGCTAGAACCCCCTCGATGGGCAGGGGCTGGTAGTTGAGATTGCACTTGAGCAGGAACTCTCCGCCCGACATGACATGCATGTGGGCATCAATAAGGCCCGGCATGACCATGCCCCCCTTGAGGTCAACCACCTTTGTCGTATTGCCAATCAGCCGTCCCATCGAAGGGTCCGGACCCACGGCCTCGATAATGCCATCCTTGACGGCGAGGGCGCTGACCTTGCGGAACCCGTTGTCGACAAGATAGATGGAACCATTGCGGAAGACAATGTCAGCCACTTTGTCGCCGGGTGGTCCAGGCGGCGGTGGTTGTGGTACAGCCGTCGTCACCCACGACGAAGATGTCACCACCAGGGCTGCGAGTAGGGTGCTTCGGACCGACATGTTTGCGGTTAACAAGGTAAAAGGTACATGAAGGAGCGACGACGACGGCTGGTGTTTTTGTACCCCCTTGACCTCAACCCACAAACCTCTGTGACGAGACGAACGAGCGACAATGAAGAAAAAGAAACGAGAGATGAATGCAAACAAGCAAAGTTACATTTTGCGAGCGCAATATATCAATATTATTGTTACTTGGAAAAACCGATAGTCTTCCACCTCGGACAGTGAGTGAGTGGCCATGGCAGTTCAAGTCGCATGACCCGTGCATGATCCTTGCAGGGCAAAGAATTGGCATTTCGCCTGTTCGGGACCATTTTGCGGCTTGCAGTGACTAAAAAACTGGGGTAAATGGTACTGTTCCAAGAGCGAAGGATGTATTTCATTTCCTGGGGCTGCGGCTCGGCAGACATGCAGCCAGGCACGTATCCCGTATCCCGATTCGAGTCAATTAAAGTGGCCTTGGTATGAATAGGTCGGACTCAATGTATGTGCATCTGAGCCAGTTCGGGCGTAGTTCTGCATCACCAAGATCTACTACAAAACTTGTCAGGTGGTAATATGCTGGGACAGCGCGCGTATAACTCAATGTTGGACAATGAAAAAAAAGAGTTCACCGTTACGGTAACGACCTGCAAAAACAATTCTCTACACCTCAACCGCCTTTGTGTGAGAAACCCCGAGTCGCGACCTTGACAAGTCTCTTGATGGTGGAGTTCCACGACAGGGCTCGTCATGGTAAACAAACATTCCATAAAGGCAACATCAAAGACATGGTCAGTGACTAGTTAAACCTATATTAATCATTACTGACTCTTTCAAAAAAAATTATCAGACAAAAGTCTCCCATATCCAGTCTCCAACTCCTGTTCACCCCAGACGCTAGACTATAACTTGAAACTGCACACCCAAACTCGACTAACACTTGCCCATGAACCCACCGACGCTCTCAATGGCTAGCTCCTTTAGAATCCACATATGCCACGGATCAATCAAGAACTGCACACTTGCGCCCTTGGTGTTTTTGACATCGCACATTCGAACCCAGATGCATACATGTTCGGGCACTCTAGCAGTGACTCGAGAGTGGGAAAAGGACATGGCCTGGAAGGACTCTAGTCAGTGTGACCATTCTTTCATAAAAAAGCGAAACCAAAATGGGCAAAGAATCAAATGAGGGAAGGACGATGAGAAAAGAAAAAAAAAAAAAGAAAGAAAACTCACTCGATCCAACTCCTCATTCGTAATCTGAAACGGAGCACCCGACTTATCCTCCGTGCTCATAACTTCGATATGATAAACGATTTGGGACTTTGTCCACTGTCCGGCCTTTTTATATCCTCTGTGGGCAAAATAATGCGCGAGACGCCCCGTCGAGTCAGGCACAGTGAATGAGGCCCTTTGCGTGTTGGCCGCCGAGTAGTCGGCAAAGCCGGCTTTGACGCGGTAGTGGCTTGTCCAGTGGCTATCGGGTTGATAGGCGGTGCCGAGGATGGCTTGGAGGATACTTGACATCTAGGCAGTGTTAGACGACACCCTTTCGTTTTCTCGGAAGGCGCGAAATAGGACTGGACACTTACAATCTTCTCCCCCAGATACTGCTCCTTATTCGATGCCTTTTTCGCCATCCTCTCTTTGAACAGAAGCACCGGCAGGAAGAAAGGGCTTCCAGAAAACTTGCCGATGGACAAGACCAGCCGGGAACCAGACCTCCCGTTGCTGTTGCCGGAACCCGCTTGGGTGAGCCTGAGGGTGCTGCCACTGTAATTACTACCGCTCAAGCTGTAGCTGCTGTTGCCGGTCCCCGTAGCAAAGACTAGAGCGATACCCATGATACCACCGGAAACCACATTGATGCTCCCGCTGGTCGATAGCTTGAATGGCTCGAGTTTAATGTTGCTCAAATCAACTGCGAGTCCTCCCACTCCGAGTCCAACCCCGGTCCCCACTCCGAGTGTGATTTGCACTTGACCTTCCTCCGCCGTCGCTGGATCCTCGACGTTGCCGCCCTGATAGCCATTCTCAATGGTAAACTCCCAGCTTTCATCATACTCGGGGATATCGGCATCGCGGAACGCAGTTGTCAGCCGGTCCGGGGTGACCGAAGACATGAGGGTGAGGAAAAGCAGTGTGTGTTGGTGAGGCGCAATACCCAAATGGTCGGCAAGTGCCAAAGAGAGCTCCAGCGGGGTATGGCCGAGGCCGTAATTATGGGTAGCCAATATCTCGAGTCGGGAGCCGTCTTCTTTCTCTTGGAGAACGACGGGGAGGCCGGTATCCCGACTCTGCAGGAGCGTGCCTTTGCTGTCATCTACGGACCATGACACTTTGATGTCGTTACAGAAACGGACCATGACGTTCCGTAGCTGGCCGACTAGGCGGGTGCGGGAGGGTGCCTCACGGGGGATCAAGCTACAT
>Ga0247763_1001439_pt1 | contig 13562 bp, 13 predicted proteins | sample UWRJL141409B4_FD_179926 | JGI IMG/M metagenome (GOLD analysis project Ga0247763, IMG submission 179926) | Plant litter microbial communities from Arlington Agricultural Research Station in Wisconsin, United States - UWRJ-L141-409B-4 | ecosystem: Environmental > Terrestrial > Plant litter >...
GGGCTGGGGAGAGTCGGTGTTGTTGGAAGTGGTATGTACCTAGGGTGGAGATGGACGGAGTTGGTATGGAATGTTAAAAGCACTTAGGTTATTAGGGGTGGATAGAGACTAAGTTGACAGGACTTGGTAGACATTACTCAAGTGTGGAGACGACAAGAACCACGAACAAAACAGAAATAAAGGCAATCCTACATAACTCTCACCTCCCACTAGAATAGGTAGTTGAATATGACGTCCGAGTTCAGATATTTACCTAACCCCTAAACATCCTCCGCTCCATATCCTACTGTTGGATGTCTAACTGTCGTGAAATACGGGCAGTTAGTTTCAACTAAGTAGGTAATCTCGGGATGTTTGATTGACACTGGAGACAGATCCAGCCAAGCTCCCAAGCCCCCAAGACGGAAAAAAAAAAAAAAAACCTCTTCATAAGCGGGCCACTTCATTCGGAGTTTATTTTTTCTGTCCTTGTCCTTCTCTCCTCCCTCCTTTTTGCATTTTCTCCGGAACAAAGACTGGTCCCCACTTACAAACATGCAATCACTCGCCTCGCTCACTCGGGATCTCACCCCCGGAGAGAAATACCGACTTGACGAGGTCGCAAATCTCATGCTTGAAATCTACCAGACCCTCACGCGGATGCGTTATCTCGACCCTTCTTGGATCCAACCTGGCCGTCATGATCTAAACCTCTCCCTTTTCGCGCTTTATTCCTCTCTAAAACTCGACCCCAAAATCATCTATCTCTATTCTGTCCTTCCTTACATTGACCCCCCTGTGGCGGGCAATCTCGATTTCTTCCAAGGCAGTGGGTTCGCCGACTTCCGGAACAAAGATCATGTAATCCAGGCGCGCAATCCCATGTATGCCGTGGAAGAAAGCGAAAAGATGCGCCCATGGATGACCCCGCTTTGCATGCTGGGGAATCACCAATCCATTGTTATTTATGATGCAAAACGCCATGTGGTGGGCATTTATGACCATGAAAGCATGTGGAGCTTTGACCGGAATCTTGACGAGGGCAAGATCTTTATGACGACGACGACCCACGAGGAGGGCGGGGCGTGGATGGAAACGACGAGATATTTTCGGATTCTTGAAAATAAGACTGAGGAGGAGTGTGGAGTTGAGGAGTGGGAGCGGCAGCAAATTCGTGGCGGTGGCGACGACGAGGACCAAGGGCAGAATGGTCAGGGCGACCAAGAGGGACCTCTAGACAAAAACCAATGGGACGAAATGCAAGCTAGACAAGCCCCCAATGTCTTGCGCGATATTGCCCGCTGGTATCGAGAACTGATCGAGGTACCAGGCGGAGGAGAACATAGCGGCGGGCGATGGGAGGAGGAAATCACCAGGCCTCTTTACCTCAAGCATGGCTGGCCTAGTGACGATTTTGATGGTGACGCATTCCTCATTGATCAAGCTCGTGCGCATGCCATGGACACTGTCAAGTATGTCTTTGCGGAATCGGCAAAGAAGGTGCGTAATCTCGGATACGACATTGAAAAACACGCGCAGGAAGAACCCGAGTTCAGAGAAGAACACCAGAAAAGGCTAGCGGAGGCGGTAGCAGCCAACAACGTCGACGAGGAATAGGTTGTGTACTAGGAACTGTGGAAAAAGGAAAGGAGACTCCAATCTCTCAAGGTGGAACTTGAAGCTGCCAAGCAGACGGTTGCTACTAATTGGGAACCAACACCCCAAGCCTTGGCTATCACGGAATTGAGGCAACTTGAAGCCGATGTCTGGGGACACCAAGGAGACGCTCGGAGGCTTCCGGTCCTTGAAAAAGCCTACGCCACTTGCCTAGCCGATATCGAACGTCTTTACCCACACAACAGCGATCGCGGTGTGTCAAATCGGGAACGTACTCTAAAGGGCAGAATCGACGAGCGGACGAGGCAGATTGAAGATTTTGAACAGGAAGCCGATGGGATAAGAGCTTGGCTTGCGGGGGTCCCAGAAGATGCAGCAAGTGCGAAAAAGTTGGCTGAGGACAGATTGAGTGAACTTGACAGGGCCGTCAATCTAATGACAGAATTGCGTCGGAATTATGTCGCCGCCTTAGGAGGTTGAAATTATATAATTAGACAAAATCCAAGATTTCCTGCTGGCGGCGTCCAAGTCGGTTTCCACTCCATGGGCCGTGGGTCTTCAGGCGAGCAAGCAGGCGTCTTGAGCACTCCAAGATCCGCACAAAATTGGCTCTGAGAGACGACGAGGACTGTAGATTAGACAGATGAGCGGGGTATGATTCCCTCAGGCAGGACGGGATCGAGGAAGGTGCGGTCTATACCATGCCAGTGCCGAAAAGCAGTTTTGTGATTTGGGAAGGAGCTAATCCGGAGTGTACTATTACCACACATGTATCGAGCTGCATTTGTTGCGCTTCCGCCTGAAGCATCCCCACATAGGCCAGCCGGGCGAAAGATAGCCAGGCCAGGCTGCTCGAAATAGTTGTATTTAGCTGCTCTTCGTCCCTTAGGTACTTTCTCAACCGTGAACCTGCTACAAAGACATCCCAGAGCGATCGCCTCAAATCCTCAGCCCAAAGCAAGCGCCTACTCTTCCCTTCTTCGCTCCCTCGTCACCATCCAAACACACCCGCTCCACCTCAAAGGTCTTGCCCTCCCTCGGCGCAACCACCCACGTGTTGGGCCGCCGCATCGAAAACTCGACCTCCTCCTCCTTCTCTTCTGCATCCATCCAAGGTTTCGGCATCGGCATCCCCGCTCCGGCCGAGTTCGGCCACCTCTCCTCTTCTTCTTCATCCCTGTCTCCATGTCCCCATGGAACTTGAAACCTTTCCGGATACGGCACTCCCTCCAGTCCCACTCTCTCATTACGGTTCTTCTCCTTCCCTCCACGCCTCCCTGCATCAGGAAACAACACTCCCCTCGTCACCCCTCCTGGCCTCTTCTCCATCATCTCAAACGTGCGCCGCAACCAACAATACGAGCGATGTTTCCGACTCTTCAAGTCGCTGGAAATTTCGTTGACTTCTTCCTGGGTAAGCCCGCTCGTCACCTCGGGGACCCGGGAGTCAATGTACAATGAGAGATCATGCTCAAGATTCTCTGGTGTTGCATCCATGTCGATATGTTGGAGTTTGTCGTTAATGCTTGGATGGGCGCACGATGCAAGCCGACGGAGGTGGGGTTCAAAGTAGGGCTGGGAGCGGGTGGTGATGAAGAATTTCAGCTTGTTCTTGTTCTTTTCGTGTTTGGTGTTATCCGGAAGGGGGGAACACCAGTCGCGGAGGTGGCCCAGAAGCGCATCGCGGGAGGTGGCGTCGCATTCGTCGAGGGCGTCGAGGACGCAGATGATTTCGCCTGCAGAAGGGGATAAGGCGTAATGCGAGAGGATCTGCCAAAGCTGTGAAGTGCTCTGGGCGAGCTTCGGCCCATAGCTGCGGTGGCGGCGAAGGGCTTCGTTGAGGAGGGTGGGATCGAAGTCACGGCGGGTGAGAAGCTGATGCAGGATGGCACTGAGGGCTGCAGCTGCAGAGGACCGACGGTGATCGTTGCTCTCAAAGAAGAAGTGGCAGACCGTGGAAGTCGAAATTCGTGTCGATAGACGGTTTTCATCGATCAAAGCCCGGCAGAGAACCGACTTGCCACAGTCAGGACTGGCTGATACCCAGAGGACATTGGCCGAGTATCTGCTGTCATAACCACTGCTGCCATCACGCCAGACGCGAAACCTCGGATCGTCAAAGAACCACTCACAGGTGCCGCCAACTCGCTGAGGATTCTCGTTTTTGTACCCCTCATAGTCGGACGCCAGGTCATGCAGGAGCCGTCGCTCCAGATTATCCTGGTGATGGAAGTTATTCTGGGCCCTGGTCTCGTCGAGTACTTGACGGATCTCTCCGAGAATGGCACGGGACTCTTGCATAGCGCGCAGCTGATCATCCATCTTCTGCTGCAGCTGTTGCTCTTGCACCGGATCGATCAACTCTCGGCAACGTTTGTCGGCGGCTTGAATCTTATGCGTCCACCCAGCCCAATCATTCCACCCGGCAACTTTCTCCCACGCCCGCGACAGCTGGGCTTTGGAGAGATGGCAAATGGTGCGAGCTTGGTACTCTATCATGAGCGAGTATAGCATGGTCACAGCCGCGACGAGATCCCCATGTTTGTCTGGCGAGGGAGTCCCAGTCCCATTGAGGTACGCCTCCTCACAGTTGCGCCAAAACACAAGTGTGTTATCCACCAGACTGAAACCATGAAGCATAGCGGAGTTTTGGTCTGCGCCTGTGGTGAGAAGCTGCTCTCGTTATTAACAATATCCATTCCCAGTGTAAGTTTTTTGAAACTCACCGGAAGAAGAATCGAGACGCCGGTCCAAGCCAGGGCAGCATATGGCTGCGCGCTCAACGCCTCCTTGACAATCTTGTCTGACCATAGCAAAAACTTGCAAAAGCTCTCGGCATGCTCCCGGACGTTGATGTCCTTTCCAGCCAGGGGTATGGTCCACTGTTTCCCCGCACGATGTCTCTGGACCTGGTCCATGATGAACCGGATCGACCTGAGCGACGGCGGCTTCTTGGGATCCGGGTTGGCGGCATCGCCCGAAATGTGCTTGGCATAGTCGGTTGCCAGCTCCGGGTTGTGTTCGCAGAAGCGCTCAAACGCTCTAGCCCAGATGCTGCTATCATGTGGCGAGTAGGGGGGAGGTGGGTTGTCGGTGCACGTGAGGTTCCCCTCGCCCTCTTTGGGATTCGGATTTGACGCAGTTGGGATGTTGGAAACGACGACTTGACCTGGAAGATTCTCGCGGATAGGAATCTCCGAGTAGATAGGGGGAGGAGCCGCGGGGAGAATCGGTTGCGCGAGTGACGCCCTCACCAGGTTTGCAGCGATGCCCGACTTGGTAGAAGAGGGTGGCTGCTCCACCCCAATCAAGCGGGTAGGGTGACGCAGGGTTTCCTTGATCAAGGTAGCTGTTGCGCCGTGGGGTGCATCCTCGGTCCCCAGGAGGTGCTTGAACAGACGTGTGCCGTGGACCATCTTGAGTCGAGTTGTTTGATATTCTCAGATGGCTTTACTGAAGAAATCAGAACCATATGTAAGGCAGCTGAGGGTATCTACTTATTCGTTCCTGGAATACCCAGTTAGGCATTGCGAAGCTTATCGCTGGGCTCAAGCGGGTGAGTTCTTGGCTGGGCATCAACCAGTTTTCAGGCTTGAGTAGTCCACCGAGTGAGTGGTTGCGGAGCCAATCATGGTCTGCGAAATCACGCAGATGTGTAAAGGCCGTGGCGGATCGGCATTCTGCGAGGAAAAGAAAAGCTATTGGTTGGCTGGTTGTATGTTCATTGATAATGCGTAAAGTACGTCATGGTGATCACGAGTCAACAAAGTCAAGCAACAACTACCAGGCAAACTTCGGTCTAGTAACAGCCTATAATCAATCTGTTTCTATTTCTTTGCTCAATCCAGATTCAGATTCAGATTCAGATTCAACCCCTTATATTAATGGAAATAGAGTTAGACAATCTATCCATATAGGGGTTCTACATGTAGGAGATGATCACCACCTCAACTACCTCAACAAGGCACTAGACGAAGCTGGGGTGTGAATGTAAATAAAGTACTGTAGACAGTCGAGAGCTGAGGGGCTGGAGGATCAAAATTCTGTTGCTGATTTGGTGGAGACGGTGCCGTGCCGTTCCGTGACGGCCAGGCCGAGTTCAACGCCTTCAAGGTCACTACCTCGATATAGAGTAGGGAGTGCGGAGGAGGGGAGGAGGAGGAGGAACTGGACCGAAGTCTTGTGAAGCCGTGCCTCAATTGTAACAGAGAAGCCTCCAGTCCAGTCAGAAGTGGGAATATAAAGTCAAGAGCTATTTTTTTTTCTTCAAGTTGACAGGTAGGTATAATTGGCGTTTTGGAAGCCTGTTGCCATGGGATACCTCGAACACTACCTAGGTAGATAGATTTCCAGTTTTTCGCTGGTGGAGATGAGCTGTTGTTAATACATGTGAACAAGCCAAAAAAAGTGTGCAAGTGTGCTTTCTCCTCCTCCTCTCTTTTTGCACTACATAGCTAGCACTTTCCAAAGTGTGATAAGAGATAAACTTATATATATATATATATATGTACGTGCAGTGACAGATATTTAAAACCTTCAAGGACGAAAACTCGAAAAACAAAAAAAAAGTCTCATGTTATCCAACCATGCAAATCCCCCAATGTGTATGTGCGCCATTGCCCCGCCCAACCTATTTGAACCCCCATACAATGCTCCCAATGAAAAACGCGTCTACTACATGACAACACACCAGCCCAGCCAACTCCTACTGTTCCTTAGCTCTTCCTTCTCAGCTTCCGTGCGTTCCTGTTTCCGCTTCGTCGCCTGGAGCTCTTCCTCCAAGCTGCGCACTTTGGCCTCCAACTCATCCTTCATCCGCTGTGCCAGCTCCCTATCTTCGCGCGCCTGTCTCCTATCATCCTCGGCCTTCTTCCTGTCTTCTTCTGCCTTGTCCCTGTCCTCTTGAGCCTTTAGCCTGTCGAGTCTGGCAAGCTCTTCGGTGTTGGCCTGGGCAATCTGCACGGTGGAAAGCTTCTCCTGAACCGACTTGAGCTGTTCCGTCATAGCATCCATCTCCTCCTTGTGCACCCGACTCTGCTCCTCCAGCCGCGCCTCAATGACCTTGCCGGCCCCGGTTTCGTTCAGAGACATGCCACTGGCAATCTCCTCCTGGATCTGCAGCGTCGTCGGCTTCCCTCTTGACACAATGTGGCGGATGATGCGAGCGGCGGAGACAACCCCGTCGTCTTGTCGGAGGACTCGACATCCATGCTGGATGAGACCACCCCAGAATTCCTCCTTGGTCTTTAGCTCCCCCTCGCGCTCGAGCGCTTTCTCACGTGGTACCGCATCCCACATGGTGGTGGCAAGCACAACGGAAGAGAGACCATTCTCACCACATAACTCCTTGAACATCTGAATCGTCGAAGTGCCTGAGCCGCCGACCCGATTGTCTTGGATGCGGTGGAGATAGACAATACCCGTCAGCTGGATCTTGGAATCATATGACTTCTTCAGCCACATGGCAATCTCCTTGAGGATATCGGTATCAGTGCGGGTCGTGTCATCGAAGCCGGGGGTGTCGATCAGGTAGACGTTTTGACCCTCGATGCAAGCCGTGTGGATACTGATGGTCGAGGTACCTGTAACATTTGGGGTTCAGCATTGTTGCAAAAGTCAAAAGAGATGGCGCCCAAACTTACATGACTTGAGATCATCACCAACCACGGCCGTCTTGGAGAAGTGAGAGATAAAAGTACTCTTCCCCACCCCCGTCACCCCCATGATAGCAATCACGGCATCTTCGGGTCTGTTTTTTCCCGGGGGGTCAATGATGTCCTTCTTGGCCAAGTTGCAGAGGAAAAGAAAGAAACCTTACCTGATGTTGGGCAATACCGGCTTCGGAGGAGGAGGGGCCAGTTTCTCCTTGGAAGGAGCCGGAGAGGATGTCCGGGACTGGATCGGGAACGAATAGGCTCGACTCCACCGGAACATGACGAAGGTTTCTTGCAGATTTGCAGATGAATTATTACTGGCTGTGGCGAGCGAGTAAAATGACCTTTGTTGGGTAGGGGCGTGTGTGACTTGCTTTGGTCTGGTTGTTTCAACTGGGTCGGACGGTGTCGGAGTTGGACAAACAAGAGCACGGAAAAATTGCCAATACTTATAACCCTACGAGGTACGCAGCTTCGGATACGCTGGCTATTCGGGCTCCTTCATGAGCATCTTTTCTCCACCAGTTTTATTTTGCGTTCTTGGGCATTCCTGAGCGAGCGATTGGAAACTTGACATGGACCAACAACACGCTGGAAATGCGGCCGCGCCTCATCCTGTCTCTGTCTGTCTGTCGCCTTGCTGGTCTTTCGGATGCAAGACTGATGACTGGAAGACGTATTGGGCGCGCAAAGACGTCCTGCCCGATCACAAGCTTCTTGGAATTCATTCTCTGACTTGCATTGCTGACGACCATAATTGGATCCAACACACTGTGGAAACAACGAGCCATCAAGTTAGAATCGTGTCGGAGTGTCGTGTGCTGTTGTGCTGTCTTGACCATCCGCTCGTCTTGACACAGTCGACGCACAACACGTGTCGGAATACGCTGGCGTGAAAACAGCGTGCTGTATCCAATCATGGCCAGTCCTCTCCACTGGGTCCGATCCGCTGGCTCAGAGGGTCGTGGCACGCCGTTTGGGCTGTGATAGGAGCCCAACCAACCCCAAACCCGTCAAGTTGTCAGCAGCCAAAGCAGCAATCGGGTTTCATGGCCAAGGCGGGTCGGAGCAGCGTCAATCGCCACGCAAAACAAAAATATGGCAGAGCTGGGGCGGAAAAATGGCCCACTGGTGCATTTCCATGGCGGCTACCTACCTAGATAGCTGGAGGCTTGCTGCAAAAAAAAAAAAAAACTTTGTCAATTGAGTCACGGCCGTTCGTCACCTCCTCCGTCTTCTGTGCGACCCCAGACTGGGGAGAGACAAACCTGCAGTCTTTGGGAGGGAATAGTTCTTTTCCAGTCCGGGCGTTTCCGTGGGGAACTTGAAAATAATCTGGAAGATTTACAATGTGAGTTTTCTCTAACCGAATAACAAGACTTCAAGATAAATACCTAGTCACTGACGATGGATGCACAAGGGCTGACTCGGGAGTCATTGTACTCATGGGGTTGACGGGGTCGGGGAAGAGTACATTTATTTCCCTCTTGACGGGAAAGAGTGACCATGTTGTGGGCCATGGACTCTCATCTAGTGCGTTAACATATCTGTTAAGCACTTTTGAAAAAACTTACTGACCATGCAGGCACTGTCAACACTGCGTCGTTCACGGTCCGATGCACCACCGGCGAGGTGATCCGTCTCGTCGACACGCCGGGTTTCGATGACACCAGCGTCTCAGATGAAGACATTCTCAAGAAAATCATGACGGAGCTGGATTCGCATCAACAACTCCTCGGCATAATCTATCTACACCGCATCACCGACGTTCGACTTTCTGGCTCTTCCTCCCGTGGTTTTAAGATCCTCCAACAACTCTGTCCACCCGAAAGCTACGAAAAAATCGTCCTAGCCACCACCATGTGGAGCGATGCCGAGTTCAGCAAGGGAGGTCTAGACGCTGCCAAACGCCGTGAAGACCAACTATGGGAATACCACTGGAAGCCCCTGTTTGAAGGACGGAGCAAAATGGTCCGCCACCACAACACGCCCGAATCAGCCCGACGGATCACGGAGCTCTTTCTACCAACAGGGAAATCCCTTCTCCCGCCAGCACCGCCAAAACCAGATTCGGCCATTGATCTCCGTGCTACCCTGGAAAGTGCCAACGAAGCCGACCTCTACATCCAGCACTGGTTGCTGACGACAACTGAGGACCAAAGCCAGCCACGAGTAGCAGAAACGCAAACCCAAGCTCGAGATCAGAGACAAGAAGTGCTGGTAATCAACGCGATGGACCAAGACTCGACTTTCAAATCCCGTTTTCCGGACGACGACGACAAGACGGACAACGATGATGAGGACGATGAGGATGATGACGACGACGACGAAAACAACAATAACCCTTACCCTTATCACCAGCTAATCGACGATGAATGGCAGCCACCTCAGGAGGTAATCCACGTATACCAGCCCCTGCCTCCTCCTCCTCCTCCTCCTCCTGCATGTCTTCTTCCGGCCATTGGTGCCGACGCAGAAAAGGAGTCTAGTAATGTTGATGATGATGAAACCCAATCCCAACCGCTACGACCACGACCACGGATGGGCAGCGAAGAGAACCGCGCCACCTCTCAAATCCTCCTCCAGGATAATACACATCTGGTAAGGCGAGCCTCGTGGATTCCACGCCGGTTCTCAAGAAGAGCAACAAGTCCTGCCGCAGCAAAAGCTCTCGGGTGGTCGGCGGCGCTGGTATTCTTTTCGGGCATGGCATTTCGGGTGGGCACGTTTTTCTCAAAGGAGAAGCCGATGGGGAATCCGTTAGCTTATGGTGGTCAGTGATTATTGTGTGGTTTTTTTTTTTTATATATATAGGTGTTACGGTTCCGACGAGATATGATTAATTCAGGTGCTTGTTTCGTTGATTCCGGGATGGGTAGGTAGGCAGGTACCTAAGGTACCTTGGCTGGCTATGATGAGTGAAGTGATCATGATTCTCCAACAGTTCTCAGTTCTCAGTCTGAGACTTGTATTGCCAGTCTCTATTTGATCAGTTTTACCGGTGTGAAAAATGTAGGTATCACAGAAAACCAATCATGCATTTTCGATTTTCGATATTTGGAACGTAAATGATTGGTTGGTTCCACATCCCGTGACTGCCTGCAACCTAGCTGCATATCTCTGTCTTTTTTTTCCCAATGCAGCGTGCCAGCTGGTTGCCTCGAGCCTTTCCTTCTTTCTTTCTTTCGGTAACCATCCCATTTTTTTTGTTGGACAAACTCAAGTCACACAACTCAACTCACCTACCGGCTATACATCTACCTACCTACTACTTGAGAATATAACCCCATCATGCACGTGTATACCCTCTGCGACCAATGTCGGATCCTGCACTTCGATACACGTAGCCCGGAAACCCAAACCAGCGCTCACAGCCTGACCGGACGGACCTCGACGCAAGAAGCCAGTGCAAGTGGTACATATGAATATATCCTCCACCGCACTCGGGAATCTCTGGCAGCGTCCTTGGCGGAGGGGTGTCATCTGTGCAGTCTGATCCGGGCACAACTCGATAATCACGAATTTGGTGATTCCTATGTATTTGGTGGCAGTGAGGGTAAATACATTGCTTTGAAACTCAATGTCAGTGTCAATCCAAGCAATCCAAGCCGCTTCGATGCTTCCATGTCCTATACTTCATCCTATACCTCCTCCTCTTATAATATACCATTGCCGCCGCACTTGGAAAAGATACGGGCACCGATGGTTATAAATCTCAGCATTTTCGGGAAGTTGGGCTTTGGATTTTTGTCGAATTCTTATATTGTCCAAGAGTACATTCCCCCGATCTGTAAGTTCACCCTTGCCCCAACCAACCCCACCCGCATTCATTCCGAGAGAGAGAGAAAAAAAAGAAGAAAAAAATAACTAACAGTGGAGTAGCCCCCATTTACACTGAATCTCTCCACGCTCACCGCGAAACATTTTCTGCGCTGCAAAAAGGGCAAAGATTTATGGGCTCACAACGTGGCATCCACCTAGCCCCCCGAGGACAGCTTATCAACGCAGGTCTTGCTCGTCTTTGGAGGGATGACTGTCTTGAGAATCATGACCTCTGTCGTTTGGGGAGTGGGAGTGGGAGTGGTGGCGGTGGCGGTGGGGGATCGCAAACCTCCCTCACGCCCATGCCTACTCGGCTCTTGGACGTGTCCAATGTTGATGTTGAAAAGGTAGTGGTTCTCAGAGAGATGACGAATGGGCTACCGAGGGAGGAGGAGCAGCACTACGTAGCTCTAAGCTACAGCTGGGGAAACGGTGCTCGATTTCGGACTCTCCGAAACAACGTGGCAAAACACCGACGCGGTATCCCCGTTCGGGAGTTGCCTGCAACATTCCAAGATGCCATTGCCATTGCGAATTCCATCGGTTACCGATATATCTGGATCGATGCGCTGTGCATCATCCAGGACGACCCCATCGACAACGCTAACGAGATCAGAAATATGGGGGATATCTACCGGTACGCCGTCTTGACGATATGTGCACAGGGAGCAGCTAGTTCTCACGACGGTCTATTCGCCAACAGAAATCCCTCCGAGCTCCATCCTTGCGAGACAAGAGTGATCTGTCCCGCTCTCAACAATGGACAGGCTGCAAGGGTGGTGATCAAGGGTGGACGGTCGGCTGAGAATCATCTCGAGAGCCGAGGTTGGATCTTACAGGAAGAAGTATTGACCTCGCGCGCTCTCGGTTTTGCCCGAGAGGGTATGAGTTGGAGGTGTCTGATGGCTGCGGCATCTGAGTCCGATCCTGAGCCCCAGACCCGAGACAGGCCGGGGCCCGGTCCTCAAGAAACACCAGCCATCATGCGCATGTGGCTATTTGCGCGAGAACAGGCCGAACGTCGCTTTTGCCCTCCACCCATGATTACATGGTACAACATGCTTCAGCTATACAGCGACAAGTTGTTGTCTTATCCATCCGATATTCTGGCGGCTGTTGAGGGGTTATCTACCATCTTCGCCAAGGTCCACCACGTCACATACATAGCAGGGTTGTGGCGAGAAGACCTTTTGCGAGGGCTGACTTGGTACGTCGCCAATAACGACACCAGAGGCGGCATGCTGGGTCCGGAAACAAAGTTGAACGCCCCAACATGGTCATGGGCATCAGTGGGGAAAGTCCGCATCAGATTTCTTCTTCGAACACTGCTCATTTCGGCAGATAGGGGGGAGCTTGACATGGGCACAGAAGTGCTTGAAGCCTTCTGTTCCTCGGATGATCCTGTGAAAGAGGCGCCCATGCTCAATATCCCCCCATCTCCGCCATGGTCACTTCGGCTCTTAGGATCGATGCGGAGATTCATTCTTCTCTCCCACCCGCAGTTTACGAAATATGTCGAAGAGAGCCTATATGGAGCGAAGGAAGGACGGTTGGACTTTGGGGAGTTGAACGAAATACTCGCAAAGAACCCTGGGTTTTGTCCCCGTTTTCCCGCCGCTCTGGTCAGCTCGCAGACTGCGGACAAGTTTGTCGGGCAAGTGGCACTCGATTCGGGATATCTCCCGTCGCCGACCCGTCGAACAATATCAGTACCGCTGAAGCAAGCGCCGTTCTCGGCTGACAGGACTTATTCAGTGCTTGAGATGGTTGAGGAGGTCGAAGTGGCGTGCATCGCAATCGAAAAAGAAATGTTCAAAATGCCTATGGGGGGGGACCAAGTAATCAGTTGTCTTGTCTCAGTGCACCGTCCTCAAACGTCGACGTACTCTCGGCTCGGGTTGGCATACGTATCGCTATCAAGTTGGACCGAAGGCTGTTCTGAAGACGAAAGAATAGAGTGCGAGATCGTCTAGGCCCGAGTACCTAGGTAGCTGAGAAGTTTGACAAGGAAAAAAAAAAAAGGAAGAAATCGTGACTTTTACCTTGGCGAACAGAAAATCCTGCCAAAGAAGCCAATCAGAAACACAAAAGAATCAAGGACTCACGTGGGACTGCAACATGCATTGCGGCGGCAGAGAGCAACAGCAACAAAGCAAGCTTGTGCTCTTATGACATCATTGCCATTACATCACTGCTCTCCGCGCGATATATCTCATCAACTTCTTTTCATCCCTGAAATAAAATTATCCAAAGCAATACAATTCAAACCTCTTTAATTTTCACAATTTTTTACCATTTCAAACCACGATGGATTTCGTCAATAAACTCACCAGTTCCGAAAAGAACAAGCCCGTCCACACGCAGACGCAGGATACATCCTCGTCGGGTAGTGGCGGAGGCGGACTGATGGGCAAGCTCAACAGCATGGCTGGTGGGGGAAAGGAGAGTGAACACAAGGAAGATGGGCTTGACAAAGGTGTGTGTTTCCTT
>Ga0247763_1001440_pt1 | contig 13556 bp, 8 predicted proteins | sample UWRJL141409B4_FD_179926 | JGI IMG/M metagenome (GOLD analysis project Ga0247763, IMG submission 179926) | Plant litter microbial communities from Arlington Agricultural Research Station in Wisconsin, United States - UWRJ-L141-409B-4 | ecosystem: Environmental > Terrestrial > Plant litter >...
TAGATGAAGGGTCAGGCAGCTGTGGAGGCGTCGGAAACAAGGTCTCACTGGTTCCGTGGCACCTGCAGGTCAAATACCAATTTTCTTGGCGGGTGACTTTCGACATCCCCCTCTGCAAAGAAGCTGGACGCTGGGGCTCTTCGCCAAACCCGGCCAGCAAGCGGGCCTCCATTCGCAACTGCGCCCACGCCTGCAACCGCGACGGGCCATCTGCGAGTGCTAGACCCTGACCCGCTCCCCAAGTCTTCCCAGTCCGCGCCTTCCAAGATATATTGACCTTCTAGACCGGTCCATTCTGCAACCCTTCCACCCAAGACCGAACCCGTCATGTCCAGGACTCCTGGGATCATCATCTTCCTGCCCAGTTTCGCACCTCCTTCGTATCTGTCATCCCGCGCCCACCGCCATGGAAGGTTCGTCCCCGTCCTCATCCGATGAGAGGGACCAGCACCGCGAGAATCTCCTTGCGCGTCGCCAAGCCTTGACTGAGTCCCTGATCGGCTCCCCTTACGACCTCATCCTCTACCTGGACCGCGCCGTTGTCCACTCCAACCTCGCCTACCCCGACCTTGCTGCTGGCGATGCTTACCGCGCTTTGCTTCTGGCGGACGAGGCTCGCGACGAGGATTTTGAGTACCACCAGCAGGCTCGAGAAGCCCTCGAACAGTACGCCAGTGATCCCATCCCTGATGTGCTCGACCATGGCTCGCTCGTAAACGGCGCAGAGGAGTTGGTCGACGGCCTTGGTGCGGAGCGCGAGCCATACCAGCGGCTAGCATCCCTTGCTTCGGCCCGCTGTTTTCAGATCCTGTCGCTCAGTCTCCTGCTGTGCGGATCCCTCAAGAGTGCTTTCACCTTCTGCGAGAGGGGCCTCACAGTCGTACCCAAAAACATAGAGCTCAAGCAGATCAAGGGGTACATTGAACGAGTAGCCAGACAAAGACTGCGTTTGAGCCTGAACGAGCCGATCGATGTCCCGGACCTCCCCGACCGCGGTGTCGTCCGCCGCGAGATCTACCCGTGGAACACGTATGAGCCTGACCGTTTCTCCGAAGAGTCCTTGTCCTTCCTCAATAAGTATCTCTCTCTCATGGCACCTAAATGCGTCGTCAAGGCCTCTATCCTGCCAGTCCTCCTCGATGGCGATAGCAACACGGACGGTTACGAGATCATACCCACCTGCAGCCAGCTGGGCCTCTTCGCCAAGGAAGATATTGCACCGGGTGAAGACGTTCTGAACGAATACTCCCTCCTCACGGCCAACAACCGTCTGAAAGAGTCCTCATGTGACGCATGCGGCAGCGAGCTCCCCCCGCTCAACACCGACAAATCTGGAGCCGTCAACTGCGCGGAATGCTACGACACTGTCTTTTGCTCCGAATTCTGCTTTAACCAAGCCCAAGAACAGTATCACCCAGCCGTTTGCGAGAAAGAAGTAGATTCGATCGCCAAAGACCCCGATGCCCGCGATGTTGATCAATCTCTCTATCTACTTCTGCTCGCCCGCTTGTTGGCCATGGCAGAGCACCAAGAGGTCCACCCTCTCCAAGTCAAAGAAATCAAGTATATATGGGGCGACTTCGTACCTAGCCACCTGAACGACATCGATGTTGCTGTCAACGCTGGGCCACCCCCCGAATGGACGTTACCTTTTTCGTTCAAATACAATATAGAGATACCACTGCACATATTGGAAAAGATGGACATAGATATCTTCAGCAACTTGGCCAAGTATGATACTTGGGTCATGAACACGGCATACGCAAAGTTCCGCGGCACAGCATCGGCACGTAAGAACCCACGCGACGGACGACCCGATGTGGCGGCAGTCCATCCGTTCTGGTGTCTTGCGAACCACGATTGCGATCCCAACGTAACGTGGGAGTGGGGAGGACGTATGATATTACGGGCTCGCAAGGAGAGGGTCGTGGGAAACAGAAAGGGTGGGATCAAGGCGGGCGAGGAGATCCTGAACCACTACTGCGATGTTAACCTACCTGTGCAACAAAGAAGAGAGTGGGCCTGTGGAAGCCTCGGCGGTTGGTGTATGTGTCAAAGGTGCAGGGACGAGGCAGCGTCGGAGAATGGGTTGCAGCCCAACGGTCTCGCTGCCGAGTGAGGGGTATCTACCAGTGAACAATCGGATAGTTGGCGCTCAGGATGTTGGTGACTGGTGAGGACAAGAGATGCTACATAAGGATCCTAGATCTCGGGTTTGATATTTCTGCGATGCTTTCTTCTGATACGAAGCCTTTGGATACATAGACTTGATCCTGTTTTGGTGATACTTCTCTCCCGAAGGCGACACATCTCTAGAGGATGGGATAAGCATACCTTATCGGAGCTGAGGACGGAGAGAGGTCGTCGCTGACTTGGACTAGTGTAGATCCTTTCCCGGAGCCTTTGTTCCGGGACACGGTAGCACGCACATAGCCGTCCTTGCCCTTCTAGGGTTGGCTCGGTTGGGCAGTTGGCAGTGGGCCGTGGCGAAAGTCGGTTGTGTATGCTCACTACACTACGAGACTAACACAACTCTCGCCACACCTAAATCTAACGAGCCGGCCTATTGGTCTCGGTCAAGTACCCGCACTTAACTATCAGCCAAAGCAGTTGTGGCAGTTATACAGTCAGTCAGTTACCCAAGGATGGTGGGCCATCCAACACCGTAGTGGAGGCGATTACCTCGGGGCGGACATGAATCTGTTCAGACTAGGAGCAAACCGGTTTCCTGGATATGCCAGTGAGAGTTATACGGTAGCGAGGAACGTTGCGACATGTTTGTGGAGCCCGGCCGCCTGACATCGGCTGGCACGGCTGGGTATGGCCAATGCAACGACCAAAAACACCACACCCGCTCCAAGCTTGAGAACGACTGCTTAACGTTAGACTCGAAAGACTTGCAACAAGTTTACTCGTTCTAACTATGCTTTAATTCTTGAACTTGGATGGCGGCCCTCGTGAACATGAATGCATGCGAGCTAGGTAAACAGGGTCAATACAGGTGGCGATTTGGAAATGTCTCTCTTGCGTCTCTTTATATGAAAAATGCGTCGAACTTGCAGTTCTACCTAGCTCCTGAATCCAACGCGCACCACGAAGCTTAGATATCTTTCTGTTTCGGTGACCATTTTGAAATATCCACGGTGTAGAAACTATACATTGAATCTAAACAGCTAGGCCGTGATGCGAATTTGGCGTTGTCCTCGAGTAAAGACATAGGGAAGAGATGGATAGATGTTGATCTCCTTCAGCACAGATGGTTAAAAGGGGTTGGATTTGGTGAAGATGTATGATAGGTAGGTATGCAACGACCAGCCAGGCAGGAGAATCCGTACAAAGTACATCCCGTTTTTGACAAGACAGCACGACTGGAGGATTTGAAATTCAATCACCAACACAGAATGGAGATGATAGTGAGATTCGTCAGGTGCAAAGTGGGTCTGCTCATCTGTCGGGTCTATGGAGCGAAGCCAAAGTGGATCGGGTCAAACGTGCAAAAGGGAGACTGGAGGACAGTACCAGGGTCTCCTGTGAGAGGGATATGTCTGGGCCAGCTGTCACGGGACGCTGTCACGGGCGGCAGGCGCGATGCATTTAGAGCGCCGAGGACGGGGCAGCACGAATTCGAAGTGCGTAAAGGATTTCTAATCAGATTTCTCAGTTGGATTCAATTATGAATTCCATCCTGTTAATCTACTTGAATGTTTGTGTAGAATACATTCAGACATGTCGTTCCCACCAGACCTCATCTACACGGTACCACGCCACACATCACACAAGCAACTACATGTACCTAGTCGTGCTGGTAGACCAGATCACACCACAAACGAGGAAATCGAGAGAAATCCATCCCCCATGTTAATCATCAATCTTTCCCATAATCTCATAGAAGTTTGGCACCATAAATCCCTGCTCCTCTGTCGAAGTCGTGTTCCCGGATCCATCCTTGGTTTCCATCTCTTTTCTCAAAATCGTCACCTGAGCAATGATGGCGCAGAGCGTGGCGTGCTGCGCCAAATCCTCGGGGATATCCAGAGAGGGAAGGGCCTCGGATGTCTTATCGGCGGGCTGTCCAGCGGGTTCCTTGTCGTCCTTGACACTGCCCACAAGCACAGCACCCTCTGAGATGGTGGGACTCCCACCGGGTGGTGGCGCCGTCTTTGCTTCGGTCGTTGCAAAATCTTCAGCCTGGGCACCCCGAGCGAGAGTCAGGAGTGAGGAGATGAGCAGCTCCTTCATGAAAGCGAAGCTGAAACCGGCGGTAAGCTTGGCGATGATGGGGCACAGACCCTCGGGGAAGTCGAACATCTGGTTCGGGCCCTGGAGCTTGCGGCTCCAATACAAGGCATAGGCCTCGCGAGCTTGTTCGTCAGGTAGCTTGAAGTGGTACTTGCGGTCGAACCGGCTGGGACGCTTGGTGATGGAGGCGTCGAGGCGGTCGAGAAAGTTGGTTGATCCAATCATGAGGATGCCATCATTGGCGCTGAGGCCGTCGACTTCGTTGAGGAAGTAGCTTCGGGTCTTGGGGGTAACGAGGCTGTCAAGGTCTTCAAAGACGAGGAGGCACGGTGCCATGGACCTTGCCTGCTTGAAGATGAGCTGGATCGAGTACTTTGGGCCGCGGCAGCCGTCGAGGGACTTGACGTATAGCGAGGGAATAGGGTTGGCTCGCTTGTTGAGGGAGTTGATCAGCGCCTTGACTGACAGGGTCTTCCCGTTGCCCGGGACGCCGTGAAAAATGACGCCACGCTTCCAGGGGATGCTGCTCATCTGGTATATGTGACGCGTGTCGAAGAAATTTTGAACGTCATTGATCAACCGATTCTTCATACCGGCTTCGAGAATGACATCGTCCCACGAGGTGCCGTCGATGCTCTTCCACAGGTCGTTGGACTTCTTCCACTCGACGTCGTCAAAGACAAAAATCTCGTCGTGGAGGTCCCTGGTCCACTTGCCGCACTCGAAGAGAAGAGAATCGGTGGCATCGTTGGTGCGCTTCTTGGGACCATCCGAGTGTAAGACATAGAGGAGGGTTATCCTTGAGAAGGCCCCGGACTGGGCAAAGTAAACGACCTTGTAAACGAGGAAATCGACTCCCCGCCACTGGTACTCCCAGCAGCCAAATCTCGAATTATCCTCGATATGGCCGGCGTCCTCGGCAAGCCGGTTCTGGGGTGCCTTGAAACTACGGATGCTGTGATCGTAGGCGGTATCCTGTTGCACAGCCGTGGCATGACCTGCCTGGGCGTACCCTAAGAGGTCGCAATCCTCAAGTTTGGTCTGGGTGATGTGGTAGTCAGGGTACAGCCGGCGGAGGATGGATAGGACGGTGAAGTCGGTATTTCTGCATGGGTCGGTGCCATGGTCGCCCCAGGCGCTAGAGACGTCCTGGTGGCGGTTGAGGCTGAACATGGCGGGAATGAGCTGTGGGTTGGGGTACTTGAAGTAAAAAGAAGTTTCTCGGTTTGGCTGAAGTCTGATCCTCTTGTGCGCGCTATTGCGGATGATTCTCTGAGGTCGTGCTGAAAACTTGCCCAAGAAGGCAACATGAAGTGGTTTATATATTCTACGACTCACAAACATCCACGCGGGGAAATACCACATAAAGGTGGCGGAACTCCCTGCTGCCGCCTTGCGGGGGGTTTGTTGCCTTGGCTGCCTTGCTCAATCTTCCTGCGTCTGCATGGCACAGTCCGGTTCTCCATGCCGCGAGGAGAAAATACGATTGGAGGATTGCCGTTTTGAGCGAAGGAATGATGCAAAAGTGGAAAAGGGGAAGGCCATGTTCATTAGAAGCCACCCAACAACGCCGAGGATATGAATGTGATTGGTTTCGTTGCGGAGTTGTCGGTTTTGTATATGAGTATTCTGCCTTGGTGTTTCCACATGATGACACCAGAAATGGTTTTTTTTTTTGTGAGTCGTTACATTCGAAGATGGAGAAATGGGGTTGGATTGGTCAGTGTACGCAAATAAGGCATAACTTACTTGCGTACCTACCTACCTAGGTTGATAGGATGCTCTTTGGTACCTAATTGGGTCTTTGGGAGCGTGAGTGACGCTGGTCTGATCAAACATTGTTACTGTTGCCTAGGTAGGTAAGTAGGCACCTATCTACCTAATTCGGTTTGAAAACTTTTTTTTTTTTTGGTGTGTCCTGGTTATCGGCAACATACATGTTTCACTGATGTCTTCCAGCCTCACTTCCAAGTTGAGAATCCACAATTCCAGCATGTTGAACGGAATGAGTTAATGACACAAGACCAAGCCGTGACGATTGATCCTCTTGGCTTTTGCCTTTTCGGGCGCGCTACATGTATGTCGGTATGTTCTCTGAGGTGGTCTGGTAGGTTACATGTCTGGTACGCCCTGGTGCAAACAACAGTCACTACTTCAATTCTCGTGGTCGGTGGCTCTTGAAGATTTGGATCGGCCCGTAATTTCTGTAGATAGGCAGGTAAGTACTTGGTCAAAATCGACAGGTGATCAAAGGCCATATCGTCTTTTGAATTTATTACATGTACAACCTCGGAAACGGCACGAGCTTGTCGAGGCATGTGCTTTGAGAGCGAGGTCACACGTGTGTTTTCGGAGTAGTCAGAGTTTTTTTGAGTTGAATGGCGACCGAGGGATCTTCCAGAGGAGGAGGTGAGGAAGTCATGAGGGGGGAATATTTGCGTCGTTGGGGAGATGCTGGGGAAGCACGCATTGCCACCTAGGTACCTACTTACCTGCCTACCTGCCTACCTGCCTAACTACCTACCTATCTGCCTACCTACCTACCTTAACTAGATACCTTAAATACCTCTGTGGTGAGGCCTATCAATTTCTATATCAGGGCGTTTATGTGATGGGGCGCTAGACTAGGTATTAAGGTAGTGTATGACAACGTCGACATAGTATGGCGGATTTCTATAGGTCTCTCAACGTGGCCGATTAGATTCAATATCTTCAATTTTTACTGATTCTTACCTACTGTTTTACAGCCTTTCTTACCGGCAAGCCAAGCCGGGAGTGGCGATGCGGCTTTCTCTTCTGGGGTAGATGCGGAACCGCATTGTCCGGGACTCGCTAGGAATATGAAATTCTTGGGTCGCAACGGAAACAATATACAGCCCATGTCCACTAATAACGCAGCGAGGAATAATGCCGAGCAGGCTTGGGGGGGACGATTTCTCCGGTCTAGCGACTTGCCATCAAAGAAGACACGGAATCGTTGGTGTTGCTTGGCGGAATAGACATGGGTTTCCTTCTTCGGATATATAAGTTAGGTGGTCATTTATTAAGTCTGACGCATTGAGTAACCACTGCTTACCCAGGTACTCGGCACAGACGACGTGAAAAAAACAAGGTATAAATAATAATATGGCCCGATTTTCCTTGTCCGTCCTGTCGACGGTGCTTGCACTAGTTTCGGCTGTCCAAGCCCAGTGCGGCGCCGGCAATCCCCAGGCCAAAGTTGAGGGTTCAGGCAACTCCTTCCGGGCAACCCGAGACTCCAACGTCGTTTATACCGGGTCTGATTACCGTGCTGCTATCCAGGCGGCTCTCGACTCGATTGGCAGCGGCGAGCGTGTTGCTGTCATCGCGTCTGGTTCCATCGGCGCCGGAACCATCACCGTTGCCAGCGGCAAGATCTTGGAGGGCTGCGGCACCATCAATGTTGGCAACCGGGCTGGGCGCGGGGCCATCGAGTCCATCAATACCAACGATGTGCAAATTCCTTACCTCACCATGACCGGCAACCCCTATTTCGGCCTCCGCTTCTCCGGCACCCGCAACTTGAGCCTAGGCAAAATCACCATGAACCTCAGCGGCGGTCTCGGCATCCGCTTCGACCGCGATGCGGCCGCCAACAGCAACGTCAAGATGGACGTCATCAACGTCACGGGCGCCGGCAGCCACGCCGTCGAAACCTGGAACATCAACGGCCTAACCATCAACCAAGTCATTGCCCGCAACGTTGGCGAGTCCGGCCTGCTCCTTCAAGCCACGACCAACGCGCGCGTCGGCCTTGTCGACGGCAACAACGTTGCCACGGGGACCGGCTACGCAACCCTCCGCTTTGCCAACAACAATGGCCAGCTCAACGGTAACTACAACACCAACGTCTACATCGACAAAGTTGTCTCCCGCGGCGGTGGGCGCGGCATCTTTTGTGTTTCTCGCTCGGGCGGTGCTGTGATCGAGAGCATCGACCTGGCCAACAACGGGAACAATGCGATTCTTATTGAAAACTGCTACAATGTGTCGATCCGAGGTGGAACTGTCAACAGTGGAGGCGAAGTTCGTCTTTCGGCAAGGTCAGAGTTTCCGAATAACAAGGATATTTCCATCACGTTGGCAGTGAACAATAACTCGGTAAGGGAAAGCCCTTGTGGGCAGAATATCAAGTGGAATATTTCGGGGAATGCGAGGAGGAATACTTGCTGAGGGAAGGGGGCAGAAACTTCCGTATCGATAGTTGGAAAATAAAGATGTGACCGCACTCAGAAATAGACGCATAGCAGAATGTTGTGCTTGTTGCATTTGACTGCTGTAGTTAGTGGGGTCTCACCAGTGGCGCCAATGCGTTGATTTTTGACGCCGTGCTTGAGGAGGAGTATGACGAGGTTTGTGTTGTCATTCTGGTATGTCGTGGAAGATAAGGGTTTGGTCCTCGAGAAGCTGCCCAGACCAGGGACCTACGCCCCCTTGCGTTTACAAGGCCAGGGAGATTCTGTGGCAATTTGGTAAAACGTCCAAGTGATGAGCTGGCTGAAGGGAAGACGCTGAAGTGGAGTTGGGCACGTGCCTTCTCCGGGAGTGTGACATGGCCGCGAAACGAAGCCATTTCTCCACTTTACTAAACTTAAAGTCTGCCTCGAGATGAAGTTCGGACACAACTTCCATAGGCACTTCGTGCCGGAGTGGAGTGGCCACTACCTCGACTACAACCTGCTGAAATGTCTCATAAAGTTGTCCAAGCTAGCGGGTACGTTCCGGGTCCATGTCTTCAGCTCTGTGATGCCAGGGCTCGGGTCTGTACCTTCATCTGCTAATAATCCCGGCCCAGAGGCTTATCAATGCTTGGGCGCAAGCGTCACTTCTCATGACGCATTCTTGAAGGCCCATTTCGATTCCTTGAGCGCCGCCAATCTAAATAAGTTTGAATGGTTCCATGACGTCAACGGTCGTGCCATTCAGCGAATTCTTGGCAAACTTGAGCGAGATGGCCAAACCGAGAATCCATTATATCGCAACATTCATGAGCGATGGCAGAGTTTGATGTTGGACTGGGAGAATTGTTTTGCCTCGAAAGTTGACGCCAGAAGTGGAAACGCGGCCATGCCCGCGATAGCAGTCCCAGTCCCGAAAGCTGGCCTAACTCCGCTTCAATCTGCAATTGCCCAAGGAGATACCCAGGCGGCATCGAGGCTAGTTGGTTCACTGCGTGCAGACGGAGGCTCGCCTGATGAGGAAGCCATGGGTGATGCCCTTCATCTGGCTTTGAGGACACAGAATGACGATATAGTTAGGGGTTTGCTCCGCGGTGGTCCCGATTTTACCTATCAGTCGACCCGCGGCGAGGTTGCCCTCCATGTGGCTGCTCAGGTTGGCCGTGTCGACTATGCTGCTCTCATCATCCAAGCGATGCGCAATCAAGGTGCCAACCTAGATATACCAGACAATGCCCGGGCCTGGACCCCGCTCTTCCATGCTTGCGCTGATAACAACGCTGAAATTGTCCGGCTTCTCATCGAGGCAGGGTCAGACCAGAAGCGGCAAGATCGCCTTGGCTGGACGGCGAAGGAGGTTGCAGCTTTTCGGGGCCATTTGGCCCTGGCTGACTTGTTCGAATTTCTGGATATGCCGTTGGCTGGTGGCCCTGCTAGTGCGCTCGTTGCTCGTCACGAGGCAAACCTTGGCAGGACTAACTGCAGTTCTGACAAGAGTGTGATTATCGTCACTCTAGGGACCACAAACAGGAATCGGGTCGTCAACGGGGTTGACCTTTCGTTCTGTTCTTCAGCTTACAGCCCTGGGAACTATGATGTTGGGTCTTTCATATTGGAGATTTCAGCAAATGGCAGCTCAGAGAGAGTACGGATACCATTACCGATCCTCGACGACCAAATCAACAGACCCGTCGTCTTCTCCGTCTCAAACACCACGGAGCCTTGTTTGGTGTTTAGCATCCTTCAGAGGATGCGTGCCCCTGGCAACGAGGTGTTAGTCGCCAGTGGGACAGCGTTGTTGAACAGGAACTCTCAACAGTTTGGGACACACCGGCAGAGCCTCATACGAGAGCAATGCGTGCCAATCCTGGAGAAGAACACGATGCTCATGGTAGGACACGTGACTTTCACACCCCTGATTGTGCGCCCATTTCCGCATCTACAGGTACCGCGACCGGTGCAAGTGGCCAGGGCACCATCCGCGCCCCCTCTTCTCGTTGGCCACCGAGGTGCTGGGGCAAATGTCAAGACACAGGAATATCTCCAGGTTGGGGAAAACACAGTCGGCTCTTTTCTCTCTGCCGTCAAGCTCGGCGCTGCTTTTGTCGAGTTCGACATCCAGATCACCCGGGACCTCCAAGCTGTCACTTTCCACGACCTTTCTTTGAGCGAAACCGGAACCGACATCCCCATCCATGATGTGACGTTGGATCAGTTTATATATGCCAGCAATACGCAATCACCACATGGAAATCCCCTATCGATGTTAGGGACGGCTCATTCTCGAGAGGAGACCGGAAAGCCGCGTTCTCGTTCTCTCGGTCGCCAGTTCGAGGCCGGTGCAGCCCAGATCCAAGACCGGATGAAGCACACTGTCGACTTCAAGCAGAAAGGGTTCAAGCCAAATACCCGCGGGTATTTTATTCAGGATGCCTTTGCGACCCTTGAGGAGATTCTTGTTGCGCTGCCAGAGAACATTGGGTGTGACATTGAAATCAGTCCGTTGCGGTCTCCCCCACCCCCCAACTAGAGAAGAGTCACGACTAATGTCGGTGTGATGCAGAATACCCCCGCCTCCACGAGACTGTCGCTGCAGGAGTCGCCCCCGTTGCGATCGAACTGAACACTTTTGTCGACATTGTCCTCCAGCAGCTTCACTATCATGCCGGCAACCGGCAGATCATTCTATCATCGTTCACACCAGAAGTTTGCATCTTGCTTGCTATCAAGCAGAAAGCCTACCCTGTCTTCTTCATTACCAATGCTGGCAAGGTGCCCATGACGGACATGGAAGTCCGGGCCGCGAGTTTGCAGGGAGCAGTGCACTTTGCAAAGCATTGGGGACTAGCTGGGATAGTGTTTGCTTGTGAGACATTGATCTTGTGTTCGCGACTGGTTGGTTTGGTTAAGACAACAAGGCTGGTTTGTGCAACATACGGGGTGCCGAATAATGATCCAGAAATGGTGAAGGTATGAATTAATCCCTGCAGTTATGCTTCTGGTGAACTAACACAAGACACAGCTTCAAGACGATGCTGGAGTTGACCTGATTGTAACGGATCGGGTTGGCCTCATTGCCAAGAGCTTGAGAAGTTGATTTGTGTGAGGTGCGCGACCTTGAAAATTCCCACAGCATCTTTCGCATGCTACAAGCCCTTGGTGAACTTGGTGACTGGGAATTTCACCAGATGCAACGCGCTAGTATGGCTGAAGCAAGCGGGTGTAGGATGATCCTCAGCAGCCCAGAAACGGCAGACAGCTCGTCGGCTTGGATCGAGAGTCTAGACCCGGAATAAAATCAGCAAAAAACAATAAATATCTGCCTTGCTAGGCCTGCGATTACCTGACATGCCAGAAATGGGCTCATCTTTGAGAGTCTCAGGTTATTTGTCAGTTGGGTGTTGCTGCGGCTGAGACTTGCAGACGACATCGCTTCTCCATGGGGCATGGGCAAGTCTGGAGGACAAATCAACGTGGAAGCTGCCAGCCCAATCACGAATCATAACAGCCATCTGCTCCAGGTAGTCTGACTATCACCTGAGGCGTTCATGACATTGTAAACACCCAATTTCCTGATTAGAGCCGCATTTAACTTTATTTATTCAGTCGCCGCTCCTGTCTCTTTCTTCTACGCACATCCCGACTAAAGTCCAACACCAATTCCTTTTAACAACCAAACAATCCAGACTGGAGAAAAAAAAGGGGGGAGAAAAGAACAATGTCGTTCCCCACCAAATCTTGCTTCACCTCCCACCCGCAATCCTGGGACCCCTCCCTCTTAACCCACCCTGCCATGGCCTTTATGCACCGTTTCACCCGCGGATGGTGCGAGAGCAAAAGCGCCCACACCCAGCCCTTCTCCGACTGGTACCCACCCAACTACGAACTCGTCTCCCACGACGGACGCACCTTTAAAGGGGAGGAAGCGGCAAAGGCGTTTATAAAGTCGATAGGACTGTATTCTGCGTCGACGGTGGATATCAAGGCGTGTTATTTGGAGGAGACGGAGGACAGGTTCACTGGGGTGGCGACGGGGTTGATTTTTGCGAATCTTGTGGGTGAGGAGGGAGAGAAGACTTGTATAGATAGTGAGGGAAGGGGTTGGGAAATTTGTGTGAGTTTTTTTTCTTCTTTTTTTCCTTTCTTTCCCTGGATGCACATACCTATGTAGGGACATGGACGGACAAGATACATACATGATCATACTAACGAAGCAAAAGATGCCCAGAGCATACGAGTGCACTTTTGTCAAAGACCCAACTGCGCCGATTAATGGGTTGAAACTCAGCAAGATGGTTGTGTTCGGGGACATGCAGCCTGTTATGCGCCTTGCGGCGGAACGGGGACTGTCTGTCTGATAAGAAAGGCTGGACATATGGTTTTCGAAGAGATAGAAAAGGATGGGGAAGTGATAGTTGATACCGAGTGAACGGACCAATTCGCCGCCGAGTCTCTGTAGTTGCTTACAACATATAAATGCCTAGACAAAAGAAAATTGCTCCGGCACACAAAATCTTAACCGCTCTGTCAAGCGGGTAACCCCGACTAATATCGGGGATATGAATTATCCTGCAGGCATGCTTCTGTCAACATGCAGCAGGACGGATCTGAGGGAGTTGAAATAGGACTTGCAGTTCCCCACATAGACCCAGCTTGAAACCGAGAAAACAACCCCGGAACACACTCAGCCAATATTTCCAATAGAGAGACCAACACACACAACATAACAGACCATTGTGCCAAAGCAGCGCTTTCAGTCTCTCTCTCTCTCTCTCTCTCACACACACCCAAATGGCAGACCAAAAACCAGAATACACCTCCTGCTTCACCGGCACCCTCCACGTGGGCACCCCCCGCGGCAAAATCGAATCCATCCTCGACATCCCCACCTACATCACCCATCCTCCCAACACCCTCAAACCCAACGGACACATTATCCTCTACTTCCCCGATGTATGGGGATTATCCAACAACGCCTCTCTTCTCATGGATGGCTTCGCCGACGCAGGTTATCTCGTCTGTGGAATAGATTACTTTCGCGGCGTATATTCCCCCGCCCCCGCCCCCGCCACCCCTTTCACTGTTCTCTCCCCCTTTTCCCCCTTTACCTTTCGGCTT